>Ga0302180_10000238_pt1 | contig 46445 bp, 50 predicted proteins | sample I_Palsa_E3_2_FD_200575 | JGI IMG/M metagenome (GOLD analysis project Ga0302180, IMG submission 200575) | Peat permafrost microbial communities from Stordalen Mire near Abisko, Sweden - I_Palsa_E3_2 | ecosystem: Environmental > Terrestrial > Soil > Palsa > Peat permafrost | place: Sweden...
GCCCTCTGAGGAGTGAGTTTGGCCTGATTCACCTGCAAATGTGTGGTTTCCGGGCTCGTGGCAAACCGCTCTCAGGGGGCCTATAACCGCCCTAGATTGGCGTCGACTGTGGCGCAACTGTGGCGCGGCAAGTTTCCCGCGATCGTGGCCACTCAGGTCAGCGGGCTGGAGCGTCCAGCCGGGCCGGCCACGCCGAACTCATAACCCTTTCGCTCCAAGAGCGGCAACGTGTTTACGCGACGGGTTTGTTCCGATGACATCTTGTGCCCTTGAACGACTTCTAGCAGCGCCGTACTCGCGAATCCACTCGGCTCGGTAGCGACCGTTCTGCCCCAAGTGAGGTATATCCTGAATTTGCCCCGGAAATCCGGCTCTCACTTATAGGACATGCTTGTGTGGCCTTGACCGCCGCCCCCGGCACTAGGGCATGAGCGGCTAGGGCAGCCCAAGAGCGTGCCGGATGGCGGCCGCTGCAACAGACCCAGCTGCCGACGACCCGACGCCCGCCACTATCTCACCCATCCGACGAAGGACGCCTCGCGCCTCCTCTCTCGCGTCGTCGGGGACGTCGAGCTCGTCCAGCTTCCCTTCGGCAGCGCTCAGAAGGAACGAGATGTCGATGTTCTGAATGTTTCCGAACGCGACCTGGCCGCCTGAGATCGTGATCTGTGTCCCCGGCCCGACTGGCCGGACGTTCGCAATGTGTGTGTAGCCACCGGTCGTGACCATGATGTCCTCTACCTGCTGAACGGTCCGATCGTTCAGCAAATGCGACGGCGGGATACTGGTGTCGCCGGGATAGAGGACGTAGCGCCATGAGATACATCCAAGTTGGCTGAGCTCGGCAACGGTCCGGGCCACGGCCGTCCATGGCGACGGATCAGTCGAGCACAGCACCGCGGCCCGAGGGAGGAGCTCTCGGCCGCTGATCGTGGTGCCCGGCTCCTCTCGCTCTCGGGCGATGAGCCAATCGAGGAGGCGCAACCGGTCAAGGGGCAACGGATGACCTCATCGCTCGGCACTGCCCACGATGTCTTCGACTCCCCACGCGCCCGCGGCGAGCAGGCGGTCGACGAGATCCAATGCCTCGTGACGTCGGACGGGGTCCTCGACGTAGATGCGCACGGCGAGCTCCGCGACTTGCTTCGCGTCGCCCGCAGCGCGCGTGCTTATGTCGGCGGAGTCACTCCCCGAGTCGTCGGTGAAGCGGCGGATGAGGTCAAGTGCCACGTCGGCGATCGCTGAATCCGCGCTCTCGAGCGTGATCAACAGTTGCGGAAGGGCAGCCGCAAACGCTCTCGAGGCGATGAGTTCCTTGAGAAGACCTCGGTGACGCTCAAGAGGCCGGTCGCGAAGAGCAGCAGCGACACGAGCTGCAGCGTCGCGTACCTCGGAAACCTCGTCGTTGAAGAAGGCCGCGAGGGCGCCCTCAACAGACCCCGCATCTGAGGAGAACGGCAGTCGTTGAGCACAGACGAGCGCAGCGCCAGCGCGCACCTGAGCATCGGGTGAATCACGCAGACCCTCTAAGCACGCGCCGGCTTCGAGGGCAAGAAAAGCGCCGACGCGGCCGCCAGCCTCGCGGACCTTCTCCGACGATGACTGCAGCATCCGCTCGAGGATTGGGGTGGCACGCTCGGCATCGCGTAGCCCGACGAACGCGACTAGTCGCTCGACTGGATCGGTCGCAAGGAGACGGTCGTCCGTGTCAACGAGGACATCGAACGAAGAGAACGCCTCCTCGGGTGCGTATCTGAATGCCGCGTTGACGACGTTTCCCACGCAGGCGCGCACCGCGACGGTCGCGTCGCCCGCGAGCTGCTGGAGGTGTGGCGCAACCATTGCGGTGCGCCGACCGTCGGTGTCATGGGCGAGCAGGTTTCCGAGCGCCAAAGCGGATCCGCCGCGGTCGCTGTTCATCCCGGCGTGGAATGGGTCACCCCCGTAGTACGGCCCCATGGTCCCCGCGTCGACTAGCCACATGTCCTCCTCTGGGCTGGCCGCGTACAGCGCTCGGTCGAGGATGATGTCGATCACATCGTCTGGGACGTCAGCGGTCAGCGCCGGGCGCAATGACCAACCGAGCCACCGATCGAACTCTGGGTCGCCGAGAGTCGCGGCGTGCCGCACGACAGCAAAGATGTCGGCTGGATCGACGGTATCGCCTGTCTGGCCCAGTCCGCGGAGAATTGCCGCGAGGTAGGCCGGGTGGTGACTCTGGTCCAAGCGCAACCCCAGGCGGGCGAATCGAGCCGGCTGCTTCTGCGTCGCCTCTGCGAGCACGTTCGCCTGCTCGCGGGCCCCGCCTGTGAGCGTCGCGAAGTCTTCTCTGTCTTCGGAGTACTTGGCTGCAACCCGAAGCCAGTCGTCATCGGTCATGTGCGGCACTGCGGTCGCTGGAACTGGCGGTCCAACGAATCCGACGACGATGTCTTCTGGCTCTTTCGGCGCCTCGCTTTGGAACTGCCGTTGTAGCTCACCCAGCCGGCGGCGCCCGACAGTTGACAGGCGGTCCTCGGGAATTGCAGTCAGCAATGTGAACTGGGAGTAGCCGCCGGGAGGCCGCTCCCACTCAGGAGCAAGAGTCAGCAGGAATTGCTCTACCCGGGCAAGCGCTTCGTCGCTCCAGTGGGGGGCGACTGCCTCGATCAGCTCTCGTGTCGCCCAGTACGAGTCACTGGTGTAACCACAGGCCAGGCGATCGGCTCCCTCAGTCAAGAGCTTGGCAGCCCAAGGGGCGAACGGCTCAGGCGCCCCACGTAACCCTCGGTAGAGCAGCCACTGTGCCGCATCGTGCGGGTCGTCGGCGAGCTGCTCTAGGTGCGGCGCTACCCCCACCGGGTCGTCCCTCGCGAACTCAGCGAGCGCATGTCCCATGGCGCTCAATAGCGTGTCCTCGATCCGAAAGAGATCCCCGCGCCACGGGCGGTAAGTGAAGTGGGCGTCACGGATGGGACGCCGCTTATCCACGTCATATTCGGTAATGGCCATCACGCGCAGGACGTAGCCCAGAAGTCGCTCAACGAACGTGCGACCGTCCGCCGAGCCGCGGCGCGCGAGGCCCTGCATGGAGTGATCGGTTGAATCCAGCGCCACGATCCGGCCCTGCGTCGCGTCAAGGGCTTCGGGCCGGGTCAGCCACACCGCCAGCAACTCGGACGCCCACAGGGGCTCACGCTCGCCAACATCGTGAGAAACCATCCAAAGGTGCTGGGGGAATTCGGCCCATTCGCCACGACCGACGGATTCGAGAAGGAGTTCGAAGAGCTGGCGGTGGTCGGCAAAGGGCAGCCACGTGGCAAGCCACCGGAACCAGCCGGCGAACTCGGGATTGCCGGTCTTGGTCGCGAGCAGCTTCCGAAGTCGGTCAGGCTGCGTGGTCGCCCCCGCCGCCATGATCGCGAGCGCTCTTGCGATGAGCGTGGAGTCGGACCCGGTGAGCCAACTCTCCAGGAGGCCGTTCTCGTCGAGGCACACGAACCACGGGTCCGTGCGCAGCGCCTGCCAGAGCCGTTCACCAAGCATTCCCCCCGCTTCAATCAGCGGCTCAACCATGAGCCAGTCGGGCCGGCTCGGGCGAGGTAGCGTACGCACGATCGCGATCACCACATCCTTGACGTGGAAGCGAATCCGATCGTCGCTCAGCAGGTCGGACACCTCTCGCCTGAATCTCGTTTCGTCGTCGTCCCGGAGGTGCAGCAGTATCTGACGGACCTGCGCGCGACGAAAGAGCTCCTGCGCACTCCCGAGCAGGAACCCGACAAGCGACTCGCCGCAGGTCAGCCACTGTCGCGCGAACGCGTAGTCGAAGAACGTCTCATGGAAGAAGGCCACCAGCCGCCCGTCGCCGACCACGACTTGGAGTGACTTGAGCACGTCCGCGTCGCCTTGAAGGTCGTCCTCATCGAGTGTCGCCGATGGCACCGCCAGGCGTTGCTGCGCGCTCATTGCGTCCGAAAGGCATCGGATCACGGCTTCGAAACGGACGTGATGTCGCGCCTCTGCGTCCGCATCACGACGCCGGCGATCCCAGAAGAGATCCATGAGGTCACGAGTGGTCTGGAAGGTCATGGCGTGCGTGTCCCCGACGACGGACAGAAGAACCAGGTTCAGCGGGACTCGCAACAGCTCCCGCTGAGGATGGGTCAAGTCGCCGGAGGCGATGTCAAGTCGCGTAAGCGTCGTGTCGACCTGTGCGCTGTCAAGCAGGCCGACATCGACCGTCCGACACGACGGGTGAGCGACCAACCCACGCAGACGCGGGTCGTTGTCGACGTCAAAACGCCTCACCGCGAGAACTACGCGCATCTTTGGAAAGGCGTCTACCTGTCGCAGCATTTCCGCTACGGCGTCGAACGATTCGGTAGCGATGCGCGCGGACGCGTAGCTGACCGCGTCCAGCTGGTCGATGACCAGCAGGCATTCGCGCTCCCCGGCGGCGGCTGCCAGGACGGTCACCGGTGAGTCAGTCAAACCAAGCTCGCGTCCGAGCTGAGCGGCAGACCGAGATGGCGCGCCGCGGTCGAGCCTCAGCGCGAGCACTGGCGCATCCTTTGCCTGAAAGTCCGTCGCGACCTCATACAGAACGCCCGTCTTGCCCCCGCCAGCGTCGCCGATAGCGAACACGACCCTCGCTCCGGCGTCGAAGGCAGCGTTGATGTCCGTCGTCTCCGCTCGCGATAACACTGGCTGAAGCAACTCCGGCTCCACGCTCGCCAACCACCGATCCGTCGCCGACGCGACCTCGGTCGCTGCGGCCGAGATGCTGTCCAGTCCCTTAAGTGTGATCTTGTAAGCCCGGCCGGCAGCGACGATCTCATCGAGACCAAGAGTCAGGCCGAGCCGGTCCTCTATCAAGTCACCGACCGACGCCGCCATTGCCTCCCCAGAAGCTCCCGTCAGCAGCGCGCCTGCGAGTGCCGCGTTGGACGCCCGCAACTCACGCTCGTCGGAAGAGTGCACGAAGAAGCCCCGCAGGAGACCCCACGTGTGCTCCGGGTCGCCCCACACCCCGACGAGCTGTTGGAAGCCGTCGGACAGCTCGCTCCCCTCCAGGTCCGCGTTGACGAACGCGCGAAAGTCGTCGGATCGCCTTGCGCGGTCACTGAGCTCGTCAACGAGACGCGCCGGCACGGTCGAGACGAAGTGAAACTCTTGACCGCCAGCGATATGCGTCGCCGCCGCGGCGAGCACCCCCTCTGCATCGAGCCGGTTGATCGTCCAGTTGGACAGGTTGCCCGCTTGGCGCTTGACCTGGTGGGCTTCGGCCACGGCTTCCCGCCGCAACAGAAACTCGACTCCCGAGCCTCGTTCGCCAGGCGGCTCGACCTGTATCGAGACTGCGCGGCCCGCGACGATCTCCAGGAGCATCCGCGTCGTCCAAGCGCCTTCGTAGCGCCCACCGAACTTGTCTGCTTCGCCACCGGGCCGCGGGGTCACCGATGACCTTTCCAGTAAGGCATCAACGGAGAATGCGGTCGCCCGATGCTGTCATTGGATGCGGGGAGGCGGCGGAGACCAGCATCACCGCGCCTCCTCGCGCCAACAGGATCAGCACCATGCGGTGAGCTTCGCACACGGCCCCGACGCGAGATCGCCGGCCTCACTCGCTCGGTGACCTGTCATTCGACTGTTGATGCGCTTCTTTTGGAGAGAACAAGAAATCGATCGAGCCCGCCCTCGCGCGCGCGCGCGAGCAAGTCGGTGACCATCCCGATGACTATCTCGCGGTCCTCCTCGAGGTCGCCGGTGAGCTGGTGCTGGCCGCCGTAGCCAGGCCCGACATGTTGCCCGAAGATGCTTTCGCGGCGCAGGCCGACGCCGACCGAGGAGGCCGGCCCGCGGTCGCCGAACGCGGCGACCGGAACCTCGTTCTCCCCGAGGCGACGGGAGTTGCCCTCGTCGTCGATTACGAGGTAGCGGGCCGCACCGTCGTCGTCGGCAATGCGGACGACCGTCCGCCCGTCGACAAGCTGTCGCGTCTGCGGAGCCTCAGTTGTGCCTGGAGAGACGACGAACCACAGACGACGAAGCGGGACGATCGCGTGGCGCCGGCCGTCCTCGTCGGTCCACGAGTCCACGTTGAGGATTTTGACCTCGCTAGCCGGGTCGACAAGGTCCAGGACATGCCTATCGCCCTGTTGGGTGACGACAACGTCGAGAACCCCGGGATCGATTGGGTCGCCCGCAACCCTCCAGTTCGCGATGTCGGCGGGGTCGGCGTCGTAAACCTCAAGCACGGCGTCGGCGCCGTACTGCGTACGGAGGTTCTGTACGAACACGCGCGCCCGGTTCTCACTGCGAATCCGGCCCAAACGTGTCGGTTCGTCCTGGAGCGCCGCTAGCGCGTAACGCAGCACGTCGCTGCGGCTGCACAGGAGCGTGTCGGCAAGGCCGTCGAGGGTGCGCCGGTCGTCCTCGGACAGGCGAAAAGTGGTTGTCGCGGTGGCCATGCGAAAACCGTAGCACGAGATGTAGCACAGGCACGTATTGCGCTACTCCGATCAGTAGCTGGCGATTGCTTCGCGACGGTTGCGCTCCACCCGCGCGCTCTCCTGTCCGCGCCAAGCAGGGCGCTGCGCGCGCCGGCAGGAGTGCTCGTCATCGAGCAAGAGCGGGTCTCTTGCTGCGCTGCCGGATCTTGCGGGATGCAGCAGCCTGGCGTCGGTAGTGCGTGACTTCTCTTTGTGGATGCGGCAGCGCAGCAGTGCTCGGGCGTACCCTCACTGGATGTCCGCTTCAAGCGAGCCGCGTTACCTGCGGCAACTCCGCGCCATCGCACTCGGTAAGGCGCCAAAGCTGTCCGCCGACGCAATCAAGCAGCACTACGTGCCGAGCTTCTTGATTGCTCGGTGGGCGACGCCGAAGACCCGCAAGGGGACCTTGACGCAATTGAACGTGACCAGCGGCGCGGTCGCCTCGTGCAAGGCGGGCAAAGTGGCCACGGAGCCCGAGCTTTACACGATCGACGCCGGCACGTCCTCCTCGGACCGGTCGATCGAGGCCCTGCTCGGCCTGTTCGAGACCAGCGCCGCCGAGCCGATCAAGAACCTCGCTTCGTTCCCCGCCACGATCTCCGACGATGACCGGCTGACAATCGCGATGTTCCTCGCGTTTCAGCAGGGACGCACCCCCGCTGGCCTCGCTGAACACCTCCACGTCGCGCACATGGCGGTCGAGGCCTCCCTGCACCAGTTCTTCGGCGACCGAGAGAAGGTCACGGCCTATGTTCGCGCGCGCATAAACCCGGACGCTGGGGCCGAAGACGTCAAAACCTGGGCGGCGTCGGAGATCCGGGGCTTCAAGTCCGGCGCGAGGTTCATCGAGATGCCGCCCGAGGCGCCCTTCCAGGCCATGCTCAAGTCCGTGACCCCCGTCGCGTCTAGCGTCGCCATGCTCGACTGGACGCTCCTGGAGAGCGCCCGTGGCGAGTTCGTCACGAACGATCGCGGACTGGCGATGCACGACCCGGACTTGCGCGACGGGCAAGGCCACGCCTGGAGCACCTCGTCGCGGGCCGAGACGACGTTTCCGGTTGCGCCGAACGCGTGCCTCAAGCTGACCCCCGGCAACGCCGGGTTCTCGGTTCAGCAGGCGACCGCCGACGAAGTCATCGAGATCAACCTGCGGAGCTACGGGTGGGCTGACGAGGTGATCTTCGGGACCAACGCCGCGACCGTCGAGGGTGTCAGACAGTCGGCGCTAACGGATCCGACGAAGGTCGTCAAGCCGCGGGTTCCGAAGTGGACCGGCGACGTCACCTTCAGAGCGACATCGCCCTGACAACTCGCCTGATCCACGCGGCCTCGCCCCCTCGGCATCCCCTTTTTCGGCGAGTTCGTCCCGACCCAGTTGTCGCCTGCGGCACCGCAGACGCCCGCTCCGCCCGTCGCACGCAGGGGTCGGCTCCGACCCCGCGGAGTGCTCCCCCCGTTTAATGGACATCTTGCTCAGGGCCATCGGCGTTCGCCCGCGGCGGCTGAGCGAGCTAGTCGGGAGCGCCGTCAAATGGGCCTGGCGAGTAACCGCCTATGAAGACACCGGGTAGCAGCGCGTCGATATCGGCGTTCAGTTCGAGGTACGCGGCTGGCGCCCATCCGTGGTAGCTGACGATATGGGTGAGCGCGTTGTAGAAGCAGATCACCGCCATCCTTGCGAGCCGGTCATGGAAGCTGATGTCGACTGTGAGTCTCGGGGTCTTGTGCCCGGCGATCTCATCGACCAGGAACAGTTCCCGGATGATGTGGGTGGTCGGGTGTACGTGGCTTGAGAGGAGCGCGTAGGTGCCTTTCATTCGATCGTTGCTCAGCGGTCTGGTCGCCACCCGGTTGAGATGCAGCACTGCGGCTTCCGGGGAGGGGAGCTGCTCGCCGCGATAAGTCGGCCTCCCGTCCTTATCGTGGTGTGGTTCTGTGAACAGGCTCTTTGCCTCCTTCACTTCGCGGTAGTGCCCGGCGCGAAGCTTGTACTCCTCTGATTGCTTGCCCAACAGGTCTCCGGCTTGCTGCTTGGCGTGCTCGGCTCCGTGCACCTCTTCGAGGTATGCGCGGGCTAGGCGGTCCGTAGCCGTTTTGCTCTTGCCTCCGAGGATCCAGACCGCGTGTGCCGCATGCTCGATCACGCATCGTGCAAGCACCACAGGTGAGAGGAGGACTTCTTGGTGCGCGTAGAGCGCCCCGAGCGAGCCCATGTGCTCGCTCGCCGCATGCAGATAGGACTGTGCGGTGAACGTGATCAGGTGTCGTGCCGGATCTGGGACCGGCGGGTCGTGGCTCAGCAGTGTCTGCTCGTCTCGATGCGCGACCGACCCAGGCGAGGCGACCATCTTGGTGTCAATGTTGATCTCCTGCAGCCGCTTGCGGCAAATGAGGTACAAGGCAGCCAGCTCGTCGAACCGCTGCTTGTCGTCCTCTGCGTAGGGGATCCAGACCACCGCGTGAACCTACACCTTGCGGACGGACATGCCGGGTGGGCTAGCCCCGACAGTGCACGAAGTGCACGCGGTTCGGAATTGCTGGGATGCGATCGCGACCTCTCCGGCTCCGGACATAGGGAGCGAAGCGAACGCCTGGGGCGGCAAATGCCAACGCCAGCACGAAGGCATGGCTCGCGACCGGGCGATCCGAGAGACCCCGTATCGCCAGACGCGGGTATGTCGCGACTGCTGGCTCGCGCCCTATCGGAATCACGGAGTGTCATCGCGACCGCCCGGCGCGCACACACGCTCTAGCGGCGCTTCCGGTTGGCAACGACCTGGATTGCGCGCGAGGTCGGTGGCCACGGCGTGACCGCCTCGGTTACAGCCCGATGCGGTCACGGGGTGGGGCATGACCGCCCGCAGGCGTAAGCGTGCTTCTATCGCGCGGCGACGAGAACCTCGGCCTCGCTGGTGCGAACCGAGCCGACGAGGTTGTTGGCCTGCGCCCGCTTCGTGACGTTGTGGGCCGTGGTCCCGGCCGGGCGGACGTCGATCGTGAACTCGATGCCCAGCTGGCCCGAGACGCGCATAAGTGTCTCCATGCTCGGATTGACCTCGCCGAGCTCGAGGCGCGCCACCTGGGGCTGTTTCATGCCGAGGCGCTCGGCCAGATCGCGCTGGGAGAGCCCGTGATCTCCGCGGTACCGGACGATGGCGAGCGCGACCGCCCGGGCCAGCGCTGTCCGCTCCCATTCGGCTCGGAACTCAGGGTCCTGCAGCTCCTCCTGGAGGATCTCGTCGTTGGTCTTCAGCTCGCTTAGCTTCATCTCGTTCTCACTCGGATCGGATCTGATCTAAACGATAGCACTCGTGTTATCGGGTAGCCGAGCCACATGCTCAATCCGGTCCGAGCTGCTCTAGTCGCGCGACCGCCCGCTGAACGGCTGCACCGAAGCCGCGAGAGTCGATCTGGGCCTCCGGCGCGACCGCCAGGATCACGAACGTTGAGGGGCTCACGCGACGATAGAGCGGTCGCCACCGGCTGCGGCCGGCCCGCGGACGCAGCTCGCGCAGGCCCTGCCCGGCTTCGCCTTGCACCGCGCTCGAATGCGGATGACCGAGTCGCGGTCCATCCACCTCAAGCTTCTGAACGGCGTTGATCATCGCGACTCGTTCGTCAGCCGGCCAAGAGGCGTCGCGCTCGCGATCGGCGTCGGGATGCCAGGCGACGACATAGGGCGGTCCGGGGTCCTTGGCCGGCGCTCGTCCGGTCCGCGCGGCCGGTGGCGCACTCTTGGCCTTCTTCGACTTCCGCTTGTCAGCCGCCATAACCACCAAGCATCGGTGCCGGCGCGGCGGAAGCTCCAGCGGCACGACCCGACCTTGAGGCTTCGCGAGCGGCGATCGTCTGCTCCTTGATCGTGTCCAGCAGCTCAAGGCGCAGCTTGTGCCCGAACGGCGCGACCTGCTGAGCCGAGCGCTCAACCCGTCGCTGTCCCTCCTCATTGCCACAGATATAGATCACCCCGCCGATCTGGCCGCCGCGGATCCAGTCGTCGTGCAGCTTCAGGATCGCGTCCAACCGAGGCCGGGACTTGCCGGCGAGTTCCACCTCGATTGCAAACCTCGAAGAGTCACGCAGCGCCACCAGGTCCGGTCGGTGACCCGAGCGTTTGAGGCTGTTGCGATCTTGCCAGTGCAACTGACCCGACCATTCGGGACGGCTGAGCACCTCCCGCTGGCCAAGGAAAACCCGGCCACGAACGGTCAGCCATGCCGCCGTCCACGCGCACGCGCAGTCGTGGGCCCACCATGTCGGCGCCGGCGTGGACGCGGCGATCAATGGCACCCCGAGCATCAGCACGCCTTTCCGCGTGGCCAGGAACAGCGAGCCGTCACCCCACGTCATCGGACACCGCTCAAGCCAGCCCTCACGCTCCAACCGCCGAGCGTGATTTCTCGCCGCCACCTCACTCCACCCCATCGCGTACCGCCACGGATCCAACGGTGACGGCCCACACCGAGCCAGCCACCTCAGGCCAGCCATCGACCCCGGACCAGGACCCAACACCCGACCCACCGCCTACCCCCTCACTCCCCAGCAAGCATCCCCCAGCAACCGCCCGTGCCCGGCACCAGCCCGCCTCCGCCCCCGAACAACACCGACCAGCTGAATGCGCATGACTACCCGCACTCCTCCCCTCTCATCAAATACGTGGAGGGCGGGTAGTCATGCGCACCGAAGCGCCCAATCCCCAGCAAACCCGGGGGCGGAGGCGGGCTCAGGTATGGAATCGAGAACAACAGACCACAAAACACTTCGCTACACACCATCCGGCCCGTCGACCGCAGTCCGATCGACCCCTGGATCGACCCGCGAGCGCCCGCCGCCCTCCAGCTCATCAGCAACCGCCCGCAGCGCGGCCCACACCTCGCGGAACACGTATGCGACAGCCACGATGTCGGTCCCGGTAGCGGAGATCGACAGCCGCTCAAACGCCGCGTCAAACTCCCCCCACATCTCGGCCGGCCCCGGCCGGTTGCCGCCGCGCTTCAGCTCGTACGGCAAGAGCTCGGCCATGTCGGTCTTCGACCGCCAGCGGACTCCTGCCGCCTCCGACGCATTGAGCATCGTCGCGGCCATGTGCTCGCATGACTCAGAGATCGCACGAATCCGATCTACATAGCCCGGACTCGGCGGCGCGTACGCGCTCGCGGTGATCGCCTTCTCATAACCGGCTATCGCGCGCTGCAGCAACTCCACCGCCCCCTGTGCTTTAGGTGCCCGTGGCTTCCGTGTCCGCGTCGGCGCCGCCCTAGGCTGGTCCGCTCGCGCGGTTTCTTCCGCCGGTGCGGGGTCAGGGCGGCGGGCAGAGGGAGCGGCCTCCCGTGCGGGTTCGAGACTGTTGCCAAGCTGCTCTAGGACTTCGTCGGCCGTCAGGTTGGTCTCGTCGAGCATCCGATCAAGATCGGAGCGGCGGACGATCCACTTGCGGACGCCGGCTCGCGACGCCTTCAACTGCCCCTTGCTGACCCACTGCCTGACCGTCGCCGGGTTGACCCGGAGCTCCGCTGCGATCTCAGCCAGCGTCAGCCAGGGGTCTGCTGCTTCGCGCTCTTCCTCGGTCAAAGACTTCTTCTTTCACTCGGCACTTCCATCCCAGTAGCAATCAGAGTATCTTAGACTAAGGTTGCCGTGAGTACAGCGTCAAGCAATGTCCCGCGTGTTGCGCTCAGTCGCCAGGAGGCGGCGTTGTCGCTCGGGATGTCGCTGGACTCGTTCGAGCGGCACGTCCAGCCCGAGCTGCGGCTGATTCGGCGGGGCAAGCTCAGACTCGTCCCGCTCGCCGAGCTGGAGCGGTGGGCGAACGACAACGCGGAGTCGGTATTCAGCCGTCCGCGCCGGGCCTAGCATCAGCGGTCCTCATGGCTACCGGGATCCGCGTCCGTCACTCTCGCCACTGCTCCTCGCAGGAGGGTGGACGCTGCTCCTGCAAGCCGACCTACCAGGCCCAGGCGTACGACACCCGGACCGGCCGTCAGGTGTGGCGGACCTTCCCGACACTGAGCGCCGCCAAGCTGTGGCGGCAGGATGCCCAAGTCGCGCTGCGGCGGGGGACGATGCGGCCGCCGACGGCGAAGACGATCGCCGAGGCGGCCGAGGTTCTGATCAAAGGCGCGCACGACGGAACGATCCTCGACCGCGGCGGGAAGCCGTACAAGCCGTCGACCGCGCGCGGCTACGAGCAGCTACTGCGCGCGTACGTCGTCCCGGCGCTCGGAGCCTGGAAGCTGACGCAGATCCAGCGGCGCGATGTCCAGGACTTCGTTGACGGCCTGCGGAGCCAGGGCCTCTCCCCTTCGAGCATCGCGAACATCCTCGATCCGCTGCGCGTCATCTTCCGCCGGGCGATCCGCCGAGACGAGGTCGCGATCGATCCGACCGAGAACCTCGACCTCCCCGCGATCCGCGGCCGGCGTGACCGGATCGAGCCGCCCGAACGGGCACATGAATACCTCGCCGCCCTCCCGGACTCAGAGCGGGCTTTCTGGTCGGTCGCCCTCTTCTGTGGCCTCCGGCGCGGCGAGCTCCGGGGCCTCCAGTGGACCAACGTCGACTTCGACAACGGCGTCATCCGCGTCGAGCGCTCCTGGGACCCGGTGAAGGGTCCGGTGGACGTCAAGACCGGCGCCGGCCGCCGCGCCGTCCCGATGGCCTTCGTCGTCCGCCGCGAGCTGATGACCCACAAGCAGCGGACGATGCGCGACGGTCCGGATCTCGTCTTCGGCCGCACCAAGACCGAGGCGTTCTTCGCCTCCACGATCCGCGCCCGCGCCAACAAGGCCTGGACCCAAGCCGGCCTCGAACCGATCACGCCGCACGAGGCGCGCCACTGCGCGATCTCCTACTTCATCGCCGCCGGCCTCGACTGGAAGCAGATCTCAACCTGGGCCGGACACGGTGATGTTCGCCAGACCCGGAACCGCTACGGGCACCTGGTCCCGGGCGGCGAAGAGCAAGCCAGAGAGCGTCTGGACGCCTACCTAAACCCTCCTAAGCCGATACCGACTGTGGCGCACACTGTGGCGCAGCCGCCCAACAACGACGAAACCCCCGTCAACGCGGGGGTTCTGAAGTACCGCTACCGGGATTCGAACCCGGGTTACCGCCGTGAGAGGGCGGCGTCCTAGTCCCCTAGACGATAGCGGCGGGGTGCGGGAGGAGCAGGGCTTTTCCGGTTGAGGTTCCCTGCGCCTCACTGAGGAGGGGCAAGATCCCGGATCCGACCCTTCCACGCCCGAGCAAGGGTAGCGCGTGCGGTCCACCCTGGGCGCCGACGGAGTCGGACCTGCTAGGCCGCGGCAACGAGGTTCGGCTTGCTCTGGATCATCCGGAAGAGGAGGAGGATCGCCACGGGCGCGCACCGAGGCACGCCCCCGCTCTCCGACCACTCTCCCTTGATAAGTTGGGCTGGCTCGCGGCTGTGGCGGAATCGGTAGACGCGCAGGCTTCAGGTGCCTGTGTCCTCAGGGACGTGGAGGTTCAAGTCCTCTCAGCCGCATCTCTACGCGTGTCGGTCCGATCAGACCGGCGAAGCGTTCCAGCGCTCGATCACCTCGGTGTCGCGCTCATGGCCGAGGACGCCGATCGACCCCGCCGCGAGCGCGAAGCGGGCACCGGTAGCCGGCGACATCCCAAGCCAGCGCGCGGTCAGCACCCGGAGGATGTGACCGTGAGCGAATACGAGCGCATCGCCGCTCGCGGCTCGCAGCCGCTGCAGCACGAGATCCGCGCGGGCGCCGACCTCGTCGGGGCTCTCCCCGCCCGGAGCGCCGTCACGCCACAGGTTCCACGACGGCCGCCCCACGCGGATCTCGTCGGTCGTCAGGCCCTCGTACTCTCCGTACTGCCATTCGTGCAGGTTCGGATCAATCACCGGATCCTTGAACCCCGCGAGGTCGCACGTCTCGCGCGCACGTCGCAAGGGGCTGCACACGACGAGGGAATAGCTCTTGGCGAGCGCGGAGGACAGTTCCGCGGCGCGCCGGCGACCCGCCGCCGTGAGTGGCACATCGGTTCGGCTCGTGTGCTTGAGCGTGGCGCTCCATTCGGTCTCACCGTGGCGGACGATCACGATGCTGTGAAGCCGATCCCCTCCGGGGGCCGACGCAACAGCGGAGCTCGAACTGGGGCCGGACATTGCCGCGCATTCTCCCCGCTTAGGCGGCGCGGCGCTCTGCGACCGCCAGGGGGGCGCTGATGTCCGCGCAATCTGCGCACGGGGCCACGGCGCCGACGCGCTCGAGCTGCTTGTACGCCTTGCATCCGAGGCAGAGCGCGAACACCGACTCGAGCCCGGCCGCGCAGACGAAGGCGACCAGGATCACGTCGGTGGCGGTGTGCGCCCGGACGAGCAGGGCGAGGATCAGCGCCGCCGTCGACATCACGGTGCCCATTCCCTGCGCGAAGCGCTTGGGCGGCCCGGGCACGGGCTTGGCCGGGCCGAGCCGCGGCGCGATCACGCGCTGTGCGACGCGGCCGAGCGGGCTCAGTGACGGACCCGTCAGCAAGCGTGCCCAAAAGCCGTAGGTCAGCGGGATGAGCAGCCAGTACCAGCCCGTCGCAAGGATCACGAGGACGGTGGCCGCGACGACGCCGGCCACGACCCGGCTGGCCTTTTCGTTGACCGGGTTGGGAAAGGAGAACAGATCGCGCATCGCCCCATACTCTACTGAACCACTGATGTTCAAATCCTGGCCTCGCCTTGGCGGCGACGGCGGCGGGCGGGCGCGAACGCCCTGACGAATCGGTCACCTCGCGGGCGCAAACCCCCCTGACGAGTCGGTCGCCTCGCCGGCGCCAGGGACTCTACGAGTCCGTCGCCTCATAGGCGTGGGAGGCCACCAGCTCCCGCGCCGCCGCTTGGGCCAGGATGGCGTCCTGATGCTCGATCGCCATGTGCTCGCGCAGCCGGCGGACGAGCTCCTGGTCGGTATCCGCGGCGAGGACCTCGCCGCAGGCGTTGCATTCGATCACGCGCATGCTCACTCCCCTCCTGTCCGCTCGATTTCGGCGACTTCGGCGCGCCGCCGGACGTGACGCTCCTCGGCCGAGATCTCCGCCGCAACGAACGTCCTGGCGATCTCGGCCGCCACCTCGACGCCGATCACGCGCCCGCCCATGCAGAGCACGTTCACGCCGTCGTGCTCGACCGCCTGGTGCGCCGTGTAGCTGTCATGAATGGTTGCGGCGCGGATGCCGCGCATCTTGCACGCAGCGACGGAGACTCCCGCGCCCGACCCACAGACGATGATCCCACGATCCGCCGCGCCGGAGACGACAGCACGACCGACCTCGAGCGCCTTCACCGGGTAGTCGATCGGTTCCGTCGTATCGGTGCCGAGGTCCAGCACCTCGTGGCCGGCACCGGCGATCTCCGCGAGCAGCCGCTCGCGGAGCGGGACGCCGGCATGGTCGAACCCGCAGGCGATTCTCATCACCTCACCTCCTCCAGCTCGTGGACGGCGAGCAACGCTGCGCCGAGGACACCAGATCTGACTCCATGGCGGGCGAGCCGGATCGTCGTCCGGCGCCCGACCCCCGGGAGCGTGTAGCTCCGCGCCACCCGCTTGGCCGGGGTCAGCAGGAGATCCCCGGCGCGCGCGGCGCCACCACCGATCACGACCTCCTCGGGATCGAAGGTGTTGATCGCGTTCGCGATCCCGACCCCGACGCGTTCGCCCCACACCTCGACGATGCGTGCCGCGTCCGGGTCGCCGTCCTGCGCCGCCCGGACCGCGTCGGCCCCCAGGACCGGCTTTCCACTGGCTCGCAGGCGACCGAGCTCCGACTCGGGGTGGATGTCCGCGACTTCCGTCGCGAGCGCATCGAGCGCGTGTCCGGCGGCAACGAACTCCAGCGATCCCGGGTGCGCAAACCGTACCGGCGCGGGGACCGCGCCCGACAGATCCATGCCAACGATCGTGTGGCCGAGCTCGCCGGCGGCCCCGGTTGCGCCACGGTAGATCCTCCCGCCGAGCACGATCCCGCCGCCGATACCGGTCCCCACGGTGATCATGACGAGGTTCCGTGCGATCAGCCGGAGCTCCTCGTCGTGCGCCTCGGCGAGCGCGGCGACTGTCGCGTCATTGTCGACGAACACCGGCACGCGGAGGCGTTCTCCGAGCGTCGCGCGGATCGGCACGTCGGCTAGGGGCACGTTGACCGAGCTCACCGCGCGCCCGGTCTCGAAGTCGACGACGGAGGGAATTCCGATCCCGACCGCGCTCAGGTCGTCCGCTCGCACTCGCTCCACCACGCTCACGAGCTGTTCGATCAGCGTCCGCGCGCTGGCCGTCTCGGTCGGGACGAGCACCGACTCGCCGAGTGTCTGCTCGCGCAGCCCGGCGGCTATCACCTTGGTCCCGCCGAGGTCGACGCCCACGACCTGGCCGGTCACGACTCGGGCCGAACTGCGCCCGCCGCCGGCGCATCGAGCAGCACCGTGATCGCGTCCGTGAGCGGCGGCAGCAGCGACGCCGGCACGTGCGGCTCGGGCTTCGCTCCGGGGCCGAACGCGGCCGCGACGGCGTTCGCCTTCTCAGCTCCCGTGACCAAGAAGACGATCCGGCGCGCGGACGCCAGGGCGGGCAAGGTCAGCGTCACCCTCGACACGAGCGGCTCGCGGCCCGGTTGCTCCACGCCCACCACGAGCTTCGAGCGTTCGGCCAGCGCCTCCTGGTCGGGGAACAGCGAGGCGGTGTGCCCGTCGGGACCGAGACCCAGTAGGAGCAGGTCGAGTCGTGGCGTTTCCGCGGCTCGGAGCTCCTCCTCGTACTCGGCCGCGGCCGCGGACGGGCCGAGCTCGCCGCGGATCCGCTTCACCGCGGGGCCTGCTGCCCCGAGCGGGTCGAGCAGCGTGGCCTTGGCCATCGCGTAGTTTGAGCGATCGTCGTCGGGAGGGACGCAGCGCTCGTCGCCGAACCACACAGTCGCGCGAGACCACGGCGTGCCCGCGCTCGCTGCGCGCTCGTAGGCGGCGCGCGGAGTCGAGCCGCCCGCGAGCACGATCTGGCCGCCCGCAGCGGCGACGTCGACGAGCAGCTCCGCGCACGTGGCCGCGGGGTCCTCGACGACGCGTAACTCGACGCTCATCCGACCGCCGGGCAGAACTCCCGCGCGCAGGAGAGCGCCGGGCCGTAGGTCGGGTCGCGCAGTAGCGCCTGCCGGACCCCCTCGCCGAGGATTCCTCCCTCGCCGCGGGAGGCACCGAGAACCTGCCAGGTCGACTCCGTTCCGTCCTCGGACCGCCGCCGCGCGCACAGACCACCGGAAGCCCGGTCCAATGACAGCGACCAGCCGCCGGGCACTGCGACGGTAACGCCCGTCAGCCCCGGCACGACCTGATCTGAGCTGTCCAGCTGCACCTCGACGTCGTGGTCGCCGGCGTGCGCGACGCCACGCAGCTCGTCGCCATCGTGCCGGCTCAGCGGCGTCGGCCGCCAGTGAAGCCGCGACGCAAGCCACCCGGCGAGCAGCGCCGCGCTCGCGGTCGAGCTCGCCTGGTGGCGGGCGGCGATCCGACCGATCTGCCAGAGCAGCTCCCGCCGCCCGGGCGGGTCGAAGGTCGCGGCGAGGCGCTCCCGCCACGGGGTCGTGCGCAGCCACGCGAGGTCGACGACGTATACCGATCCGAGCAGCTCGGCGGCCCGCGCGAGTGCGACCGCGGGCTCGGGCTCATCGTCGGAGTCGATCAGAATCACATCGGCGAGCGCGAGCAGTGCGTTGATCGCCTCGAGGTGTCCGTGTGGGCACCAGATCATCGTCGGGATCTCCGCCGCCCTGACCGGGTCGATCACATTGTCGAGGTTGGCGAGGTGGACTTCGCCAAGGTCGATCTCGACCTGCTCGAGGATCACTCCGAGCGCATCCCCCGTCGGTTCCTCGTAGCTCATCACGACGCGGGCGTCGATCGTCGTGCGGCCCGGCTCGACCGCGCACAGCACCGTGCGCGACGCGTGGTAGCGGCCGACGCGCTCGAGGCGGTTGGCGATCTCGCCCTTCCACGACCGGTCGACAACGACCACGAGGTTGAGCACCCGCGCCGGCACGAGCAGATGGTTGGCCGCGTGGCGAGCGCGCAGCAGCTCGCGCAGCGCGTCATCGATCGCGTCCGGCGTCGTATTGCACTCGGTCCAGATGTCCTCGCTCAGAGCCGCCTCCACACGTGGCCGGGTTCGAGCAACGAGCTCGCCTCGGGCGGGCCCTGAGAGCCGGCCGGATACTGCGGGATCGGGGTCGTCGTGTCCTGCTTCCAGGCCGTGAGGATCGGGTCGATGATCCCCCACAGCGCCTCGATCTCGTCGTTGCGGGTGAACAACGTCGCATCGCCGCGCATCGCGTCCAAGATCAGGCGCTCGTAGGCCTCTGGCGACTGCGACACGAACGAGGTTCCGTAGTGGAACTCCATGTTGACCGGGCGGATCCGCATCCTCGCTCCCGGGATCTTCGCTCCCAGCGAGATCGAGACGCCCTCGTCCGGCTGGACGGTGAGCACGATCTGGTTGGGCTGCACACCGACCGACCCTTGGCTCTGAAAGGCCAGGTGCGGGACCGGCTTGAGCTGGACGGCGATCTCGGTCAACTTGCGCGCCAGGCGCTTGCCCGTGCGCAGGTAGAAGGGCACGCCCGCCCAGCGCCAGTTCGAGATGCGCAGGCGCAGCGCTGCGTAGGTCTCGGTCCGCGAGTCGGGCGCGACCCCGTCCTCCTCCCGGTAGCCACGCACCCGCACGCCCCCCTGCCCGCCGGGGCCGTACTGGGCACGCATGGCCATCGTCGGTACGCTCGCGAGGTCCGGCGGGACGATCGCCTCGAGCACCTTGAGCTTCTCGTCGCGCAGCCGATTGGCCTCGAACGCGGTGGGAGGCTCCATAGTCAGGAGCGCCAGCAACTGGAGCATGTGGTTCTGGACAAGATCGCGCAGGGCGCCGGCGCCCTCGTAGTAGCCGGCCCGGCCTTCGATGCCGATGTCCTCGGCCGCGGTGATTTGTACGTGGTCGACGTAGTTGCGGTTCCACACCGGTTCGAACAGCGCGTTGGCGAAGCGGAACGCCATCAGGTTCTGGACCGTCTCCTTGCCGAGGTAGTGGTCGATCCGGAACACCTGGGACTCGTCGAACACCTCGAGCACTTCGGCGTTCAGCCCGCGGGCGGAGGCGAGGTCGTACCCGAACGGCTTCTCGATCACCACCCGGGACGCTCCCCCCTCGGCGGTTGCGTTCAGGCCCGCTTTCCCGAGCTCGCCGATGATGATTGGGAAGAACTGCGGCGCGGTCGCGAGGTAGAACACGCGCGAGAGCGGATAGCCGGCCTTGTCGTCGAGCTCGTCGAGCGCACGGCCGAGGTCGCCGTACACGCTGTCGTCGTCGAAGAGGCCGGGGATATAGCGCATCTCCGCGAGCAGGCCGTCGAGCACCGCCGGGTCGGGCTTGGTGCGTGAGAAGCGCTGCACCGACTCGCGCGCGATCGCCTGGAACTCCTCGTCCGCGTGATGAGAGCGTGAGACGGCGACCAGCTCGAAGCGCTCGGGCAGCGCACCCTCGTGGGCGAGGTTGTAGAGCGCCGGGAGCAGCTTGCGGTGGGCGAGGTCGCCGGTCGCGCCGAAGATGACGAGCGCGGTCGGACGGACGGGCAGGCGCTCGAGCCCCTCGGCCAGCGGATTCTCCGTCACGGCGGTCATCGCTTCGCGGTCAGCGGCATCAGCCCGTCCCCAGCAGCGCACTGATCCGTTCGGTGAGCGACTCAACCGCCACCGCCGGATCGCCTTCGAGCTTCACGCGCTCGGCGGGAAGGCCGTGGGCGCGGAGCGTCTCCAGGTCCGCGTTCGCCTGCGCGGCGATCAACGTTCCGAACGAGAAGCCGGCGCCGGGAATCTCGAGGTCGCTCCCGGGATGTGCCGGCATCGTGTCGTCGACGAGCTGGAGGAAGCGACCGACCGGCGGCCCGCCTTTGTGGAACTGGCCGGTCGAGTGCTGGAAGCGCGGACCGTAGCCGAACGTCGTGGCGGCGCCGGTGGCCGCGCGCAGCGTGCCCCGCAGCTGGGCGATCGCGGTGTCGAGCGCAGCTGATGGCGGCAGGTAGCCAAGGAGCGCGACGTAATGGGGCGGTCCCGCATCGCGCAAAAGCGCGCGCAGCGCGTCGTCGTCGGCCGTCGCCACCTCGGGCACGGCGCCGGAGTCGAGCACGCGCTTGGTGTTGTCCTTGGCCTCCTGGACGTTCGGCTGGTCGAACGGATTGAGCTCGAGCGCCCATCCCGCGACCGCGGTCGCGAACTCCGCGAGGAAGAAGATCCTTCCCAGGTCGGCAGCGCCGTGCGTCGCGAGCGTGAGCGTCGGGTGGCCCACGGCCGCGAGCGCGGCCAGCGCCTGATCGAGCTCCTCGTTCGGTGCGTCCGCGTTGCGAAGGTAGACGAAGACGCGATCGTCACCGTAGACGCTCGGGGGTCCGAGCGGCTCATCGACGACGGGCAGGATCCCGCGGCCCCGCTTCCCGGTGGACTCGGCGATCAGTTGCTCGGCCCACAGACCAAAGCTCTCGATCGGCTCCGAGACGACGAAGGTGAGCTTGTCGCGGCCCTGCAAGGCGAGCTCGCCGAGCACGGATCCGAGCCACAGCCCCGAGTTCGACTGGCTGGAGTCGTAGTGGGCGCAGGTCTGCTCGGCGACCTGGCAGCGGTGCAGCAGCGCCTCGATGCTCACCCCGACCAGCGCGGCGGGAACGAGGCCGAACAGCGACATCACCGAATAGCGCCCGCCGATGTCCGGCGGGTTCAGGAAGCACCGGCGCAGTCCACCGTCCTTGGCGACCCGCTCGAGCGGGCTGCCGGGGTCGGTGATCATGACGAACTGTCGGGGCTGCGCCTTGACCTTGAAGTAGCGGTAGTGCGAGAGCGTCTCGATCGTCCCCCCCGACTTCGAGGCGACGATGAAGAGGGTGTTGGGAATGTCGAGCGTCGCCTCCAGCTCCCGGATTACGTCCGGGTGGGTCGAGTCGAGGACGTGGAGCGCGAGTCCTTCGGGGACGTCGGCGAACGAGCGGCGGATCACCTCGGGGCCGAGTGATGAGCCACCCATCCCGAGTAGTACGGCGTCGGTGAAGCCCTCGGCGTGGCACTCCTGTGCGAACGCGTGCAGGTCGCCGGCATGCTCGAGCATCGGCTCGGACACGGTCAGCCACCCGAGCCGGTCCTCGATCTCCGGCACTCCGGGGCCGCCCCACAGGGAGGGGTCGCGTCGCCAGATGCGCTGGGCGACGTTCTCCGCCAGCGCGCGCCGCACGCGGGCGGCGATGGGGGCCTGGAGATCGTGCGGAATCGTCGCCTGGATCGTCGGCGGGCGCTGGGTGATGACCGCGGCGCGGCGCGACTCGATCCCCTCGAGCAGCCTCCGCATCGCGTCCGCGAACTGCTTGATCCCGTCGACGAGCAGAGCCTCCGTCACCTCGGCGAGGTCGATCCCCGCCTTGGCGAGCGCGTCGAGCTCTTCCGACGGGTCTTGCTCGACGGTGGGGCCCTTGATCTGTCCGCGCTCGGCGACCGCAAGCAGCGTCGCCAACGGCATCGTGTTGACCGACTCGCGCCCGACGAGCTCGTCCACGTACATCGTGTCCGGATAGCGAGGGTTCTTGACCCCCGTCGAAGCCCACAAGGGGCGCTGGACCACGGCGCCGGCGTCGTGCAGCGCCTCCCAGCGGGGGCCGGAGAAGATCTCCTCGAACCTGCGGTAGGCAGCGCGGGCGTTGGCGATCGCTGCCGTGCCCCCGAGCTCGTCGTGGCCGAGCTCGGCGAGTCGCTTGTCGACCGCGGAGTCGACGCGCGAGACGAAGAAGCTCGCGACCGAATGGACGTCGAGCGACTTGCCCTCCGCCAGGCGTCGCTCGAGCCCGCGTAGGTAAGCCTCGGCGACCCGCTCATACGCCGAGACGGCGAACAGCAGCGTCACGTTGACGTTGATGCCCTCATAGATCGCCTGCTCGATCGCGACAACGCCCTCGGGGGTCCCTGGGATCTTGATCATCACGTTGGGCCGGTCGAGTCGCTGCCAATACGAGCGCGCCATCGTGAGCGTCCCCTCACCGTCGTGGGCGAGCTCGGGCGCCACCTCCATCGAGACGAAGCCGTCGTGATGATGCGTGGCGCGGTGGACCTCGGCCAGGACATCGGCGGCGAGCTGCACGTCTCGCATCGCGAGGCGCTCGTAGATCGCGTCCGCGTCGAGCTGCTCCCGGGCGGCAGCGTCGAGGTCTGCGTCGTAGTCCGTCGAGCCGAGGATCGCCTTCTCGAAGATCGACGGGTTCGAGGTCACGCCTCCCAGCGACTCCTCCCTGACCATCCGCGCGAGCTCGCCCCCTTCCACCAGCGTGCGGCGGATCTGGTCGAGCCACGGGCTCGTTCCGGCTTTGGCCAGCGCGGCGAGACGGGGGTTGACCTGGGACTCGGTCGTGCTCATCACTGCTCTCCCTTCGATAGCGCTCGCGCCCGCTGGACGGCTGCCCGGCCGCTCTGCGCCACACGCTCCGGCGTGAAGCCGAAGTGCCGGTACAGGACGCTCGCAGGAGCGGACGCGCCGAAGCTCTCCATCCCGATCGCCTCGCCGGCGTCACCGACCCAGCGATGCCAGCCGAAGGTGGCCGCGGCCTCGAGCGAAACCCGGGCGCGACACCCTGGTGGCAGCACCAGGTCGCGGTAATCGGCGCCCTGGGCGGCGAAGCTCTCGACACACGGCATGCTCACCAGCCGCGTCGCGATCCCTTCCACCTCGAGCAGGTCCGCGGCGATCGAGCAGATGTGGACCTCGGTGCCGGTGGCGATGAGGATCAGGTCGGGTGGGCCGGGCTCGCGGTAGGAGTCGCGCAGGACGTAAGCGCCGCGCTCGATCGCGTCGCGGGGGACGGCCGCCGGGTTCCACGTCGGCACCCCCTGGCGCGAGAGCGCGAGCACGGTCGGCCCCTCGCGCGAGGCGATCGCGTGCCGCCACGCGAGCGCGGTCTCGTTGGCCCCCGCGGGCCTGATCACCTTCAGCCCGGGCACCGCGCGCAGGCCGGCGAGCTGCTCGATCGGCTGGTGGGTCGGCCCGTCTTCGCCGAGGCCGATCGAGTCGTGGGTGAAGACGAAGATCGACGGCAGCTCCATCAGCGCAGCGAGCCGGATCGAGCCGCGCATGTAGTCGCTGAAGATCAGGAACCCGGACCCGTAGCCGCGCAGGTAGTGGAGCGTCATCCCGTTGACGACGGCGCCCATGGCATGCTCGCGGATCCCGAAGTGGAGGTTGCGTCCCGCGAAGGCGCCGTGGTCGATGTTCTCTGCGCCGTCGATCAGCGTCAGCGTCGAGGGCGCGAGGTCAGCCGAGCCACCGACGAGCTCGGGCACTTTGGCCGCCGCCCATTGGAGGATCGTATGCGACGACTTGCGTGTGGCCGTCATCGTCCCACCGGCATGGAAGGTCGGGACCTCGGCGTCCCATCCGACCGGCAGCTCGCCGCGAATGAGCCGTTCGAGCTCCTGGGCGAGCGCGGGGTGCTCCTCGCGGTAGCTCTCGAGACGCGTCTGCCACGCCGACTGCTCCGAGGCGCCCCGCTCGACGCAGCCACGGAAGTGCGCGAGCGCCTCGGGGGGGATGAAGAACGGCTCCTCGCTCGGCCAGCCATACACGTGCTTGGTCAGCTTGATCTCCTCCTCGCCGAGTGGAGAACCGTGCGCGGCCGCGGTGTCCTGCTTGTGGGGGCTGCCCTGCGCGATGCGGGTACGCACGATGATCAGCGATGGCCGGTCCTCCACCGCGATCGCCTCGCGCAATGCCCCCTCGAGCGAGTCCAGCGCGATGTTCTCCTCGAGATCGAGCACGTGCCACCCGTAGGCCTCGAACCGAGCGCCCGTATCCTCGGTGAAGGTGATCGCCGTGTCACCCTCGATCGAGATGTGATTACGGTCGTAGAAGGCGATCATGCGACCGAGCCCGAGATGGCCCGCGAATGAGGACGCCTCGGCGGAGAGCCCTTCCTCGAGGTCACCGTCGGAGGCGATCACGAACGTGTGGTGGTCGACGATCTCGTGGCCGGCGCGGTTGAAGCGCGTCGCCAGCATCCGCTCGGCGAGCGCCATCCCGACGGCATGGGAGATCCCCTGTCCGAGCGGTCCGGTCGTGACCTCGACGCCGGGAACGCGGCCGTATTCAGGGTGCCCGGCGGCCTTCGACCCGAGCTGGCGGAAGCTCTTGATGTCCTCGAGGTCGATGTCGTAGCCGCTCAGGTAGAGCGACGAATAGAGCAGCATCGAGGCGTGGCCACAGGAGAGCACGAAGCGATCGCGGTCGGGCCAGGCAGGATCGCGCGGGTTGTGCTTCATCACGCGCGTATAGAGGACATAAGCGAGCGGCGCCAGCGCCATCGGCGTCCCAGGATGGCCCGAGTTCGCCTTCTGGACAGCGTCCATCGACAGCGTGCGGATCGTGTTGACGCACAGCTCGTCCAGCCGCTGATCCACGCCGGTCGCCGTCAACGCGGGCTGGCGGTCGGAGCGGAGCGGGCCACGACTGGAGAGGATAGTCAGATCGCGTCCGCCCCCACCCGCCAGGCGCTCAGCCGAACAGCACCCCGTAGCGCTCGTACTCCTCGACGGGCACGGTGCGTACCTGGGCCACCGCCTCGGCGAGCGAGACGAGCTCGATCCTCGTCGCGTGGAGCGCGGTCATCATGCCCCAGCGGCCGTCGTCCGCCGCGTCGATCGCCGCCAGACCCAGGCGTGTCGCGAGCACGCGGTCGAACGCGGTCGGGGTGCCGCCCCGCTGGACGTGACCGAGCACGGTGGCCCGCGTCTCGAACCCGGTCCGCGACTCGATCTCGTGTTCGAGTTGGACGCCGATTCCGCCCAGCCGCGGGTGGCCGAACTCGTCGAGCTGGCTCTCGGCGATCACCATCGTGCCCTCCTTCGGAGTCGCCCCCTCGGCCGCCACCACGATCGAGAAGTACCGGCCGCGCGCGTGACGGCGGCTGATCAGCCGGCACACCTCGTCGATGTCGAAGGGAATCTCCGGGATCAGGATCACGTCGGCACCACCGGCGATGCCCGAGTGCAGCGCGATCCAGCCCGCGTTGCGGCCCATCACTTCGACGACAAGGATCCGGTTATGGCTCTCGGCGGTCGTGTGGAGGCGGTCGATCGCCTCCGTGGCGACGTGCAGCGCGGTGTCGAAGCCGAAGGTGACATCGGTCGCGCCGAGGTCGTTATCAATCGTCTTCGGCACGCCGACGACGTTGATGCCGTCGGCGTACAGGCGACTGGCGGCACCGAGGGTGTCCTCGCCGCCGATCGCGATCAGGCCGTCGAGGTTGAGGTCGCCGATCGTCGCGCGCACGCGCTCGAGCCCGTCCTCGCGCTTATAGGGATTGGTCCGGGAGCTGCCGAGGATCGTGCCGCCGCGCGGGAGGATCCCCCGGATAGCCTCGAGGTCGAGCTCGGTGACCGAGCCTTCGAGGACGCCGCGCCAGCCGTCGCGGAAGCCCACGATCTGATGCCCGTAGTCGTCGACTCCCTTACGCACCACGCCGCGGATGACGGCGTTCAGCCCGGGACAGTCACCCCCACCGGTCAGGACTCCGATGCGCATTGATCGGCATCTTAGGGTTCGCAGACGGGTGCGTGGGGCGCCGCGACCGCGACGAATAGGATCCACCGAATGCGTCGCCGTCGCGCTCCCGGTGCTCGGGAGCCGGCAGGGGTATCCCGTGCCGGTCGATGACACCTCCCCGGAGTTCGCGCAGGCGGCCGCGGAGGACGGGATCGTGCTCGGGCACCAGTCCTTCGATTGGCTCTCCGAGCAGGGGCACTTCGGCCTCGAGCGCGTCGCGATGGAGCGTCGCGATCCCGCGCTCAGGGAGCCGGTGACGGCCGCGGTGGAGGTGCTGAGCGCGATCTACTCGCGCCTCAAGGGCGATCGTGCGGTGCTGCAATCCGCCCGTTCCAATCTGCTGCTCGCGGTCGACCTCGTGCACGAGCCGACGGGAACCTTGATCGAGGTCGACGAAGCGGTCCATTTCACCTCGGATCGCCTCGCCGCGCTCGACCTCTACCCCCCGAACGTAGCGGTCGGTTTCGATCTGAACCAGTACAAGGAGCTGTGTAGGGCCTGCTCAGCGAAGACGGACGGATTCGCCCGTGGGCTCCCCGCCAAGGGGTTCGGCTTCGGCGGGGTGCAGCGCGAGCGCGCTTACCACGACGCGCTCCGAGATCTCGCCACGCCGGCGATGGGCCACCCCCGGCTCGTGCGCATCGTCGCCCTCGACAGTGACGGCGCGGCCGCGTACCGGCGACACCGGGACGCGCTATTGACGCTTCTCGCGCCCTAGCCCCGTTTTCTCGCTAGCCGCGTCCGCCGGGCCACGCGGGCCTCCTCGGCACCTCGCCGTCGACTTCGACCGCGACGTTGATCGTGGAGCACACGCCGCATTTGACGCGGACCTTCTTGGTCATCTGGATCGGGTGCATGGCGTGGGCCAGGACGTTGTCGCATTTGACGCAGATGTAGTCATCCGGCCCATTGCCGTTGAACACGGGTCTGTCGGCGTCCTCTTGCAGGGCGGTGCCGCCGTCGGGCGGGACCTCGCCTTCGCGTATCGCTCTCATCTTGATGCTCGCCATCTCCAGGCTCCTCTCGTATCCACGCCATACCGAGGGTCGCGAACCCGTTAGTGGATCTTTCCCCCGCCCCGCTGGGACAGTCGTCCGCCGTCGCGGCCGTAGCGGACCGCGACAAGCTCGGCCATGATCGACAGCGCGACCTCCTCCGCGCTGAGCGCGCCGAGGTCGAGGCCGACGGGAGCGCTGATCCGCGCGAGATCGGCTTCGGCCACCCCGGCGGCGAGCAGCCGCTCACGACGCTCCGCCTGCGCGCGCTTGGAGCCCATCGCGCCGATGTAAGCCGGCTCGGCGCCGAGCGCCAGCGTCAGCACCTCGTCGTCGATCTTCGGGTCGTGGGTGAGAACCGCGAGGTAGGTGGCACGGTCGATCCCTCCAAGTTGCTCGAGCGCGTTCCCCGGCCACGCGACCACGACGTCGACCGCGTCGGGAAACCGCTCGCGGGTCGCGAACTGGGCGCGCGGATCGATCACGTACGGTCGCCAACCGGTCACGCGCGCGAGGTGCGCCAGATGATTGGCGTACTCGACCGCGCCGAAGATCAGCAACCGCGGAGCGGGCGCCGTGACATCGACGAACAAATCACCACGCAGCTCAGAGCGCTCCGCCCACATCAACTCATTCGCGTGAGCGACCGCCTCCGCATCGAGCTCAGCGTCACCGAGCGTACCCTCCCGCCCGCCGTCTGCCCGCACGAGCAACCGCTCGCCCACATGCTCCCCACCGACCGCCGTCACCAGCGCCGCGCGGCCGTCCGCGCGCGCAGCCTCGGCGAACGAGCTCTGAGCGCTCACGGCTCGTAGCGTTCCACCCAGACATCGATCTCGCCGCCACAGGGCAAGCCGACGTCCCAGGCGTCGCTGTCCGGAATCCCGTAGTGCAACAGCTGCGGCCGACCGCCGGCCAGCACGCCTTCGGCCACCTGGACGACCGCCCCCTCCACACACCCTCCGGAGACAGCGCCGTATACCTCGCCACGATCATTGACCGCCATCTTCGATCCGGGCGGCCGTGGCGCCGAGCGCTTGACCCCGACCACGGTGGCAAGCGCCACGCGGTCGCCGCGCGCCACCCAGTCATCGACCTGCTCGATTACGTCCTTCATGCGATTTGCTCCTTTCCGCGTCGGCCTGTGACGCACCGTCCGCACAACCAGGCCGGACGACATACACGGCCGCGGGTCACATATTGGTTAGCTTCCCCGTGAAGTCCTTGATCAACGCGTCGAGCACGCCGGTGATGGCTCCTTCGCCCATCGACGCGGCCTTGCCGGTGATCTGCGCGTGGGTGTGAATCGACCCGCCGCCATCGTGGAGCGAGAACGTGACGTCTGCGTTGGCGTGGCCCTGGCCGCCCTTCTCCCTGGACTTGACGACCATCACGGCGCGGTGGGCGGCGTCGTCCTGCTCGATGATCTCCACGGTGCCCGTGAAGGTCAGCCCCATCGCCCCCATCTTGACCTTGATCTCTGCCTTGACCGACTTCGGGTCGATCTCCTCGAGCACGGTCCCCCCCTCGACGCACGGCACGAGGCGCTCGAGGTCGGTGATTGCCGCCCAGCTCTCGTCGATTGGTTTCGAGGTCGAGAACGTATGGTCGAGGTCTGTAGCCATGACATGCTCCTTGTGTCGAAGGGTAGTAGGCGATCCCAAGGACCACTGGCACCCGTGGCCCCGCCGGGCGGGCCAGCCGACCACCGATAGGAAATCGCCGGTGAATCTTCAAGCTTATGTGAATATTGTCTATGCTGCGTGCGGCATCATATAGGCTCCGCTCATGCCTATTCAGCCAGGAACGTACAAGCTAGGACCTGACCACGGCACGCTCTCGGTGAGAACCGAGCGCACCGGTGCCGCGGCCAAGGCCGGACACAACCTCTTGATCCATGTCACCTCCTGGGAGGCGACGCTCGCGGTCGGCGAGGATCCCGCGCGGACCAGCCTTTCGCTCGACGTGGACGCCACGTCGCTGGGGGTGATCGAGGGCACCGGGGGGATGCAGTCGCTCGGCGACAACGACAAGGAGAGCATCAAGAACACGATCGACGACGACGTCCTCAAGCGCAAGGACATCGAGTTCCGCTCGACCCAGGTGCAGGCCGGCACCGACGGCAAGCTCACGGTGCGAGGCGACCTGACGCTCGTCGGCAGGGCGAACCCGATCACCTTCGATCTCGTGATCGGCGACGACGGCAAGCTCACGGGCAGCGCCGTGATCAAGCAGACCGACTGGAAGATGAAGCCGTACTCGGCTCTGTTCGGCACCCTGAAGGTGGTCGACGAGGTCGTGGTCGAGATCGACGGCAGCCTGCCGACGAGCTGATCCAGTGAGCCGTCCCGAGAGCCTGGCCGAGCCGCGATCGCAGCCGATGTTGCTGTCGATCGACGACGCGTTGGCCCTGATCGAGGCCCATGTCACACCCCTCCCGGTCGAGGAGGTGGCACTCGAGCACGCGTACGGACGCTACATCGCGCAGGAGCTGCGCGCAGCGATCGACCTGCCCCCGTTCGCGAGCTCGGCGATGGACGGTTACGCGCTGCGCGCGGAGGATGCGCCCGGGCGACTGACGGTGGTCGGCGAGTCCTCGGCGGGCTCTCCGTACCTCGGAGGACTGAGGCCGGGCGAGGCGATCGCGATCTCCACCGGCGCGGTGGTGCCGGCACAGGCCGACGTCGTAGTGCCGATCGAAGACGTCAGTTCAGATGGCGAGCAGATCGAGCTGGCCTCCCCCGTCCTCCCCGGATCGTTCGTGCGCAATCGCGGCAGCGACATGGAGCGCGGTGATCGGATCTTGGATCCCGGCACCCGCCTCGGGTCGGCACAGATCGGAGCGGCTGCCGCCGTCGGCCTGGCCACGCTACCCTGCCGACGCCGGCCGAGCGTCGCCGTGCTGACGACAGGCAGCGAGCTGCGCCGTCCGGGGGAGCCGCTCGCGCAGGGCGAGATCTACGACGCGAACGGGCCGATGCTGACGGCCGCGCTGCTCACCAGCGGTGCCGGCGTCGAGCACATCCCGGCCGCCGCCGATACGAGCGAGGCACATCGCATGGCCCTCGTCCAGGCGCTCGAGCACGACGTCGTGATCAGCTCCGGCGGCGTGTCCGTCGGCGCCCACGACCTCGTCCGCAGCGTTGGACGCGAGCTCGGCGTCAGCGAGGTGTTCTGGCGTATCGCCCTACGACCGGGAAAGCCGCTGGCGTTCGGCGTGCGCGGCTCGACGCTCGTCTTCGGCCTGCCCGGGAACCCGGTCTCGAGCCTGGTCTGCTTCGAGCTCTTCGTGCGGCCGGCGCTCCTCGCGCTCCAGGGCGCCGCGAGCGTCCGGCCTGCGTGGAGCTCGGGCGTGCTGGGCGCTGCGGTGGCGCGCAACCCTCACCGCGACGACCTGATTCGCGTGCGCTTCGAGGGACCGGACGGTTCAACCGTGCTCGTACCATTGCACGGGCAGCAGTCTCATCAGATCGCGATCACCGCCCAGGCCGGCGCGCTCGCCCGGATCCCTACGGGCACCGGCGAGCTCCCGGCCGGCGCGGAGGTCGCCTACCTGCCGCTGCTGAGCTTCTAGGGCATCACGAGCCCGTCGTTGGTCGCCGTGAGGGTGCCTCGAACCGGCGCGCTGCGCTCAGCGACCAGCCTCCGTCAGTCCGCATACACGGCCTGCGCGTCGAGCCCGCCTTCGACCCCGGGTGGGAGGGCCCCACTGCCGTGGGCGTAGAGCGCGACGTCCTCGAGCGTCTGGCTCTGGCTCCCGTTGACCCACGCCCCGAGCGACCAGGTCAGGTTCTCCGGCGGCGTGTCGAGCGCCATCCCGGCAAGCAGCTGACCCTTGGCGAGGATCTTGCCCACGGCGCTGTGAATCGCGTCCGGCGTCCCGCCAGAGGGAGTGACGTTGTAGCCGTGGCCTACTCCGAACCGGTCGGTGTCGGCAGGAACCACCTTGATATCCAGCGCGGGAACGCCGAGCTCGTCGGCGACGAGTTGAGCGTACTGCGCCTCCTTCCCATCCGCTTCGGTCGTCAAGCTGAGCACCATCTTGCCCGTCGGGTGCACGCGCAAGAAGACCGCTCGATAAGCCTCGTTAGCCACTGAATCTCCTCCTCGTTGCTGGATCGCTACTTATCGCTCGCCTGCGGACGCAGCGGGCGCGCTCTCGTTTGCGATGCGCTGTCGCTCCTGGTGGGCCCGCAGCGCATTGTGCTCCTCCAAGTCGCAAAACGCCGGTTGGGGGCCCCCTAACGGGTGGGGCGGCACCGCGGGGCGCTCGCACCCGGGATAGATGCATCTCTTGGTCTCGGTCTCGCTCATGGTTTCACGTGCTCCCTTCTCTTGTCCGACGTCTCGTCGGTCGCCCAACCCGGGGTGGTGTTGCCCCTGCTCGGACCGGATCCACTGGGCATGGCGACCGAGCTGCCGGCGACCGGCGTGGCGCTGCCCCACGGCTCCTCCTCCTCGGCCTCGTCGGCGGCTGGGGGGTGGTATCTCATCATCGGTGATTCACGGCGGTCCCATGACTCGAGCGCGATCGCGTCGGCCACCTCGTTCAGCGCCTCGACGCTGTGGCCGCTGACCAGCGCGTCGCAATGAGGCAGCGCCGCCACCATCCCACCGGCCTGCGGCGAGAAGCCGCTCGCGCTCACCCGCGGGTTCACCCATACGATCCGGTGCGCCAGGCGCGCGAGCCGCTCCATCTCGCGCCCGACGAGTATCGGCTCGCCGCGCTCCCAGCCGTCGGAGAGGATCACGATCACGGCGCCGCGGGCCATGCCGCGGCGTCCGTGCGTGTCGTTGAACGCCTTCAGCGCGTCGCCGATCCTCGTCCCGCTCGACCAGTCTGGTGCTGCCGCCGCGGCACGCTGGATCGCGCGCTCAGGGTGGCGACCGGCGAGCGCGCGGGTCAGCCGGGTGAGGCGCGTGGCGAACACGAACGCCTCGGCGTTCGGACCGGTGCCCGCGGCGCAGGTCAGGAACTGAAGGTACGCGCGCGCGTAGGGCTCCATCGAACCCGAGATGTCGCACAGCATCACCAGGCGGCGCGGCGTGACGCGCCGGTGTCGACGGGCGAGCCGGATCGGATCGCCGCCCGTGCGCAGGCTTGCCCGAAGCGTTCGTCGCATGTCCACGTGCTCGCCGTGGCGTCCCTTCTTCTTGCGTCGGGTCCGCCGCTGCGGCGTGGACAGCTCGAGGCGCGTCATCAGCCGATAGAGCTGGGCGAGCTCATGGGGCTCGAGTGCATCGAAGCTCGTGCGCCCCAGCCGCTCCTCCTCGCTGGCCATCAGCGGGGTCGCGACTTCCAGCAGGTCCTCGTCGCCGTCTCCCGCGTCGGCCGGGGGCGACGATACCCCCGCCCCCTGATCGTTTCTGCTCGACTCGCCGCGCGAGGTCTTGTGCTCGGACTTCGGCCGATCGTCGGGCGGCGCCGGAACGGTCTGGAGCTCCTCGGGCGCGAACGCGTCATCACTGTGGCGGCGCCCGAACACCGAGAAGAAGACGCCGTCGAACGCCGTGCCCTGCGCCGAGTCCGAGACGAACACGGCACGTGCGGTCCAGTACAGCCGCCGGCGCGAGATCGGCTTGGTCAGCGTCAGCGCCTGCGCGAAGTGGGCGGAGCGCTCTGGCGTGACGGGAACCCCGGCTACGCGCAGCCGCTGGCTGAACGCCCCCACGACGGCCGGGAGGTCCAGGTGGACCGTCTCGACCCGGAAGACACCGTCGTCGGCGACGGTCATCTCAGTCACCGATCCCCACGAGTTGCTCGAGGCCGGCCGCGCGGATCACCTCCTGATCCTCGCTGTACTTCAGCACCGACCCGAGCGTCCGATCCACGGCCGCAGCGTCGAGACGCTCGACGCCGAGCAGGCTCAGGGCCGCCAGCCAGTCGATCGCTTCGGCGACCCCGGGCGGCTTCTGCACATCGCTGTCGCGCATGCGCGCAATCGCGTCGGCCACCTGCACGGCCAGCGTCCCCGACGCGCCCTTCACGCGGCGCCGGACGATCTCCACCTCGCGCTCGCGGTTCGGGTAGTCGATCCAGTAGTAGAGGCAGCGGCGCTTGACCGCGTCGTGCAGGTCTCGCGTGCGGTTGGAGGTGAGCACGATGATCGGCGGGTGGGTGGCACGGATCGTGCCGATCTCGGGGATCGTCACGCTCGCCTCCGCGAGCATCTCGAGGAGGAACGCCTCGAAGTCATCGTCGGCGCGGTCGATCTCGTCGACCAGGAGCACCGCCGGCCGAGGACCCGGGTGCTCGAGCGCGCGCAGCAGCGGACGGCGAATGAGGTAGTCGGGACCGAACAGCTCCGTTTCGCTGAGCTCCGCGTGGTTCGAGTCCGCGAGCCGGATGCTGAGCAGCTGTCGCGGGTAGTTCCACTCGTAGAGCGCTTCGGCCGCGTCGATCCCCTCGTAGCACTGGAGCCGGATCAGCGGCGTGTCGAGGATCATCGCGAGCGCCTTCGCGGCCTCGGTTTTCCCGACCCCGGCCTCGCCTTCGAGCAGGAGCGGCTGCGGCAGACGGAGGCTCAGGAACATCGTTGTCGCCAGGCCCTCATCGACGAGGTAGTCGACGCCGGCGAGACGCTGGGCGAGCGTCTCGACGTCGGGCACGAGCTCGCGGATCTCCTCGGCAGCCTCGCCGGTGGCCCCGCGCGGACTCATGCGGGGCCCGAGACGGAGGCGCCTGCCACCGAGGCGCCTGCGACGGCGAACCCGGGCCGCCGCACCTGTGCCAGGACCGCCTGGTAGTCCTCCGGCGTATCGACGTCGAGGGGAATCGGACCCGCGACCCGGACCTCGACCACGTCGCCGGAGCGCTGGTCGAGCAGCCGCCAGACGCCCTTGTCACCGTGCAGCTGCGCGAGCTCGCCGAAGACATCGCGCGCGAACGCGATCGGGTGCCCGCGTCCCTCGTCGTAGCGGCACACCGCGAGGGGCGAGTCGCCCCGGCCGGCGAGCAGCGTCGCGACCGTGGCGGCGGTCACGCCGGGCTGATCCCCGAGCATCAGGACCATTACCTCACAGCGCTCGTCCACGGCCCCGAGCGCCGCGGCGATCGACGAGGAGCAGCCGGCGCCGTAGGCGTCGTTGATGACCACGGCGGTGCCCGCGAGGTCGACCTGCGAACGAACCTCGTCCGCCGCGCCGCCGATGGCCACCATGATCTGGTCGAACGGGCACGCGCGAGCGACGCCCACGACGTGACCGAGGAGCGTGGCGTCACGGTAGGGGAGCAGCTGCTTGGGGCGCCCGAGGCGACGCGAGCCGCCCGCTCCAAGCACGAGTCCGGTGACGAACGAATCAGCCTGCGGCGCTGACATGCTGGTGCTGCACCTCGAACTTGGCCTTGCAGCCCTCGCAACAGAAATAGGTCGTCTCGCCGTCGTGCTCGACCGACGGCGTCCCGGGGATCGCCGCGACGGTCATCCCGCAGATCGGGTCGACGGCGATCGTCGGTGCGGGACCAGGGCGCGAGTCCGCCTGCGATCGGCGCCCGCCCCCCCGACCGGACGCGCCCGTGTGCACGAGGAGGCTCGCGGGCGCCGGTGGCGCGATGCGCTCCCCGCGTCGTACGGTAATGATCTTCGCAAAGATCGACAGGGCGACCTCGGCGGGCTCGCGGGCGCCGATGTCAAGCCCCGCGGGCATGTCGACAAGCTCCAACAGCGCCTCAGGAACTCCGTCATCGCGCAGCTCACCGAGCACGGCGCCTCCGCGCTTGCGACTCGCCACGAGTCCGACGTAGGGCACACCCGCATCGAGGCCGCGCCTGAGCGCGTGGAGCTCGTTGCGTCCGTGGGCGGCGACGACCACCGCCAGATCGTCATAGGTCGGTTCCGGGGCGCCGTTCTCGACCGCGACCATCTCAAAGCCAAGCTCCTCACCGAGTCGGTGCATCGCGCCCGCGATCGGCGCATCGCCGACGACCAGGACGCGGGGCGCCGGCAGCACCGGCTCGAGGAAGACCTCGATCGCGCCGCCCGACAGGCACGTGTTCTTGACGGTCACGGAGCCCTCCTCGGTCGAGAACGCCTCGGTCTCGATGATCTCTCCCTCGCCATCGGCCACCTCGCCCTCGGGCGCGTCGGGCAGGATCTTCAGGAGCACAGGCTCACCCGTCTCGATCGTCTTCAGCGAGTACACGCGCACGCTGTGCTCGGCACAGACGCCGCCCACGAATCCCTCGATCGTGCCGTCGCCGAGCACGAGTGCGACATCACCAGGACGCGCGCTCGTCGGGCGCTGCGCGCGCACGACGGTGGCGGTCACGAACGGGGCGCGTTGCGCGGCGAGCTCTGAGGCTCGCCGCGATATCTCGCGCTTGATCATTGCGGCGGCTCGGGGCGTCCCTGCATCGCGGCCCACACGCGCGCCGGGGTGCAGGGCATGTCGACGTGGTCGACGCCGTGGGTCTCGTGCAGCGCGTCGATCACCGCGTTGACGATCGCGGGCGGCGAGCCGACGTTGGGCGACTCGCCCACGCCCTTGGCACCGAGGGGATGGTGCGGGCACGGCGTGACCGTCTCGCCGAGCTCGAAGTCAGGGCACTCGAGCGCGGTCGGGATGAGGTAGTCCATGAACGACGAGTTCAGGCAGTTGCCCTCCTCATCGAACGTGATCACCTCCATCAGCGCGATCCCGATGCCCTCCGCGAGCCCGCCGTGGATCTGACCGTCGACGACCATCGGGTTGATGCGCACCCCACAGTCATCGACCGCGATGAAGCGCCTGATCTTCACGTGCGCCGTTTCTGGGTCGATGTCGACGACGGCGATGTAGGCGCCGTACGGGTAGGTCAGGTTCGGCGGGTCGTAGATCACCTGGGCGTCGAGGCCGCCCTCCATTCCCGCCGGCATCGCCTCGCCGCTATAGGCCCGCTCGGCGATCTCCTCGATCAGCGCGCCCTTCTCGGGGTCGCCCTTGACGTACCAACGTCCCTTCTCCCACGCGAGATCCTCAGGCCGGGTCTCGAGCATCGTCGCCGCGATCAGGCGCGCCTTGTCGCGCACCTTGCGCGAGACAACCGCGACCGCCGCGCCCGACACCGGCGTCGAGCGGCTGCCGTACGTCCCAAGCCCGTAGGGCGACTTGTCGGTGTCGCCGTGGCGGACCTGGACGTCCTCGGGCGGGATGCCGAGCTCCTCGGCGACGATCTGCGCGAACGTCGTCTCGTGACCTTGCCCCTGGGTCTGGGCGCTGATGCTCACCACCGCCTTGCCGGAAGGGTGCACGCGGAGATCGGCGCCGTCGTTCATGGCGAGTCCGAGGATGTCCATGTGCTTGCGCGGCCCGGCGCCGACGCCCTCGGTGAAGAACGACACGCCGATGCCCATGAGCTCGCCGCGAGCGCGCTTCTCCTCCTGCTCACGGCGGAGATCGTCGTACCCCGCGATATCCATCGCCACCTTCATCGTCTTCGCGTAATCACCGGAGTCATACGTCCAACCCGTGGTCGTCTCGTAGGGAAACTGCTCCGGCGAGATGAAGCTCCGCATGCGCAGCTCGATCGGGTCGACCCCCATCTCGAGCGCGAGCGCATCGACCATTCGCTCGACCAGGTAGACCGCCTCGGTGATCCGGAACGAGCAGCGATACGCGACGCCGCCTGGCGCCTTGTTCGTATAGACAGCTTTGACCTTCACATGCGATGCCTGGAGGTCATAGGAGCCACACACGATGTGGAAGAACCCTGCCGGGAACTTCGTCGGCTGCGCGGTGCTGTCAAACGCCCCGTGATCGGCAGTCACATCGACCCGCAAGCCGGTGATCTTCCCGTCCTTCGAGCACATCTCGCTACGCATGAGGTAGTCACGCGCGAACCCGGTCGACATCAGATTCTCGGAGCGATTCTCGATCCATTTCACCGGCACGCCGGCCACAATCGAACCCGCGATCGCGCACACATACCCCGGATACACCGGGACCTTGTTACCAAAACCACCACCGATGTCATTGCAGATGACCCGGATCATGTGCTCGGCGAGGCCGGCCACGTGTGCGTAGACCGTGCGGTGGGCATGCGGCGCCTGATTACCGTTGTAGATGTTGAGCTGACCCGTCTCCGGATTGAAGTCCGCGACCATGCCGCACGTCTCCAGCGGCGCCGGATGACAACGCGGATAGATGATGTCGCGACTTACCACGGTGTCGGCCTCGGCGAACGCGCGATCCGTCGACTCCTGGTCGCCCGCCTCCCAGGTTGGGCTCGCAAGGTTGTCCCGCTGCCCGGCCTTGTCATCGCGGATCAACGGCGCATCGGGATCAAGTGCCTTGCGCGCGTTGACTACTGCCGGCAGCGGCTCGTATTCGACATCGATCAACTCGAGCGCATCGTTCGCCGAGTACTCATCGGTCGCGATGACGAACGCAACCTCCTGCCCTTGGAAGCGGACCTTGTCGCCCGCGAGCACGGCCTGCGTGTCATAGGAGATCGTCGGCATCCACGCTAGCCCGAGCGTCTCGAGATCCTTCGCGGTCACGACCGCGGCGACGTTCGGATGCGCCAGCGCCTTCGAGGTATCGATCGAGACGATCTTGGCGTGCGCGTACGGGCTCCGCAGCATCGCGCCGTACACCATCCCCGGCAGCCGGAGGTCATCGAGATAATTGCCCTTGCCCCGGATGAAGCGCGCGTCCTCCTTGCGCTTGAGACGACCAAAGCCGATCGGTCGTTCGGACGTGCCGCTGGGAAGATTCTCGGTCACTGCCATGCTCAGACCTCCTGCTTCGCGGCGGCTTGGTGCTCAGCTGCCCAATGAACGGCGCTGACGATGTTCTTGTATCCGGTACAGCGACAGATAGCGCCTGATATGGCTGTACGGATCTCGAGGTCGGTCGGATCAGGGTTCTCATCGAGGAGCGCCCGAGTCGTCATCAGCATCCCCGGCGTGCAGAACCCGCACTGGAGCCCATGCAGCTCGTGAAAGCCCTGCTGAATCGGATCCAGCTGACCATCGACCTCGAGCGACTCGACCGTATGGATCTCATGCCCCTCGCACATCACGGCCAAGGTCGTACACGACTTCACCGGCTTGCCATCCATCAACACCACGCAGGCACCACAGTTCGACGTGTCACAACCCCAATGGGTACCCGTCAAACCCGGCGTCTCACGAATGAAATGAACGAGCAGCATTCGCGGCTCGATGTCGCGAGACACCTCTTCGCCATTGATCACAATCGAGACGTGCATGAATCAGACCTCCTGATGCAGCGCGCGTGCGGTCGCCCGGCGCAGGGCGCGTTTGGTGAGGACGCCCGCGAGATGGCGCTTGTAGTCGACCGGCCCCCGGCCGTCTGCGCTCGGAGAGCAGTCCTCCGAAGCGATCTCGCCGGCCTGCACGAACAGCTGCTCCGACGGCGTCTTGCCTCGCAGGAGCTCCTCCGCGCGCGTGAGATGAATCGTCGTCAGCCCGACGGCGCTCAGGGCCACGCCCACGTCGGAGATCGTTCCGCCATCGATCCACACGGCGGCCGACGCAGCGGCGATTGCCCAATCGCCGGCGCGGCGCTCGACCTTCTCGTGCGCGCTGCCGGCACCCGGGCGCAACGGGATGCGCACCTCGGTGAGCATCTCGCCGTCGCCCACGGCGGTCATGTAGGGGCCGACATGAAAGTCCTCCATGCCGACGAGTCGCTCGCCGCGAGCGCCGCGGATCACAGCAGTCGCCTTGACCGCCGAGCAGACGGCCGACAGGTCCTCGGCTGCATCAGCCTGGCAGAGGGAGCCGCCGATCGTGCCACGGTTGCGTACCACCGGATCGGCGATCACCTCCTCGGCGTCACGGAAGAGCGGAAAGTACTCCGCCAGGAGCTCGGACTTCAACAGCTCGACGTGCCGGACCAGGGCCCCGATCCTGATCTCATCGCCCTGCTCACGAATGTACGAGAGCTCGGTGAGATCGTTGATGTCGATCAGATGCTCGGGGTTGGCCAGCCGCAGCTTCATCATCGGCAGCAGGCTGTGGCCGCCCGCGATCACGCGCGCGTCTGAGCCGAGCCTCTGCAGGGCCTCGATCGCGCCCTCAACGCTGGTGGCACGCTCGTACTCGAATGATGCAGGCGTCTGCAACTGGTGCTCCTTTTTCGTGAACCAAAGAACCTGGATGTGCGGGAATTTCGAAGGGCGCCGGTCAGTCTTTTGATCTTCGATCTTAGCTTAGCCATCCGGCGTGGGGAAACGTGCTTTGCTGCTGATTGAGAGATGATCGTCTATCACGGAACGACAGTCGACTGCCTGGACTCGATCCAACGCGACGGCCTGCGGCCGGGCTCGTTCGTCTCGGCGGATCGGGCTTTGGCGGGCCAGTACTCGTGGCTCAGAGCGATGACGCTCGGTGCCGACGCCTGTGTGGTGATCGAACTCGACGTGCCGAGCGCCGCCGTGACCGAAGCACAAAGCTGGTGGTGGGCCAAGAACCAGCTGCAGCTCCCGGTCGGCTGCCCCGCGTCGTGCATCGTGTCCGTCGACGATTCCGATCCACGACAGTTCTCGATTGGCTAAGCGCCTGTAACGGTCAGCTTCGGCTTGCGGGTTCGTGACCCTGAGTCAGCTGCGCTTCCAGGAAATCGTCTTGTAGGTGTCCGTGTCCGGGGCCTCGGGCTCGGCCGCCGGGGCCTCCGGCGCAGGCGCAGGCGCCTCCTGTTCGGGCGCGGCGGGAGCGAGCTCCGGCTCCGGCGCGGCGGCCTCCGGCGCGGGGGCGGCAGCAGCGATGGCCTCGGTGATCGCGTCGTTCACGTCAGCGCGCGCGGGGGCGGCAGCAGCAATGGCCTGGGTGATCGCGTCGTTCACGTCACCGAGCGCGGGTGCGGGCGCGGCGGGCGCGGACGGCGGAGCCGCAGCGGCCGCGGGCGGCGCAGCAGGCGCGGGCGGCGCAGCAGGCGCCGGCACGGGCGACGCCGCGGGCGCGGGCGCTGCCGGAGCCGGCGGCGCAGCCGCAGCAGGCGCCGACACGGGCGGCGCCGCGGGCGCGGGCGCTGCCGCAGCCGGCGGCGCAGCCGCAGCAGGCGCGGACGGCGCAGCCGTCGCAGGCGCCGCTGGTCGGTCGGGGAGCTGCCTGCGCGGCTCCCCGATGTCGTCTCGCTGCTCGTACTGCACCGGCGAGTCGGTGCCGATGACCGGAGACTTCGCCAGGGACTCGGGCCGTGTCTGACGTGTCTCCGGGTAGAGCTTTGCCGACTCGGCGCTCCCATAGGCGGGGTTCCTGAGCACCGGACCTGCGGGATTCGCCGCTGCGATCGGTGCCTCGCGGCCGAGCCGCGCGAGCGTGAGCGTGCCCTTGGTGTAGACCTCGCCGATGCGCGGCGCCTTGGTCGTTTGGCTTGTCGGGAACTTTCTGAATCCGGCGGCCGCGGAGCCGGGGTAGAGCCCCTCGACGAGGCCGAGGGCGTCCTCCATCCCGGCCTTCTTCACAAGCAGGCTCTCGAGCATGTCGACGCCGAGATCGAGGTGCTGATTGATCGTGTCGACGACGCCGTTGACCGGGTTCGTCTGCCGCACGATCTGACCGACTCCGCCGATGACTTCGTTCAGGCCGGAGATGATCTTGCGCAGCTGCAAGATGATCGAGAGGAGATAGAAGACGAGCGCGAGGACGATCAGGACGACGGCCAAAATCGTGACGGCGCCGGCTGCGGCGAATGCGAAAAGTGCCATGGTTTCCCTTTAAGCGTCGTCGAGGATCACGTCGAGCGAACCGCCGTAATTGGCGACTCCGGCGATCGTGTTTTTGACATGAGCTTCCGTCGTGACCAGCAACGGGATGGCGTTGAGATCCGTCGACGCAGCGCTCGCCACCTTCTTGGTCTCCTGCACGGTCGGGACGATGCTCTTGGCGGCGTTCAGCACCCCGTTGAGCAGATACACCACGACCGGGAGGACGACAACGAGCAGGATTGCGTCCCCGAGCCACCAGAGGATCATCGTGGCCTCCTCTCGGCGACGACGGCCGCCTTGCTCGCGATTCCCGGAAGCGCGCCGAGGATGATGTCGAACTGGTCGTTGATCGCCCTAGCGGCACCGTTGAGGGGACGCAAGTGCTGCGACTCCACACCTTCAAGGGCAGAGTTCAGCGTCGCGAGTCCCTTCTGGATCTTCTCGAGGCGGGTGCGGACTTCGACTAGCGCGACCGCGAGCACGAGCACGACACCGACGGTCAGGACGACGCTCAGGAGAACGAGGACGTGGGTGCTGCTCATGCGTCACCGAACCCATCGGTGAGCGCGTTCATATAGCCGTCTTGGACCACGGCTTCCTCCACGATTTGGGATAGCACGGGCGCCGTCGCCTCGAGCTGTGGGATGTTTTCTGTATTGCCGGCGACCTTTCCGGCGATCTCGAGCAGTCCTTCAACAGAGTTCTGGATACTCGCGACGTACTCCACGAGCAAGGTCAGCAGGATCGCGACGACCACGGCCGAGCCGAACGTGATCGAAAGCGATATCGCCCAGAGGGTGTGTCCACTGACTGCGTAGCCGATCATTTGCCCACCGCCACTTTGCGGAGCGCCCGCGCAGCATGCAGGATCCTGACGCCCGAGTCATTGATCTGACCGATGCCGTGCAGCTCCGTGGTCTGCTGACGCACGAGGTCGACCGCGCTCTCGGCGGTGCGCGCCTGCTTGACGATCTCGAACGCAAGGAAGAGGACCACAATCACGATCACTGCGGCCACCACGATCACCACAGCGCCGAGGATGATCCCGATTGTCCATCCGGCACTGACAGCAGGCGTCAGCACGCGACGCCTCCGTGACGAACCTCTGGGGCCAATGCCCGTCTGTGCATCATCTCTCCTCCGCCGGATACGCTCATGACCCGACTCACCCGTCGAGTTAAACCAGCCTCAAATGCGAGACAGAGCCGTAAACTACTGATAGTTGCCGATCATGTCCAGCGCGAGGTGGTCAGTGGATCTTTCTATCGGACCGCTGCGACAATCGCTCGCCGCCACGCCCGTGACGAACGGCGACGAGCTCGGCCATGATCGACAGCGCGGTCTCCGCGGCGCTGAGCGCGCCGAGGTCGAGGCCGACGGGGGCGCTGATCCGCGCGAGATCGGCCTCGGCCACGCCGGCGGCGAGCAGCCGCTCACGGCGCTCCGCCTGCGCGTGGGTGGAGCCCATCGCACCGATGTAGGCCGGCTCCGCACGCAGCGCCAGCCTCAGTACCTCGTCGTCGATCTTCGGATCATTCGAGAGGACCGCAAGGTAGGTGGCACGGTCGATCCCGCCGAGTTGCTCGAGCGCGGCGGCAGGCCACGCGCGCACGATCTCCAATGCGTCGGGGATGCGCTCACGGGTCGCGAACCGAGCACGCGGATCGATGACGTATGGCCGCCAGCCGGTCACGCGCGCGAGGTGCGCCAGATGATTGGCGTACTCGACCGCGCCGAAGATCAGCAACCGGGGAGCTGGCGCCGTGACATCGATGAACAAGTCACCCCGCAGCTCAGAACGCTCCGCCCACATCAACTCATGGGCGTGAGCGACCGCCTCCGCATCGAGCTCCGCGCCGCCGAGCGTACCCTCCCGCCCGCCATCGGCACGCACGAGCAGGCGCTCTCCGGCATGCTCCCCACCGATCGCCGTCACGAGCGCCGCACGGCCGTCCGCACGAGCGACGGCGGCGAACGATGCCTGTGCGGCCAAGTGACGCTAGCTCTGGGGCGCTGCGGCGCCGGCGAAGTTGGCGCCCGCCGCTCCGAGGCCGGCGGCGAGGAGCGCGGCCAGCGCCCAGCCGATGCCCTTGCGCTCATGTCCCCTGGCGGCGTCGAGCGACAAGGCGCCCGGGCCGGCCTCGGCGACCGCGAGCACGGCTGCGATCAGGACGAGGTTGTACTCGTAGCCGCCGTTGGTGACCCAGGGACCGTTCTTGAGATGGACGCGGTGCATCGCCGTGAGCATCGTCGCGGCGATGCTCGCGGCCCCGAGGGGGGTCAGGAACCCAGCCACCAGCAGCGCGCCACCGCCGGCCTCTCCGACACCGGCGGCGATCGCGTGCGGCTTGCCGGGATGAAGTCCCATCTGCTCGAAGCCCTGAGCCGTTGCGTCGAGGCCGTGGCCCCCGAACCAGCCGAACAGCTTCTGGGTGCCGTGACCGATGAACAGCCCGCCGACAATCAGACGCAGCAGTAGATGCCAAAGCTTCATCTCACTCCCTCCAATAGATCGCGATCGACGACGGCAAGATACCGGTCGGCTGACCCCGGCCGGAGCGAGCCTGGCTCACGGCGTGCGGCGCCAGCGCGCCGCCGAGCGGAAATGATCCACGTAACCTGTGGAGCGAGAGAGATGCCGCTGCAGAATCGGGTCACCCCCCTCGGCGAGCTGATCGTGGATCCCGGGCGTGGTCTGATCTACGGAAACCGCGGCTGCCTGCACGACGGGCAGCGGCGTATCCGGAGGCGTTACGAAGGCAAGCGCTGGATCGCCTGCCGGCTCCGGTTCCGCGGCTGGCGGCGTCAGCCTCTGATGGCGCCCGGCCGCTTCACGGAGCTGTTCTTCCTCGACGAGGCGACGGCGCTGGCGGCCGGGCACCGGCCGTGCGCTCTCTGTCGCCGCCCGGACTACGAGCGTTTCGGGGCGATCTGGCAAGACCTTCACCCGGGCCAGGTTGGCGCCGACGCGATCGATTCACAGCTCCACAGCGAGCGCGTTGCCCCCGGCACACGCGCTCCGGTGCGTCGCGAAGTGGCGGTCGAGGGGCTGCCCGACGCCGCGTTCGTCCTCCTCGACGGCGCTCCTTGGCTCGTGCTCGGCGAGGATCTCCTGAGCTGGTCGCCGAGGGGCTACGTCGCACGCCGACCACGCCTCGCGTGCCAGCGGGCGCCGCTCCTCACCCCCCCGTCATCGGTCGAGATTCTGCGCGCCGGCTGGCAACCGCTCGTGCCGCTGCTGCACCCATCGGCGCTCGCGATATCGGCCGCGCGGCAGTCCGATCGGCCGCCTGGCATCCAACGTCAGACAGCGCTCTAGAGAAAGGACATGAGATGTCGAGGACGATGGAAGAGCTCGAAGCCCAGAACGAGGTCGTCGCAGTTCGCGGCGATCTCGCCGTGATCGCCGCCGCGCTTGACTCGCTCGCCGCCTACGAGCAGGCCGCGGCCTCGTGCGCGACCGCGATGAACGCGCGGGGCGGGATGGCGGAGGCCGTCGCCGCCGCGCTGAACAGCGGCGACGTGGCGGCGGCGACCCGCGCCGTGATCACGCGCGGCGGCGGCGAGGACAGTCGTCTCGAGCGCCAGTTGCTCGAAGCGGTGATCACCGCTTGTGAGCGCTCCGAGAGCCAGTGCGCCCCACATGCGGCGCACCACCGGCATTGCCGGCTGCATGCGGCCGCCGCAGGCGATGCAGTCGTGGCCTCGAGAGCCTTATTGTCGGACTTGAGCTGACGCTCAGCTGCGGCGCGCGCCGGCTGGATCGCGAGGCTATAGTGATCGCTGGGTCGAGCGCGCTTGCGGCCCGGGGTTTCGCAGATGCCACGTTGCGCTGTACCCCTCTTCAGCTCATGCGGTGGCCGGCGCTCCCTGCAACGACAGATGGAGATCCTATGCTCGAAGTGTCCGACACCTCGGCGCTTGTCGTGGAACCGATTCCTGAGACTTCGCTCGACGAGCGACTGGTGGCCGATACGTGGGCGATCGGCGCGCCGGCCGGCGAGGCCGAGCGTGTTCGCGATTCCGTTCCGCTCTGGTTTCACACGTTCGCGCTGTCGCCGGGTGTCTACACGCCGGGAATCGCCCGCGATCACAGGTATCGGCTGCCGGTGCTCGGCGCAGATCGCTTCGCCGGTCGTAGCGTCCTTGACGTCGGCGCCTTCGACGGCTTCTACAGCTTCGTGGCGGAGACGCGCGGTGCCCGGCGCGTGGTAGCGGTCGACAACGAGCAGTACATCGACTGGGTGGCCGCCCGGTTCGGCGTAACGCTCGAGGCCGGCGCCGGCTTCCGAGCAATCGCCGAGCTGACTGACTCGCAGGTCGAGTATCGCCGCATGGACGCACTGGACGTGCGCGAGCTCGACGAGCAGTTCGATGTAGCCCTGTGCTTCGGGATCCTGCATCGTGTGACCGACCCAGTGGCAATGCTGCGGGCCCTCGCCGACCGTTTGTCGCCTGGTGGCGAGGTCGTGCTCGAGACGTACGGATCGCGGCTGCCCGAGGATGTTCCGGCGCTCGAGGTACATGCGCCGGGCGACGTCTACGCGCGCGACGATTTCGTCTACTGGGGCTTCACGCCGGAGAGTCTCCGCCGGCTCGGGTGCGTCGTCGGCCTGGAAGACATCGAGGTCATCGACCAGGTCGAGATTGACGGCCATCCGCGGATCCTTGCGGTGCTGCGGTCCGCCCGGTGACCGACGTGTCGCGAACAGCCCAGCTCACGCCGCGAGCGGAACCGCGACGAGCTCGCGGCGGAGCGCGGCCGGCCGATCGGTGGTGATCGCTTCGACCCCGAGGGACGCCGCCCACACGGCGAGCGTCGCGTCGTTGATCGTCCCGGTGTTGACGCTGAGACCCCCGGCGTGAAGCCTTCCCACCAGTGTCGGATGTAGGAGGAAGTGCTCAATGCAGACCCCGCCAACCCCTGCGTTGGTCGCCCAGCGAACGAGCGCGCCGGGCGCGTAGTCGGCCCAGATGACCAGGCGCGTGGGTAGCCCGCGCCGAGCTGCCTCCTCGCAGGCGCGAGTATGAAAAGAGAGCAGCTCCACGCTCCGGCTATCGGCCTGCGGGGCCGCGACCCGACACACCTCGGCCGCCGTAGTCCTAGCCAGCTCTGGATCGCCGTGAGCCTTGACCTCGATCTGCACCGGAAGCTCGCGCGGCGCGAGCTCGAGCAGCTGCTCCAAGAGCATCGGCGCCTGATCGGTCACGACTCCGTACCGGTCGCGCAAGCGGCAGCGCCGAAGCTCGTTCCACATGGTCTGGTGTGCCCACCCGTGCATGGTGGTGGTGGCGCTCAGCCACGGGTCATGAAGCAGGACCAACCGTCCATCGGCGGTCAAGCACGCGTCGGTCTCCAAGCCGTCAACCGGACCGGAGAGCGTCGCCGTCAGCGCCGCCCGGGATGAGTCAGGTCCCGGATCTCGACCGAGACGATGGGCGTACAGCGGAGGGATTATCACTCATGCCACCGTGGCGAACACGGCGACCGAGGTTGTCACGCTCCTGTTACCAACGAGCATTCATCTGGTTAAGCGAGCGATCGCGAGAAGCGAAGCCCACGATCGGCCACAGCCTAGGTGACGTGCTTCGGGACCTTCCGAGCGTGAGGTAGTGCTGTCCGGGCTGAGACGGAGAGTTGTGGTCCTTCCACGGATCACGTCTCTCGGAGGTCTCAGCCCGGATGCAGGAGAAG
>Ga0302180_10000242_pt1 | contig 46048 bp, 47 predicted proteins | sample I_Palsa_E3_2_FD_200575 | JGI IMG/M metagenome (GOLD analysis project Ga0302180, IMG submission 200575) | Peat permafrost microbial communities from Stordalen Mire near Abisko, Sweden - I_Palsa_E3_2 | ecosystem: Environmental > Terrestrial > Soil > Palsa > Peat permafrost | place: Sweden...
CGGAACGACGCCGACAACCAGCGCCATCTTTTCTGGGAACGGGGCTTCGGCACGCAAGAACAAACGTAATGATTCACAGTACTTGCCGAGTTCAATGAGAGGCGCTGTCTCGCCTCCCCTCCAAGAATGGACTGACGCTTTCCAAAATATCCCTGCCGCAAAATGGGTGAGCTTTGGGACATCGATCTCGGAGACCCGCGAAGCGGCGTAGCCCCTCAGGTCACCGACCGTCACGTCAGGCGTGATCGTCTGAAGGAGGTCAAAGAGTGGGAATGTGCCGTCGACTCTTGCAAGCAGTGGCAGAACCCAGCTCTCGCCCTCGCGACTCAGAGCTCCGTCGCACTCCTCGCATAGAAGCGGATGGCTAAGCTGTCTGCCGGACTGCATAATCACCTTATTAGACACGAAGATCGGATCGTCATCAGGTGTTTTGCACAGATCATAGAGTCCGCGAGACATAAGATGGCTGTCCACAAGCTGCCTCGTCCTTAAGCAGAGCTTACAGATGTCCGTCTTCATGGCACTCCTGTGGCCGAACCTGAAGTAATTGTATGAGCACGAGACGCGAGCTGGAATCCGGTGCGCAACTGCACGAAGACCAGCCCAGCTGGGATTTAGCCGTCCCCATACTCTTCCTCGCCTAACGGAAGCATGGATCCGTGACGAACGTGGATGACTCGTACCGACTTGTCCACGATTACAAACAGAACTCGATAGGTTCCGCGATTGCCGGTGCCAAGCAACATCTGGCGGATTGGCACGTCGAAGTGGGTGCTCTCAGGCGCGAGGGGACAGCGCTCCGGAAGGTGGGAGAGCGTCTTGATGCTCGCGCGTGCACTAACGCTCCACTGAGTGGCTGCTCGCGGAGCACGGTCCCGAATGTAACGATATATATCCCGAAGATCGGCCTTGGCTTCCGGCGTGACCATGACGCGATAACGCGAGGTAGCGCTCAGGGCTCTCTTTCCAGTTCATCGAATACTTCATCCACCGTCTGTCCCTCGCCTCTCTTGGCTTGGGCCAGACCGCGGCGAATTCTGGCGATCGCATCCAGGTGTTCGGCCATTTGCTGGTAAATGATTGGATCAAGCACCACAGCTTCTGCTTTTCCGTTGAGGGTAAGCACAAGCGGCCGCCCCGTCTTTTTCATACGCTTCATCAAGTCGGAGGAATTGCGTTTGAACGTAGTAAAAGAGTGGATATCCTCGGCCACATTAACCATGCTCCGATGTTACATCTTATTCGCATCGTATTCAATGCTTAAAAAGCGCGGCTCCAGCTATCCGTAGGAGTGGTAAAGGTAATGGTTTCCGGAGCGAATCGGGAGGAAAATCAGGGTGGAAAAAATTAAGAGTTCCGAGGTGGTGTTGGGTCCATTCGTCTCGGCCAGTAGCTCGCGTTCGACCCTTGCTTGACCTGCTATGGCAGCGTCCCTTGCGGGGTGCCGCATGCGATCTTTGCTCGGGCTCCGGGCTTACCGCCAACCGGAAAAACCTATCCAACGCCTCGGAACTCTATCCTGCCTTCGACGTTTCTTCTTGTTCTCCTCGACCAGCGCTTTGCAATCGACCCTTGCTTGCCCTCCCTCGTCACTTTCATGAGAGGGTGACTGAGCTTGAGTCCCGGACGCCGCACCAACCGGAAAAACTTTAGAAGCTGTCAAAGAACGATTCTGTTTTTACTCTTTCTATTTTCAGAGTCAATGAAAAACTGGCGTTTGTAACCCGCGTATTTTCAGGCGAGTGCACGCCGTCCACAGGCGGGTGACCGGAATTGGTGCAGGCGATAGACCTAAGTTCGCGCAGAAGACCTGCTGGACAAGGCTCTTCGCAGTTGCGAGTTTGGAATGATCGGGAGCGGAGTTTCGCCGATCATTTCCCGGCTTGTGAAAATCGCGCAGAACCTGCGCTGGGCAAGGAATTCCAGATGCTCACCTGCACGGGGACTGTCAGTGGACTTCGATGGCCTCGTCGACCAATTGCTTGTCCGCTTCGTCGGAGCCGGTCAGCTCAAACGAGTTGGTGAGGGCGGCTTGCCCCTTTTCCACACTGGTAATCACGTAGGAACAGCCGAACCAGTGGGCTTCGGCGAGATCGGTCTGGGACCAGCGGGCGGGATGGTCGGGGTGGGAGTGGTAGAAGCCGACAATATCCTCACCGCGCTCGCGCCCCTCGCGCTGGATGCGAACCAGTTCGCGGGGATCTATGTTGTAGCGGTTCTGCGGTGAGTCGGTGCGGGTGTTGCCGCAGCGCGCGGTTGAGGTCACGATGCGGGCGCCGTCGTCCTCGATGCGGCCGAGCAACACTCCGCAGCACTCATGCGGGTAGGTTTCTTCGCCGTGGCGGCGGAGGGCGGCGTAGTCTTTGGGAGTGATCTTCAGCATCGAAATCAGAATCTACCACGGAGACACGGAGTCACGGAGAAACAACAATTCCAGGGCTTCAGAACAGAGACTCGCAGCTAGAGATCGTTCCCTTGATCTTCTCCGTGCCTCTGTGGCTCCGTGGTGGCGCTCCTATTTCTCCGTCCAGAATCTCTCACTCAGATACTTGTCGCCGGAATCGCAGAGGATGGTGACGATAACCGCCTGCTGCTCTTTTGTCAGTTCAAGCCGCTCCGAGATTCTTAGGCTACCTGCGATACCAGCCGCGCCAGAGATCCCCAGCAGCAGTCCGCAATCGTGGGCGAGGCGGCGGGCCATGGCGTAGGCGTCTTCGGTGGCGATCTCGAGGCTTTCGTCCGCCAAGTTTGCGTCGTAGATTTTAGGGACGATGGCGGTGGCCATGTGCTTGGCGCCTTCGATGCCGTGAAACGCGGAATCGGGCTGCAGCGAGATGCACTGAATTGTGGGATTGAGTTCTCTGAGCCGGCGCGTGGCGCCCATGAAAGTGCCGCTCGTGCCAAGCATGGCGACAAAGTGAGTGACCCGGCCTTCGGTTTGCTGCCAGATTTCGTTGGCCGTGCCGTGATAGTGAGCCCGCCAGTTCGCGTCGTTGGAATATTGATCGGCGTAGAAATACAAATCCGGCTGCTTGGCGGCAAGTTCACGAGCCATGCGAATAGCACCGTCGGAGCCGTCGCCGGGATCGGTATAAACAATGGTAGCGCCATAAGCGCTCAGAATCTTCTTGCGCTCGGCGGAAACGTTCTGCGGCATGCACAGCGTGACCGGAAATCCTTCAGCGGCGCCCAGCATGGCGTAGGCAATGCCGGTGTTGCCGCTGGTAGCGTCGAGCAGAGTTTTGCCTGCAGCGAACTGGCCGCTAAGGCGGCCTTCGGCAACGATGTTGGAGGCGGCGCGGTCTTTCACCGAGCCACCGGGGTTGTGCCATTCGGCCTTGCCCAAAAGTGTGACGTTGGGCAGATGCGCGGTGAGCCGATCAAAGCGGAGCAGCGGTGTGTTGCCGATGCGCTCGCGCAGGCTCAGGCCCAGCCGCGCCGTGGCGGGTTCCGGCGCGTGATGAGCCGAGAAGGTTCCCGCGAAACTGGTTGACGGCGGACCCATATTCGAACCATTTCCTCGTGACTAACGTAATATGCAAGAAAGAGCGAAACACGGTAGTGTCTCAGTTTGGCAAGGAAGCGAGCCAAACGCGCGATTATTGTGTCGCAAAGAACGCGACACCTCGCGCGGCTCGCCCAGATCCTTCGCTGCGCAAAAACGCTTGCTCAGGATGACGAGCAAACTGAGACGCTACCCGAAACACGCTATGTAGTATGGTGTCCTTAGATGACACGGATTGCAAGGGGATGCAGCGCTAAATAAATGCCGGACACTTTGTGCGGACGCTGCATCGTAATCGAGCGATTTGGAAGTGGAGAATAATGCCGAAAGCGATTGAAGCAAGAAGTTACGAAGAAGCGCTGGGTTGGTTGCGCGAGCACGGTTTCGATGTGACGGATGCGCCCGGAACGAGCGGGCGGGTGTTCCTCAGAAAATACAACGTGTCGGCAGCGATTCAGAAGACGCCCGAAGATGGCGTGAAGATCTTCGCGCATCCCGGATACCTGATCGGCAGCGAGATCTCGAAGCTGGTCAACCGCGGGTACCAGCAGTTCCTGAAGAACTCGAAGACGGAGGTGCCGGCGACTGCCGACCACCTGAAAGCGTTGCAGTCGTTTACCGAAGAACTGAAAGAAGGGCTCGGACTGCCCAGCCTTTACAACGAGTCGCTGGGGACGGTGAGCGACTCCTACCATTACGACCGCCTTAAGGACGACGACAAAGCGCCCGTGGATCGGCCGAAGCGTCCGTGGGAAGTTGCGGGCAAGGCGGTTGCGTCCAAAGCGGTTGCCGCCAAGAAGGGCCGCGCGTAGGTTTTCCGCAGCTCGCTTCGAAATCGTCCCAATAAACCGTCTCCTCGTGCGAAACTGGTGCGCTCTGGTTTAACAGCCTCCGGAGGTTTGCATGCGCATCGGATTTGTCCTCTACTTCTTGTTCTCTCTTTGTTGTTTCCAGATCATCCTCTTCGCGACCAGTGACCGGGCCCACGCCCAGGATGTGTCGGGCACCTATGGGAACGACGCGAAAGCCATCGAGCGGCTGTTGCGCACGCAGCAGGAAGCGTGGAACCGGCACGATCTGGAAGGCTTCATGGCGGGCTACTGGAACTCACCGGAGCTGACGTTCTTCTCTGGCGGGACCGAGCAGAACGGATGGGAGTCGACGATGGACCGTTATCTGGCAAAGTATGCGAGTCCCGGGCATGAGATGGGGAAGCTGGAATTCTCGGGCTTGCGGGTAGAAGTGCCGTGCCAGGATTTGGCCTTTGTGCGCGGCTCGTGGAAGCTGACCATGTCGGATGGCAAGAGGCCGCACGGATTGTTCACGCTGGTGTTTCGAAAGTTCCCCGAGGGATGGAAGATTGTGCACGACCATACTTCGGCGGCGGAGTGAACTTAATCTTAAAGCTATTTTACATATTATGCAATATGCCGATTATCTTTTCGGCTTAGGCTGTCGAGTCCGAATTCGTTGGAGCACGAAGGGAGGACTCTTCACCGCTAAGGTCGCCAAGAGCGGCCGTAGAGGGCGCGAAGCCAAGTTCCGCAGATCGGTCGAGAATAAAAAATATAGCTACCGTGAGCTAAAATATCTGGAATCAATAAGTTACACTCTATTGATTCGGCCTTGATCTGGCTAAAATATTGAAAGTAAATGGCTTACCCACAAAATATTCCAATCAAAGGACTTAGGTCGCCTTGGCTGGGCCAATGCCCCTAGATTCGGGGCCTGGGCTCGCAAAATATTGAATTCATGAGACTTATATCTTAGTGATATTTAGTTGTCAAAGAGCCAATGCGTATAGAGATAGGATCGCCGGATTGGGGATTGAAGTCAAGGGAATTCGGCGGGGAGGTGATGTCCCAAATTCTTCACTTAGTTTGGGATTCGAATTGAAACCCTCGTGAGTTTCGAATCTAGAAATACAGCGCCTGAAGGCGCGTTGATAGCGCAGCCCTGCGGCATGCCTGAAGGCATGCCCTGATACGAATCTTTCTTGCGGGCACGAATCTTTCTTGCAACACGAATCTTTCTTGCAACACGAATCTTTCTTGCGGCGCGGTCCAGCAGCACGGGCCACATTTACCTTTTTGCTCGCACTTGGACTCGGGTGCCTTCGGGGAGTTTGCCGTTCGTCAGTTCCACGACGCCGTTGCGGATTATGCCTTCTAGCTCTCTTGCTTCGTTGCCGGCGTCGGCATTCGCGGGCAGGAGTGCGCGCGCCACATGGTCCGCGGACAAGCTCGCTTCGCTTCGCTGGACAGCCGAGGCGGCTGTCCCCACATGGGCGGCGCCTGCATTTGCAGCGCTTCGGCCCATGCCTTTGTCCATGGCTTCATTGGCGAGGCGGTCGGCGTCGCGGTTGTGTTCGCGGAGGGCGTGGCCGATGGAGAACCAGTCGAGTTGGGCGATTAGTTCTTTGGCGCGGCCGTGGAGATCCTGAAGTGTCGCGTTCTTGACCTTGTAGATGCCTTTGATCTGGCGGACCAGCAGTTCGGAATCGCTGATGAGCTTGAGGGCTTTGGGGCCGTGCTGGAGAGCATATTCGAGGGCGGCGATCAGGCCCTGGTACTCGGCGAAATTGTTGGTCTGGTGGCCGAGGTATTCGCTGAGATGGGCGACCTTCTTGCCAGACTGATCCTGGATCACGACGCCGTAGCCGGCGGGGCCGGGGTTGCCGCGGGCGCCGCCGTCGCTGTGAGCGATGAGGTAGCGATCGGGAGGGTTGTCGCGGGGCGAGTTTTCACGCTGAGGAAAAAGAGTTTTGGTTGCCGGAGTGCGTGGGTAGGGCATGGAAACGAGTTTACAACGGCGGTTGGATGCACGCGATGCTGATTGGAGGAAAGGAAAACCGAAAAGCAATAATGGAAACTCCTTGCGAAGATGCTGTGGCGCAGGCGGGTACAGGGGTCCTTCGACTGCGCAAGACGGCTCGCTTCGCTCACCGTCTTGCTCCGCTCAGGATGACAAAATCAAAAACAATGACATTAGCGGCCGGCGGCGAGGCGGGTGGCTAGGCGCGCAGGCAGGTTGGCGGCGAAGATGCGGTCCTGCGCGGCTTTCAGGTTGTAGGGCGTGCGGTGGAAATGGACGACCTGGGCTTCGGTATCGAACAGGGCGAAGGCGGCGCGCCAATCTCCGTCGCGCGGCTGCCCGACCGAGCCTGGGTTGATCATGTAGCGGGTGGCCGACTTCAGCTGCAACGAGACCGACTCGGCTTGCCCGAGGGTGCGGTATTCGGGACGGAAACCATCGGCACTGGAGCCGTTGGCGAAAAACCCACCTTGCAGGTGGGTGTGGCCGAAGAAGGTTACAGGGGTCGGGAGTGCGAGGAGCGGCGTGAGGGCGTCTCCGAGCGAAACGACATAGGCATCTTCATCCGCCGGGGAGCCGTGAACCAGTTGCACGTGAGGAAAACCTTCGAGAGAGAGCGGGCCCTGGGGCAAGGACTTCAGCCAATCGTGATGCTCGGGCGTGAGCTGGTCGCGTGTCCAGATGGCGGCGGAAGCAGCCATGGGGTTGAAATCGTCCAGGTCGAGCAGGCCGGTCGCGGCCTTGTCGTGATTGCCGCGAACGAAGATTTTGCCCAGGCCGCGAGAGCGGTCGATGACTTCGTTGGGGCTGGCTCCGTAGCCGACGACGTCGCCGAGGTTGGCCACGAAATCGAAGGGTGGAGCGGCTGAGAGGCAGGCCTCCAGCGCTTCGAGGTTGGCGTGAATGTCGCTAAGCAGCAGGATTTGCAATGAACACCAGACGGATGGCGATTATAGAACGAGTGGGACGGAAGAGGATACAGGGCAGATTAGTTTGCATCGATGGATGATAAGGAAGCGAGCCAAACGCGCGATTATTGCGTCGCAAAGAACGCGACGCTTCGCGCGGCTCGCCCAGATCCTTCGCTGCGCCAAGAACGCTTGCTCAGGATGACAATCGAGACGCTATTTTGCATTGAGCACGGGGCAGCGGGCCCAGTGTTTTTCGGCGACCTCCAGCAGGGGCGGGAGGGAGCGGGCGCAGTCGGGGATACGGAATCCGCAGCGTGGCTCGAAGGCACAGCCGGGGGGCATGGCGTGCAGGGGCGGGACGGCGCCTTCGATGGTTTCGAGGGGGCGGAGGCGATCTGTTCTCAGGTCGGGCACGGCGTGCAGGAGGCCGCGAGTATAAGGATGCGCTGGGGCGCGGAAAATTTCCCGCTTAGCGCCGAGTTCGACAAGATTTCCGGCATACATCACGGCCACGCGGTCGGCGACCTGGGAAACCACGGCGAGATCGTGCGAGATGAAGAGCATGGTGAGGCCGAACTTGGCGCGGAGTTGTGCGAGCAGATCGAGAATCTGGGACTGGATGGTGACGTCGAGCGCGGTAGTGGGTTCGTCGGCGATCAACAACTGCGGGCGGTTGACGATGGCCATGGCGATCATGACGCGCTGGCGCATGCCGCCGGAAAGCTGGTGAGGGTAGTCGCGGGCGCGGCGGCGAGGATCGGGAATGGCGACATCATTCATGGCTTCGAGGGCCAGACGCGCGGCCTCGCTTTTGGAATGCTGGCCGTGAGCTAGTACGGCCTCGGCGATCTGGTCTCCGACGCGCATGACGGGATTGAGGGCGGTCATCGGCTCCTGAAAGATCATGGCGATGCGGGAGCCGCGCAATTGGCGCATGGATTCGGGGGGAAGGGTGGCGAGATTGCGGGGCTGGCCATTCTCGGAAAAGAGGATTTCGCCTGAAACCATTGCCTGGGGCGGAAGCAGGCGCATGATGGCGAGGGACGTGATCGACTTGCCGGAACCGGATTCGCCGACCAAGCCGAGGACTTCGCCGGGTGCGATGGAAAAGCTGAGGTCCCGGACGGCGGGAAGGATATTTCGGCTTTGCTCAGGGCGGACGGGCGAGTCGTCCGTCTCCACACGATTCTTGGCGGGGAAGTCGATGTTCAGATGGCGGACTTCGAGAAGCGGGGGCACGGTGTCATGGTAGCAGCGTTCGACCGGGTCTTAGGTGTTGGGTCGTAGGTCCTAAGATTTTAGTAGGGCTGTTGATACGAAAATTCGAAGCCTAAGACCTGAGACCCAAGACCTACTGTCCCAGAATCAACGGCAGGCCGTTCTTGTTGTTGCCGATTACGACTACTTTTGTGTTGGCGCTCATGGCCAGATTTTCGGTGGCTTCGATACCCTTCCACTCGAGGAGTTGCGCACTGATGCCTTGGGCGACGATTTGCTGGAAGTCGCGGACGCCGGCGGCTTCGATGCGTTTGCGCTGGGCCTCCTGCGTTTCTTTTTGCAGGCGGAAGTTCATGGCCAGGGATTCCTGCTCGGCCTGCTGTTTGGCCTCGATGGCGGCCTTCAGCGTGGCCGGCAGTTGAATATCGCGCAGCAGAACGTTCTCTACGGTGAGACCGCGCTGATTAAGCTGGGCGCTGACCTGGTCGTAGATCTGCTTGCCTACCATTTCGCGCTCGCCGGTGTAGAGAGCATTGGCGGTATGGGATGCTGTGGCCTCGCGGATGGCAGAGCGGAGCGTGGGCTCGACCACAACGTTTTCGTAATCGGCGCCAATCTTCTGGAAAACCTCGGAGGCCCGGTCCGGATTGAGGTGGTAGATGAGCGAAGTGTCCAGGCTCATCATGAGGCCTTCGCTGGAGGGCACACTGGCGGATTCCTTCAACGTCTGGGTCTGGATGGAGAGTTCGTTGTTGGTTTTGAGCGGGCTGATGAGATGCATGCCCTCGCCGAGAGTTTCGCCCGTGACTCTTCCGAAGAGCGTGAGCACGCCGACGTGGCCGGTGCCGACCCGGGTAACGGAACTGAACAGCAAAATGACCAGCAAAAATGCGGCGATGCCAATGCCGATCAGGCGCAGAAGACCGCCGCCTCCGCCGCCATCGATAATTCTGCCCCGCACCGGATCGAAGACCGTCATAAGTTTCTCCCATGGCGATTCTAGGCGCGAGCCGGCTGGCGGGTAAGTGACTGCTCTGGGACAAAAGTCGCCAGAGTTAAGTGAATCTTCCCATTCTGTGGCGCATCTTTTATGCTGAGACCCATGAGCAAGATTCATATTCCTACGCCGTTGCGGCAGTATGTGGGTAAACAATCCACCGTTGACGTTAAGGGCACAACTGTGGCCGAGGCCTTGGATGCGCTGGTGGCGCAGCATCCCGACCTGCGGCGGCATCTCTATACCGAGGACGGCAGATTGCGCGCGTTCGTCAATCTGTATGTGAATGACGAGGACATCCGCTACCTGCAGAAAGAAGCGACCGCGGTGAAGGAAGGTGATAACATTTCGATCGTGCCTTCCATCGCGGGAGGCGCGGTTTGAGTGAAATTTATTGAGGATTCGGGGACCACAGAGTTGAAACCTTCCGCCACAAATTGCCGTTGTTGTTATCCTTCCTGTTGGTAGTGTCCCAATTCTGCCAAGCCGCAACAATTTTTCAATTTCAACCGAGGGTTTTATGGCTACCACCACAGAAATTCCAGTGATACTGAGCAATGACGAGATCCTGCGCTACTCGCGCCATCTCATCATGCCGGAAGTCGGGATGGAGGGTCAGCAGAAGCTGAAGGCGGCGCGCGTGTTGTGCATTGGCGCGGGAGGGCTGGGCTCGCCGCTGGCTTTGTATCTTGGGGCCGCGGGCGTGGGCACGCTGGGACTGGTGGATTTCGATGTGGTGGATTATACGAATTTGCAGCGGCAGATCATTCACACGACGGCCGATGTGGGACGGAAGAAGCTGGATTCGGCGGCGGACAAGCTGGCGGCGATCAATCCATTCCTGAATATTCGCAAGTTCGACACGCGGCTGAGCAGCGAGAACGCGCTGGAACTCTTCCGCGACTTCGACATCATCGCCGACGGCACCGATAATTTTCCCACGCGTTACCTGGTGAACGACGCGTGCGTGCTCACCGGCAAGCCGAACGTTTACGGGTCGATTTTTCGATTCGAGGGGCAGGCCAGCGTGTTTGCCACAAAAGATGGGCCGTGCTATCGCTGCCTGTATCCGGAGCCGCCGCCGCCGGGGCTGGTGCCGTCTTGCGCGGAGGGCGGCGTGCTCGGAATCCTGCCGGGACTGGTCGGTGTGATGCAGGCTACCGAAGCGATCAAGTTGATTCTGGGAGTGGGTGAGCCGCTCATCGGGCGGCTGCTGCTGATCGACGCGCTAAGCATGAAGTTCCGCGAGCTCAAGCTGAGAAAGAATCCCGATTGCCCGGTTTGCGGCACGCACCCTACGGTGACGAAGCTGATAGACTACAACGAGTTTTGCGGAATTCGCGGGGAGGAAAAGCCAGTGGCGAACGGGGTTCCGGAAATTCCGGTGGAAGAGTTGAAGCGGCGTCTGGATGCGAAAGAAGATCTTTTTGTACTCGATGTGCGCGAGCCGCACGAATATCAGATCTGCAACATCGGCGGATATCTGATTCCGCTGAACGATCTGCCGAAGCGCGTCAACGAGCTGGATTCCAGCCGCGAAATCGTCGTCCATTGCAAGATGGGCGGGCGCAGCGCGAAGGCGGTTGCGTTCCTGCAGCAGGCCGGATTTACCAAAGTTCACAATCTGACGGGCGGGATTACGGCGTGGTCAGAGAGAGTGGATCCGAAAGTGCCGAAGTACTGAAGGGCAGTGATCAGTGGCTAGTGGTCAGTGGCCAGTTTTTGGGGAGCGCTTCGCGCTCCCTTTTCTATTGGCGCACTGATGCGCCGATTTGGATTGACATGGCTTCCGGCGGGAGGATAATGGCTGTATTCCCCGGGTGTTTCCCCTAACATTTCTGAAGATTCTTGTGGCCGGAGGTCGCTATGAAGAGAACCTTAGTTACGACATTGATCTGCTTGTGTCCTTTCTTGTGGTTCTGTTCAGCTGCCGCGCAGGAAAAACCGAAAGCGGCTGCTGATTCGGAAAAGGCGAGAGTTTTCATAACCGACAGCCAGTCGTGGTCGGTCGCCGGGTCTGGTGGAGGGTCGGGGGGATCATACGGGAGCGCAATGGCGGGAGGTGCGCGTCCCCAGACGGCCGAGATCATCAAGACTTTCGGGGAGCGCTGCCCCAGCGTGATGATCAATAACATTCAGGCGAGGACGGATTACATCGTGCTCCTTGACCACGAAGGCGGCAAAGGGGCCTTGCGCCACAAGAACAAAGTCGCTGTTTTCGCGCGCGTTTCGGGCGATTCCATCGTCAGCAAATCGACGCTGTCGCTGGGTGGCTCGGTTCAGGATGCTTGTGAAGCGATCCTCAAGGACTGGACTGAACACGGCTCGGCGATTCGCGCCGCCTCGGCCGCGGCCACAGAACAGAGTAGGACTGCCATTGCCCCGCAGGCTGTTGCGGCCGCAGTCGCTCCTCCCGCGGCTGTCTTGACCGGCAAGCTATCTGTCGGGTCGGTCCCCGATGGCGCCGATATCGAGGTTGACGGCAGTTTCGTTGGCAATACGCCTTCCGATGTGCAGGTGGCGGACGGGGATCATACGGTGACGGTAAAGAAAGCCGGGTTCAAGGACTGGGAACGGAAGTTGAAGGTTACCAGCGGGAGCAGCGTGCGTCTCAACGCGGAGCTGGAGAAGGTTGCAAGTCCGTAGCGCGCCAATGCGCCGCCTCGCTGCGCTCGGCTGGACAGCCCCTTCGGCTTTGCTCAGGGCAAGCGAGGGCGGCTGTCCCCACATGAGCCTTTTCATGGGCGGGAAACGTTGAGACAAAAACGGGGAGCACCGTGCGTGCTCCCGTTCCTCGTGCTTCGTTCCGCGCTGTGCCTTGGTTACTTGCTGGAACCTGCCTGCATGCTGTCGCTGGCGTCGGCCAACTCCAGGGCGATTGTCTTTCCCTGGAAACGCACGCCGGCGAGGGAGTTGGGGCCGCTGCTGTTCTGACGCGTTACGGCGGCATCGTTGGCGGATGGGGTTTGCAGTGCGATTACATGTGCCGGCGCCTTCGCCACCACGTTCTTGCCTTGGAGGATGCTCAGTTCCACGTTGGGACCGCTGCCCTCCCACTGAAGCTTGTAGTTGCCGGGCTTCAGTTGAGTGCCGTTGACGGTTACAGGGTTGCTAAGTTGCAGACTGCCTTTCGTAGCCGCAAAGGCGCTCGATGCCAACACCAAAGCTAATCCCAGTACCAAGCTCTTCGAAAATTTTGCGAACTTCATGACTGCTCCTCATTTCTTCCCGAATCACGTCAGGAAACGGTTAGGGCGGCCCGGTCCGCGACATCCGCGAGAACACCTTGGTGTTTTGCCGCGAATGGCCTACAATGCAGCCGCTGGGGTTCAGCGGACAAGCCAAAGCCTGTCGCGCTGCGCACGGGGGTTCTTTCACCTGGGCCGCCAAACCGAGAGTGAGAGAATCCCCTAAACCCCGCTGAATTCGCTGTGACGACAACCGTCCGGAACCTCATCCTGGACGGCTGCTTTCTTCAGTACACTACGCAGTCACCACCCGAAAAGTTCCACTCTTCTCGCAACCGCCGTCACTCCTTTTTGACGCGGGGCTTATGCCTCGGTTAGCAGAAACGCAATTCGTATTCGTGGGGACAGCGCCCCGGTGTCTTGTGCAGGGCGAACCCAAAAATACCCGAACCGCGTGCCGGATGCACCTTAGAAATGGATGATGATTGAGATGTAATTTCGCAACTGGAAAAGAAGCGGGCGATGGCGAGGAATCTTGGGGACGCGCCAGTGTTGGTTCGGTAGTCTTCGCCCGCAGGTCTGGTTCCTTCAGTCTTTGTCCGTCAGTCCGCGTCGCCGTGTTGACGATTGACTGACCAGATGCTGGCCTGATCTTTTTCGAACGGGTAGACGTGCACCATCCAATTGAAGATTACGGGATGGAAGGTTCCGCCGGCGGCATCGCAGGCCTCCTGCGTGGTAATCGACCCCCTCAAACCAAACTGCGGATGCGGCAACAACCCTTCCCCGCGACGATCCGGAGGCGCGGCGCAGAAGTTCACGTGCTCGTGCCATTGCGCGACGCTCAGCGGAACGCGCTCGTCCAGTTGATCTTCGCTGAGGCGTTTGGGCGCCGTGTACATCACGCCGATCAATTTGTAGTCTTCGCCATGTTTTTCATAGAGCAGCGAGGTGGGATGCTCGGGAGCGAAACGAAAAGCCGCTTCCATCGCGTATCCGTAGTTAGTGAAGTGATACATCTTCTGCGGAATCTCAGGATGGAAAATCTTGTAGCCCTCGGCCAGAGCGGTGCGATAGTCCAGGTATTTCTCCGAAGCCTTGCGCGCGCTTTCCACAACCTGCTCAGCTCGCGCAGCGTCGCCCGGCTTCGCGGGGCGCAGGGCGGTCATCTTCATGTGGGGGCCCATATCCATGTGTCCTTCCATGGAATGCATGGCGTGGGCGCTGGCGTCGCCGTCTTTGTCCGCGTCTTTGTCTTTATCCGTGGCCATGGGCATGTCTTTCATCTGCATGTTCGACATGTCGTGACCCGACATGTCCATGCCCGGCATGCTCTGCTGGCTGGTGGACGGGGCGCTGCTTCCGGATGATTGCTGCTGGCCCCACGTCACGCCGGCGAGTAGCAGGAGTGAAATCAAAACGACGATTCGGTCGCGCATGGCAAGTCTCCCTACATTCAGTTGGTATTAACACTGGCGCAGCGAAGTTGTTTCGGCAAGAGAACTGGGGTTACTGGAGATTACAGAAGTAACGGCTGCCGCGGGCAGTGGCGACGATCTATTTCGTTACGCACGTCGACTGCACGGCTTCCTATGGTACAGGCTCGGAGACGTGTTCGTGAACGATCAGCCACTTGCCGTCCTCATTCTCGAAGACGACGGTCCAGCGGAAGTTGCCCATGTCAACTTTGCCGGCTTTCGCGGACATCTCGTATTTTATTGTCGCGGTGGCCCAGACCAGATCGCCGTGGGAATGAATGGAGGCGTCATCGTTCAGCGTGAACTTCGCGCTCTGGTAAGCGGAGAGCTCGCCCTTCACTCCCTTTTCGTATTCGCCCCAACTGCCATATTTCAAAGGGGCGATGTCGAAGAACGTGTGCGGGCCGTCGGCATAGAACCTGGCGACGTTGGCGGTGTCGAGTGTGGACCAGCCATCCCAGATTTTTTGCAGGTATGCCTTGTCTGGAGCGGCCGGGGTTGCGGACTTCTTCGCGGCTGCCTTGGGCGGCTGCGCAGTGCTGGAAAGAGTTAGAGCGAGCAGGCAGAGCAGAACGGCGGAAAGGCGCTTCATCGGTAGTGTCCTCCCAGAATTGATCGGAAGATTCGGCGGCATTCTCGCACAGTGAGCCGTAATTCGCAAAGGCAGGAGGCTGTCCTGAAAACTCAGAACAGCCCAATGCCCCCGTTCTCAACAGTTACGCTTCGCGAGCAGAAAGTCGTAGAAGGATGGTGGTTGGGAGTGGCGCCATGAAATACCGAATTGCCATGTGGGGCGAGTGCAGGCTTTCTAGTTGCGGGCTTCTGGGCGATTTTTGCCTTCGTAAACTTCCCGTCGACAAACGAACGAATGCGGGATGTCTGGACTCTCATCTGTTTGACCTGCCCCGTGGCAATAGCTGGCAGGCATTACCCGATTAGCCTGTATGAGGTTCTAGCGGCCAATGCCGTCACCTATGCGTTGACGGGTTTGATCGTGGAAACTCTCCGGCACCAGCTGCATCACGCGAAATAATCAAAACAGCCCATTACCTCCGCCTGGGTAGTGTCCTAAATAGTGCGTTGAAACTCTGGAAGCTCGGTTGCACGCTTTGTGCATGGTACGTCAGGTACGGCAGGGCTTGCCACGGACGGGGCAAGTTGGATTGTCACTAGAGGCTAGCTTTTGCTCCTGTTCCACGATCCAAGACTCAATCAGTTGCCGAATGGAATCATCGCGGCATTCCTTGCGGGCCTTCCGTAGCCTCTCGATCTCAGCCTTAATGGTTGCTCGGTTGCTGGGGGGGGGGAGCATGGCCAGAAGTGTACGCTGCCGCACAAGCAAGTCAAGCCCTACGTGCGATGCCCGCCCGGATGGTTTGGAGCAGAAGCCGTGACGAACTGGCGGCTCTCCTTCCGAGGCCGCCACCAAGTCATCAACGCAGTGTTAGGACACTGCCCTCCGCCTGGCACGCATTGACCGATTTCCACGGCACACGCTAGAATGGTTGAGTTTGCCTGTACTCGCCGACCCGTTCTGGGGACGCCTGCCTTGGCTGGCGAGCGCCGTGGCGGAAAACACAGCAAGCGCAGGAAGTTCAGCAGATTCCGGGGCTGCACCCGTGTGCGCGTGAGATGCGCTGGGGAGCTGACTTTCACTATGTTGACGGAGGCAGACGTATGTACGCGGTTATCCGCGCCGGCGGGAAGCAATACCGGGTGGCGCCCGGGGATGTGATTCGAGTAGAAAAATTGGCCACGGGCACCGATGGCCGGGTGGAGTTCCCCGAGGTGTTGGCGGTGTCGGGCGGAGAAGGTCAGATCGGCAAGCCGCAGTCGGAGGCGCACGTAGTCGGCCAGGTGATGGAAGAAGGCCGCGGCGCAAAGATTCTGGTTTTCCATTACAAGCGCAAGAAGCAGTACAAAAAGCTGCGCGGACACCGGCAGGCGTACACCGCCGTGCGCATCACTGAGATTGCCTTTGACGGCCAGAGCTTCAAGGCTCCGGAGTTACCGAAGAAAGCAGCGAAGCCAAAGAAAGTGAAAGCTGAGAGCGAAGCGCCCGCTGCGGAAGCGAAGAAGCCGTCGAAGGGATCGGCTAAGAAGAAGACCGCCCCGAAAAAAGCGGCGAAGAAAAAGGCTTCGAAGAAGAAATAGTGGCGAAGGACGGGCGAGCCGCCGGTCTCCACATGTTTTGACTGGCAAAAGCCCAGAGGGACGCTTATGGCACATAAAAAAGGACAAGGCACTTCACGAAACGGCCGCGACTCGAACGCGCAACGGCTGGGATTCAAGGCATTCGGCGGGCAGCTCGTGCCCGGAGGCACCATCATTGTGCGGCAGCGTGGCACGCGCGTGAAGCCGGGGCTGAACGTGGGCCGCGGCAAAGACGACACGCTGTTCGCCAAGATCACCGGCCGCATCAAGTTCCTGAACAAGGGCTCGATGGGAAAGTTCGTGATGGTCGAACCGATGGAAGTCGTGGAGTAGTTCGCGCATCCGTCTCTGGGTAAACCGCATCGTGTTCGAGCGGCTGCGGCGATCTGTCCGACGCGGCTTCAGCCTCGCCTTTGGGACGAGGCTTTTTTGTTTTGGGCATGTCTTGGGATCACGCGCAGCAAGAACCAATCACAGCTAGCCACCATGTTCATCGATGAGGCTAAAATCCGGGTCAAGGCGGGGGACGGAGGCAATGGCTGCATGGCTTTCCGCCGCGAGAAATATGTTCCGCGGGGCGGGCCTTCGGGCGGCGACGGGGGCAAGGGTGGAGACGTGATCATGGAGTCCAGCGAGCGGCACAACACGCTGGTCCATTTCCGCTTCAATCCCGAATATAAGGCCGAGCGCGGACGCCACGGCGAAGGCTCGAACAAGAGCGGGCGGGAAGGTGAAGACATAGTTCTAAAGGTTCCGGTCGGAACGATTGTGTATGACGAGGAAACGGGAGAAAAGGTATTCGATTTTTCGGCCGCCGATCAGCGCATGGTGATTGCCTGCGGCGGGCGCGGTGGGCGCGGGAATGCGCGCTTCGCCACTTCGGTGCATCAGGCTCCGCGCGAGCACGAGCCCGGACGCCCCGGCGAAGAGCACAACTACAAGCTCGAGTTGAAGTTGCTGGCCGACGTGGGACTGGTTGGCTTTCCGAACGTGGGCAAAAGCACGCTGATCTCGCGCATTTCGGCGGCCCGGCCAAAAATCGCGGACTATCCTTTTACCACGCTGGAACCCAATCTTGGCGTGGTGGTGGTGGGCGATCCCAACGACGAAGTCAGTTTCGTGGTCGCCGACATTCCTGGGTTGATCGAGGGCGCGCATACGGGCTCTGGCCTGGGTATGCAGTTCTTGCGGCACATCGAGCGCACGCGCCTGCTGGTGCATCTGGCCGATGTGTCGGACGCGAGCGGGCGGGCTGACGTGGTGAAGGACGTGGAAGTGATTCTCGGCGAACTGTCCAGCTTCGGCGCCCACCTGGAAGAAAAACCCATGATCATGGTGGCGTCGAAGATCGATGTGGCCAACAAAGACAAAGTCGCGGCGCTCAAGCGTTACTGCAAGAAACACAAGCTGAAGCTTTACGAGATTTCAGCGGTGACGGGCAAAGGAGTCGACGAACTGAAGTACGCCGTGGCCAAGGCAGTGGACGCTCTGCGTGGGCAGGCGCTGCAACAAGCGGAAGGCGGTCACAACCTAATCGCCTGATCGAATGTTAGGTTTGCGTCTACGCCCGCGGCAACTGCGATCCGTGCTGGAAATGGTATTGCAGAATCTTCGCCGCCAAGGCGGGAGGCATTTCGTCTCCGGCAGGCTTCACCGTACGCACGACCTCTCCACGGCAAACCACTTCCGTAGGGGAAAGCCCGGCAATTTCGGCGGGCAGCACCAAATTAATTTCAAGCAGGACATTTGGTTGCAAGAGATCTTCCGCCTGAAACAGCAAACCGGAGCGGCTGATGTCTCTGGTTTCGCCCGCGTGCCACTTCTCTTCGTCAAGACGGCGGTATTTCAAGGGCAAGTGGAGGTGAAAACGTTGCGCGCGCGAGAAAGGCAGCGGCTCCGCTCCTTGCGCCGCGGCCACTTGAGCGGTTCGAACAGGCATGGCAACCTCCCGAGGGAATGGGGTGGAATCCAATACTTCGCGAACCTTGCTTTTGAGGTCACGCAGGTTGAAGGGCTTCTGGAGCAGGCGCACACCTGCGTCCAGTGTGCCGTTGTGCCCGATCACATTTTCCGTGTAGCCGGACATGTAAAGCACTTTCACGTTGGGGCGAATTTCCGAGATGCGCTGGGCCAGTTCGCGGCCGTTCATGCCGGGCATGATCACATCGGTCAACAGCAGATGGATTACCGCTTCGTGCGCGACGGCAATCTGCATCGCCACCGCGCCATCCGCCGCTTCGATCACTCTATAGCCCTGCTTCTCAAGGAATTGCCGGGCCAGATAGCGCAGGTTGGCCTCGTCCTCTACGAGCAGGACGGTTTCCGTTCCCGGCTGGATGAAAGCGGGCTGGGTGGGCGAAGCCATTTGTGCTGGAATATCCACTCTTTCGACACGAGGCAAATAGATTTTGAACGTCGTGCCCTTGCCCGGTTCGCTATACACCCAGATGTAGCCGCCACTTTGCTTGACGATGCCGTACACCGTGGAGAGCCCCAGCCCGGTCCCCTTCGGGCCTTTGGTGGTGAAAAAAGGTTCGAAGATGTGTGACTGAGTCTCCGAATCCATGCCGGCGCCGGTGTCGCTGATGGCCAGCATCACATAGTCTCCCGGTTGGAGGGGCGCATGAAGCCGCGCATCATGCTCATCGAGCGATACATTGAAGGTCTCGATGGTCAACCTGCCTCCAGACGGCATGGCATCGCGAGCGTTCACGGCAAGGTTCATGATGACCTGTTCGATCTGCCCGGCGTCGGCCCGCACCGCGCCCAGACTGGTTGCGGGGACCATAACCAGATCGATATCCTCGCCGATCACGCGCGTGAGCATTTTCAAGTTTTCCGTGACCACGCCGTTCAGATCGAGAATCTTCGGCGCCAGCATCTGCTTGCGGCTGAAGGCGAGGAGTTGGCGCGTCAGGGACGAAGCGCGCTCCGCCGCGCTGGCAATTTCCTGCGCCGGTCCGCGCAGGGCCGGTTCCGGACCCAGGCGGTCGAGCAGAAATTCCGAGTACCCGGAAATCACCATGAGCAGGTTGTTGAAATCGTGCGCGATGCCGCCTGCAAGTCTTCCCACAGCTTCCATTTTTTGCGACTGCCGGAGCTGCTGCTCCAGGGCGCGGCGTTCGGTCACATCTTCGGCAAACAGCTCAAAGCTCCTTTCGTTGCCGCCGTTGGAAACCGCGCGGCCGGAAACACGAACCACCGTGCTGGTTCCGTCTTTGCGCATCCACTCAACGACAAGCCCGTTGAAGGGAGCGGCGCAGCGCAAATGATCCGCCAGCTCGAACCACTGCTGCGCGTCCGCGTAGAGGCCTCCAAGATGCTTGCCCACTAGTTCCGGCGCCGAGGAATATCCCAGCAATGCCAGCATCGTGGGATTCACATCCAGGAGTTGCCCTGTGGAGTCGCAGCGGCAAATCCCGTAAGGAGCGTTGGTCACGAGAGACCGGAAATTCAGTTCGGAGCGCCGCAACCCCTCCTGGGCCGCGCGGAGAGCCGCATTAAACCAGCAGATCAGAAGCGCCAGCACAACGAACAGCGCCAGCCGGCCCATCGTCGAACGGTATTGTGCGGGCGTGTGTTCTCCGGTAAATGAGAAGTAGGCGCTGACGGTGAGCGCGAACGAGGTCGCCACCAACCCCGGTTTCCAGCCGCCGTACCAGGCGCTTACCATCACCGCGACGGCGAACACGGCCAGCCGGCTTTCAGCAATGTTCGGAAGCAGCAGCGCTGGGATGAGCGCGAGAGTTGTGCTCAGCACCGCCACGCCGTAGCGCAGAATGGGAGCACGGGCAGGCTGGATGCGAAGTTGGGGGAGGGGTACTCGCATGGAACTCATGCTAGGGTCAAGTTTTCAAAGGCGCGAGATTACATCAGTTCATTCCAAATTCTCAGGACGGTTGTTTTCCCGGCGACCAACTGTGGGCCAAACAGACAATGGACGATCGGCCAATGCCCCTGAACTTTCTGCTTAGGCATGGAACGTTGAGCTTGCCAACCGGGCCTGCAAACGAGGAGACTAGGCGCGCATGAACATTGGATTGTTTGGTGGCACCTTCGACCCCATCCATCGCGGACACGTTGCGCTTGCCCGGGCCGCGCGCGATGGCTACAAGCTCGGCCGGATTCTGTTTGTGGCGGCCAACATTCCGCCGCATAAGCAGAGCCAGGCGTTATCAGCTTTCGCGCATCGTTACGCCATGATCGCTCTGGCCACGGCGCAAGAGAAAGACTTCGTCCCGTCGCTGCTTGAAGCTCCGGAAGACTTTGAATCGGGCGGCCTGGGTAAAGAAAAAGGACGCGCGGCAAAACCCAACTACACCATCGATACCATCAAGCGCCTCAAGCAGTCGTTCAAGAAGGCCGACCGGCTCTTTTTGCTCATCGGGATCGATGCCTTCGCGGACATCGCCAAGTGGCATCAGGCCGAGGCTTTGTTTCGCGAGTGCGAGTTTGTGGTTGCCAGCAGGCCCGGATTTTCTCTTGCCGACGTCGCCAACGCCTTGCCCGCGAGCCTGCGCCCGCGCCAGGAAGTGACGCGTCCTTTTCAGAAGCAAGCTGCTGCAGGAGATCTGGTGCTGAGCGGTGTGAATCTCCATCTGCTGGAAGAGGTCTACCAGCCCATATCCTCGACGGCGATTCGCCAGGCGGCAGCCGCCGGCAAGCCGCTTGGCCGTTTTGTGGAGCCGGGGGTCTCGGAATACATCAAGAAAACGGGACTGTACAAGAGTCGTTAGTCGTTGATGGTTGGTCGGGACTTTCCGCAAGCTGCATAGCGACGATGGAAAACGCGGCGAAGCGCCGTCGTTTACAATAGAACTTCGCCGGTGCCGGGCCAACGACCAACGACCAACGACCAACGACCAACGACCAACTCTCTGCATGAAAAAAAGCGATTTGAAGCGACAGGTAACGGCAGCCATTCAGGCTTGCCTCGACAAGAAAGCGGAAGAACTTTCCATTCTGGAGATGGAAAAAGGTTCGGGAGCGTTTACCGACTATTTCGTGCTGTGCAGCGGCACGAACCCGCGGCAGGTCCAGGCCATTGCGGACGAAGTGGAACTGCGGTTGAAGACGGCGGGCGTGCGGCCGGCGCATGTCGAGGGGTATAAGCAGGGCGAGTGGATTTTGGTCGACTATCTGGACTTCGTGGTTCACGTTTTCTCCGAGAAGGCGCGGAAGTTCTACGATCTGGAGCGCTTGTGGAAGACCGCCACGCGGCTTGAGCCGTCGGAATTGAAGCCGGCAACGAGGACTGGGGCCAAGGCGCCAAAAACAAAGACAGCGCCGCGCAAGCGCATTGCGGCGGGTGCTCCTCGCCGCAAAACATAGCTTCGTCGTCCGTGAGGCGACGCGGCGATTCGGGAAATACGTTCAGTGGGAGACATCGAGTTCGGAGCCTCGGTGGTGCTGGCATCTGGGAGCAAGTGACGTTCATTGCCTGCCGTGAAGATCAAGATCGCATGGATCGGAAAGACGAAAGAGCGGGCGATGCAGGCGCTGACGGACGAGTATCTACAGCGAGTTTCGCGTTATGTACAGGTAGAAGGGCTGGAACTTCGAGACGAAGCCGCGCTTCTAGAACTGTGCGGACGGGCGCCGGGCAAAGCGAGTAAGTCAGCGAGCAGCGGGAAATCTACGCTGGTGCTGATGGATTCTCGGGGCAAGCAGTTCTCCTCGGAAGAGCTGGCGCGCTTTATTGGGGACTATCGGGACCATAGTCCGCTGCCGCTGGTTTTCGCGGTGGGGCCGGCGGATGGATTCAGCGAAGCGGCCCGCGGCGGGGCGCAGCATACGATTTCGCTGGGGAAGATGACGCTGGCTCACGAACTGGCCCGCATCGTCTTGCTGGAGCAGGTTTACCGTGCCTTCACGATTCTGAGGGGTCATCCTTATCATTCCGGACACTGAGCCGCGGTGTGCACTTTCGTGTGTTGTCGATGAGCCGCGCAGCCGCCTACAGTTATTGAAAGTAGAAGTGTGGCGCAATCATCGGAGACAGTCATGAAAGACGTGATGGAACTGCTGCGGGCAAAAGAAAACGAGTTGTTAAGAGTGAAGCGGCAAGTCGAAGCTCTGCGCATCGCGTTGCCGCTGCTGGGCGGAGAAGAGGACTCGATCTTGCCTTCGACCAAGTCCTCGGAAGGGAAGGGTGGCGAGAAGCGGGGATGATTACGCCAAACCGGGCTGTCGAGATACAGCGGCGGCGTTCTCAAAGTTGCATCGCGGCGTACAGACAAGGCGAGTGAACTGAGTTGATGTTTACTGCGTGACTGTGGCTTGGTAGCTGACGGTTTGCCACATGCCGTTGCGCCGAACCCAGACGCGCGTGTAGCGATAGAGTCCGCTGAAGTCCTCGCCGAGTTGGTGTCCTCTGACGTCGGCGCGGGCGGTGACGATAGCTGTGTCGCCGTAGAGGCGGACGACCATGTCCGTGATGTTCATGGCTTCGTAGCGGAGCTGGCCGCTGCGGCGGGCAGATATGGTTTCTTGCTTGGTAGTGACTTGGCCAAGCGGGGTGATCGCCACGTAGTCTTCCGCGAGGGTGCGCACGGAGAAGTCGGCGTCGCGCCGAAGGCTGGCTTCTTTGGCCTGGCGCTCCAGATCGACGATCTGGCGAATGGTTCCCTCGTCGCCGGAGGCGAAGCCGGGTCTGGGGTAGAGGGCGACGTGCTGCGCGGAAAATGCGGGTACAGCCGCCAGCACACAGAACAATAACGCAACACAATTGTTGATCACGACGAGACCTCCGCAGTCTGCGCGGGACAGAGATCTGCTTGCACCCGGATACGCAAGGTTGGATGCGCGAGTTCCGTGGAAAGTCGGTACCTGGCAAGATACATCTGAAAAAGGTGGAAATGATCTCACCGATTGCGGCGAAAGATGGCCCCGATACCTCCCAGCCGACCCGGCGGCACGCCATCTAGTAGAATCAAACCTTCCTGCACCTATGACAGACGTACGCCGCGGTCTCATCATCGTGAACACGGGCCCGGGTAAAGGGAAAACCACCGCGGCGATGGGGACGGCTCTGCGCGCGGTTGGCCAGGGGATGCGGGTGCTGATGCTGCAGTTCTTGAAGGGTTCCTGGCACTATGGGGAACTGGATGCGGTGCAGGCCTTCGGCGACAAGTTCGTGATGAAGCAGATGGGACGGGGATTCGTGAAGGTGGGCGCGGAAAAGCCGGACCCGGAAGACGTGCGGATGGTGGAAGAAGCGTGGGTGGAGGGTGAGAAGGCGATCCAGTCGGGCGAATGGGATCTGGTGGTGCTCGATGAGATCAACTACGCGATCAGTTACGGCATGCTGGACCCCGTGAAGGTGGTCGAGAGCCTAAGAAGCAAACCCGAGATGGTGCATGTCATCTTGACGGGCAGGAACGCACACCCCACAATTGTCGAGGCCGCCGACACGGTGACGGAGATGCGGCAGGTAAAGCACGCTTACGAAAAGGGCGTGATGGCGCAGAGAGGAATCGAGTACTGAAATTTAGTAATTTGGGAATTTAGTAATTGGGTAATTTTCAAACCCAGGCCGCGACCGATCGGTTTAGATTACCAAATTACTAAATTACCCAATTACCAAATTCTTATGGCTTGGTTCAAGCGTGAATCCGGGGAGTTGGAACCTTCAGGCGAGAAGCGGGTGCGCACTGAAGGACTTTGGGTGAAGTGTGAGGGTTGCCGGCAGATCATCTGGAAGAAAGACCTGGAAGAGAATTTGAACGTGTGTCCGAAGTGCGAAAAGCACTTCCGCCTCGATGCGCGGTCCAGGCTGGCGTTGCTGCTGGACGAGAATGAGTATGAGACCTTCGACGAAAATCTTTCGTCGACCGATCCGCTGAAGTTTGTGGACTTGAAGCCGTATTCGTCGCGGCTGAAGCAGGCGCAGCACGATACTGGGCTGAAAGATGCGGTGATCAACGCACACGGCAAGCTGATGGGACGGCCTGTGATTGCCAGCGCAATGGAATATGCGTTCATCGGCGGCAGCATGGGAGCGGTGGTGGGGGAGATGATCACGCGCGCGATTGAGCGCGCGGTGGATTCGCGGACACCGCTGATCATCGTGTCGGCTTCAGGCGGGGCGCGGATGATGGAGGGCGTGGTCAGCCTGATGCAATTGGCCAAGATTTCGGCGGCGCTGGCACGGCTGGATGAGGAAGAGGTCCCGTATATTTCCGTGTTGACGGATCCGACGACGGGTGGCGTCACGGCGTCGTTCGCCATGCTCGGAGATTTGAACATCGCGGAACCGGGCGCACTGATTGGGTTTGCCGGCCCGCGGGTGATCGAGCAGACCATCCGGCAGAAACTACCCACGGGATTTCAGCGTAGCGAGTTTCTGCTGGAGCACGGCATGCTGGACGCGGTCGTCGGCCGCAAGGAACTGAAGCCGTACATCGCACGGGCGCTGGATTTTATGGGATCTCTTAGCCGTTAGCTCCTGGCCTCGGAAGCCCAGGTTGGTGGGAACGTCGCGCCCGGGGCCGCCACTTCAGGGCGGGAAGCATGGCGCCCCCGGGCTCGTACGTTTTCGCAAGCACCACAGGCCGTGCGGTCAGCCCGCGGTAGAAGGTGGGATCGAGTTTTTCCGTCCAGTGCCTGCGCAGGTCGGACACTTCAATCGGATAAATGCGACGCCTTCGGACTTGCCACTGATGTCCACTGGCTTGGCAACGTATCCGGTACCGCCGCAGCGCGGGCAGTCCTTCGGATCCACTCGCCCCCCTCAATTGCTACGAGTTTTGCATTAAATTGCTCTAGCCGTAGCAAAAAGTCATTCGTGTTACGAAACACGAACAAAGGGTCCGGTTCCGCCCTGCCGCCCGTGGCCGTTTAGGTCGCAAGTCCCCGTGGCGGGCGGACGCCAACCGCACATCGCACCGAGGGTATGGATAGGCGGATCGAGCCGCAATGATTCTTCTACTCCACCTTCGTGTCGTTCCACCCGTTAAGCATCCGATGCTGCTCCGCCTCCGACAGCAAGGGCAGACCATTCACCTCCTGGTCATCGCCCTCGACCATCGCTTTTAGCAGCGTCCTCAAATGATCCGCATAGCGCTCCACTGTCGACCGCTCAAACAGTGAGGTGGCGTACTCCAGCCCGCCTACAATAGTCTCGCCCGCCTCTTGCAGCAAAAGCGTCAGGTCAAACTTCGCCACCCGGTAGGCTGCCGACTCCAGCAGCTTGGCTTCCAGCCCAGGAAGTACAGGCATGCCCGCGGGTGTGTTCTGCCAGGCGAACATGACCTGGAACAACGGATTGTGCGAGAGGTTGCGCACCGGCCGTGTCAGTTCCACCACCTGCCCGAAGGGAATGTCCTGATGCTGCTGCGCCGCGAGGGCTTGACTCTTGATGCGCGCAAGTAGCTCGCTGACCGTCACCGCACCCGATACATCTACACGCAGCACCAGCGTGTTCATAAAGAACCCAATCAGGTTCTTTATCTCCACTCGTCCCCGGTTGGCCACTGGCGTCCCTATCACCACATCCTGCTGGCCCGACAACCGAGCCAGGAACGCCGCCCAACCGGCCAGCAGAGTCATATACAGTGTCGTCCCATGCCGCCTGCCCAGACCCTTTAAACCCGCCTTCAGCTCTCCATCCAAAACCAACCCTACAAAATCTCCGGCATAGTCCTGTTGTACCGGGCGCGGATGATCGGCAGGCAACTCCAGCAGCTCCGGCGCCCCCGCTAAGGTCGTCTTCCAGTATTCAGCCTGTTTCTGGAGTATTTCGCCCTCGATCCATTGCCACTGCCAGACCGCGTAGTCGGCGTATTGCACAGCCAACTCCGGCAACGGATCGTCTTCCCCACGCAGATACGCGCCGTACAGCGTGCTTAGCTCGTTCAGAAACACGCCCGTCGACCACCCATCCGAAACAATGTGGTGCATGTTGATCAGCAATGTGTGTTCATCCTCGGCCTGGCGGATGAGCCGGCCACGGACCAGCGGACCCGCTTCCAGATCAAAGGATGCGCGAGACTCTTGTTTGATCAGACGCTTCATTTCCGCTTGCGCATCCCCATGTTCGCGCAGATCGTGATCGAGCAAGAGGAAACTGCTGTCCTTGGCCGGAGTGATCTTCTGCACGGGTTGCCCGTCGACTGAGGGGAAGCAGGCGCGCAGCGTTTCATGCCGCGCCAGAACCCGATCCAGGGCCCGGCGCAGCGCCGCATCATCGAGCTCTCCCGTCAGCCGCAAGCCGAAGGGAATGTGATAGGCCTCGCCCCCCCCCATCTGCGCCAGAAACCACAGCTGCTGCTGGGCATACGAGAGGGGAACACGCTCACCACGCGCGCTGCGGGTAATCGATGGCAGTGCGACCCTCTTACCCTTGAGGGTCAAAGAACTTGCCGATGGCAATCCTTCCGGTTCAGCTGCCGTCCACTGTCTTGTCAATGCCTTCACGATTGCCTCCGCTGATTCCGGGTCGCGATCACCAGAACAGGGCAAATTCGGTGGTAATCCGAACCCAGCGAAAATACCCTGTCTCTCTACTCCCGCTCCTCGATTCGGAATAATTCCGACAGCAGTGCCGCAAAGCCCTTAAGCATCGGGTCCTGAAAGAACAGCGCGCTGAGAGGCAGCTGCGCTGGCAGCAACTCCTGCAGACGGTAGATCATTTCGATCGCTTGAAGCGAATTTCCGCCCAGAGTAAAAAAATCGTCTTCGAGACCAATTCCCGTCACCTTAAGCTCATCTTCCCAGCATTTTGCCACGAGGCACTCCATTCTCGTACTCGGTGCGGCGACGGAGGGCTTAGCGGATGAGGGGGAGATGTCGGCAACCAGGAGAGAAGGGCGATCGACTTTCCCGCTTGACGTTCGAGGAAGCTCATCCACAAAGACCAACACTCCCGGGACCATGGCCTCGGCCAACGCGGTTGCTAGAAACGCCCGCAGCTCTTCACTGGAACAACCCCGGGCTGCCCTCCTGACTACAAAAGCGACGAGGCCCAAATCCTGCCCTCCCGTGCTTCGCAGCACCGTGGTTGCTTCCTGCACATCGGGGTGCTCTAAGAGGGCCGCGTCGATCTCGCCGAGTTCTATGCGGATGCCATTTACCTTGACCTGGCTATCCGTGCGCCCCTTGAACTCGAACAAGCCGTTATTGAGACGGCGAACGCGATCACCGGTGCGGTACATTCGGGCCCCAGGAATTGCACTGAATGGATCTCCGAGAAACCGGCTGGCATTCGTATCCGGCTGGCCCTGGTAACACCGCGCCAGACAAGGACCAGAAACGTAGAGCTCCCCTTCGACAGAAGGCTCCATTTGCTCGTTTAGGACATAGAATTGAGAGGGAGGCAGTGCGCGTCCGATGGGGACGGGGTCTGAGTCGGTTGTTTCAACCTCGTGTATGGCGACTGCTCCCGTGGTTTCCGTCTGGCCGTAGAGGTTCAGTATCCGTACGTTCGGAAGCGCGGCGCGTAAAGAGTTGACGGTGGCGGCAGGAAGCGGCTCACCCGTAGTAAGCACCAACCGCAGCGAAACCGCGAGCTTTTCGCGCCAATCGCGCGGGGATTTCAAAACAGCCGCCAACCAGCGCGCAAGATAGGAAGGGACGGTATCGAAGATTGTGACACCGGCCTGAAGCATCCAGTAGATGAGGCTCGCCGGATCCCGTATTTGCTCGCGTGTGGCGATTACCACCCCCGCCCCCGAGACGAGCGGCGCCACCAGTTGCCTCATCGATGCCGAAAAAGCCAACGATGCAGTATGAAGATAGCGGTCCGCGGACGTAAGCAGCAATTCGCGGCGCAACACGACTGCATAGTTCGCAAGGCCCTCGTGCGTTACAATGACGTTCTTCGGCGTCCCGGTCGAGCCCGACGTATAGATCCCGTAGGCTGCTTGGCCCGGTATTACTTCTGGTTTCTCGCTCACCGAATTGGCCGCCGGCCAATCCCCGTCGAGCATTGCGAGTTCGATGGAGTCAGGCAGGGGTGCGGGCGGGGGAGCATCAATCAGCATCAGCCGAACACCGGCATCTTCCAACATCCGGATCTTTCGCTTAAGGGGATACAGAGGATCCACTGGGATGTACATCCCCCCCGCATGCAGAACCCCGAGTGCGCCCACAATCCAAGCCAAAGAGCGATCCGAGCTGACGGCAACGGGCGTTTCGCGGACAATTCCCCGTTCGCTAAGCCCTGCCGAGACGCCGCTCATGCGGCACACCAGCTCGCCGTAGCTGGTCTCGCCCGCTCTCGAAATCACGGCCGGGTGGTTAGGATGCAGTGCCGCCTGCTCGTCGATAAAATCCATCAGAACTTTCGTGGTATCTTTCATTTATTAAGACTCCTTGAAATCGGCGACAGAATTCTCTTTGTAGCATCTATCGAAGATTTCTCAATCGGAGATGTAATTCTGTCAGGCAAGCCAAGTATCTCCACTGACAACCAAGAGTGATCTAGCAGGCTGCATAAAAACTCGAATTCAGCACCGCAGCGCCTGAAGGCGCGATTGATAACGCGGCACTTGCGGTATGCCTGAAGGCATACCCTGATACGAATCGTGAGTTTTTCCGCAAGCTGCTAGGGTGTCATTCCGCTTCCACTCCTTTCAAATCTTTGGCTACGATACGCAACTCGCTGGTGTATGTGAGGCCTTCGTGATCGGGCAACCAGAGTTCATGGGGCGCGGGAAGCATCTCCGTAACCGTAATGGGCTCGTGTGCCCGGTCGCTGGCCAGGGTTTTCCTTATCCTTTTCGTCAAAATCTCGACATAAATGAGACTGTCAAAGTCTACGTAAAAGGGCTTTACCTCTATCGGAACCTTGGCAAAGGCAAAACGCGGCAGACCGTGCTTCCGCATCCAGCGCCTAACTTCCAGGAACCTCTCCTCCTCGTTCTTCTCGTCAATGAATTTCAATTCTGACGCACGAAAAGACCACGATTCGCGGCAAATCACCAGCCGATCGAGGACCAGGCGAGGAATGTGGCCGCCGGAGGCGATGAATTCCATTCCGTGTGCTGAAATAGTGGACAGAATCTCGCCGAAGAACTCGATAATATCGAACTTCAGCCGGCCATCAAGAGTCCTAATGATGAGACCATCTTCGCAGTTTTCGACAACAAGTTCCGAGATGGGGAGTACGCGCGAGCGGGGTTGGTTCGACATTTGAGGCGATATTTCGAGGTGATAATCCTGAGGCGAACACAGAGCCGGAGATGTACGGTTGGTTATTCTTGGCCATTGCCGCGAAAACACGGGAACCACCCTGGGCGACGAGAAATCGCGTGATATGGCTTCGACGAGTTCCTGAGGATTGGAATGTTGAGTCATGTTAAACGGGTACCGCAACGTGTTCAACGTGACGTGCACTTCCCCTAGAACAAAAACATAATCACCGCGGCCAATCGCCTCAGGGTTGGAAGCGGCAATCATGACATCGGGGCTGTGATACCTTGCAAGCTGCCATCCGGGCCGGGGTGCCGCAAAGACCTCTTCAGCACGAGCTTTGAGCTCATCGCTTCGATACTTGATGCAGTGCTTTTCGAGCGGCATCTCTCCAAGAATCTCGCTCCAGCGACGTTGGAGTTCCGGCATCACCCGATGGGACAGCCTCTTTTTGGGGTCCAGTAACAAGGCTTCGCTCACGGTCCAGAATTGCAGAAGATCTACGTACCCTCTGTCCGTTTTCGCCGCCAAGTCGGCATGGATTTTCTGGAACGCATCGCGATAAAGACCGGCGATCTGCCAGCTAAACCAGCGTCCACTGTCCAGAATGACGCTGAGCGGAGCGGCCAGCGAGGCGACAATATCGGAGCCAATTTTGAGGTCCAAGGCGCGCTGGCAATCCTCGTAAATTAACGTTCTGCCGGCATACATTTGACCTGCGGACCTGCTTGCGGCTTTGCCTGTTATTTTGGTGAAGGTATTGTCGAGCGCTTCCAGCGCCGGTTCGAGGAGGTCAGGATCTGCAAGACAGCGGCATACACTCTCTCGCGCACGCTCCAGCTCATCGAGAGTTGCGATTGCCTCACACCGCAAAGATTCGTTCTCAATTCGTTGTAACAGCCGTCGCAACCAGCGTTCCGGGTGGCTATCAAGCGGGATTTCAAGCGTCCAAGAAACAACCCTCCGGGACAAGAACTGCTTGAGCACTTCATAGACCTGGGATTCGCAAGTGATCTCGGTACGTGGCGTGGCGAGGATGGCTAATGCGATTTCCCTGGCCGTTTTTTCGCCGCGGCACTCCTTCAAAATCGCCGCTTGGGCCGGAGAGAGTGGAGAGCGCCCGCCACCCGGCAAACGCAATGTGTCAACATCAATCCAAAAATAAGGCGATAGCCGGGGAGCAAGCCATGGCAGTATGGTTTCGTTGCGCGCTATATTTTCTGCCAAGGCTTCGATGCACCAGTTTTCAAAATAAATTGTCGAACTTGAGATCAGAGCCGGGCCCGGACGCGCAGACACTCCTTGAATCTGCGGATCGAATTGTGCCCAACCGACCGGTCCAAAGAAACCGATTGTGTCGTTCTTCACGCAATAACGCTGAAGATAATTCGCGATAAGCTCTTCGTTCTGCCGCTCCTTGAAGCCCCGTTTGGGCTGCCCGAGAGGCTGGCGTGCCAGGGAACGGATGACACGCGAAAATGCCCGGCCATTTTGCAGCAGAACAGCCTGGCGGAACATTGGATCGGATGCCACTTTTCGGATTTCCTCCGAGATCTGAACCGCCGCGGCCCGAAATTCCTCTTTGAGTCGATTTCTTGCGTCTGCCGTACGTCCCATGGTGGCCGAAAATATTTGCCGCGAGGATTCCGCGACGGACCCGGAGGTCGGGTCCGGCAATTTTCCCTTGCTCAATCGCTTCAATCCCAAGGCAAGCGTCTTCCGCTGTTCCTCGGTTTCGGTTCGACCCAGTTCCTGCCGGAATGCTGCTGCCGTTTCCAGTCTCCGTTCTTCAGCCTCAGTCTCCATTGCCAGAACCTCATCGGCCGTAGAAGCACAAGCAGGAGCTGCGAGATTCCTGATTAAATGGCAAGGAAAACCAGCCCCGCGGAGACAGGCGGTACGCCAAAATGTCCAATGTACGCCGTCTGCTTCGACCAAGTGCTCCGGCAATGACGAAATCGCCCGACTTGTCATTTTAATTTGACCAGCATCCAAATGGAGGTTGCTGCTTTCTTTATTGAAATTAGCGGGAGTTTTATCCTCTTAAGAATCTCAACAGGTTGTTGTTAACAAATGGCCATTTTCTGGTGCCCGGTGCTCGAGCCCAAGAAGCCAGGAGGGTTGCCGCTGAAACTGTGCAGGAGTGCTTCTGTCCAGATGCAGTTTGAGTGCGTCAACTCGAAAACGGTTACGAATCCATTCGTGCCGCCACCATCGGTCTAGAGATTGCCTGCGGTGTCGAAGATCAGGCCGACCGAGAAAGTAGAACCATCGCTCGAAAAGTTAGTAGTTAAACTATATAACTCAATCTTCGTCCAGACAACGAGCATCACTAGTTAAACTATATAACTCAATCTGTGTCCAAACAATGACGTTGTTAGTTAAATTAGGGAACGCAGCCTTTGTCCAGGCGTCAAATGCGGTTCCGTGCGAAGGCACCGGGCCTTCCTGGGGTAGTGCCATAAAGGTTGGCATGCGCTGCCGGAGATAGAGGCCAGCTCCCTGACCGCCGTTTAGGAAGCGGTAAGCGCCTTCTCAGCGGTTTGCGACCAATGCTCCAAGAACAATGGAGCCCCTAACTGCAACGAGACCTTGTCGCCGTAGGGAAGAAAACGCGTGCAGGAGTCGTGCCTGCTCCCCAAAACTGGGGCACGGAGAGTCTGATCGGCTCGGCCGGAGCCGCTCATCCTGACCCGAGTTCACCTTCAGAATATGCTCGCCTTGCGGGAGCCACAACGAGTTCGCCGCGGGGCTATAATAGAACTCGTTCTTCGGGCAGAGTTTGTATGCGGTCCTAGTTTCCACCGTGGTAGTATGGAATGGAGAAAGCGCCCGAGGCCTCGATCAGCTATCCCTTTTGCATGCTCGCAGTATGTCGCGTTGGGGCGGCGGACTGACAAAGACCAAGGTCACCGGGACCCGCAAGATGATGTTTCCAAAGGCCGGAGAGGTGGCAGAGTGGCCGAATGCGGCGGTTTGCTAAAGGGTTAATCTCTTTCAACCCCAATCCTTTCAATACGTTCTCTTCCCTACCGTTCCGCCAAATTCCCCAAATTCCGGCCCGTGTGCAATGCGGTGTGCAATGATAAACGGATGAATTTTTCAGTTAAGCGAGGTCGGAGAAATGACGGTAGGACTAGGACAATTCGAGGCGCGTTTCTCAATCACCATCACCAGCAATGAGAGTGTCAGGGTCACGGATGAGATGCGGGACCGTGTGAGGAAAACACTGCAAGAGGCATTGAATGATTCAAAAGTGAAGAGAAAACTGGAACGGAATTTTGACCTGCATCAGGATGATGTTCGTTGTGAGGTCGGTGAGGTGATCGTGGAACCGAAAAAGTAGGACCGGGCCATACCCCCCGGCTATGTACCTTTGTGTACGTTGGTACTGTCCCAAAGGTGATCTGTTCTCGAATTAGAACCTTCTGAGATTCTCAGGTGGGCACGGTTTCGTGGTCTAGTGGAAAAAGACACCGAGAGAGCGTAGCGGCCCAAAGGCTGGCCGCTATTAACCCGCTACGCTCGCTTGATCGGAAAGGTCAGGGTCCGAATCCCCACCGAAACCCGGCCCACTTTACTGCAAAAGACATTGTGCTAACAAGACCTTATTTTGGGCTTCAGCCTTTTGACTCGTTAGGACCGGGCGCGGCCCGTCCAAGTTAGGTTCAGGCCGCGTGGTTCCCGGTTGCCGCGTCCCACTCGCCGCTCTCAAGGGACTGGTGCTGCCTTGGTCGCCGTGTCCCGCGTATCGGCAGGACGCGCACACTCATTTGAATTTGTCTTTCGGTGGGTTCCACTTCACTGACGGTTTGAATGGAAGCGGCTGCGCTTTCACTTGCGGGGTTTTGGTTGAACGTGTGCCGCGATTCGCCCGGCTCACCGGCGCACCGCCGTGCCAAAGGCTGCCGTTGTGGAGGAGTTCTCTTTCACAAATCGGCCAATGGAGTTGAGGATCACCATTTGCTCTTCCAACTTCTTGAGCAGGGCACGCTCTAGAGAAATCATCTCGCCTAGTTGCTCTTTCAGTTTTAATAGCTCAGGATCTGGTTTCGGTTCAAACATTTTCCCCTCCAAATTTTTGCCGTAGCATGGTTTTCTTTGTTCCGGCTAATAATGCAATTCGCGTCTTGAGCCGTGAGCGAGCCTCGCTCGGTGTACTGCCAAACACAAACCCATCGCGGCCTGCGAAACGCGCCTTGTACAAATCCCCGGCCCGCTCTATCTTGATTTCCGCTTCTTGGTTTTCACAACACATGTCGCCTCCAGTTCCAGCCGTTCCTGCACCTTCAGTTTTCTTTTCCTCGCACGAACAGGCATGAGTTGTCTTTCCGCTTCATGCCAACTCACGCCCATAATTTTTGCGTAGTGCGTGAGCGTTTTGCAGTATGGTCCTGTATCCCACGGCATCCGGTAATCGTTCATGGCTCACCCCATCAAAAAAGAAAATTGCCGGTATCGGGCTTGCGACCGGCGGCGCATTTACGCAGGGTGGAGTTACCCTTTTACCCTATGAGGTGTTTTGCAGGGCCTCAACCTGCCAGCGCATTGGCAAACCGCGCTCGCTGAAGGCGCGTCTAGGGCCTACATCCCATGCCGCGAATGGGTGCGCCGCCTAGCTCGGCAAAGTAGCAACATACCCGCATTACCGGGGACGCGCGGCAAACTCGTTACTTCTGATGGGGTGTGTTGCCTTCCCACTTGATGTGACGCGAAGTGAAGCCAAATCCACCCATCGGCTCGGGCTGGAGGTCCGTATTCTGGATGCCCCTCGCAACCTTGCGGGCAGTGTCGATTTTGCGGAACATCTTTTCGAGTTCCGCGAATCGTGGCCGCAGCTTGTCAACCTCGGCGGCATCCCGAATCATTCCCTGACAAACGCGATGCGACTTATCGGATTCGTTCTTCGCCCGGCGCAATTGAATTTCCAGCGCCCGTATCTTGCGGCGAAAAACGTGAGCGGTACAGCCGCAGCCATTGGCCACACTGTCAGATTCCTTGCGATTCTCCCGAATCCCTACACACTTGTCAGTACCGGGCGAGTCGAGCAACGACGTGACGTAATGTATTTCGTCAGTGATTTTCTGGATGATCTCGGCATGTTTGATAGCCTGTTCGTCCGCGTGCCGCTTACAATCCGCTTCGGACATCGCTTTCCCATTGCCTGTTCGCCTCGATAAGTCATCGTATTCAGACCGCAACGTTTCCGCATGGTCTTGTGGAGGTCGGTTTGCCGCTTCGGTTGCACGGCGGTCGGCTTGCGCCTTCGCAAATGCGGCTTCGTCAAAATCCATTAAGCCCGGTGGTGTGCTTTTTAGGATGACGTTCATTGCGTTTTGCTGGTGTCCCTGCTCTTGTGCTTCTTTTGCTTGTCTTGCTTCGGTCCATTTGTTTGGCATAACTGCCTCCTCTTACTCTCAATTGAATTACTGGTCGCCTCTAAAATTCGTCTAAGCCGCGATCACCATCGAAGCCGTCCGTCAATGAGCCTCTCTCAAAACCGCAATCAAGAGCGCCCCTCGAAGCATTCTGCCCGGCTTGCGCGGCTAATTGTTTTTTGGCTGCGAGCCTCGCGGCAACATCGGTAAGCATCTGTTCCTGTCTTGCCCGCGTATCCGCCGGACCGTTGTGAAAAACCCAATCATCCATCAGTAAATCCATCTCGGTTAGATCGGCTTTTCGTTGATCACTGATCTGCCGCAACATCACAACGATCTTGCGCCGCAGTTCCATACGCGCCGTTTTGAGCCGGGTGAAGAATCTTCCATTCGCGCCGCTATCGCTTAGGGGCGCGAGAATATCTTCGTTTAACTGCTGTCGTTCTTCGCTATTCATAAATTCCTCCTCAGAATGTCAAATCGTCCCACCGGCTCATGTATTGCTCGTACTCGATTTCCTCAAGAGCCTGAGCAATCATTGAATCTTGCGATGGGGGCAACTGCTTGACATAGCCAGCCATCATCCGGGGATCGAAGTCCACGTTCTTGCGGAGTTCCCAAGCCAGCGCATGTACGAACGCATCAACCTGATCCTTGTAAGTGGTGAGCGGGAAGTTTTCCAACTCATTCACAAAGTCAGCCAACCACGGCGCATCTTCCGGCAATTGCACCAAACCCTTGTTCACCAGCCAGCACACTGCCCCGGCCCGTTCTTCTTTGTCGCCTTTCGGATCAACCGGCACAATCGGCATTGGGAGATTGAGCATTCCGTAACCGCCTGCGGCTCGCTCAACACAGACCGCTTCGGGATACACGCCATAGCGCCGCGCCATGGCTTGATAGAAGTCAATCAACTGCTGATTCATCACGTCAGGTCGCAAGCGTCCCCGGCGCACACCAAGAACCTTGAGGTGGTCGCCTCCATCACTGCAAAGCCCAAGGCAAACGAATGCGGTGTAAGCGCCACTCACGGTTTCGGTCTGGGCTGCGTCAACGGCAATCCACACTTTGCGAATAATGCCAACCATTTTGTAACGCGGCATCACCGAGACATCGAAGTATGAGAGGTCACCGAGCGAAGGCACCTGCTGAAATTGAGCCATCCAGTAATAGGACGTGATGCGGTTGTAGATGGCCGTGAGTTGTTCGACACCGTAACGTTCTGGCCAGAGCGCATCGTAAGCCGGGTAGGTGATCTTCTCGCCCGAGTACTGATCCTCAAACCAAGCCTCACATCCGCTCTCGTTGACGGCGGGCAAATGCAGCCTCAAGAATTGCCGTTCCTCACTGCTCAACAGCCATCCAATCGTGTCCGATGGGTGAAGGCGGGCTTGCGTGGCGATTACAATGCCGTCCGGGGTGAGCCGGTTCATGGCCTGCGAAACCACCCCATCAATAATTGAGTTGCGCTTGACCTCACTTTTCGCCTCTTGGCCGTTCTTGAACAGGTCATCAAATGACATCTCGGAATATCCAAAGCCCGCCATACTGCCGTTGATGCCAGTGCCGCGATACGTCCAATCAAGGCTCTTGTCGGACGCGATGCGCCACTCGCTGTTACGGTCCAAACTAACCGGCAGCTTGCACAATCGCCGCGATGCCTGACAGAACTTGTCCGCGAGGTTCTGGCCGTTGCACACCAAACCGAAGTGAGAATCCTGATTGCCTTCGGACAACCACCATGCGGGCGCATAGACATTGATAATTTCGCTCTTGCCGTGCCGGGGCGGTACTTCGATGATGCCGTGTTTGCGCTCGCGGTAGCAGCGTTCCACCACATGACAAATCAACTTGTGATGGTCAGCGGTGTTGTAGTTTCGCGGCCTGTTGGCCTCGTAATATTCAAGCAGCGTCATAATCCTGACTCCGGTAACGCTTTCTGAAATACGTTGGCATCCATCACCACGCGGCAAGTCCGCTTGCGGGCCTTCACCCGGTCCAACTCTTCCAGCCGTTCATCGTCATAAAGACCGGCAAATGCGTTGAGATATTCCAACTGCTGTTCAATGGGGATTACCTGTTGATCCACGTTGACGTTTGCCGAAATGCTCTTGCTCGGTGCGGCAGTGCCGCGAAGATCCATTTCCAACTTCATCCAGCGCGACCACGCGAGGTGCTTTTCCGCGCCGCTCATGGTTGGATCAAGGTCAATCTCGCGCCACTTCTCGGTGATCCTGGCGAGCTGATCTTCCCGAAACAATTGCATCTCGCTTTTCGTTTCGTTGGTTACCAATCCCATAATTGCCTTCCGATCTTCAGCAATGGTGTTCCTGCTCACATCGAAAATCTTTGCCAGTTCGATGTCGGTTGCGTCCGGTGTTTCGCGCAGCACTTTCGCCACACCAAGGCGGCGAGATGCCTGACCCTCGCGCAACGTTCGTAGATGGGCAGCGGGTGCGGTCATAGCGGATAGACCTTTTCAATTTCTTCACGGGTAATGCCGTAAACATTTTTCTTGCTCAACGCCGCACGCCAGCGAGCGGCCCACGGCAAGTACACAAGGGTGTGTGAGCAATTAAGGGCAATTTGTAGTGTGGGTAACTGCTTGCGAAAGTCATCCGGCAAGCATTCTTCCAAGGCCCAGTGATATTCCTTACACACAGGGCAGTACCACTCAAGGTAGACTCGCGTCCCAACCTTGGTGCCACTCTTGACACGCACATTCACGGCATCGGCTGTCACCTCACGCCTGCTCATGTCGTAGCTCCTTCCCATCACCTGTGACTGATGCGACCGGCTTTTTCCCACCGGCTAACACCGCAAGCCAAACCTCAACGTCAGTTTTCCGAAAGCGGATATTCCCATTGATCTTGAAAAACGGTAATGGGTGATCCTTCGCCTGCCCGCGACAGTCCGTCATGGAATAGATTTGGCGCGAGGTCATTTTCAGCATCGCCCCGAGTTCCTTGATTGTGAGGATTTCCATGACGGTTACTCCGTGGGTTGAGGTTGCGTTTCTTCAGGCCCGGGTTCCGGCTCTGCTTCAATTTCATTGGCCGTGAGGAATTCGCGGGACTTTTCGGTCAAGAGCACTGACCGTGCGCGTCCGTTGCCTGTTGACTCCATTTCCACGTAACCCGCACGGGCCAACGCCTCAATGAACGGTGTCCAGTCAGGTTGATAAATACGAGAACCGACACGGCTGGCAAGCCGCCCCTCGGGGAACTTGTTTTCCCGAAGCAGGTTCCTTAAAACTAGCATCGCCATTGAAGATTTGCCGAAGTCCCCTCCGTACAATTCCATCAGTTTGAATTGGTCGAATACTTTTGCGTTCCGAGGTGGGCCGCCGTTGTTATGCTTATCTGTTTGCATCGTTTTGCTCCTTTGGGTTATCTTTATCGAACTTGGGGTTCAACCATCGGTAGATGGTTGACTTATCGTGATTGCTGCCGAACTTTTCATTGACCGCATCCGCCTTGTCTTGCAGCGAGCCTTCAACGCTCTTGGCGAAGGTAATCTTTAACTGTTTATCGGGAGTTTCTTTCGCGCCCGCCGTCTTTCCTTTGAAGGGTTCGGCACTTGTGCTCTCCACAAAGAAATTGCCGATGTTGTTCAGGTATGGCCGTCCCACCAGAATCATGTCGGGTATCGGCTCGTCCAAATCGCGCCCCGAGATGCAGTGAAAGCGAATCTTAGTGGCCGCTTCATCCTCGGTGCATAAGCCATAAGCGTTCGACAGGGCCGCGCCGTATTCGCCCGAGCCGCGAAACATATTCTGCAGGCTCATGCTGCTCGCGTTTTCAAAACCCTTGGGCGCGTGATGTGCAACCCACAAAGACCTCGCCCCGGAGGAGAGAAGGTTGAGCACGTTTTCCGTGAGCACCTTGACATCTTTCGAGGAGTTCTCGTCACCCTCTAAATAGCGGATGGCAGTATCGATAAAGATGTCCGCCCCTTTCGCCATCTCAAGCAACATGTGATCGTCAAGCGGCAGTTTCTGGCCCTTTGATAAGGTCCGCAGGTACAACCGCCCCTCGGGATTGGTGATGGGGTCGTAAAGATGCTCAATCAATCCCAACTTCTTCAGGCGGCTACGCATCGAACTCATTCCCGCTTCAGGGCAGAGATAGATGGCTCGTTTCGATTTGTGTGGCACTGTGAGGCGCGGATCACCGAATAGTGGTTCGCCAGTCAGCAGGGATTTGAGGATGCACAACAAAACCCACGTCTTGCCAACCTTAGGCAACGCACCAAACCAAGTTGATTCTCCGGTGTGCGCGAGTAAAGATATGACCCATTGCAAATCTGGTTCCGATTCGGCTTGTGATTTCGTGTCCCACATCGTTGCAGGATCATCGCCGCCGATGATCTCAACACCCCACCGCTCGCTTGCCCGGTGGAAAATCACGATGTCCAAGTCAGGGCATCGCTTGTGCAATTCCGGCAGGTAATCCAAGTCGTCCCCATCCGGCTCCCAAATCACCAAGAGGCTTGCCACGGATTCATTGACTGATTTCTCAATCCTTTGCGCCCAGCGCTTAGTTCGGAGGTGCGGCCACACTTCTTCTTCAACCGTCTTTTTGGTCGCGCCCGCAGGCATCGCAAACTCGGACTCGTATCCAATCCAGCGTGGATCATCACAACTCGCCGGTCGCAAACCTTCCTTCCAGAAACCCTTGTGGGCAGGAACATGCACGGTTTGTTTGAAAGACTCGGAGGCGAGAGTATGTAAACGTGATTCGTTGTACCGGCCTCTATTCAGTCCTTCCTTGAAATCGTCCAACGCAAACTGGTGACACGGCACAAGCAAAACATTTCCCCCATCAGGATCAAGCGTTGCCCAACATATCTCGCCCCAGACCAAGCCCACAGAGCCGCCGATGGGGGTTTGTTCTTTGCCGGGTAACTTTCGATAGACGTGCGTCAGTTTGCTCATAAGTTCTCTCGCGCAAAAGCAAAAGGCCCACCTCGAAAGGTGAGCCTGTAAAGCATCGAATTGCTGTAAAACTATTTAGTGCGAATTACAGTATTGAGTGCTTGCACTTTCGGTGCCCAAAATCGAGTACCGGAACACTACGGGCTTTGGGTGATCTTGAATCCTGCTAAGTTGATAATTGTCATTCGATCAATGGCGACCATTCTGTTAAAACCCGAGTTGCGACGTTCTTAGGGATTCGAGAGAATTTGAATCCTGCTGACTCGATAATTTGAACACCTAACAAAATCTTCGTACCCTCGTTAACTCGGCTCTGGGCGGCCATCTCGGGCCGCCATACCATCTGATGCAAGTTACCAACCAAAGTCACAAATTATTTTTATGAACGAGATACGAACCGAGTCTGGTAAAAAATCATATGCAAAAGCTTGCCGGAAATGGGTAAGCCGAGCGGCTTGCGCCGAAAACGTTGCATGATGCGGAATTGATTCCGAATCAATTCGGCATCGCTCACCAAGCCCACCGATGGTAGAGACCTCTGGTCTACCATCAGGTGTTGCCGAATAGATATACATGGGTCTGCAACGCTGCAACGGCAACGGTCACCATGCACTAAGACCATGCATCGGCTTCTGCAATTTGCAAGTCCCAAGTTCTTCAGGCGGTGCGGAATTGACTTTGGCTGGTGTGAGTTTCGTGCAATGAAAATGCAATGCAGTGCGGAAAGCCGCATGTTTAGCGGTTGAAAATTAGGTGTCACGGTTATAATAACCGCCTGTTCTGGCAGGATCAAACACAAAAACCCATCACAGGTTCTGGCGACCGATTCCGAGGCCGTATGGCTCAAGCCGGGCGCGGATCGCCCCGCTCCGTTGACCGGGCAAGCGGCTTTGGGCAAGAAAAAGCGGCCCGGCGATGGATACACCGGGCCTTGAGGGATGCGCTTAGAGTTGCTGAAAGAACTCTTGCTGTGTTGAGCATCTACCTGCGAGGTCGGAACATTTCAAGAGCCATTCTTTGAAGTCCGTTGCGTCCAACAGATTCGGCTCGGCACTGTAGACACGTTCGGCAAGCAACTTGAGGAAAAGCTGGATGTCGCGCATTAGCGCACCTCCAGCACTCGCTCAACCGCGAGGATGCTTTCGAGGTCAACCCACGATGCGCGTTGTTCGGCACGCTCAACAGCCGCGTGACACCAGCCGATGAATGAATCCAACTTGTGTGGGTTGAGTACCGCGTCCATTTGCGCGAGCCTGTCAAGCTTGGCTTGCCGCTTGCGGACTTCTTCGCGGTCTAGTTGGGTGCGGATGTGCCCGGCCTGCGCTGATATGTTGCGTTGTAATAGTTTCTGTTGTTCGGATGATGCGGCATAGCGTTTGCTACCATTGATGACAGCCATTGGTTGCCCGCCTCACGGGTGACCTGCGGTTAGGGCCGCATCGTTGCTGATAACAACGGCGCGGCTCGTTTGCTTACTTGAGGGACTTGAGTTTTGCTTCTAGTGCCGCCATTCCTTTCCGGCCCGCCTCTGGAATGTCACCGATGTAGTGTTGTTCAGTGACCTTCGTAGTTGTGTGGCCTAAGATGTCGCGGGCCGCGAGTGCATCCCCGGTGAGTTCCGTCAAGATCGTGGAACATCCGCGCCTGCCCGCGTGCCAGCCTTTCCACTCGATACCTTTCGTCTTGAGAGCTGGAATGATGATTCGTTGCGCCATGCTATCGAGGCTCATGGGGTTTTTCCTGCCGTTTGAGAACAACCACCCATCACCGGGTTTGCCACACTCAACACGCCATGCCTGCAAGAGTGATGTCACCGGCTCGATAATCAACCCCATGCGGGCCTGTCCGGTCTTGGTGGTATCGACAACCTCATTGCGGCTTAGGTTGCGCTCAATCCTGGCGCGGCCATCCGGCAGAAAATCTTCCCAACGCAAGGTGCTTATCTCGCCTTTCCGCATACCTGCGAAACACGCGAGGGAAACGGCCAGCCTTGCATCCGTGCGTTTCAACGCGGCCAACATGCCTATAGCCTCGGTGATTGAGTACACTTCCATTTGGGCGGGTTTGCGAGTCTTGGCAAGGCACTGCGCTTGAGGCCACGGATTTTCGTTTGCGTAATCCTGCGATACGGCCATTCCGAAAATCTTGCTGGCAGTCCATTTGACATGCGAGATGGTGCGCTTGCCTTGTGTCTCAGCAAGCGAGGTGAGAAACTTTGTTGCCTGCCCGCGTGAATAGCCTTTCAGGAGGGTCTTGCCGAGATGCGGCTTGAGGTGCTGGCCCCAAATTTGTTTGTACCCGTACACGGTGGATGGTTTGAGTTGCGCTTCGGCCCACGGCAGGAAATGTTTGTCCCAATACGCGGCAACCGTCAGGTCCGGGAGAATCGTTTCCCCCGGCACAAGGCCGTTGACCCCATCCATCACTTTTTGCGCGAGGTTCCTGACGCTCTTTGATGTCACCTCTTTGTGTTGAGCGTCAATGGCGCAAATCCGTTTGGATTTTTGCACCCGGACAGGAAGCGGCTTGTCCTTGAGTTCACACTTGCGTGTGATCTTTTCCTTTTCATCGGCGGGCAAATCGTTGTATGCTACCCAATAGCGCACATGAAAACTGCCAAAGGCTTCAAAGATGTATCCGGCTTGCTCTCGTTGCCCCATCGCATCCTCCAGTCAAGGATCAGTTTAGCGATGTGCAATGAGCCGTGCAATGGTACAGAAGTGCCAGTCTTGGTAGTTACTACGTTAAGTTGTTTGTTTTGATACGGTTGGAGAGGTGGCAGAGTGGCCGAATGCGGCGGTTTGCTAAACCGTTGTACGGGCTAACACCTGTACCCAGGGTTCGAATCCCTGCCTCTCCGCCATTCAGTCTTGAGTGCAGAGAAATAGCGCTCGACCTACACCGAAATACGCGAATAATGCCCGTATTTCGTGATTATTCCCAGACATACCGGACTGCAGAGAACGGACCGACCTGGATCTAAGGCGATCTTTGTCCGGCTTTTCTCCCGAAGGCACATTGGCAGTCCGGTTTCGTGAGGGCATCAGGCGAATGCAATGCGATCAAAACCCTGAGATTCGCATTCGGCGATTTGACTTTTAGAGAATCGCTCATTGAGAGAAATCGCCTGGTTACATAAACCGTTTAGGCGCCTTTCTCAGCCTAGCCTTCCCCGTTTATGGGATTAATCTCTTGGGACCTTCTTGAGGACAACAAGAATCAGGCCCCCAGCACGGAGTCAACTACCCCGGTTCCTGCCGCTGGCTTAGGGTATTACCCGGAAGGGCAAGTTGCTTTGCGCCGTGCCTAAAGCCGTGGTCACCTTAACGAATCCGGAAGTCGCACCAGATGGAATGGTCGCGACTAGGAAAGCTCCTGACCGGATTTTGAAGGAGGCGTGAGATCCATTGAAGGTGACGTTGACTGCGCTCTGAAAGCTCTGGCCGAGTATCCCTACGGTTTGACCAATTTTTCCACTGCTGCGTGTAAGCTTGACAAACGGAAGAAACCCGGTTGTTTCACGAAACACGGTGCCCTGAGCGGCCGTCCCAAGGCCGTTGGTCGCGGTGCCGTAGAGATTACCGTTGGTGTCCTGTGTCACCGGCCCATAGGGCTGGGCACCATCGTTGCCATCGAAGCTGTGTAGAACCATTACAGTGCCGCTCGGCGTAACCTCGAACACCGTACCCCAGTCACCGGAGATTCCACCGGCATAGCTGGTTCCGTAGAAGTTGCCGTCCGTTGCTTGAATCAAGGCTGCGATCGGATTGGCAGGACCGGACGACTCAAGATTGGAAATCGTGGTCAAAACCCCCGCGAGCGAGATTTCGAAAATTGTGCCGCACCCGTTTTCACACGTATTGAAAGCTCCGCCTTGGTAGGTGGTACCGTAGAGGTTTCCGTCCGTTGCCTGTACCAGTGCGCCTGCGGGCGCGCTTCCGTCGGTCGAATTGAAACTATAAAACGTCGAGAACTTACCGACGGGAGTGATTCTGAAGATCGTGCCATAGCCGTAGGCTCCGCCCGATTCCGTCGTGCAGTAAAAGTTCCCATCGCTGGCTTGCATCAGGGGAGCGCTTAGGTCAGAACCGTCGCTACAACCCAGGTCGTACAGCGGTGTCAGCGTGCCATTAGGTGTGACTTTGAAGATTGCTCCCTTGTTACAGGCTCCGCCGCCGTATTGCGTAATTCCATAGAAATTCCCATCCCTTGCTTGAATCATCGGGGCCATGGGGCCGCCTCCATCGGTACCGGTTCCACTAAAGCGGTACAGAGTGGTTAGTTTTCCACCTGACGTAATTTTGAAGACTGTGCCATCGCCGTTGGTGCCGCCCTGCGAGGTCGTTCCATAGAAATCTCCATCGGTTCCTAGAACAAGCCCGCCATATGGTTCAGAACCATCTGTGCAATTGGTTTGAGAACAGAAGCTGTAGATCGTGGTCAGCTTACCTGCGGCGGTAATCCGGAAGACGGTCCCGGGTCCCGGAGCGCCTCCGCCGAGAGTGGTCCCATATAGGTTCCCATCCGTTCCTTGAATCAGCGGCACGTCCACCGGAGTGGCGCCGTCGGTCCCATTAAACATCTGCAGGGTGGTAAAGGTCTGAGACCAGGCAACGAGGGAGTGAAGAAGGGCGAATGCCAGGGTCAGTGTAAGTTTCCGCTGGCTGAGAAGGCTCATGAATACCTTGTGCGGCGCGTGCCGTGGGAAGCTGGCGGTCGGCAATGAGAGACTATCCTGACAGTCGGCCATATTATCACCGTGAAAGGTCCCGTGGTCAAGGCCGAACGGCCAAGGGTGGTGTCTTATAAAACGTAGTGCCGGAATTTTGGTCGTGTCTTAACTCAGTGTTGCCGGGCCAAGTAAAGATTTTTGGCCCGGCGGATAGGTTGGCTATTTGCCTTCGATATGTTTTCGAAGACGGCGGTACAAACGGCGTTCCATATCCGGCGGAAGGACAAGGTGAATTTCAAAATGCTCCCCTCGGAATTGGAACTTGACTCGAACACAGCGGTTTTCAGATGCTTCCGCTTTGGTTTTTGTGACATGACTTTTTCTCCCAACAAATTGAGGCTCCGCCCCTTGCACGGGCTGAAGCCTCTTAGATTTCAGGGAAATTGTTCTGCGCAGTTGACTGATTCTCTTGCGACTGCTTAATCCAGCTTACGCCGGAGACAGCGAAATGCAAGTCAAAGAAATCTCACCCCAAGGATGTCAGCCAATAGACGAGAGTGATCGCGTTCGCATAACATTTTTGTCCGGTCCCAAGTCTTCGACTCTGCGTGGAAGCGTTGTTGGAGCACTTCGTCGCTGGCATCACGAATCCTTGCTGCGACTAGTTCTACGGGAAATCCGCAGTGCGGGCTACCGCATCTGGTCGTCAAAATACCAACCAACGGTTCTGAACTTCGAGGAAGTTCGTCGATCATTGCCGATGGTTTCCTGTTCAGGTAGTCATAACGAAATGCAGTTTTGCAGCGTGAGCATACCAACGTTATCTGAGGAGCGACCCTTGTCCCTCGTCAAAAACTCCACGCTCGCGAAGCACCTTCCGAATCAGTAATTTACAAAACCGCAACATTCCCCTCTCTCCCTTAAATGGCTTGGAGGATGGGTGAGGATGTAACAATGTTACATCGGGGTCAAGTCGATGCGGATGGAGTTTTGGCGAGGGACAGCAGTTGACTTCTCTGCCAGCCCAGTCGAAGAGTCGAAGCCCCTGAGAATCAGAACGAAGTTCAACGTGACGTTTGCTGCGATCTGAGTGAGGACTGCCGGGGAGCGGCTAAGACAGAGTTACCGTCGCATCACAATAACCGTTTCGCTATCGCATCCGGGGCTGGGCGGTAGGTCGATTTCCATGCCAGGGTATTTTCCGGTATCTTTTGTCTGCTTAACGTACTTTGCTATTTCGTCGTGCTCCTTTTTATCCACGACGGCAGCGACAATCTCGAAGGCTGACTTGGCATCCTTTGAAGGGTTGCTCTCGTCACCGAAAGTAGCGTGAACACCCCATCCACCTCCGGAATCAGGCTTGGCAGGGCCTCCACTTTGCGGCCACCAGTCCACCAGTCCCTTCCGATGGACTAAGATCCAAAGATACATTCCGGGGGAAACAGTCGCGGTTCCACTGACATCTCCCGTTACCTCGACCGTATCTCCTTTCCGCGGTGAGGTAATCGCGACTTTGCAGGATTGCGCCGCTTGGGCTTGGACAAATTGCGGCTTAGAGACGACTAGCGCAATTGCAATAACCAAACATAGACGGAATTTGGACATGACAGCCTCCATTTGCAGGTGAAATCATTTTGACGATCCGCCGGTTGGGTTTGGGACGCCG
>Ga0302180_10000243_pt1 | contig 46013 bp, 34 predicted proteins | sample I_Palsa_E3_2_FD_200575 | JGI IMG/M metagenome (GOLD analysis project Ga0302180, IMG submission 200575) | Peat permafrost microbial communities from Stordalen Mire near Abisko, Sweden - I_Palsa_E3_2 | ecosystem: Environmental > Terrestrial > Soil > Palsa > Peat permafrost | place: Sweden...
CTTCACTCAAGGACGCATCTGGCTATTAGCGGTTGCGGCTCCAATCCTATCAACCATCGCCTTTCTCCTGATTGCGGGCCGACCCTATCTGCTGATGGTCCGCATGTTTTCCCACGGGGTCTACAACTTCCCCGTGGAGCCGTTGCCTCACATCCTGCTATACCTGTTCGCAATGGTGTGGCTGGTTCCTGCTTGTCTCGCGACCTTTTTCCGCCAGCAACGGCCAGAGGCCCCGATGTTCGCCGCTTTATATCTCGTGTCCGTGGCTCTCCTTCCCGCCGCGTTCGGCAGAGCGGACCCAGGACATATCTTCTGGAACGGCCTCTCGTTATTTCTATTGTCTATAGTGGCGATTTCCTCCAGGCGTCCGTGGCAGCAAATCGTCTGGGGAATTTGTATTGCGATCATGATTCTATGGATGTGCAACATAAACCGGCATACAAATTGGTTTGAGATAAAACCGGTGCTGCCTGCGAAAGCCGTCACCTGCATCAACACAATCGCAGGTCGACGGCCAACCCCAGTGCCGCAGAATCATGGAGGATTCAATCTCCGTAGCCTGCAGGCCATCGTGGGGCACGACCGCGTGGCAACTCCGGAGGAGGTACCTCTGCAGGTAGAAGAGTCCCTTCGAGCTTCGGGCCAATACACTCCGTCCTTTTATTACTATTCGCTGAGTCTCCTTGACGCTGACGCAGAAAATCGACTGATCCAGGAGTTCAACGAATCCAAATGGGCTTTGATCCCGACCGGGAGGCAGAAGGGATACGTCGAACGTCCGGAGCACCTGAAGTCAGTGCTCGGGCTTCAACTTCCTTATCGGACCAGGAGGCCGGTTTATGCCGTTGGGTTGCGGTTTGCAAAGAATCTACAAGAGAACTGGCGAGTCCGGGCAAGGGTGGGTAACTTCCTGATCTATCAGCACGTGTGACCGCCTGGGCGTCGGCAGCAGTGCTTGCAGTCTGGACGAAACTCATCTCCCGCTACATTTCCCGCAAACAGGAAAATTAACAGCGGATTCGCCATTTTCTGACCTGTGTGAGCTCTCCCGTCGGACCTAATGCGCAGAATTCATTGCACTTATGGGGAGTCGTGACAGATGGGAGGACGAGACGGAACAGGGAACAATTTCTCCGCATCAGGGAATCGGCTTTCCCTGTTCCGCTCCCGAAGCAGGATTTTCTAATGTCTTTTTCGTCAGCCTGTCGCGAAATGGCCCTGATTTTCCCCTATTACTCAGAAGCCAATTGAGCCCGACTCTTAGGGTCGAATCCTCGAGAGGCTCCTACCTACCCGAATGCCCCTGCGCCCCCGTGTTGCTCATTACGTCAACATGTCGACCGAACATCAGCAGTATTCGCCGGAAAACCGGGTGGACATCATCCGGCAGTATGCCAAGGACCACAACATGGAAATCGTGCAAGTGTACTCGGACCACGGACGAAGCGGCCTGAACATCGCCGGCCGGGAGGGCCTGAACCGGCTTATGGCCGATGTTGAGGCGAAGCGAACCGATTTCACTTCCCTGCTCGTTTACGATGTCAGCCGGTGGGGACGGTTCCAGGACGCAGACGAAAGTGCGTATTACGAGTACGTCCTCAAGCGGGCGGGCATTCGGGTTCACTACTGCGCGGTGCAGTTCGAAAACGACGGGAGCCTGTACACCGCAAACGCCGAAGTACGCTTTGCCGCCGACAACGTATCCACCAGGATCGCCTGCTCCACCGCCGCAAGGCCGCCAATTCCCTCGATTACCCACGCGATCAAGATGATCCCCGCGTCGAAGCAGCGCCGGACAGAAACGACATAGCGGTAAACAGCGCCACACGTGGAGGTCGCCGAACGAATTGATATCTATCAATCGAAAGTTACCGTTGCTCTCCATAGAGAGAACCCATGCAAATACCCTCAAGAAAAGCTTTTCACACCTGTATACTTGCTGTTGACGGGAGAGGTGCCTTCAATGAAGACAAGGAGAATCCTTCAAGCCGCCACGGTACAACAGAAACTCCTAAAACCACTCTTCATCGTGGCGCTGTTGGCGAACTCAAGTGCGTGCGGTGTGCTAAGAGCACAGGTTTATCCCGAGAACCCTACAGAAAAACGTGATTCTAACGTAGGTCAAAATTCGACCACGGCTTCTCCAACCGTGCTGTATGGTGCGGCGTACTACCATGAATACGAGCCCTACGAGCGTCTCGATCAGGATGTAAAGCTGATGAAAGATGCGGATCTAAACGTCGTTCGGATGGGGGAGTCGACCTGGAGTTTGTGGGAGCCACAAGACGGAAAGTTTGAATACGCGTGGATGGACCGGGTGGTCGACGCTATGGGGAAAGCGGGAATCAAGGTCATCCTGGGAACGCCGACTTATTCTATTCCCACTTGGCTCTACAAAGAGCATCCTGAAATCCTGGCTCGACCATTGGGTGGTGACAGTGTTTCTTATGGGATGCGACAAAACATGGACATCCAGAATGTCGTTTTCCGTCAGTACTCTCAGCGGTTGATAAAGAATCTTGTTGAACACTATAGGGACAATCCTTATGTGATCGGCTGGCAAATAGACAATGAGACTGCATCTTACGGAGCCTCGAACCCTGACGTCTTCGAAGGATTTGTCGCGCACCTGAAGCAGAAGTTCGGAACGACGGATAATCTCAACAAGGCGTGGTTCATGAACTACTGGGGCGAAGACGTGAACGCGTGGGAGGACATGCCGACTCGGGACAGCGCGCAGAGTACAGGGTACAAGTTGGAGTGGTCACGCTGGCAGCAGATGCGAGTGACGGACTATTTGTCATGGCAGGCACAATTGGTCCGCCAATATCGGCGCCCAGATCAATTCGTAACGACGGACTTCGCAGGCGGGATGAAACCGGATGTTAACGAAGAAGCCGTTAGCGGATATCTGGATATCGCCGCGATGAACGCCTATCACGGAACACAGGATCATTTTGACGGGTCGCAGCAAGCAATCGTAGAGGATTTCACCCGTTCACTTAAGCACGGTAACTTCTTGGTCACCGAAACCAACGCACAGACTACCGATTGGACGTCTGCCTTTCAATTTCCGCCCTATGATGGACAGCTTCGAGAGGACGTCTACACGCATATCGCGAACGGTGCTGACACTGTGGAGTATTGGCATTGGGGCTCGATTGCAGCAAACCAAGAAACATACTGGAAAGGCGTCCTTTCGCATGACTACGAGCCAAATCGCGCATATGACGAGGTTGCTCGTACAGGCAAGGAATTGCGACGCGTCGGCTCGGAACTTGTCGGGATGCGCATTCACAACGATGTGGCAATCCTATGGAGTCGCGATTCAATGAACGCCATCAACTTTATGCCTTTCACCTCGAGCGGGCCGCAGTGGTCGTTTGCACCGCCGACTGCGGGATACAGTTCATTGGTCCGACAGATGCACCATGCGCTCTATTCGCTCAACATAGGCACGGACTTTGTCTTTCCGGATTCAACAGACTTTTCGCAATATAAACTCCTAGTCATTCCTGCACTTTATATCGCCGATGACACCCTGCTGCAGCGTATTTCCGACTACGTAAAACATGGCGGCCACGTCGTGATGACATTCAAGAGTGGATTTGCAAACGAGAACTCCGCGGTACGATGGGTTCGGGCGCCAGGCCCTTTGCGCGAAGCCGCAGGATTCAATTATCAGGAATTTTCGAATTTAGAGGTACCGATTGCGCTCAAAGGAGACCCTTTCCACGCTGGCAAAAACAACCAGGTGATGCACTGGGCGGAGCTCCTTCAACTCGAGCACGCGGAGCCTTTAGCTTTCTACGATCATCCGTTTTTCGGACGCTGGCCTGCAATCACGAATAACCATTACGGTGCCGGCACCTTGCTCTATGAAGGCACGTATTTGAGCGATGAGTTGCAGGAAGACGTTCTCCGAGTAGCAATCAAGGAAGCGGATCTCGAAACCGACGACATGGTGCTCCCCGCAGTTGTGCATACCGTAAACGGGTCAAACCGCCTCGGTAAGCGACTGCATTATTACTTCAACTACTCGGGGACATCGGTTTCGTTTGGCTATCACCATCACGCCGGACGCGAACTGTTGACAGACCAACCAGTCAAGGATTCGCAGACCTTGACACTAGCGGCCTGGGACGTCGCGATCGTAGAAGAACCTTAGCGACAAACTAGTACGTCACGGAATAGACCTGTCCCTTAAGGGCTACGGGATCCTTTTCCGTCGATTGGAAGGTGAGCACTAGAGGCTTGCCCGGATGTAGATCAGAGCGCTTGATTTCACCTTCAGCCCAGGAAAGTCCGGCCCACACAACGCGATCATAGTCTTGATGAATAGGTAGTTCCTTGCCGTCTTGCTCTGCCTTCAGCAGAAATACCTTACCCATGTTGACTCCGCCGGGATCGCCCCCAGCCCACGTGCGCCTAAGACTTCCATCTGGAGAGAATTGCTGCATTACAAGCCGAAGATCTGTGGCCGGCGGCGTTTCGATCGTAGCTCGTATCAAACCTTTACCGATCGAGTGGAATTCCGTAGGCAACTGCCTTATCGTGTTTGGGATGACTACATCTTGCTGCGTGCCGAGATCGAACGATGCCTCAGCATACTTGCCAAATCCAACCATTGCCATCTGTCCTGGGCCGAGCGTTACGCTGCTTTGATTAAGCTGCGGCACAAAACCTGCATCACGAAATATTACCCGGCCTCTGCTGGATCGCTCTTGAGTCTGAGACAACATCGGCATCTCAATCGCGGTAATGGACTCTGTAGGATTCGCAACGACGTATACACTTCCAGTGGGATCCAGCGCACCAAACCCATATGGTTCAACTTCTCCCGGAATGCCCCCGAAAGACTTGATCCGCCCTTCTGATTGAAACTTCAGAAACAAAGACTGCACGCGGCCAAACCACGCGGCATCTGCGGAACTGAGCATCTCCAGATTCCCGTAGGTTGTGTTGATCCAACCACCACGGGCCATCATCAGGATAAGGGAGCCTTTCCATTCCTGAAACGCGCGACGGTAGATGGTGCTTGTTTTGCCTGGCATAAAGCTGGTGGTGTCGATGCGCTCAAGGGGCACGCCGCTTTGCTCGTATCGACGCATCTGGTGATCACTGTAGATATCGAGTGAGCGCCAGAAGTTACTCGTTGGCACATCACTGGGCCTGGGATCTCCGCAATACAGCGAGTCGAAAACCTCTAGCCAGCGGAGATCAATCTGTTGCTTGAAGGGAAACGGATAGTACGTAGTGTCCATGTCCCCGCCAAATCCATTGAATGCTTCGAGAATAATGTCCGGATTCTTGCGTCGGAAGGCGAGAAGCGCCTCGCGGAATGCGGTTGAATTGCGACGTACAATCTCCTCTTTGCTCAGCGTTGCTTCTGACTTTGGGGTTGCGGCTGCTAGATCCGCAAAGTCAAAGAGATACATGCGAATTCCTCGGTCGTACCAATACTGCAAGGTATTCATGAAGTCAGGCAGAAAGCCGCCTTCAAACATGGACATTGCGGTGCCTTGCTTGTTGAGCGAATCGCGCCACTGCGGCACAGCATTGAGGTGCACGAGCGTGTTTGTGCTAAACCAGAGGCCAGGACGAATGTTATTTTCCTGGCATCGTTTGATCCAATTGTCTGGACCCTCTGGCCAATTCGGTTTCTTCCAGGCGCGATAGCCACTGTCAGGGTCGAACCAGAAGGCATCCATTGCGTAATAGTCGAAGCGCACACCGGATTTTCGAAGTCGCAACATATTGTCAAGCTCTGCGATCGATAGCTTCTCTGTAAGCGGAACATTATCAGAGAGCTCGTCATAGACTGACCAGTTGTCGTATACGGAGATTGGGTCCGCCATGGTGGGCGACGCTAATGCACTTCTGGAATACACCGTTTGACCAAAGCACATCCGTGGCGCGATTAGAAGTGCTATCCCGGCGAATGCAATTCGACTCAAATTACTCATGACTTCCTGCCCCCATCTGCGCAAACAACGGCTCACCCATTGCCCGTCGCAACGCCAGACCGAGCACGACCGGTCCACTGAACCCCTCCCAATGCTCTACAACAGTGCCCGATGACACTAAGCTCGTTTTTTGTTGATCTTCCGCCATCTCCACTGTAATTCTCACGTCGTGTAGATGTAGATCGCGTTCGGCATTATGGAATGCCTCTCCTTCAAGGAGTTGACGGTTGTCAGAAGTAAGTTTGACTACCACTTCGAGGCCTTGCGCTTGGTATTGCTGCGCAAAGCTTTGCAGCGTCAAAAGTTGCTGCAGGGCGGAATCGTTGAGTAACCCACTATCATCGATCCACACCGGCACGCTACATTCGAGCCGCCACCCAGAGACTCCTGGACTATGCGACGAGCTGCCACCCTCTTTCGCAACTTGTCCTCCGATGACCTCCGCCCACGCGCCAAGAGGAAATTGCGAAAACTCAGTGCCTCCCTCTTGTGAGACAGCCGTCCGTAGTTGATTCAACGTATTGAAATTGTTCGTACCATACTTCCATTTCGCGGGGCCCGCGCCGTAATAGTTATATTGATTCTTCGTGAAGCTAAGCAGCTCGTTGCTCTGCACCATCCATGGAGAGGTTGAATAAATTGTATTGCGTTGAAACGTAGCCGTTCCCGCTTTGATCTCCGCATCATTCACAATCGCAGCCGATTCTTCAAACGGGCTGTAATAGACGGTGTTGTTCTCAACAGTGAGCCCATCGATCGAGCCGCCATTCCAGGAGAGAAAAAACATAGCGCCTTGATACTTCGCCATCCGGGGACTCCGACCGTTATTGATACATAGGTTCCCGCGGACGACGCTGTCATGCGTGATAAAACCGGCGCCGAATACCGCCAGGCAATAGCCCTGCGTATCATGCCCGTAATTATCAATTACCGAATTTCGTGTGTTGCCGTAGTCGATATCGAATGCGCCACCATCGACGCCAGGGCTATCAGTAAGGTAGGCCTCGCTGTTTCGCACGATGCAGTCCGTACACATCCAGGTCCATATAGCATTCGGAGTTCCTATTGACTCCGTTATCTGCATTCCAGTGTTCCATGCGACTGTGGAATCGATAACGCCCTTTCGAACTCGGAACATCACGATGCCATCGCCTTGCACATCGTGGACAGAAGAGTTGCGGATGATGACGTTACTGTTCCAATCCTGTTCAGGCGGATATCCGACATCGCCGCCGCCCACAAGAATCCCCACCCATTGATTGGTGTTCCATGCACTGACACCATCCACGACAACATCATCGAAATGTTCGCTTGTGCTGCTCGGCGAAATCGAGACGAGGCCACTTTCCTTATGCTTCACCGGTCCGCCAATAACGTCATGCACATCCAGATTGGATAAATGGATATGGTGCATGATGCCCTTATCCCCGCTGATGAAGACCCCATACGTTGTCCCCCCGGCGAGATCCAACGAGTCAACATCCCAATATTGTTGATTGAAGAGATGCAAGCTCTCTTCGGCCGAAGCTGCGGCGACGATGCGTGGTCGCGGCCCCTCGCCGTATGCAGTGATACGAATGACGGCACCCTCGGTACCCGACCCATGCGGAGTCAGGGATCCATGACATGCCGTACCTCGGCGAAACTCAATCACGTCTGCCGGCCCAAACGCTGCAGCGTTAACGGTCGCAAGATCATTCCAAGGGGAAGTTGCCATTCCATTTCCATGCCCTGAAGCAGTGCAATCCACATAAAATATGCGGCCAGCAGCCTGCGCCACCGAATGAGTCGTGGTCGCTCCGAAGGCAACCAATAGCAGCAGCCGTGCGACAATCGGGTTAGCTAAGGGTCGTTTCAAATTTCTCATACCTTCTTCGCAGGATAAAAACCTCTCAGTTCGAACTTGCGACGCTAATCAAATTCGACCTTCTCCGTGAGCCGTAGATCCGCGGACGAGCCTCCCACACGGAAGGTATAGGTCCCAGGGACCATTTTCCACCCGTGTTGCGCCACATCGAAGATCTCCAGATATTTCGAATCGATGTTCACGGTCACTTCTCTGTGTTGCCCCGGATCTAAATTCACTTTCGCCCAGGCCACCAGCCGTTTCGGCGGCTCGCCTGCGATGGAGGGTAAACAGACATAGACTTGTGCGACCTCTTGCCCGCTGCGGGTCCCGGCATTTGTAAGCGTGAAAACGACTGACGGATTTCTGCCTCGCTCAACCCGAAGATCGGAATACCGAAATTCCGTGTAAGAAAGGCCAAATCCGAAGGGAAACAAGCTGCCTTTGTGCTCCGCGTCGTACCACTTGTAGCCTACTTCGAGCCCCTCGTCGTACGAAATGCTGAAAGAAGGTGGAGTAACAGCTGTGCGCATCACTGCCCCTGCCCCTTGGGCGCCCGCCGGCGGAGTTGCGATCTGTCGTCGCGGCAAATCCGCCTCGCTGCGAGGGAAGGTGATAGGCAGCTTTCCGCTGGGGTTCACCTCTCCGAATAGGACCGCCGCAACGGCGTCGGCCCCTTTGGTGCCTGAATACCAGGCTTCTACGACGCCATCCACCTTGGATATCCACGGCATCAATACCGCGGTCCCCGTCTCGAGCACAACAATCGTATGAGGGTTGGCCGCCGCAACCTGCGCAATCAACGCATCCTGATTGTCAGGCAACGACAGATTTTGCAGATCCGAACCTTCGCTCATCCACTGGTAAGCGAACACAATGGCGATATCTGATTGTTTCGCGAGAGCCGCCGCAGATGCCGGCTTCTCACCGGAATCAAATACAACCCTCGCCGCAGGGGCTTTCGACATGATCGCTTTCATCGGAGACGTCGGAAACCACACCTGGTGGTTCCATTGGAACGCCGCACTTCCAGGAGGATCTACTTGAGCGGAACCTCCGCCTGAAATCATCCCAGAGTCCGCGTGAGGTCCGATGATGGCAATTGAATGCAGCCGCGCTGCGTCGAGCGGGAGAATGCCATTGCTGTTCTTAAGCAGGACGATGCTCTTCTCTTCAATCTTTTCCGCCGTATCGAATCCCGCTTGCACATCCACGACACTTTTTTGGATCGGATGATCGACGATGCCACTGGCAAACTCCGAGCGAAGGATGCGCCGTACATGATCGTCAAGTTCAGCTGCCGGGACCTTCCCTGACTGAACCGCCTCCTTCAACTTCATTCCGTAGAAGTCATCCGTGGGCTCCTCATTGTCCAGACCCGCAGCAGATGCCTCGACCGTGCTGTGCGTTCCACCCCAATCGGAAAGCACAAATCCTTTGAACTTCCAATCATCCTTGAGGACGCCCGTGAGCAGATGCTTGTTTTCACATGAATAGTCGCCGTTCACCGCGTTATACGCGCACATCACAGCACCAGGATCGCCGGTCTGAACACCGATCTCGAACGCAAGAAGATCGCTCTCGCGCATCGCTCGCTCTCCAATGCGAACGTTGACCTCGTCGCGGCCGCTCTCTTGGTCATTTAGGGCAAAGTGTTTGATGTTCGCGATGACATGTTGCGCTTGTTCACAACGAATGCGGTTTCCAACCATAGTGCCGGCCAGCACAGGGTCTTCTCCCATATATTCGAAGGTTCTCCCATCGCGGGGCTCACGCATCAGGTTAACCCCGCCGCCAAGCGACATGTTGTAGCCTTGCGCGCGCAACTCTCTGCCAATCAGAGCCCCATAATCACAAGCGGCTTCCGGCTCCCAGGTCGCAGCCGATGCGAGATTGGATGGCAGAGCCGTGGAATACCGTCCGTTCTGCGCGCTATCGCGAACACCGTAGGCAGCATCACTCATCTGGATAATCGGAATCCCAAGTCGTGGTACCCCCAAAACGAATCCCGCGCCGCCATTGCCCAACTCGGGATGCTGCATCGGCTTACCCCAATCGGGCATCCCTTGGCCATGAACCAGGTCGATCTTTTCGTCGAGCGTCATATTGGAGAGCACCATCTGCGCGCGCACATCCGGGGACAACCTCTGGTTCATCCAAGGCTGTTGTTCAACGTTGCTCGACGTCTGGCAGAACGCTGCAGCCGACGTCGCCATGGTGATAACGCATAGGATCTTGAAGGATGTCTGGATCATCTTGGCCAACACAACTCCTTCAGAGATGAATGCACAATTCTTATTGCTTTGCGGACGGATCATTCACTCGCTTCAACATGTAATGGTGTGCTGGTATTTTGAGGTCGGTCTCTGATCGTTGATCGAACTCCGCCTCGCCTTCGCGCAGAATCTTTTCACCCGCTCCACGATCCTCCACTTTCGTGCTCGCCGAGAGAATGAGGGAAGCTCGCTCTAGGTCAGAACGCTGCTCGACCTCCGCGTCATAATCACGTGCTTGTTGCCACATCGGCGTTTTCATTGTGCCGAGGTTGACTCCCATCGCTAACAGCTTGGAAGAGAAGTTCCCGATCGGGGTGCCGTCGATCGTCAGTTCATACGACCCTTCCGGCAGCTCGTTAATCTGCAATATCTCCTGGTCGTAAGAAGCGAGATCGCTGATGCTTAGCAAGAAACTCATCAGGCCATTGTCGAAATTGAATGGCAGCGGCAGCGCCTCATCCATTTGGCTCCATTGCAGAGACGTCTCATCGCCCGATAATCCGTCAATACTTGTCCTGCTGCTCTTCAGAATAGCTCGCGTCTTTGCTGAAATCACGACCTTGCTCACCACAGGATCTACACCCCATGCCTTCATGAGCGCTTCAGCGATGATCCAGTGAGATGGCTCCGCAGGATGAATTCGATCGGTCACCAGCAGAGAAGCAAAGGACGGATTCGCCGCCTTGGCGCGCGACAACAGTTCGACCATCGGCGAGTACGAGTCCACTACGGGAAGATTTTCGCGCTGGCCGAGCGCGGGCGTCGCATGCGCATTCTGCCCCGTCGTCGACATATATCCGCTGAACTCTGTCCCATGCGTGATTTCGTCATAGGGAGTATTCTCCAGCAACGTGATCTTGGCATGCGGCGCAGCCTCACGCAACATGCCTAAGAGCTTCTCGTATCCAGATTGATATTCCGCGAAAACCTTCGCGTCCGGCGACATGTAGTCTCCGTCATTCATTCCCAACATTACGGCAATCACAGTCGGATCCCAAGGCAGCACATCGCGGTTGACACGTTCAGCGGCACCGCCCGCATAGCCGCCACTCACCTTATCGCCCGGGACGCCGGCGTTATGGTAGGTCACCCTGAGTCGTGGGTAGCGCGTCTGCACAAAGTCCTGGACGTCACGAGTGTAGAACCTCTGAGCCGTGATGCTATCTCCATAAAACGTCACACGATCGCCATCGCGGAGATAGAAATTCTGGACCTGGCCGACCGCACTCCCGACAAATAGAAACGTGAACAGCACACTCGCACAAGACCAACGCATGCAAAGAACCCCTTACTACGGTCTAACCAAATGGCGAAGCAGTAGCTCCTAAAGTGCGACGGATCGCAGGGATCCAGCTCGCATCCTCGGCGGAATGCAAACTCTAGAACAGGAATTTCGCTGCTATCTGGAGAACACGAGGCCTCTGATCGGTGTTTGTAATCACACCAAAACTTCCTGGATCCTGCTGGTTCCCTCCCGGGTTAACGAAGTGCGGAGTGTTGAGCGTATTGAAGCTCTCTAACCGCGTCTGGAATGTATATCTCTTTGTGATGGCGAAATCCTTGAACAGTGAGAAATCGATGTTGATATAGCCAGGCCCTCGAACGATATTTCGCCCGGCGTCCCCGGCAATGATGTTGTTATCGGCATCAACATTTGGAACGAAAGCACCGGTATTAAAGTACTCCTGCAGAGTCCGCTCGTTCCTTGGAAGGGTTGGGTTTCCAACGAGGTTCGGTCGAAGGTTCGTTGGCGATTGCGGGTTGCTTTCATCCACGACATTGACAGGTGTACCGGACCGCATGGTGTAAATGCTGTTGATCTGCCAGCCGCCCAGAAGCAGGTCCGTCGTTCGGTTCCATGTATGGAAGAACGCTTGTCCTCGTCCGATCGGCAGACGGTAGAGTCCGCTGAAGACGAAATTATGACGCACATCATCATCAGACGACGCATATTCGGCATTCAGATTGTTGGGATCTTGGGGCAAATCGTTGTTGTTGCCGGCGTCGAATGGAGCCGCGCCATTATCGAGGTTATGCGAGTACGTGTAGGAGAGCAAAAAGCTCAGGTTGCGTGACTCCCTCTTCGTGAATTTCACCTGCAGAGAATTGTAATTTCCCGAACCAAGATCAGTGAGCTCCTGAATGATTCCAAGGTTCGGTGTGATCACGTTATTGACATTGATGTTCCCCAACGAATACGACAACCGATGGCTTACGGAGCCCACATAACCAGCTTCCAACGAGAGCGTCGACCCAATCTGGCGCTGCAACGTGAGATTGAACATCTGCGAATAGCCGGTAAGCATCGTTGGATTGACATAGTAGGTCGTCACAAGATTGCCATCCGGCAACGTTGCGGGATCGATGCGTCCGCTCGACGGTACGGTGATCGTCGTGTTGCGCGGAACACCGATATCATCCTGGTACGCAAATGGCAGCCCAGCGTAGATATTATTGGAAATTGACGTCTGATCGGCGTACGGCAAGTTCTTCGTAAGGAAGTCTTCACGACCATCATTTTCGGGCGAGTAATTAAGCCCGTAGCCGCCACGGATGATCGTTTTGTTGTCGATCATAAAGTCGAATCCAAACCGCGGCGCAAAATCATTCTTGCGTGCCTGTAAGAGCGATCTCGAGTTTCCTCCAATTCCTGCAATGAGAATATCTCCGCTAATCGGATCGTAATTGGAGATGTGATTATTCGCCTCGGTGTAAGGGTTCTGGTACTCATAGCGCACACCATAGTTAACCGTCAGCCGATGATTGACCTGAAACGTATCCTGCGCATATCCGTCAAGCTCCCAGCTTTGCGTGTGCGGATCGATTAGCTGAAGCCCCGTGTAGACGTCCAGTGGAAGGCCCAACAGCAGATCAGCAATGTCTGTACCGCCGTCGTAAAAGAAGCCGCCAGTGTAGGTCCCATAGTTAGGATCATTTGTGATGGAATACCCGTAGCTGCCAAAATACTGATAGGTCGTCGGGAAAAGGCTAAAGCTGGGATGCGAGTTTAGTCTCCGGTAGACAAAGCCAAACTTGAAATCGTGACGCCCCCGCTGGCTCACCGAGAGGTTGTCGTTGATTTCGAAGTTTTCATCATTGATAAAAAATGGCTTATACGACGAGCCGCCAGTCAGATATCCCGAACCCAAATAGATGTCTGGAAATCCAAGAGTTGCCTTGTAGCCTGGCACAGCGATGTTTCCATATCCGTATTTGGTTGAATCGTCCTGGCCATTCAGCTGGCTGTACTGCGCTTGATAATAGTGGGAGTATCCAGCGCGCACCTCATTCAGAATCTGAGGCGTCACAAGATGAGTTTCAGTTGCTGAGAGAGTTTGGCCTCGAACGATCTCGTCCTGCGCCTGATCGGCATCGCCTGCACCGGGAACGACTGCCTGGTTGTTCCACAGATCGGTCGTGTTGCTGTCCATATCGTTGTAGTGATAGACCAGGAACAACTGGTCCCGATCAGAGATCTTTTGATCGAAACGCCCATCAACATTGATGTTTTTCGTGACCCGCGGCTGGTGAAACGCATAGTTGTCGAACCAGCCGTTCTCAATACCCGGCAGGTTCGGCTTGGGGAAGAAGTCAAGCAGAGTGTTTTTGCCAGCCGTACTCACCAGGTTTGCCGGAATCACGTCATTTGTAGGAAACGGCGTCGCCGTATAACCGTTTGCGACATAGGCATACGGATTGAAGATCGGAACCACAAATCCGGCGGGTGGGCCGGTTGGATTTCCATTGCTGTCTTTGCATTGCAGACCTGAGCAGGGATCAACCATGTGAGAAAGATCGGCCGACCCATCGGGTAGAAATGAAACCATACTGATCGGAGGTACACTGTCCAATCCATTCGCAGCCGTGGTTTGATTCGATCCTTCATAGGAAACAAATAGGAACGAACGGTTCTTTATAATTGGCCCGCCAATTGTCCCACCGTAGTTGTTCTGCTTCAAATTAGAAGGAGTACCCGCGCCTGCAAAAGAGTAAATCTCAGCTGCGGTAGCCGTGGGCCTGTAAAACTCATAGAGGTCACCGTGAATGTGATTGGTCCCAGCCTTCGTCTGCACTGAAACAATGCCGCCGCCCGCGTTGCCAAACTCAGCGTTGTAGCTCGAGGTGGCAACCTTGAACTCCTGGATCGAATCTACGCTGGGCGTCACCGTGATATCTTGAGTCCGGTTCGTGGTCGATTCAATCCCATCGAGCTGAATCGAGTTTGAATACTCGCGTTGTCCGTTAACCGAGAAGTTGAACGTGTTGATCGTACCGGGCGCCGGCGCAACGCCAGGAACGAGAGCAGTCAAGTCCGTAAATTGACGACCGAGTAAGGGAAGATCCAGCACGTCACTCGTCCCGATCACTGTTCCTGTTTCTGCAGTCTGCGTCTGAAGAAGCGTTGGAGCGCTCGCCACCGTTGTCACCGTCTCAGCAGAGCCAGGCTTCAACGAGAAATCCTGCAACAGTTGCTGATCAATGGTCAGGCTGGCGTGAGGAACCGTCTCGCTCGAAAACCCGCTGTGGCTCGCGGTAATCTCATAGGTTCCCGGCGCCAGATGCAGCAGATCGTACGTTCCAAGAGCATTGGTTCGTCCATGAAATGCGATGTGTGTCTCAATGTCTGTGGCTGTTACGTCGGCGCCAGAAATAAGCGCTCCCGACGAGTCCGTAACCCGTCCAAGAATCGAGCCGGACGTAACCTGCGCAAGCGCGGGTTTCGCGCAGGGAAGGCCGCAAAGCAGCAGGAGCGCCGTGGCCGGGAATATGGTGAAAGCCCTGGCAATCACCATCCGGGCACTCTTCGCAGCAAATCGGAATGTAGATTCCGTGGGGTTTGAGATCGTCATAGAACGGCCGTCCTTGGTAGGGTTCAATGTTGAGAAAACGTTTCCGGTCTGCATAGTACGGACGCATGAACAACACTGTCAATATGTAATGCTTCAGCCCGCGCACTCCATCCGAACGAGCGTGCGGCACATTCGGTGCAATTTCCCTTCCAAATGGCCTGAAACTCTCAAACTGTCCGCAAGATCCGGCCATTCCGATGAGGTTCGCAATAGGTCATTCCATCGACCGAATTCGTTCGAAAAAAGGTTTTACTGTATGCTCTTTTTCAGCATCTTCGAGTGGCGCAACGCTAGGTGCTGCGACGAATTACGCTTTCGCTCATGCGTCCATCGGAAGAGTTCCTGTATTTGAACTGCCAACTCGCGCCCCAATTCAGGCGGATGACCGCGCCACCAGGGTAACGATCGTCGTCATTTAGAGTTGTTTTGGAAGATGGAGGACGGACGCGCTTGAGTACCAGAGCAAAACCATCGCGGGTCGCAACCAAGGCGACCAAACCGCTGAAACTCAAGCGCGGGATCCATGCGGTTGCTGATCTTGCGGGCGTATCCATATCCACAGTCTCGCGCGTCATGAACGGTGCGACCAATGTTGACAGTAAGATCAGCCGGAGGGTCTGGAAGGCGGTCTCAGATACCGCGTATGTTCCAAACCGAAACGCGCAGGCGCTCATCTCGGGGCGCACTCGCCTGATCGGGCTGCTGGTACCGGACATCATGAATCCGTTTTTCCCCGAGCTGATCCACGGCTTTGAACAAGCCGCGGCAGTTGAGGGGTTTGGGATTTTGATCGGTTCCACACACGACCAGGCAGAGCAAACGGCTGAGTGGGTACGGCGCATGTTGCAGCACGGAATCGAAGGTCTCGCCTTGCTGACGTTCAAGGAGGAGAGTGCCGAGGTGTACGGCCTGCTCCGCAAGGTTCCATGGGTCCAGATTGAAATCAGCGCGGATGCAAAGGGTCCTGGGGTGATTCCGATCGACTACGAACCCGGAATTCGACAGGCAGTGCAACACCTCGCGGCGCTCGGCCATCGCGATATCGTCTTCGCGGCGGGAGCAGCGAACGATTTTACGGCCGAGCGGCGAAGGAAAGCGTTTCGCAAGGCTATGCGTGAGATCGGTGTCTCGATTGAATCGATCGTATACAACGAAGACCATACGCTGGAGGGTGGAATCTCGGCTGCTCAAAAAATCCTGAAGCGCGAGGTTCTTCCGACGGCCATCGTTTGTTCGAACGACCTTATGGCGATCGGAGCCTTGAAGGTCTTGCATTCCGCTGGTCTTCATGTTCCCAGTGACGTGTCCCTTATCGGGCTTGACGATATTCACCTCGCTCAATTCACTTCCCCACCTCTCAGCACGATTCGATTGCCCAGAACGCAGCTCGCGGAGACTTGCTTCGAGAGACTTTTTCAGATGCTTAGGCCAAACACTCGGCCACCCCGCGGCGAACAGGTCTCCACCGATCTGATCGTGCGCGAATCAACGGGTTTTCCTCGGCACGCGTTACAAGCGAAGGCAACAAAGGCGCGCCAACTCGCGCAGCGTCTCCCGTAGCACGTGGCTCTCACCACCAGAAACCATTCGCGGCCACGCACGTGATCAGTAGCGCGCCCGCAAGGCACCAGACAGCAACAGACGGCTTCTGCCGGGTTGGCTTGATCGGGGAGATTTCCTGTTGGTGACGCGTCATACGCCTTCGACGCCAAAGCAGGGCGGGGGCGTTGCACACGATAACGGCGGCTGCAAAGCTGACGATCGCAGAATACAAATTCGCGCTCAGCCTGCTGCCGGAGGTGAGCCACCTCTCCGCGTAGGCGAATTGGATCCCGCCGCCCGCAACGAACCCTGCCAGCGCGCCGCCGATCGCGTTGCCCATGGTCGTTCGCCGCGACAGCGACCCTGTGAGAAGAACGGCGAAAAACGGAGCAATAAATAAGGAAAAGATAAGCAACACCAAGGCGGAAAGGTTTTCGAAGTTCCGCGTCCAAAGTGCGACCACAATTCCGATCGCGACAGAGCAGACGCTGGCAGCTCGACCGACGTTGCGATAGTGCGACTCGGTTCGATGGGGGTTAAGAAATGGGCGGTAGATTTCTCCTGTCCAAAGAGAGGAAAAGGCAGAAATATTTGACGCGAGACTGTTCAGTAGCCCAGCCATCAGCGCGGTGATGCCCACACCCACCAGGCGTGGTCCATACATTGTTGCGATCAGCGTGGGTATCGTCTCGTCCAGCGCCATCCCGAACCTCTTATGAAGTTGTCCGCTCATGAGAACTACGGGAACTACGATGACGAATGAAAAAAGTATCTTGCCAAATCCGGCTAACAATGGAACTTTACGCGCCGCTTCCAGGTTCCGCGCCGTGAGTGCCCGCTGCACCAGACCGTAGTCCGTGCACCAATAGGAGAAACTGACCACGCCGCCCAGGCCCGCCACCACACCTATCAAGTCCACTTGCGCTTTGCTGGAGACGACAGGTGTCGCGCTCCAAACATGCCAGTATTGGCCAGCATGCAGAAGGCAAACACCACTGACCTTGTGGGTGAAGTAGAGAAGCGGGAGCAGACCTGCGAACATGTATAGGAATTGCAGAATCTCGTTATAGACTGTCGCTCGAAATCCGCCGGTCAGCACGTATGCCAGCACTACGGAACCGAAGAGCACAACGGTTGAAAAAAATGACCAGCCAAAGGCGATGTCGGTGACTTCGGCCAGCGCGTAGAGGCTGATCCCGACGTATAGCGCTGTGCTCACCAGGACCGAAGCGGCATTTAGCAGTCGCAACCTCGGTCCAAAACGCTGCCCCAGGTACTCTGGCACACTCCGCGCGCTGCTTTTTACGTAGACGGGGATCATCACAAAGCTCATAAAAATCAATGCCGGAATTGCGCCGATCCAGTAGAAGTGGAAGGCCTGCACGCCGTAGCGCAATGCGATGCCACTCAGCCCAAGGACGTCGAGGGCTCCGCAGTTGCACGCTAGGAAGGACATCGCTGCGACCCAGGTAGGCAACGACCGAGTTGCGTTTAGAAAGTCATTGGAACTGCGGCCTTGGCGCCTGGAGGCATACGCAATAACAATTGAGAGGCAGAAATAAATCGCGATGATCGTCGATGTCAGCTTGAACGTGAAGGTCAATTGAACTCCGCTTGGGCGGCGATTCGGAAGGTGTCTGATCCGGACTAAGCAAGTACATAATCTTAGCCCGACGGCCACGGCATCTGACAAACTTCGTCTGGCTCAGGCGCGGGCATTTTGACGAGGTTATCGAAAATGGGATGAGCAGGTTCTTCGGATTGGAGAGACTGTTCCCATGAAAAAGCTTACGCAGCACCTCATCGCTGAAGTACCACGCAGCAACTCGAAGGTTGAAATGACGATCGGGATCGACTTTGGGGATGTCTGGACCCATTACTATACGCTCAACCAGGACGGCGAAGTAGTTGACCGCGGGCGATTCCGAACGACACCTGCAAGCGTCGACAAGTGGTTTACCGATCTGTCCTGGGTCCGGATTGCGATGCGGTCGCGGCAATGCCTGTGGCGACGCGTCCGCCACGCAATTCCCTTCCGCTTGAAGCCGACTAGGTGCGGGTCCATCAATGAGGTACTGCACGTAAAACGGCGTTTTCGGCAACTTGGCGAGGTGCGGAAGCTAGGAACCACGAAGTTGCCGAAAATCCGACTTTGCAGGCACTTCGACTACTTCGGACTGCGAGTGACTTATCCCCGGCCTACTTCTGCGCTATCCCTTTCGCTCTCGCGCACTCGTAGGGTACGTTCTTCAGGACAAGCCCTCACCGCTTAGTCCAACCGTCCGGAAATCTTATTCATAAGGGAAAAAAGCAACGCCGTTTCAGATCTATGCCGGATGCAGCGGCGGACTCAGGGCTGAGCGCGTTCGATACGTCGATCCACGCACGAGCGTCACCGCTCTTCCACCCATGGTCAGCGCGCCATCGGCCAGCGCTCCTCGTGGGTCGCTTACGTTCGTTCCAAAGTAGGGCAGCAAACGGGTTAGGGGACAAAGTATCCCCCCACCCGAGCCCCTTTTGGGCTGTAAAGTTGGGCAAGCAAAAGACTTTACGGGTAAAGTCTGGCAAGCATTGGGGTTAGGGCTGCGCGGGCGGTGGAGGCTCGGCGTGGGGTTTTTGGGTATTTGGGGGCTACTTCTATTGTAGCGGGTGGGTGGGGGTAACTATGCCAAGTTTTCGAAAAAGAAATCGGCAATGGGGGCGCGGGTTTTGGGGGTTTTGGGGGTCGGTGGGGGGTTGACAGGTTTTTGGTCCTGCGCGGACGGCGAGGGTTTTCGGTGGTGGTGCATGACCTAGTGACTCGGCACAAGCCGTATTGGCAGACGGTGGTGACGACGCGGCGATCCCGGCGCTGATGCCGTTGGCGATTGGGTTGAGTCGGACATAGGGGATGGGGAGGTTGTTGGGTGGGTGCTAACCTTCGTCTTCGCTGAGCAGTTCTTGCACCGGTAAGATACGAAGGCCTGCTTTACAACGCCCGCCTCGAGGTTCGGCTCTGAGATATCTTTGAAGAGCCTAAAACCGTTGCATTGTTCGAAGTCACAAAAAAGAGTGATGTCGGGGCCCGCAAATTGTACGGCGCCGCTCTGGTACGTCTTTCCACCGAGGCCGGGGATGGTCGTAACGTCTCCGCCGGGTGCAGTCGTTTCGAGAAATGACTTAAGGCTTATTGCTGCTCTAGTTTCCGCCATGGCGATCTCTGTAGGTTATACCGTGCTTGGCTCGACACCGTCGCTTCTTTTTTGCGCAAAATCATTAGTGCCTATCCGACGGTGACACTCTTGGCGAGGTTTCTGGGTTGTTGGCGAGGCCGCGGTTCAGTTCGCTCGCCTCGCGGCTCCAGGTTGGAGACTCAGCGGAGAAACCCGGCGGCGGACGGAGTTCTTCTCTGGCGCTCCCTTGGCGGCAGATGGGCTGCTGGATATCTCATAATGGGCTCCGAAACTTTCCGGTAACGCCATTTACCGGGAACTTCGCGTAATCCGTCGAAGGCTGCATGGATACGCATCTGCGAAGGTACATGTGGATCGCCCCTCATAAAGTTGCGGCGCTGTAATCCGGCATCGCGGTTCTTAAGCTCGAGGCAAGCGGCAAGCCAGGTTGTTCTCCTTCTTGCCGTGACAGTTTCGAGGCGGTGAGATATTTGTGGATGTCAGAAACCACGACGGATCCTTCTCCGACCGCGGAGGCGACGCGTTTGACCGAACCACAGCGGACGTCTCCGACTGCGTAGACGCCTTCGAGGTTGGTGCCAAAGAAGGCGCTTGAGGAAGCGCCGCTGCCAGTGACGATAAAGCCCTTGTCGTCCATGGCAAGGGTGCCGCGGAGCCAGGCAGTATTTGGGTTGGCACCGATCATGACGAAGACGTGCGAGATATTGAACGTCTCCGATGTGCGGCTTGCATTGTCGCGGACCGTCACGGTCTTGAGGCGATCGGTTCCATCCATCCTGGCGATCTCGGCCTCCAGACGAATGGTGATCTGGCTGGACACGAGGATGCGCTGGACCAGATAGTCCGACATGGTGTCCTGCAGGCTGCGACCCCTGACAATCAAATGAACGTGCTTCGCGGTTTGCGCGAGGAAGAGGGCGGCCTGTCCAGCTGAGTTGCCCGCGCCCACTACGACGATTTCTTCGCCGCGACAGAGACCAGCTTCCATCGCCGTAGCCGCGTAGTGGATTCCCTGGTACTCGAAGCGGTGATAATTCGCGACATTCAGCTTGCGATAACGAGCGCCGGTAGCGATCACGACAGTGCGTGCACTGACGACGGGAGCCTTTTCGATCTCCAGATGACACATGTCGTCCTGCTTGCTCATGCTGACCACGTCGCGGGAGATGGAGAAGTGTGCTCCGAACTTCTGTGCCTGGATGAGTGCGCGCTCCGAGAGTTCCTGACCGGAGACGCCGGTGGGAAAGCCTAGGTAGTTCTCGATGCGGGAGCTGGTCCCCGCTTGTCCGCCAGGCGCAGCTCCTTCGATCACGATGGTTGTGAGGCCTTCGGACGCCGCACAAACGGCAGCGGCGAGGCCGGCCGGGCCGGCGCCGACGATCGCGACATCGTAGATGACTGCATTTTCTCGCAGATCGGTCAGGCCGAGTTCATCGGCGAGCATGGTGATGGAGGGGTTGCGTAGAACACGGCCATCAGGCAGGAGGGCGACAGGAAGCCCAGCTTGCGTGAGCTCGAAGGTCCGGATGAGGGCATCGGCGTCCTGATCCAGTTCGGCGTCGATTATGCGGTAGGGATAGCCGTTGCGGCTGAGAAATCGCTGGATCCGAATCGTGTCGATACTATACCCGTGGCCCAGGAGGGTGACCCCGCTCGTGGCCTGCTCAACAAGGTTGCACCTGCGGCTGATCGAGGTCTGCATGATGAGGTTAGCAATATCCGTCTCTGAACGCATGATTTGCGCCAGCGAAGCACGGCGTATACGCCTTAACCGGGTGGGCCGGACGGCACGGCAGTTGACGAGGGTCTCCCGATTGTCAAGAAGATCCAGTTCGCCGGTGAACTGGCCATCGGTCAGGAGTGCAACGATACGCTCTCCACCATTGTTTCCAGAACCTTCGAATATCTCGACGGCACCATCGAGAATGACGAACCAGTCCACATCGCGCTCGCCACGGGCGAAAAGGCACGACGACTCCAATACAACCTCTTCGTTGCCGTAGCACTTCAGGCGGTCAAGCAGGGCGGCACCGAGGATTGGGTGGAAGATGCCAGTCGACTGAGGACTGTTCGAGTTTGAATCGGGGAAGGTCAGTGAGTATGTCATGACGCGCTCCAGCGAAACTTGCGGTGTTAGGAAGCGGGACGCCGTTGCCGGCGCCCCGCGACCTAAGGAGGCTTAGCTCTTGAGAAACTCGAGCAAGTCCTTGTTGATCACATCGGCGTGGGTGATCGGCATGCCGTGAGGGAAACCGGGATAAACCTTCAGCGTCGCAGTCGGGACGAGCTTGACGGTGAGCGCTCCGGCATCCGGGAACGGAACGATCTGGTCGTCGTCTCCGTGCATCACGAGGGTCGGGACATCGATCTTCTTCAGGTCCTCGGTGAAGTCGGTTTCAGAGAAGGCCTTGATGCAGTCGTAGGAGCCCTTGATGCCGCTCTGCATCCCCTCGAACCAGAAGTTCTCGCGCACGCCTTCGGAGATTGTCGCTCCTGGCCGGTTGTAGCCGAAGAATGGGAGGGAGAGGTCCTTGTAGAACTGAGAACGATCGTTGACAACCCCATTGCGGATCGCATTGAGCGCTTCGATCGGCGTGCCAATGGGGTTGTGCTCGGACTTCACCATGATCGGCGGCACAGCGCTGATGAGCACGGCCTTCGCTACGCGGCTTGTTCCGTGGCGCGAAATGTAGCGCGCTACCTCGCCGCCTCCGGTTGAGTGGCCCACCATGATCGCGTCCTTCAGGTCGAGCGCTTCGAACAGCTCCGCAAGGTCGTCAGCGTAGGTGTTCATCTCGTTGCCATCCCAGGTCTGGCTGGAGCGGCCGTGGCTGCGGCGATCGTGTGCGATGACGCGGTAGCCGAGGTTGCCGAAGAACAGCATCTGGGCGTCCCAGGCGTCCGCGTTCAGCGGCCAGCCGTGTGAGAAGGTGATGGGCTGACCGGTGCCCCAATCCTTGTAGTAAATGGTGGTTCCGTCCTTCAAAGTAAGTGTGCTCATGATCTCCTCGATTCTTGCGGGTGAGTGGTGCGTTGAGTGGAAACCCAGCTTGCTTAGTACTGAGTCGGTGTCTTCTTTCTGAAAGTGATTCTGACTCCTCCCCCCTGGCGTGAACACCTCACCAAGGGGGTTTTGCAAGCTACTCGTTCGGGTGGTTTTTGAGCGCGTTCCTTGCGGCCTGGTCGATGAGGCTTGCCACCTCGTTCGGGAGCTGCTGGATGACCATGTGGCAACTGTCCACGGAGACCGTAACGGCGCCCATTCGCTTCGCCATCGCCGCTTCCATTGCAGGGGCAAGCATCTGGTCCTTGGTGGAAATGAGAGCCCATGTGGGCTTGGTCTTCCACGCGGCCACCGTCAACTTCTCGTCGAACATAGGACCGTAGCTCTGGCCCTGGGTTGCGAGCGCGAGCAAACGTTCTTCCATGGGCAGGCCTTCGGTAACGTAGTTCAGCATGCCCTCGGTGGTGAGTGTGGCGAACTTGTCCGCGGTGAGACGAATCTGCTTCTGCCCGGAGGTCCAGCCGTAGGGGGTCCCTGCATTGTTCGAAGATTCTCCGACCTCGGGCGCGTAAGCCGTGATGTAGACGAGCCCGGCGACTTTTGGATCGTCGCCGGCTTGCGTGATCACAGCACCGCCCCAGGAGTGGGCCACGAGAATGAGTGGACCGTCTTGAAGCGCGATGATTCGCCTCGTGAAGGCCACTTCATCCGCAAGGGAGGTCATTGGGTTTTGCACGGTGACAACGTGATAATCCAACTTCTGCAAGAGCGGGATCACCTTCGACCAGCTCGATCCGTCCGCAAACGCGCCGTGCACCAGAACGATGTTCTTGACGCGTGTCGCAGAGGATGCTTTTGCTTCTGCATCGTTGTTGAGTGCTTGGTTCGACATGGCGGTTCTCCTTTGGGGTTGTGGCGTTATTTGCGCAACGCGGTCTTTGCAGCCTGATCGATCACCGCAGCTACTTCGACTGGCTGCTGGAGCATCGCGAGGTGGCAGGTTTGGAGGGTCGTTGCAGTGGCGCCCATACGTTTCGCAGAAGCCGCTTCCATGGCCGGCGGAAGCATCTGATCATCCGCCGCGATGACGACCCATGAGGGCCTCGTCTGCCAGGCGGCGACGGTGAGCTTCTCGTCGAACATGGGGCCGAAGCTCTCTCCCTGTACGGCAAGCACTACCCGGCGCTCTTCCATAGGAAGCCCTTGCGCGAAGTGGTTGAGAATGCCGTCCGAGGTCATGTAGGCGAACTTCTCGCTGTCAACGCGAATGGCTTTCTGTCCTTCTGTGACGCCGAAGGGAGTGCTCGCCTGGTTGGCCGACTCGCCGGCATTAGGCGCGTAAGCCGCGACGTAGACGAGACCTGCAACCTTGGGATCGTCGCCTGCCTGCGTGATGACCGCGCCGCCCCACGAGTGGCCGACCAAAATGACAGGACCATCCTGTAGGGCAATCGCGCGCCGCGTGGCGGCCACATCATCGGCGAGTGAGGTGAGAGGGTTTTGGACGGAGACGACGTGATAGCCCTCGCCTTCGAGAACAGGAATGATCTTGGACCAGCTCGTCCCATCGGCGAAGGCGCCGTGGACAAGGACAATGTTCTTGACTGCGGGGGTGGGCGTCTGTGCGAGCAGAGGAACGGCGGGGAAGAAAGCAGCTGCCAGTCCAACTAGGTTGCCGAGTGAGTTGTGAACGATTGCGTTGAGCATGATGTTCTCCTATCGAGGTTGTGAAGCTGTGAGTGAACTCATGCCGGATGCAAGCGGTCGGCACGAAGGAATCTGAAGTATTCCGTTGCTGACGTCGGTCAGCTTGTAGATGGAGTATGGTCGGGTTCCGTGCAGCAAGGGCGACCCGGAAGTGGTGAAATGTAGCCACCTCATGGGGTGAAGCAACCGTGTGCGTAAAGTGGACGATCGCCTTCCAGCGCGGGTGATATCGACCGATCTCGTGTCAGCGAATCGGTGAGAACGCGCATTTGGAACGTCAGCGCGGACTCGCTGCGTCGATTGGATTGGTTGTGTTGTTGTTGCAATGCGGGCTGGCAAGCGCGACGCACGGCTCAAGCGGTCGACGCAGATTCACCCTGCGGCGCTGAAGTCATCGCAAACGTATGTGAGAGCTTAACGCTACTTGTACAGACTCAGCCTTCGAGGAAGCCGCGCTTGATCGCGATCATGACGGCGTGGGTACGATCATTCGCCTGCAGCTTGGCGAGAATGCTCTTCATGTGGCCCTTCACCGTATCTTCCGAGATGAAGAGTCTGTCGGCTACAATTTTGTTCGAGCATCCTGCTGCGACCACGCGCAGCACCTCGATCTCCCGGTCGGAGAGCGCGTCCGCGCTATAGTGCTCTGCAATCTCTGAAGCGATCTCTGTTGGAATGCGCCGATGACCTGCGTGCACGGCGCGGATCGTGTCGATCAACTCCGTCCGCAGCATGCCCTTGAGCAGGTAGCCGACGGCGCCGAGTTTGAGGGCGCGCGACGCCTGGATGTCCCCGGAGTAGGTCGTGAGGATCACGATGCGCGCGTTAGGGAACTCGCTGCGAATCGCGGCGGTCGCTTCGATTCCGTTCATCTGCGGCATCTGCAGGTCCATCAGCGTAACATCGGGCCGGTACTGCCGAAACGCCGCAATGGCATCGATCCCGTTCGTCGCCTGCGCCACCAGCTCCATGTCGCTTTGCTGTTGTAACGCGAACGCTATGCCGTCTCGAACGAGTGGATGATCGTCCGCGCATAGCACTCTGATTTTTCCTGAAGTCGCCATTACTGCCTCACAAAGCCATCCATCTATGCAGTGACGATACCATTCACGGCGGGTGGTTCCGCTACCCGAAAGGGTGGTTTACCCGATGCAAATCCGGTCCTACTCCCTGGGCCGTTTGCGTCCGATTCTGTGCGCAAGGTTTTGCAACCATACGCGACGCTGTGCCGGAGCATAGCCCCGGCGAGCTGAAATGATGATGATGATTTCGGTTCCGGCACCGGGTGCGCTTCGGCACTCCAGCGTTGCGCCGATCCGGGTGGCTCGCTCGCGCATGCCTGGCAATCCCCAGTGTCCGCTGCGCCCTTCCTCGATCAGCTTTGCATCCATACCGCAGCCGTCGTCGCGACTGATGAGCCGCAGCTCCGACGGCCCATACTTGATCAACACTTCGATCCGTTGAGCCTGCGCGTGACGGAATGCGTTGTTCAACGACTCGCGTCCGATGTAGAACAGTTCCTCATGGACGGCTGGCCTCAGCGTGCGCGGAGTTCCTTCAGCTTGGATGACGAAGGCGGTGTCGTTGTTCCAACTGAGGCCCCTGCCCACCATCTCGAGGGACTTCAACAAATCGGCGCGCGTAGCAGGGGAAGCCCGAAGATGGGTGACGCGCTCGCGCCCTTCCTGCAGGATATTATCGGCGGAGCTCAAGGCATCATCCAGCATCGCGCGCACTTCTCCGCCCGGAACCTTCTGGGCGGCGAAGTGAAAGCGGAGCATCAGCCCCTGGATGCCTTGCAGCAACGTGTCGTGCAAGTCGCGGGCGATCTGCACACGTTCATTGGCGCGTTCTTCGGAGCGCTCTCGGATGCGCGCCGAGACACTCGCGATGCGCATGCTGATCGCCATCCACAATAGCGCGGCCGCCAGCGACAGGCACAGAACCAGGAACCAGGTTGTCTCATAAAAACTGGGAAGTATGCGGATGGTCAACGGAGTCACGGATTCACGCCAGACCTGTCCATCGTTCGAGGCAGCAGCGTGGAAGGTATAGCTGCCGGGACTGAGATTGGTATAGCCCGCTTCAGTGCGAGTTCCGGCCTCCTGCCAGGCCTTGTCTTCGCCATCGAGTCTATACCGGTACTTCAGGCGCTCCGGCGAAGCGAGGTCAACTGCAAGGTAGCCGATGCGCAAGTTGTGAACGCGTGGAATCCGCAGCGGATTCTGCGCCTCGTGGAGGATGCCGTCCTGTGAGGTCGCGGTAATTTCCACCGCTAAGGGTATGCCCCGCGAAGGCTGTTCAAGCGGGTCAAAGGAGACCACCTGGTCGATATTCGCGAACCACAGCTTGCCACGTTCGTCCATCGCCAGGGTGGGCCCGTACCCTCCCTGCCACGCCGGACCCACGGGACCGCCGTCGAGCAGCGGCGACTCCGTCCACATCCTGTAATCAGGCGATTTCAGAGCAGCATCTACTTCCCGAGAACCGATGCGGAAGATGCCGTGAGCTCCGTTGATCCAGAGATCGCCGTTGCTGCTCTCTTGCAGTCCGGATACTCCCTGGGTCGCTGCCGGATCCGCGCTGTGCAACGTCTGAAATGTATCGCCGCGCAGGATAGCAAGGCCGTTCGTGCCGCCGGCAAGCAGACCTCTACGCGACCTCTTCAGAATCTGAATCATGCCCAGACCTGTGTTGCCTTCGGTGTGGAGGATTTGTTCACGACCATTGTCCAGATGGACGACACGGCCGCGGTCGTACCCGACCCAGAGATCCCCGTTAGGGCCTTTGAGAACGGCATAGGCGGTGTCGTCCGGAAAGCCGGCGATCGGGAATTTGGTCCACGTCCCGTTCGCGAGGGTCCAGATTCCTGTGCGGCGGATGGCGACAAACATGCGATCGGTGTCGCCGGACATCTGCCGGGCGGCCAGCCGCGGAAAGTCAGAAGGATAGGGGATGTAGGTTAGTTTGTCCGCTGCATACTGCCATATGCCGTTCTGTTCACCGAACCACAGGACGCCGTCACGATCGCAGAACAGGCTTGTGATCCAACGGTTATAGCCGTGTGGAACTGTAACGCCGTTGTGGATGGAGATCAGCGGAGAGTCGCGGCTTGCCACCCAGAGATCGCCGTTCGGGCAGCTCGTCAGCAAGGCGTTCCCAGTAAACGGAGTATCGAGGTAGCGGACCAACGCAGGTCTCTTGAAGCGGTCCAAACCTTTGCTGGTGCCGACCCAGATGCTTCCCTCTTGATCGCGGAACAGCGAGGTGATGCTGTCGGCTGACAGACCGTCGACATAGTTATAGGACTCTGCACGAGCATCGGGGTTTTCCCGCACCCCAGGCCATTTTCCGGGAGCGAAGCGCTTCAAACCATGATCGTTTGTAAGCCAAAGTGACCCGTCGCCATCAATGAGCGAAGTCTGGTCTCCGACCGAGATGGTGCCGCGCTGAGCACCGCCATAGCTTCCGGTCAGCTGTTGCACCTTGATGGGAGGAGTAGCGAGATGTTCCGTCAACATCGCCCAGAGGGAACCGTCCGGAGCTTCGGCCAGACCGTTGCCCTCCGGCGATCCTGTCGCGCGCAACGCAAATGGCTCCGCTGCATTGGGGCGCGAATAGATGAGTCCCCCAGCCGCAATCCACTGCACACCGGAACGATCGAAGAAGACTTGATCGATCGCATCGATTTTGGGCTGATGACTCCAGGCCTCTTCATGCCAGCGGTCCTGGTCAAGCCGAAACAGATGGCCGCGCACCGCGGCCCACTCCGTCCCATCAGGCGACTGAACGATGCCGCCTTGCGGGATCCCGCCCGAGGCTGGGAAGCCTTCGTTCGGGCCGTACACCGTCACGTGACCGCCGCGGATCGCTGCGATTCCACCTTGCAAACCACCCACCCAGACGGTTCCATCTTTTCCGATGCCGATCGCAGACACGACGACGAATGGGAGCTCCGGATCTCCGGGCGGAGGCCTGAAAGCGGTGAAGTGAACTCCGTCGAACTGGTAAAGACCACTTTGCGAACCGAGCCAGAGCTTTCCATCTGGCGCCTGGGCCATGGCAAAGACGGCAACAGGAGCACCGTCTTTGTTGGTCCACGCCGTGTGATCGAGTTGCTTCAGGCTAAGCTGTGCCGCATTAGAGACGTCCGCAGCAAATACAAAGAGGCAAAGGAGTCCCGCAGCTCTTAGCGCTGCGCTTAATAGCCGCCTTAGGGTCTTGAAACAATCGCGGCAAAGACCGCGGCATGATGAGGAAGCACCTACGAAAGGGATTGGAGTCGCTTCATTGCTCGTGTATTCGCTCGGCAATGGCTGACTCCTCCGCTGAATGTTCTCTCAAGCATCCTAACCACGGTTTGGCTACCCACCAGCAGTGGGCAGCGTGAGAGGCCCTGCGATGTTGGCAGCCAGCATTTTGCTTCGGAACCTTGGCAGAGAGTGATAACGGGCACCTCGAAGTGGTTTCAACAACGTCACCATCAAGGTTCGGGGTCACGATTGTTCCAACTGAGTTGGCTTGTATGAAGTTCATGCTTGGTTCCCTGATTACCTGCAACCAGGAACCCGAAATGGATGCGCCTAATGGCGATAATAATAACAGCCCAATCGACTCATCGACCTCGTTTGCGGCCACGGTGGCTAAGTAACGAGAAACGCTCTTCTGTTTACTGACACTCACTGAGCACCGGTCATCGGTGCGGAATCGAAGCTCCTGCAAAGTCAGGTTTTCGGCAACTTCGCCGATTGCGCCGGTCTGTAGCAGGCGAAGCTTCCCATAACGCCGTTTTGCGGGAACGGCCCACGAACCTGTCTGGGTCGCGATTTTCGCCAATCGTTAGAGCTTGCCTGACTCCAAGAGATTTTCGGCCTTTTCGAGGGCTTTGAGCACCTTCTGACGTTTTGGCTCTTCGAGCAAATACATCGGCAACCGCTCGAACCATCGTTCGACTTCCCATCCTCGCAGCTCCCTCCAATCCTCTCCCAATTCGGCTGCAAGTTCCTTGGCGGGAATACGACTAGTGGGACGAGTCTTCGTCTTGTAGTAGGCAATGCACTTCTGTAGCTGAGAGACATCAGCAAATCGAAAAGTGAAGGAAACTACTTCAACCACGATCACAGAGCGTGGGATGAGGTTTTGCTTACCATCCTCACTCTTGATCGGCTCCCTTGATATACGCGCCATCTAACCCCTCACCATCCTCGCCGTTCTAACCAAATCGTATAGTACAAGGCTCCTAAATCGAGAGCAGGTGTAGCACCTCCCTGAAAGTCGGGTTTTGAGCAACTACGGCTCGCCCACTCGTCCAAGTGGGTCGAACTTGCATGAAACCCGGTTCTCAAGCACTCGCCGCCCGCTATCGCGGACAATTTGGAGGAACGTAATTGCCGCTATCGTCGGCGGGGACTAAAGTTGTGCCACCATAACCGTCGTGTTGAACAGTTTCGTGATTTTCATCGCTCAACATGATGCCGTCGATCGATCGAACGTTGTAGGAGCGCTCTTTCCCAAAATCGCTGAATACGTTGTATTGCACTTGGACTTCATTTGCGTGTAAAGCGGCGAGTTTCGCCATCAGTGGCTCGTAGAAAACGGCGTCGTAGCAATAGCCTTGGCCTTTCTTAACGAAGACTAAGACTGGTGGCTTGCCCTGAGCATCGCGTTGCGTGTCGTCCGCCCATGGTGTCTTTCCATCCAACGAATAGCTCATTTGCAAGGTTCGAATTTGCACCTTGTCTGTAAAGAGTCTGTCGGTTGCGAAGCTAAGGGCGATCAGCACGAAAGAGAGTGTGCTCCAAAAGACGGCGAGCCCGGTCGCGCGGATCACGCTGATACACATACTGAGCGCGACGAGCAAGGCGAGGGCCATCAAGATGGCTGTCCAGCGTTGAGAACCACGGTTCTACCAAATGTCAGACGTGGCTCGGAGCAGTACCAAGTGATGAAATCTTCTATGGCCGCTCCGTACGTTCGCTTGGACGCGGCTGAGCCAAGGGTTTGGAGGACAGACGACTTGGAATGATCGAGATCCGGCAAGCGCAGGATTGACTGGGTCGACCGCTGTTTGTTCTTTCGCTTCTGGACCATGGGCGCGGTCTCCCGTACCGCGCATCCATGATCAAACTCACCGTAGTTTTGAGCGAAGTTGCCGAAAACCCGACTTTTCGGGAGCGAACGGGCATCGCTCAACAGAACAGCGTTTATGGGTACCGATCAGCTAGACGCCGTCAGTTTCATTTTGCGCGTCCCCGAGGCTGGCTGCGGCTTTGTGATTCCGAGCAGCTTTGCTAGTTGGGCGTCGACCATCCTCGTAGGAAGAAGTCTGGGCAGCGTCCAGTTCTTGAATCGTTGCGGAACGACCGCGTAGCGTGCCTTCGGTTTCGCCGCGCTTAGTGCCAGATAGACGGCTTCGCCCAGACGCTCAGGGGGTAAGCCGTTAGTACGGGCTTCGTTAACGATGAATTTCTGGAAGTTCTCCACCGCCTCCCAATACTCGGTCGGCTGGAACTCACTCAGATCTTCTTTTTCGCCCTTGTCATACAGCGCCGTGTTCACGGTGCCCGGTTCAATGATCACGACGTCAATGCCAAATAACATCAGTTCTTGACGCAGAGCGTCCGACATTCCTTCAAGACCAGCTTTGGAGGAGCTATAACCACCGATAAGCGGGATAGCGACTTTTGCGCCGGTAGAGCTGATGTTCACGATGCGGCCAGCGGGGCCCTGCCTCTTCTTATCTGTTCCCAAAAGAGGAGCGAAGGCTTGGATTACGACAAGCGGAGAGATCATGTTGACTTCCAGCTGCCGCCTGTACTCACTGGGCCTTAGATAAAGCAGCGGCCCGCTCACCACAATTCCTGCATTGTTCACCAAGCCAATCAGATTCCTGTCATCTATCAACGCGCTAACGTGCTTAGAAGCCTGATGTACAGCGTCGGCGTCCGTAATGTCCATCAAGAGAGGCACGCAGCTGGAACCGAACTCTTTTTGCAAACGTTCGGCGTCAGCCTGCTTGCGTACAGAACCGAACACGCGAAATCCCTTTGAAACAAGCACCTTTGTGGTTGCCCAACCGATTCCGGTGGAAACTCCGGTGACCACGACATCTTTGCTGTTCACCATCGCATTTCTCCTAAGATGAACACTGACCATCTTCAGTGCGCACAGCGTATATCTTCACCAATGCCTCTGGATGTTCACTATTGAGCAGGGTGCAACGGATTTAGAACTCCAGACGGAGAGAGAACTGAGCGACGCGCGCGTCGTCAACACCTGCGGCAGTGACGACAGTACTGGCGTTGGTCCCTGTAATCTGACCAAAGATCGAGGCGTAATTAACGATACCCTGAGCCATTTATCGAGGGCGATAGGAGACTCTTCGAAGATGGTTCCCGTCTTCACAGAGAGCATGCGGGACTCTGAGGAGATGGAGTGGGAGTTCTTGGGGTGACGTAGCCCCGTTTTAGGTTGCAAGTCGGCAGCGTCAGCTGGGTTTTCGATGCATGAGGCAAGAAAAGTGGCGCCCCGAAGGGCGCCCTTTTTGTGTTGGGGGTTTCAGTCCAGCATCTAGAAGAGGATCTTGCCGCTGAACTCCATATTACGTACACCGGTACCTGTGCCGATATTGCTTCCGAACGCTTGGTTCTGGATGTTGCTGTTGAAGAAGGCTGGACTACCGGTATAGTCGACCTCCGCGCTACCAGGGGTAGTGAACTCGGCACGGTTGAGCACGTTGTAAGCATCGACTTCAAGACGGAAAGTCACACGTTCTGTGATCTTCGTGTTCTTGAAGACGCTGAAGTCAACGTTGTTGTAGGTGCCCCCGCGAAGGATGTTACGACCGGAGCCGGGGTAGGGAGTTCCATAGATGTTTGCCGCCAATTCATTGTTCGTGATAAAGCGCACCTGCGATTGACTGATGGGTGCTCCTGTTGCGTAGTCCACGAGCATAGGAGCGGAGAGCGGTACACCGTTCCCACCTGTGGTGGTATAGATTCCCAGTGTCTTGGCGGATGCCTTCGGGTTGGAGAGGATGGGACGAGCAACATCAAGACCTACAAACGCCGCGTTGAAGAATGGATCGCTGTAAGAGTTGAAGGTTCTTGGATCATTTGGGTTAATCTGAGGCGAGGCGCTCGTCTCAAATTCATAGTCATTATAGGGTTGGCCGCTGTTATAGACCCAGATCGTATTGGCTTGCCAGCCATTGACCAGCTTGTCCGTGAGATTGTGCCCAGAGTGGACGTTGGGAAACTGGTAGGTCATGCTGATGCTGGCCGTGTTGGGAAAGTCGATTGCGCTGGTTCCACGCTCCCCGCGGTCGGTATTGAGTGGGTTCTGCGCAAATGGAATATTGTTTCCGCCGCCTCCGGTAGAGAAGATTTCACTGACGTTATCGACAAGGTTGCTATGGGTATAGGCGAAGGTCGCGGTAACACCGTGGTAATTGCGCGTGGTAAGGTCTGTCTGGAGAGAGTTGTATTTGGAGAATGCGGTATTGCCTGTTGTCTCTACAGCGGTACGGCCGCAGGTGAGATGACCGATATCAGCCCCATCGGGAAGCGTGCTATCGGACGCAGAGCAGAGACTTGCGGGATTGACTACATTGGGGAAGACTGCCGCAACCTGTGCCAGATAGGGATCGCCGTTGAGCGCCTGGAACTGTTTGCTGCCGTGATTGCCGACGTAGCGAACCTCAAAGACAGCCGCGTTCCGAACCTGGTATTGCACACCCAGGGTATACGTCTGGCCATTGGGGTTACGGAAGTTGGGGCCTACATTCGTTTGGGATTGGTCGCCGGGATTGCCGCCCGTTGGAAGAAGTTTGGTTGTTTGCGCCTGTACTGTGGCAAATGTCGCTCCACCGGTGGGGAGACAGTTGGTCACGGCGCCGCTGCATTGAACGGTACCGTCGGTAATGAGCGGCGCGGAGGTGGCCACGTTCAGGTTGATGTTATAGAAGGCAGGGTCGACATTGATCGCATAGCCGCCGCGGACAACGAGGCGTTTATTGAATGCAGGATTCCATGCGAACCCAAGGCGAGGCTCGAAGTTCTTGTAGTAACTGGGGACTGCCGGGAGGGTGGTTTGAGAGAGCGGCAGGGTGGTCGTCCAGAGAGGGTTGGGGCCAGTCTGGTTGGCGATGCTTTCGCGGGTCAACAGATTGAGGGCCTGCTGGAAGAACTCCCAACGCAGACCGAGGTTCAAGGTAAGGCTCGGCGCCACCTTCCAGTCGTCCTGAAGGTACAGAGCGACGTCTTTTTCCTTGAAGGGAATGACCGGGTTGCCGAGGGCCACGGTAGCGCTGCAATTAGTACCGACGGCGCAAGATCCCGTAATAAAGTCATCCAGATTGTCAAAGTTAAAAGAGCCTGCTGAGGTGGGAAGGAAGGTGTTGGGGGAGTTAGAGTAGTCGAACTCACCACCGAAGAGAATGGTCTGTCCACGGAAGGTCCAGGTTGCATTGTCCTGCAGCTGGCCGTTCTTCACGATGCGACCCTGAGGGATATTGGTTTGGACGCCCAAAGTCGTAAAGGGTGTGCCGCTTACATTTGTAATGGCGACACTTGAAGGGCAGCCCTGAAAGTCGGTGATGGTGCAGTTCGCGAAGCCTATATCGTTGAAGGCCAACACGGTTTGCTGGAAGCTGTAGCGGAGCTGATCGAGCCAATGGGGGCCGAAGGTGTGGGTCCAGTCGGCACCGACCGAGTGGGCTGTGCCATCGGTCGCGTAGGTGCCGCCAGATGCCACGACAAAATCTGGGGTGTCGGGGTTGTGTTGATAGAAGTAGCGAAGGAACAGACGATCCTTGGGCGTGGCTTGCCAATCGAGACGGCCTAGATCTTCCTGGTCAGTATCGAGCGTAGGAACCTGGCGGCCAAACTGGGCAAATGGGACAGGGCCAACACCGGCGACGTTTTCAGTAACCTGGGTGCCTGTGATTTGGCGAGGATTACCCAAGGCAACATTATACGGGCTGAGCTGTTGGAGGATGGCGACGCCGTTGCTATTCGGAAAGGCAGATGCTATTTGCGAGAGGCCCGCCGTCGTTGGGAAGAGTGAACCCTGGCTGGTCTGGAGAGCGCCGAATTCGGTAAAGTGTTGGAAATAGGTTGAGCCAAAAGCCCAGAGCTTGTCTTTGATAATCGGGGCACCGAGCGTTGCGCCCCACCAGTTGCTCACGAAGCGGGGCACAACCGGAGTCGTGCAACCATTCGCTGCGGGGGTCTGTCCAGGACCGCAGAAGCCTGCCAACTCACCCTTCGAGATGTTTTGCGCGAGCGAACTAGTGAAGTTGCCGGCGAATTTATAGATGGCCGAGCCGTGGATAGCGTTGGTACCGGATTTGGTGATGTAGTTAACCACCGAGCCGGCATTGCGGCCGTACTGGGCGGCGAAGCTGTTGGTGATGATCTGGACCTGCGCGATAGCTTCCTCGTTCCCGAAGAATACCTGAGGGCCACCGACAGAGTTATCGTTGTTGGACTGGCCGTCGAGCTCGAAGTTGTTGGCGCGACCGCGCTGGCCATTGACCGAGAATCCGACACCATTGGTGTTAGAGAAGTTGTCGGCATGCGTGTTGACAACGCCAGGAATCAGCAACGCCAACTCATCGAAGCCTCCAGCCACAGGAAGATTGGAGACCGCCTGAGAGTCGAAGGTCGTGGTGACCTGCGCCTGAGAGGTCTCAAGGAGGTTCTGCGCAGCGGTGACCTCGACAACCTCTGCGGCACTGCCATTGTTCAACTTCTCAATACCCAACCCCTGCTCTCTTGCCGAATCCACCTGGACATTATTGAGCGTCAGACCCGCAAAGCCTTTGGCGTTGATAACAATCGTGTACTTGCCGATCGGCACATCCCTGAACACAAAGTCGCCGTTCGTCCCAGAGGTCCTTGTGGTTGTGACGTTGGTGTCTATGGCGGTAGCCGTAATCGTAGCACCGGGAATCAATGCACCGGTCGCGTCGGCCACAGTTCCAGAGATGCTTCCAGTTGTAATGCCCTGGGCCTTAAGAGCCGTCGGAGCAAAGAGTATTCCTGCAAGGAATGCGAGAAGCATTGCGACGTGGAGCCTGGTAAAGCGAAAAGAACACATCAAACTTCCTCCAATTCGGACCTGAGAAAAACGAGAATTAAACCGATAGAAGCCCTGGGTACTGGCTTAGTGGCTCGGAACATGATCCGGTGCATGGTCACCTCCTATGCTTCAGTGATCTAACCTTCTTTTTGGTCCGAGTTGGAAGCATCGGCGTTAGCACGACCGCGAACCAAAGTAATGATGTGTAAAAGGTGCTGTTGTCACTGCATTGTCATTTGATTGTTAGTCGCTCACAAACAGCATGTCGAAGGGGTATCCGAGGACGGCGGGCATTCGAACGATGAAGAGTAAAGAGAGCGCCGCAGCGCAGGAGTCAAGGTTGCGAACCTCACGCTAGAGGGCCAGCGAAGATTGCAGTGAACCGCTCGCCGGTGGCACCGACCCTGTCTGTGTTGACCTCGGAGTAGGTGGAGACTCTTTGATCTGCCACGCTGTTGGGACAGTCTGGCTGTCGGCACATTTGCATCGCCAGCTCACATGCAAGAGGCACGCATGATGCTCGGAACAAGCGAGTGGACCGCCGGATATGCCGCGCAGAGTGCGAGCCTTGCGCGCGTTGAGGCGATACCCTGAAAACGGCGTTTTCGGCATCTACGGAAAGTTGGGTAGTGTCTCAGTGAGATTTTCGGAGTCGCCGGATAGCTATAGCGGTAACAAGCAAAAGGCAGAAAACCAAATCGATTCCTGCAATCCAACCCGCCCAGCTTTGCATTCTGATCGCATAACAATAGAGGCTTGGCGGAAATCTCCAAGATGCCGCGCATAATCCGCCGCATAGTCATATGTGTGAACGCGAATGATGTTCAAGCCTAACCAGATGGCGGCAAGTATCGGCAATAGCAGAAGCGAAGTCCACAGTAGAGATTGCCGCCTGGCTTTGGGAGCGCGAGGTTGATCCGGCACCATCGCTCTCGTTTGCCAGAGAAGCGATGTCCTCGTAGCTCCAGACGTGATCTGCGATGCCAGCAGCCATTGCAGGAGTGATGCTCAGTGTCTCGTGGATGCGGGCGAAGTCGTAGTGGATGAAGTGCAGGGCAACCGCTACTGCGTGGTTCTCAACCTTTTTGGAGAACGCATTGGTCAGGCGGGTGAAGCGGCGCATGGACAGGACAGCGTTTTCACATGCGCTATCCAATCATGGCCGTAGTCGGAGAAAATGGCGTCGGAAAGCCGTTGTGACGAACGGGAACTAGCAAAACTATAACTTCAGGCTCTTTATACCGGCATATAGAGGCAGCGTGACCCTGATTCACGCATTGAACAATCGAAGCCGCGTGATGAATCATTCTCTCTAGGACATCTCTACATGAGGTGTCATTTCCATTTTAACGGTCTGCCGGTCCTCTAGACATCCTCTTGCTCAAGCCATATACCGGGATACTCCACTTGGACTTGAAGATCGCTCTCATGCGCTGCACACCACACGACTGTTGACTTGCTGATGATTATAGGGATTCGATCTGGTGCTGTACCGAAGTCGTGGTGCTCAAATCCGCCGATTGCCCGTTGCTTACACTCAGGAAAGTTGCACTGCGCCATAAGTGACCTCGCAGCGATGATACCCACCCTTCGATTCGAGGTTGTCACGCAGACATCTTTGCTACGGCCGCCAATGAGCCGCCCTATTGGAACCCCTCCAGGGAGGATGCGAGGAAACTGACCACGATGTCTGTGATTGGCTAGGTGACAACCTCGAATTGCGGCAATCGTCTACCGTAGGCGCATTATCGCCGACGCATACTTACAGGTTGGAGTAGTCCTCAGAAGTCGGCTTCTTGGTAGTGACACCGTCATTCCCGAAAAACGGTGTTTTGACCAACTTCGGTGTGCTGGATTCCTGGAGCGTGAACTTAGTCAAAACCCGACTTTTCAGGAACGACATTCCTTCGCGGTGTCCTCTGCGATGCATCTTCTATGGAGCCGCACGTCGATCGCGTCCTTCATTGCGACTCGTCCGGCTGCCGATTAGCTTTTGGTTCAGGAAATTGGCCAGTCGCTCGGGATTCATTACGGAAGCTGGTATTCGAAGCTTAGAGCCACAAAACTCTCCGAGATTCTCCGACCGAGGTATCGGGTCGAACACAATTGATGTAGCCCTACCTTCGCTAATCCGGATGTCGGAAATGTCGCGATAAAGCCTACGTAAGTTGCGTCTCGGCCAGATCCGTAGAGAGACTTGCTGTTCGTCAAGAATCAGGCGAAAGGAGAGCAGTTCAAGTCCAGCGATCATCGAAATCGCAATCATGACGGCAACCATCGCTTTACCGACGAGTCCAGCTTCCGGTTTCCATACCTGCCTGCGCTGTGAAGGTGCCTTTGGGACCTCCGGCTAACTGGCCAATTCTCTGCTTCAAGACGGCACCGATCTGAGTTTCTTCTGTTCCTCGCCCTGCTGACGCCGTACAGGTAGTTGGATGTCTCCCGGAGTTGGGCGCCCGTAGTTTCCCATAACGCCGTTTTTAGGGAACGTCTATCTTCAAGACCACCAGATAGCCCTCAATGAGTGCGTTGGCCTGTTCTCAACAACGGAGGGCCTTCCTGATATCAGGTGTAGATTGGCAGCGTCTGCGACTGAGAAGTCAGTTAGGACCGGATAAACAGGAAGCGCTCATGTCTGAGTCGACCGTAATCCGCTGCCAGCACGCAAGGGCAGACTGTCGCAAGCAGCAAGTACAACTTACGTTGCGCGAGGTGTGCTTACCTGATGTGGAAGCATTCACGACGCCTCCGGTATCCAAACTTACTCCGGTAGGGAGCCGAGAATGTCGATCCCGTTCTGCTCGCACAGCGCGTCGAGCTTTGCAAGATCGGGTGGGGTGGGTGTTGGTGCTACGCCTCTTCGAATCAACGTCCCCATCTCACGCATCATTCCAATAAATCCAACGGCTCCCCCTGGTATCACGTGGATAAGAACGCGAGAATCTCCTCCTCCCGTGCTTCGAAACCCGTGGGGCACTCCGCGAGGGAGAAAGATGTAGGAGCCCGCTTCTCGTACGATTTTCCGGCCGTCGCAAATGAACGTAAGTTCTCCCTCCAGCACATAGAGCGCTTCGTCTTCGGTGTGATGAAGGTGGTATGGCGTCGAGAAACCGGGAGGTGCGGTGAGATGCACCAGGGAGTATGAACCACCCTCGACCTCGCTTTTGGCTAAAAGGATATGGACCGCATTGAGGAACCAATAGGCTGGCGCATCCGTGAGCGTTGTTGTCTGGATAGTTTTTGAAAGCATGACTTACCTTTCTTCTCGAGTAATGTGTCGCAATGGATCAGCGATTGACTACACCAGCGTCTCTTGGTGGTATCCGAATGGCAGCGGTGGCTCGCGGGTCGTCGCGCAGCCTCATGTACAGCGCGTTCCGTGCTCCTGATGCCGGCATCGACATAACGAAGGTCGGCTCGTCAAAACCAGTTGGGACGGGCGCCTCGGACTCGAAACTCTCTGTGGAACTGAACGCCAGAGATAAGAACAAGTCGCTGCCCTCGATCATGCAAGTCGGTGCATCGAACTCTGTACATTGAATGGCCTTGATATGTGGCAGGCGCACCAGCCTCCCCATCGTCACCCAACTACCGGGGGTTCCGTCGCCCTGCACTGCACGTAAACGCAATTCACCGAACGCAGATTCTCCGAATGCCTTGTACAGGTCCACCGAGCCTACGACCGTGCGCTGATCCTGCAAAATTAAGCTCTCGGAATGAAAGGTCAGCGTGGTATGCATCACGCCATCGGCAGTGGCGACTTCGATGGACTGCGACAGCGGAAATACGCCGACGCTCTGGATGACGAAATGGAGGGTGGCCCGAAGCGGAATGTCCTGCTGCGAGCCCAGCGTCACCTCCAGTTCGCCTTCGCGCGGCGGGACGAGGGGTTGCAATGAGATCAGCTTCAGCATCGTTCTTGGATTTTCAGTAGCAGCCGGCACATTGATCACCCGACCATCCTTGAGGGTAACGACGGCCCTCGCAGTGTTCGAAGTGAGTGCAGGGCGTGACGAATGGAGGTCGATGCTGCCGAGGTCTCCAGTCGTGGTCTCGGGCGAAAAGACCTGGTCTCCTACCTTCATCGACAGCACATTTTCCAGGCTCTTTCCGAAGATCGTCGCTGTATCCCCGGTCAGACTGATCAACACCTTGTCCAATTGAGTGTCGCCGCTGTACACCGTCACAGGAAGAACTCTTGGTATCGCAATCCCGTATTGTTGCAGCTCGAGCGAGTAGCGTCCGGGCTGCCTCCCCACAAGCGGAATCTTGAGACTCATTGCACTCGGCTCGCTGGCAACCGGAGAGAACGTTATCGGAGCGCTGGAACCGTCAGCGTTCGTCAATTGGATGTGGCGGATGCAAGCGGTGTCAGGACCTTGCAATGTAACCTGCTCGTCCTTCCCCGCGATCAGGGCGTTAGCGTCCGTCAACCGCCAGTTGTCGCCGCCGGAGCGTTGGAAGGTAAGGGTGGGTCCCTGGAACGCGCGAAAACCCCACGAACCTCGAAGCGTACCGCGGACAGTTAAATTGGCCTGCGCCGTACCCGATTCTGAGACCACCTGGAGGTCCCGGCCAAGAGCTGTATCGGCGCGTATCAGGCCGCCGTCAAATGCGTCCGGCGAGAGGGAGATGCTCCCAGGAGATGCGGAAGGGCCGAAGTCGATGGACAAGTCGTGCGCAAACGACGTGGAGAAAAGTAGTGGCTCGCCATGCAATAGCAACACCATGGAAGGGTTTGCGAGGCAGAAAACCTGGGTCGGCACGGCAGGACGCAGGGCGGGTAGACGCGGGGGCTCGATCGGGGGAAGAGCAATCACGATTACGGACTTGGTCTTGTTGAAGGACGGTGCCGCATTGAGCTTGAGGTTCATGGTCGGTCCCTGCGGAAAGCTGATTGCCGGGATGTACTGATACTGGGCGGTGCGCAACATTACGGCTAAATGCACAAGGTCGATCAGCGTGCCCACATAAGCGGAATAGACCGCGCCGTCCCCCTGTGCAGCCTCGTTCAATAAATCCGACGACGCTCCGCTGGAAATGGTGTCGGCCATTGTCTGACCGTGGCCGTCGTCAAGCAGCAAGGGAGCGCTAATTTGCGTCAGGCAATCTACCTGGTCTAGCAATGGCTGCTTGAAGCAGTCTGGGTTTGGCTTCAACGCCAGCGCAGCAGCTAGTTTTGCAGACCGCTCCTTGATCACGTTCTCGTCGTCTGTCGCGACAGTCTGCATCCCAGCGATGTAACGTTCTATGCGCTGCTGCTCGAGCGACTCCTTGTTGAGCCCGATACTCGCTCGGATAAATACGCCGGGATTTCCTTTAACAGCGGAACGAAGAGTGTTGAAATCACCACCAGTCTCCGGGGCGACAAATAACAGGGCGCGCTGTGCGCCGTCAGGAACGACAATGAGCGTTCCGTCGAGTGGGTTCTGCTTCCAGGTTTCGACCTTGGTGAACCAGTTATCTGGCGGCTCATTGGTTGTGCCACGCAAGAAAGCCACAATCAACAACAGGTGATTCGACTGCGTGGCGGGCAGGTCCGTCTTCACTCTCAACCGGTCACCCGGCTGCAACTCGGGTACCTGGGCAATCGGCAACGTCGCGGCACCTCGAGTGACATAGACGTCAATTCGGGGTCCCGGAAGATCAAAGCGCGCGTCGTCTGCGCGGACCAACGGAGAGGGGCCTAACAGTACGAGGCATAGCGTCGCTTTCAGCAATTTCATCACGAGTTCAACTCTAGAGAGCCAAGACCTCGAAACCAATGAAGATCACTACACAAACCGTCCGTGTATTTCCACACGCATCACCAATGGAACGCAGCGCTCTGCTGAAGTGCATCACCCTGTCGTCACACTCAAGGCTCGGCCGTGTGGAACCACATGGATACGCTGTGCAGTGGTACATGCAGTCGCCATGTAGCGATACGGATGCTTCAGGAAGCAAGCAACGCCTATGATTTGAGTCAGGGGCGAAATAGAAAAGCAACTGATGACGATCTTAATTGTGGAAGACAACCCGACGATTCGAAGGCTGATCCGGCGCGCGATCAGCGACATTGCCGACAACATTATCGAGTGTGAAGACGGAGCCGACGCATTGGCCGCGTATACAGAACACAGGCCTGATGCGGTGCTGATGGACGTGAGGATGCCGCGCCTGGACGGCCTTTCAGCCACACGGAAAATCCTCGACCATCATCCCGATGCAAGAATCGTTATTGTGACCGATTACAACGATGACGGACTGCGCAGCGCAGCTCGGGAGGCAGGAGCGTGCGCCTACGCTTTGAAAAACAATCTCACTGAACTCGACACGGTACTCACGGCCGCTCTGAATAGCTGCCGCGCCCAGGATTCAATCCCCGGCGCACTCTAAAGCAGCTTCTCATGCAGCGCGGATCGATGCTGTAACGCAAACCTCGCAAGCGCATTCGCGCCTTCGATGTTTAGTTTTCGGCACATGTTGGTACGGTGATTTTCCACAGTTCGATAGTGGATCGACAGGGCGTCACCAATCTCCTTGCTGGAAAGGCCATCCGCAATCAGGCGAAGAATTTTCTTCTCCGAGGGAGTCAGTACGGTGATGTCCAGCTGCTGAACGCTCCCGGACACCTCGAACTTCCCATTGCGGCTCGCATCAGGTCCTCGTCAACGTGGAACGTCATGAACACGACGTGCGTGTCGATCTTCTGCGCCGATAACTCGCGCGCCACTCCCAGTCCGTTCAAGCCCGGCATATCGATGTCGAGAATTGCAACCGCGGGCCGCAATGCGACGATCTGACGCAACGCATCGTCTCCATCCGAAGCCTCCGCAATCACACGCAGATCCGTATCTTCCTCGATGGTTGCTTTGAGCCCTCGACGTACAACCGGGTGATCATCTGCAAGCAGAACCTCAATGACGTCGCTCATGCTGCGGGCTCACTTTCCAATGGGAAGTTGATTACGATCAAGGTCCCCTTCCCGTTCTCGCTCTTGATCTCCAGCGTTCCTCTCATCAGCATGGCGCGCTCGCGGATGCCGGTCAACCCAAATCCCCCGGCGCCGGACTTGGGATTGCGTGGTTCGCTCGGCAATCCCCTGCCATTATCGGAAATTGTCAGCACGACGGAAGACTTCGTTCGGCGCGCTGTCACCGTGCCCTCAGTCGCATCCGAGTGCTTCACGATGTTGTTCACGCCCTCTTGAACGATGCGATAGATGTTGATGCGCTGGTCTTCCGGGAAGGCGTCGTCAATGTCTTCGATGTCGGCCTTCAGTTCAATCTCCGATGCGCGGGCTACCTTTGTCAACATCGCTTGAATGGCCTTCGACAGTCCCAGCCGGTCAAGCTGGAAAGGCCTCAGCGCATAGGAAATCGCTCGCGTTTCGTCAATCGCCTGCGTGGCCTCCGCGCTAATCTCTTCTATCGTTTGCTGCCTGTCTTCTTCAGCGACCGATTTGCCTTTCGTCTTTAGCAGGAAGAGTGCGAGGTTGTTGATGATGATCATGCGCTGACCGAGGCTGTCGTGCAGTTCTGCAGCGATGCGTCTGCGTTCGTTTTCCTGGGACGCAATGAGCTTGCGCGAGAATGCCTGCTGCGATGCCTGCTCTCTTGCCATCTGTTCCACGCGGCGGTTCCAGAGAAGCCATAGGATCCCCAATGTAGTTAGGACGATTAAAGCGAAGAACCACCACCGGCGATAGAACGGGGGGACCACTGTCACTCGCAACGTACTGTCTGCCAGGCTTGCGATCCCATCGCTGTTTCTTGCAGCCACACGGAAGACATAGTCGCCCGGGGGCAGATGAGTGTAGTACGCCGTTCGCCTGTGTCCCACCTCCTGCCAGTCGTCGTCTACGCCATCCAGCTTGTAACGGAAGGAGATCTGTTCCGGCCTCGAGTAGTTCAGCGCCGTGTACTGTACTTCAAGGTTCGTCTGGCCGGGACGCATGACAACCTCGTTGACCGCAGTCTGCAACTTATGTTCGAGGGACGCCGATTCGATGACGACTCTAGGGGGCAACTTGTCGACGGACACAGATGTTGGATCGACAATGGCGACACCCTTCTCGGTTGGGAACCAAAGAAATCCACGCGGGTCTTTCGCCCCTGCCGGCCACACGCCGCCATTGCATTCCATGCTCAACATGCCGTCCGCTCTTCCGTACGCGACCGAGTCGAGCCGCTTCTCGCGACCCTCCGCCACGTCGATCAGTTGCTTCCGGCTTACGCGGTAGATGCCCCGGTTAGAGCTGATCCAGAACCGCTGCTGACCATCTTCAAGGATTTGAAAAGCGCCATTGTCGTAAAGACCTGAACCCTGATTGAAGACCACCCATTTGCCGTTGTGAAGCCAGCCGATACCACCGTCGTAGGTCCCCACCCAGATCTCGCCTGCGCTGTCCTGGTCGATCGCGCGGATGTTGTTGCTGGGCAAACCTTCGGCCTCAGTCCAGCGCGTCATCACTCCGTTATGGATGCGCGTGAGACCACCGTAGCCACCGACCCATGTGTCTCCGCTACGGTCTTCAAGGATCACACGGGCATCGTCACACGCCAGGCCATCGCGCATGGTGATCCAGCGTGAGTTCGTTTCCGCAAGCACGTAGATCCCCTTTGGAGTTCCGAGCATCATGGCGCCGTCCCGCCTCTGGTGGATGACCTGAATGACGGGAAGTGTCTCTTCCGGAATGCCGGGAGGAGCCGCTAGTCGTCCGTGGGAAAAAATTCTCAACCCGTTGTGCGACCCGACCCAGATGTTTCCCGATCGATCTTCAGCCAGCGCCGTAACGAGCCCGGGGACGCCGTCCGCCTTGGTGAAGGCCGTCACCTGGCCGTTATGAATGCGCGACAGGCCTGCCGGCCAGCTCCCCACCCACATGTCGCCTGTGCTGGATTCCATTACCGGATACACACCGTCGCTCGCGAGGCCTTGCGTTGAAGATAGCGACTTGATGGATTTTCGCTGCACGCGGAATAACCCATCGTTCTCCGAACCCACCCACATGTTGTCTTCGTCGTCGGCAAGGACGACGTTATAGGGAATGCCCTTTTCTATCCCGTCCGACGGGAAGATTAAAGTGCGTCGGAAGTCCGGTGAAATCTGGCCCTTCCAATTCTCCCGTTTCGAACTCAGCCAGTCTGTCGTTACCGTTCCTTTCTTCATAACCAGGGATCCGTTTAAAAGCTTTCCCAGGCGCCCATCTGTAGTACCAATCCACACAACATCGTCCCCTCCCACCGCGACACCTCGAATGCGTGCCGGCGCCAATGTTTTCGGCAGCGAATAGCTGGTCAGGTGGCCACGCGTGAAGCACAGGAGATTGTCGTTCCGTATCGCCCAGAATCCTGTTCCGCCCCACCACAACGGAATGAATCGCGTTTCGTCTCGGTCAAATGCTTCCCGTTCAAAGCGCCCTGACTGCGGTGACCAACGGTACACCCGGTCGTCAGAGTTCACCCACACGCCACCGCGATGATCGTAGGTCATCGCACCCACCGAATGTGGGCGAAGTCCGTTCTTCTCTCCCATCCCTTCGAAGTGGCCAGCATGATATCGAATCAGGTTGCCATCTTCGCTGGCCATCCAAAGATCGCCGCCGTCTCCGTTGGCCATCGCCACAAAGCGATTGGAGGTGATGCCCGGCGTATTGCTCTTGTTGAAGACGGTAAACCGAATGCCGTCGAACTTTGCAATTCCATCCAGCGTGGCAACCCAGAGGTAACCGTCTGGAGCCTGAACGATGCCGCGAATGCTGTTTTGCGGGAGGCCGGAGTCGGCCGTCCACTGCGTTGATCGATACTGCGCCCGTCCGCGAGTGAACGAGAAAACGCAAAGCGCCAGGAACGCGATCAGCAGCGCGCGCTCGGATACGCCTCTATCCTTGCGGGCATAACGATCGTGTGGCCCCTGCGTCATGCTGCACATTTCCTCGACATGGTCCAGAGCTGGGCGTGGGCGGTGTCGAAATTGTACCCGTTCCGCCACGTCTGCTCTACCCCCGATCCATGCGGAACCACACGGCTTTCCTATGTAGCGCCGCACGCGAGAACGTGTAGGGTCACGGATTTCCTTTTGGATCGCCCCGGCCTAACCTAAGTTCTCAAGGAGACACACTATGAGCGCGAATAAGCGCATTTCAAAGGCTCTTGCACTACTCTTACCCGCTGGCGTCGTCGGCATTTCCGCCGCACTGGCCGCGACGCAAAGTCAGGCGGAAGCGACCCTCCACACCGCCTCCAACAACGTGTCGGTGGCCGACCGCCTCAGCGAAATCCGCGCGGAAGTTTCCTCGGCCAGCGACGCCGTCTTCAAGAGCCCGTCCGGTCCCCACCTCATGCTAGCCGACTGGCTGAACGGCGGGTTCGGTTGGCGCAACGGCGGCTGGGGTAACGGCGGCTGGGGTAATGGCGGCTGGCACAACTGGGGCAACGGCGGCTGGGGCAATGGCGGATGGCACAACTGGGGCAACGGCGGTTGGCACAACTGGCACAACTTCTGGCACAACTGGTAGCCCTGGCTGAATTGCTCACGCGAAAGGACATAGGAATCATGCAAACCTCGGAACCGCGGATTCAAA
>Ga0302180_10000244_pt1 | contig 45962 bp, 42 predicted proteins | sample I_Palsa_E3_2_FD_200575 | JGI IMG/M metagenome (GOLD analysis project Ga0302180, IMG submission 200575) | Peat permafrost microbial communities from Stordalen Mire near Abisko, Sweden - I_Palsa_E3_2 | ecosystem: Environmental > Terrestrial > Soil > Palsa > Peat permafrost | place: Sweden...
CTGCATCACGGCACCGAGCAGCAGAAAAACCATTACCTGCCGCGGCTCGCGCGCGGCGAGGAAATCCCCTGTTTCGCACTCACCGGCCCGCGGGTGGGCTCGGACGCGGCATCGATCCCCGACACCGGCGTGGTGTGTCGCGGCCAGTGGCAGGGACGCGAAGTCATCGGCCTTAAGTTCAACTTCTCCAAGCGCTATATCACTCTGGCGCCGGTGGCAACCGTGGTGGGCCTGGCGTTCCGGATGTTCGACCCGGAGCATCTGCTCGGCGAGCAGGTCGATATCGGCATCACCTGTGCACTGCTGCCGCGCGATACGCCCGGCATCGAGATCGGGCGGCGTCACATGCCGCTCAACGTCGCGTTCCTGAACGGTCCGGTGCGCGGCCACGACGTATTCGCGCCGCTCGATTGCATCATCGGCGGACTTGCGATGGCGGGATCCGGCTGGCGCATGCTGGTCGAACAGCTATCGGTCGGTCGCTGTATCTCGCTGCCGGCGAATGCCACCGGCGGCGCTCTGGCCGCCATTTTCGCGACCGGCGCCTACGCGCGCGTGCGGCGCCAGTTCAATACGCCGATCGGCCGCTTCGAGGGCGTGGAGCAGGTGATCGCGCGCATGGTGGCCTTCGGCTACATCATGGACGCGGCGCGCAGCGTGACCACCGCTGCCATCGACAGCGGCGAGAAGCCGGCGGTGCCGGCTGCAATCCTCAAGTATCACGTCACCGAGCTGGGGCGGCGGGTCGGGAACGATGCGATGGATGTGCAGGGCGGCAAGGGCATCATGCTCGGGCCGAACAACTATCTCGGGCGCGGCTATCAGTCGATTCCGATCGCGATCACGGTCGAGGGCGCCAATATTCTCACCCGCAGCCTGATCATCTTCGGCCAGGGCGCCATACGCTGCCACCCGTTCGTGCTACGCGAAATGAACGCGGTCTGGGACCAGGATCGCAAGCACGGCGTGTCCGAATTCGATCGCGCGCTGTTCGGTCACATCGGCTTCACGATATCCAACGCTGCGCGCTCGCTGCTGATGGCGTTGAGTCTGGCGCGCTTCGAGCGCGTGCCGGAAACCGGGCCGACACGGCGCTACTACCAGCACATCGAGCGCTTCAGCGCCTCGTTCGCCTTCGCCACCGACGTCGCGATGCTGACCCTGGGCGGCTACCTGAAGAAGAAGGAGACCATATCGGCACGCCTGGGCGACGTACTGTCGGCCATGTACCTGGCCTCGATGGTGCTCAAGCACCACGAGAATGAGGGCCAACCGCCGGAGGAACTGCCGGTGGTTGAGTGGGCCTGCCGTGAGCTGCTCTATCAGGCGCAGGAGCAGCTGCACAGCGTACTGCGCAATTTTCCCAACCGCGCACTGGCCGCCATGATGCGGCTGCTGGTATTCCCGCGCGGCCTGACCTATTTTGCCCCGGCCGACCGCCTCGGACGCAGCGTTGCCGAGCTGGTGCTCAACGACACCGCCACGCGCACACGGCTGTGCCGCCTGGTGTACCGCACCGTTGAGCCCGGCAACCCGCTCGGTGCGCTGCAGCAGGTACTGGAAATGGCCGCAGTGGCCGAGCCGCTGGAGCGGCGGCTGCGGGTCGAGGGCCAGAAGACCGGCCGTCTGACGGCGCTCGATTTGCCGGGCCAGATCGAGCAGGCCTGCGCGCTCGGCATTCTTTCCGAGGCGGAAGCGCAACTGCTCGCCGACTATGACCGCCGGGTGATGCAGATCATCGATGTGGACGATTTCGCGCCGCACGAGCTGGGGCAAGCCGCGGCCCGAACATTTCCGCGCGCCATCAATCCAACCATCATGCACAGCAGTTGATGCCGCACTAATGTACCTGGCGTTCTTTGGAATAGCGGAAAAGCCGTTTGCGATCACCCCGGATCCGCGTTACCTCTACCTGAGCGCGCGGCATGCGGACGCGCTGGCGCATCTGGTGTACGGCATCAACGAGGCCGGCGGCTTCATCCAGCTCACCGGCGAGGTAGGTACCGGCAAGACCACCACTATCCGCTCGCTGCTGGCGCGCGCTCCGAAGAACGCCGAGATTGCCCTGATTCTCAATCCGCGGCTGTCGCCGGGCGAATTCCTGCTGGCGCTGTGCGAGGAGCTGGGACTGGGGGCGAACGACAGTGCCGCGGGCAACTCCAAGGAGATGGTGGATCTGCTGAATCGCTATCTGCTGCGTGCGCACGCGCAGGGACGGCGCGTGGTGCTGATTGTCGATGAAGCGCAGAACCTGGCGCCCGAAGTGCTGGAGCACATCCGGCTGCTCACCAACCTTGAGACCGAAACCCAGAAGCTGCTGCAGATCATTCTCATCGGCCAGCCGGAGCTGCGCAAACTGCTGGCGCGCGAGGATCTGCGCCAGCTGGCACAGCGCATCACCGGCCGCTATCACCTGGATCCACTGACGCGCCAGGAGACCGCGGCTTATGTGCGGCATCGAATGCGCGTCGCCGGCGCCACGGCCGATATCTTCACCGGCAGCGCATTGCGCGCGGTGTTCAACGTCACGCGCGGCATTCCGCGTGTCATCAATATCGTCTGCGATCGGGCGCTGCTCGGCGCCTACACCCAGGATCTGCACCAGGTGCCCGGCGCGCTGGTGCGCCGGGCCGCTGCCGAAGTGTTCGACCAGGAGCTGTCACCGCGCTGGATGCCGCTGCTGATCGGCGGCCTGGCGGTGGCGGTGCTGGCGGGCAGCGCCGCATTATTCTGGCGCTTTGCCCCTGCCCGGATGATTCCCGGCAGCGCGAGCACCAATCCCGCGGCCGCTAGCGTGCCTGCAACCACCACCCCGGCCACCGCCGCGCCGGCCACCGTCGCCCCGGCCACCGTCGCCCCGGCCGCCGAGCCCGCCGCCACGGCCGCCACGGCCGCGGGCGCCGCCACTTCGAGTGGCGCTGCGGCCGGAGAACCGAACCCGGCCACTGCAGCGGCGCCGCCTGCCTTTGCGCAGCTGCTGGCGATGAATCGCAGCAGCGCCGACCCCGACACGGCGTTCGCCCAGCTGCTCGGCCTGTGGCAGGCGACCTACAGCCCGGGCAAGACCGACGGCTGCACCCAGGCCCTGGCGCAGGGTCTGCGCTGTCTGATGCAGCGCGGTTCGCTCGCACAGTTGCGTATGCTCAACCGACCCGCCATCCTGATGCTGAGCGACGATGCGGGGACGGCCAGCCAGGTCGTGCTGCGCGCGCTTGGGGAAGATACGGCGCAAGTGCAGATCGGGAGCCAAAGCGCGACCATCAGTGTCGCGGAACTCACGCGCTACTGGTTCGGCGACTTCGTGCTGTTGTGGCGTCCCAGTGGCAAGGATGTTCGCGACCTGAGCGCCGGGATGCGCGGCGCACCGGTGCGGCGGCTGCGCGAGCAGCTCAATCGCTGGAGCGGCGACGGCAGCAACGCCTCGAGCAGCGATGAATACGATGGGAGCCTGGTGCAGTTGGTCGAACAGTTTCAGCGCGCCAATCGCCTCACGGTCGACGGCATCGCCGGCATCGAAACGCAGGTGGCGCTGGACGCCGTGCTGTCGGCGCCGGATTCGCCGTTGTTGCAGCCGCGTGCGGCACAACAGGCCTCCGCCCGAGGCAGCTGATGTCGCTCATTCTCGACGCACTGAAGAAATCCGAGGCCGAACGGCAACGGCAAACCGGGCCGACCTTGCTCGAGGTGCGCATTTCCCAGCCGCGGCGCCGCTATCCGGCCTGGGTGATGGCGGTCGGGGCCCTGCTCGCCCTCAACATGCTGCTGCTGCTGGTATTCGTGCTGCATCGGCCGGCATCCTCGCAGGCGCAAGCGCCGCCAACCACGGCCATGGCGCCGGCAGCCGCGGCAGCAGCGCCGGTGGCGAGCGTGCCGGCGCCGACATCGTCGGGCGCGCCGCCCAACGGCGTGGTGCCAGTAACAGCGAGCACGCAGGCGCCGGTGCTCGACAGCTCAGCAGCGCTCGACCGCGGCAGCGGGACCATGCAGCCGGTACCGAGGATGCCCCAACGCGAGGCCGGCGGCGACGGGCAGGACAGCGCCGGCAACCCCGCCGACGATGAGCCGGCGGTGCCGCCCGGCCGCGACGCCGCCAGCTCCGAACGCGACAGCGCCGGCCACTACGCCAATCTTCCGAATTTCAGCGACGTCGGCGGCGATCTGCCGGACCTGCGGCTGGATCTGCATGTCTACGCCGAACGCGCGCGCGACCGTTACGCGATGATCAACATGCACCGAGTGCGCGAAGGTGACGCGTTACCGGAAGGGCCACGGGTGCTGGCGATCACACGCGAGGGCGTTGCCCTGGACTACCGCGGCCAGGAATTCATGCTCCGTCCGCAGTAGCGAGCTTGGCGTCCTTGAGCAGGCTCTGCAGCTCGAACTGCGCATCCGCGACCTGTTCTGGAGTCGGCGACAGGCCGTGGTCCAGCAGACGCTTGGACTGCATATGGTCCTGGATGCGGTTCAGCGAGTCGACCGCGATCAGGCGCCGCGACTGGAAATAAAACGCCGAGAACGCCGGTTTCTGCAAATCGCCGCGCGTCACCACCTGGTCGTAGCCGTGGCTCAGGCCCACCATCTGCAGCTTGATGTCGTACTGGTCGGACCAGAACCAGGGCGCGGCGCGAAATGGCCGTTCGCGCCCCATGAGCGCGGCCGCCGCCGATTTGGCCTGCTCGATCGCATTTTGTACCGACTCGAGCCGCAGCAATCGTCCATCGGCCAGGCGTCGCGCGGTGCAGTCACCGGCCGCAACGATCGACGCATCGCTGGTGCGCGCACAATCATCAACGATGATGCCGCGATCGCAGGCCAGGCCGGCGGCGGCGGCCAGCCGGTCATCGGGCACCACGCCTATTCCCACTACGACGCAGCCGGCCGCGTGCTCGCGCCCATCGGCCGTGCGTACCGCCTCGACCCGGCCGCCACTTCCCGCAAGCCCGGTCACCTGCGCGCCGAATACCAGTTCAACGCCGTGCGAGCGATGCAGGCGCTCGAATGCTTCGGATACGATCGGCGCGGTCACACGCGACATCAATCGCGGCAGACCTTCGAGCACCGTCACTTCAGCTCCGAGCTTGCGCGCGCTCGCAGCCACTTCCAGGCCGATAAAGCCGCCGCCGATGACTACCACCGGCCGTTGCTCGGCCGCGCAGCGGCGGATCGCCGCAGAGATGGCCGCGGAGTCGTTGATCGAGCGCAGGCTCAGCACCTCGCCGAGCGCGGCGCCCGGCAGCGGCAGGGCGCGCGCCAGCGCCCCGGTAGCGAACGCGAGCCCGCTGTACGCCAGCCGTTCACCGCTGGCCAGCTGCAGCGTTGACGCGGCACGATCGATCGCGCTCACGTGAGTATCGAGCCTGAGGTCGATCCTGCGGCGCCGGAGCGAATCGGCCCCGCGCAGCGCCAGCGCCGTGTGCGCACCGGGTTCGATCAGCCATTTCTTCGACAGCGGTGGGCGCTGGTAGGGCGGGTGCAGCTCGTTGCCGATCAGCAGCAGTTCGCCCTCATAGCCTTCCTGGCGCAGCGATTCGCCGATCTGCACGCCGGCCTGGCCCGCGCCGACGATCAGAATTGGTGCCTGGGCATCCACGTATTAACTCGCCTGCGCTATCAGCTCTGACGGTCTGGAAGCTCTACGGTCAGACCGTCGAGCGCCGGCTCGACGACCAACTGACAGGACAGCCGGCTGTTGGGGCGCCGCTCCGCTGCCACATTGCTCAACATCAACGCTTCATCATCCGAGGGCGGCGGCAGTTTGTCCAGCCAAGGATCCTGCACATAACAATGGCAGGTGGCGCATGCGCAGTTGCCGCCGCACTGGGCTTCGATGCCGTCGATGCCGGCATCCACCGCGGCGCGCATGACGCTGCTACCGGCATCGACCTGAAGTGTCCGGACGCGACCATCGGGCTCGATATAGGTGACTTGCGGCATGCAACCGTTACCGGCGGATTTGGGGCCGCTAGTGTATATCCGCCGGCGCAACCGCCCCCCAGTGCCTGCGGCATGGAAGCAAAAGTCCAAATTCCAGTGAATTCCGTCCATTCTCGCGCCGCCGCCGATCCTTACTATGCACGGCTATGGCAATGTCCAAAATCCAGGTCGCCATCATCGGCGCCGGTCCATCCGGGCTGCTGCTGTCACAGCTGCTGCACACCCAGGGCATCGAATCGATTGTGCTGGAGCGACACACGCGCGAATACGTCGAGGCGCGCATACGCGCCGGATTGCTGGAGTGGGGCACAGTCGATCTGCTGAACCAGGCCGGCGTGGGAGCGCGCATGATGCGTGAGGGCCTGGCGCACGACGGTGTCGAGCTTGCTTTCGACTGCAGCACGCATCGCATCGATCTGAAGGCGCTCACCGGACAACGCGTCATGGTCTATGGACAGACCGAGCTGCAGAAAGACCTGGCGGATGCGCGTACCGGTTCCGGCGGCTGCATCGTCTGGGATGCGAAGGACGTTGCGATCCATGACTACGCCGATCGCACTGCACGCGTGAGCTACACCCAGCGTGGTGAGCGCCGCGAGGTGGACTGCGATTTCATCGCCGGTTGCGATGGCTACCATGGCGTCACGCGCGCCAGCGTTCCGCAGCACGCGATCACGCTGCACGAGCGTATCTATCCCTTTGGCTGGCTCGGCATCCTCGCCGACGTGCCTCCGGTGGCGGCAGAACTGGTCTACACCAACAACGCGCGCGGTTTTTCCCTGTGCAGCATGCGCTCCAGGACTCGCAGCCGCTACTACCTGCAGTGTGCGCTCGACGACGACATCGACAGCTGGCCTGACGAGCGTTTCTGGGATGAGCTGCGGCTGCGGCTGCCGGAAAAATATGGCTCGCGCCTGATCACAGGCGCGTCGATCGAGAAGAGCATCGCGCCGCTGCGCAGCTTCGTGGCCGAGCCGATGCGCTTTGGCCGCCTGTTCCTGGTTGGCGATGCGGCCCATATCGTGCCGCCGACCGGCGCCAAGGGACTGAACCTGGCGCTCGCCGACGTGCGCGTGCTGTTCGAAGCGATGGTCGACTACTATCGATGCGGCAGCGAGACGCTGCTCGACGAATATTCCTCACGTGCACTGGCACGGGTGTGGAAGGCGACGCGCTTCTCGTGGTGGTTCACCTCGCTGATGCACCGCTTCAGCGACGACACCATTGCGCGCAAGATGCAGCTGGCGGAGCTGCAGTACATCGGCGAGTCGCCGGCGGCAGCTGCGGCATTTGCCGAAAACTACGTGGGGCTGAGGTTGCGGTAACAGCCAGAAAAATCCAAGTTCCTGCGGGTTTCGTCCATGTACCCGCGCCAGCCGCGCGACTAGACTGTGGCGCGAGCATCGCTCAAGCGCCACCGGATTCGGCGCAGGCAGTGCCTTGCAAGTCGGGGGGATGCATGAATCTCAAAACTTTTTTTTGGGCACTGGGCGCGCTCGGCATGGTGGCGCCGCTGGCGGCATTCGCGCAGACCTCGACCGGCGCCGATACCGGCACGCTCCAGGAGATCGTCGTTACCGCGGAGAAACGCACCGAGAACATCCAGGAAGTTCCGATCGCCATCACGGCGTTCTCGGAGTCGGAGCTACGCGCCAAGGGTGCGACCGACATCCACAGTCTGTCGACCCTGACGCCGAACGTGAATCTTGACTCCGGTTCACCGTTTTCGGGATCAAACTCGGTGCTGTCGGCCTCGATCCGCGGTATCGGCCAGGATGACTTCGCCTTCAACCTCGACCCCGGTGTCGGCGTCTATGTCGACGGCGTCTACTACGCGCGCACCGTCGGCGCCAACCAGAACCTGCTCGACGTCGAACGCATCGAGATCCTCAATGGCCCGCAGGGCACGCTGTTCGGGCGCAATACCATCGGCGGGGCGATCAGCATCGTGACCCGCACGCCGGGCGATGAGCTGGCGGTGCAGGCCCAGGTGACCGGGGGCAGCTACGACCGGCGCGACGTGGCGCTGATGGCGGACATCCCGCTGGCGAGCAATCTGCTGTCAACGGTCACGTTCTCCAACGAGTATCGCGACGGCTACCAGAAGCGCATTCCGTACCCGTCGCCGACGCCGTACGTCACCGATCCGGTAGGCGCGATGCACAGCTCCGGAACAGAAACCTTCGACACCCAGGGCGGCGAGAACCAGCAGGTGGCGCGCGCCAAGCTGCTGTGGAAGGCATCCGACTCGTTGACCGCGACGCTGTCACTCGACTGGACCCATACCAACCAGCCTTCAACGGCGAGCACCGTGCTGGAGACCATTACCAATCCGGCCAACCCGGCCGCGGTGTTCGGGCCGATCTACAACGCCTGTCTTCTGGGTATCCCGTTTGCGCCGACCGCGGCGCTGGTGTGCGGGCCGCGCAACACCGTCGGCACTCCGCTGTGGCAGGCGAATCTGAACCCCGCCACCACCCGTCTGTTGTACGGGCCGGCGGTCACCAACACCGGAAACATCGACACCACCTATGCGACCGGACAGAATTTCGACAAGCTCGATTCCTACGGCGGGGCGCTCACGACCGAGTGGGTGCTCGACCCGTCATTCACGCTGCGCTCGATCACCGGTTGGCGGCGACTGCACTGGACCCCCGGTCTGGATGCCGATGGTTCACCGATCGATTTTTTTGAACTGAGTTTCGCCGAAGCACAGCACCAGATCTCCGAAGAACTGCAACTGATTGGAGACCTCCTCGACTCGAGGTTGAAACTGGTTGCTGGCCTGTACTATTTCAACGAGGGCGGCTATATCCACGACTACGTGACTTTCGGCGGCGGCCTGCTGCAGGTGGATGGCCCGAATACGCTCAACACCACGTCTTACGCCGGCTATCTGCACCTGGATTACAAGCTGACGGATCAGATCGGACTGACGCTCGGCGGCCGTGAGTCGAGCGACCGCAAGACCTTTACCGGCGGACAACAGGACCTGAACGGCTTTTTCCAGCGATTGATCGGCGGCTGCTATGCCGGCTATCCCGCCACGCCGACGCCAGCCTGCCAGGCGATCCTGGCTGGGGACGGTTTTGGTTTCACCAACCCCAACAACCCCTACCAGGTCTACCCGCTGGGTGAGAACCACCAGAACTTCACCGAGTTCACTCCGACCGCGGGCGTCCAGTATCACTTCGATCCCGACCTGATGCTGTACGCCGACTACGCCAAGGGCTTCAAAACCGGCGGCTGGACCACGCGACTGACCGCCCCGCTGCCGCCAGGATCACCGGCGCAGGCGTTCGGGCCGGAGACCGACCAGACCTACGAGGTGGGATTCAAGTCGGAATGGCTCGATCGGCAGCTGATAGTCAACGCGGCGGCGTTCTACAGCCTGTACGACGGCATCCAGCTGACCTATCAGATCAGCACCTCGCCGGTGACGCAGAACGCTGGCAACGCCACGATCAAAGGTCTGGAACTGCAAACGCAGTCGCGCCTCGGACAGCACTTCACGCTCACCGGCAACCTGGGCTACATGGATGCGTACTACCGGTCGATCAACCCGGCCGCCGCTCCATTCACCGGCAGCGAGCTGCCGAAGACACCGCGCCTGAAGATATCGCTCAGCCCGGACGTGCACACCGTGCTGGCCAATGGCGCCACGCTGCGTGGCGCGGTGGACTACTCGCATACCAGCCACATGTTCAACGACGCGCAGAACACGCCGCTGCTGGCCCGACCCGACGTCGATATGGTGAACGCTTCGGCCACCATCGTGTCACCGAGCGGCAAGATTACCTTCACCTTTGGCGGCACCAACCTGACCGACAAGCGCTACATCACCACCGGACAGCCGCAAGTCGCCGGCGGGGTCGTATTCGGCACCTACAACCCGCCGCGCGAGTGGTATGCCACGCTCGGCCTGAAGTACTGACGGGCGGCCGCGCCGGCCGCAGCCGCCATGGACGGCGGCTGCCGGAGATTGTACTTTTCGGATCATGCCACTGCGCCTGAATCACCGCGCTGCCTCGGCCGAGCGCGCGGACGTACCGGCCTTCTTCTTATATGGTGAACCGCTGCGGGCGCCGGATGCGCGCACCGTGCACGTGGAAACCATCGCCGCGCGCAGCAGTCTGTACGACTGGAAAATCCGCGCCCATCGCCACCGCGACCTGCACCAGGTACTGATCGTGTGGCGCGGACCGATCGAGGCGCAGCTGGACGGCGCGCGCCAGACACTGCGCGGGCCGGCGTTTGTCATCGTGCCGCCGCTCACGGTGCATTCCTTCCAGTTCGGCAAACAGACTGACGGGCTGGTGGTTACCTTCGCGGCCGGACTGGCACGCGAGATCTTCCGCGACAGCAGCAACCTGTGGGAGATCCTGGAGCGGCCGGCCGCCGCCAGGTTCCGGCGCGGCCAGCTCGCTGCCACCGATCTCACACAACTGGCAGCGATGCTGCTACGCGAATCGTCGCGCGCCGCTACCGGTCGCGACAGCGCGCTGCACGGCCTGCTCACGACTTTGCTGACCAACTTGTTGCGCATTTCCGAAGGTGCGGCGCTCCCGGCTCGTAGCGCTGCCAATCGCGAACGCGAGCTGGTGGCGCGCTTCCGCGAGGCGGTCGAGCGGCACTACCGCGCGCATCTCGACGTAGCAGGCTACGCGCGCGAAATCGGCGCATCTGAGGCGGCACTGCGCAAAGCCTGCGTCAAAGCGACCGGTCAGTCGCCGACCGAGCTGATCCACGCGCGTATGCTGATCGAAGCGGAGCGCCAGCTGCGCTACACCGGCATGTCGATCACGCAGATCGCCTACTACCTGGGCTTCGACGACCCGGCCTATTTCAGCCGCTTCTTTACCAAGGGCATGGGAGCTTCGCCGCGCAGCTTCAGGCGCAGCACCGGCACCACCTGAAGCTTCGGCTTCAGGACAGTTCCTTGCGATACAAAATCCAGTCCTGCATCGGTCGCGCGCCGAAACGGCGATAGAACTCGATCGCCGATTGGTTCCAGTCCAGCACCGCCCATTCCAGCCGGCCGCAGCCGGCATCGCGCGCACGCTGCTCCAGGGCCGCGAGCAGCGCCAGTCCAATCCCGCGGCCGCGTTGCTCCGGGCGCACGAACAAATCCTCCAGGTACAGTCCCGGACGACACAGGAAGGTCGAGTAGTTGAAGAAGTAGAGCGCGAAACCGGCCGCCTGGCCGTCCCAGTCCGCCATCAGGGCGTGCGCGAACCGCGGTTCTCCAAACAGGTGGCGCTGCAAATCATCGGCATTTCCAACCATCATGTGGCGCAGCCGCTCGTAGTCCGCCAGCTCGCCGATGAGCTGGAATATGACCGGTACATCTGCCGTTTCGGCGGCACGCAGGCGCAGCATCGCCATTCTCCTAAACGGGTGAGGCGCGTCACATTATCTGTGCGCCGGCGCCGAGAGCGTCACAGTTCCGTCGCTGGCACCCGCATGCGGCGTTGTCCGCTTCGACAGACAGCATACAGTCCATGGGATCAGGCGATATTCTGCCCCAAACACCCAAGACCTCGGAGCCGGATGAAACCGCGAACCGCCCCAGCCGCCCCCACTGCCGCGGATCACGCCCCCGGCAGCGATCGCGCGCGTGCCCGGGAGCCCTCGTCGGCGCTACCGGCGGCGGGCGGCCGCGCATCACTGGCGATCGTCGCGCTGTCGGAAGACCCGTCGCTGCTCGAGTCCCTGACGCTGGCCGCGATCGACCAGGCCGCCGTGGTCACCTCGCCCTCGGCCGATCGCTTCGCCGATCAACTGGTGGCGAACGCGGCGGCCGTGGCGCTGATCGATGCCGCGGCCGCGCCGGCGCCGCTGGACGAGTTCATCGCCAGCGTGCATCGGCAGTTCCCGCAACTGCTGCTGCTGCTGGCGGGACCGGCGTTGCTGCAGAATCAGTTCGCGGCGCAGATCGCCGACGGCACCATATTTCGCTTCGCGCATAAGCCGGCCTCGGCGCAACGGCTGAAGCTGTTCGTGGACGCAGCGTTGCTGCGCCGCCAGGCGCTGATCGATCAGGCGACGGTGCCACCGGGCGCAGCCGGCACGGGCGTCGCTGGAGCGAGCGGGCCCAATCCGTTCGGCAGCTCCGGCCGCCGCCGCCCGTTGTGGGTCGTGACGTGGATGATCGTGTTCCTGGTCGTCGCCGCCGTGGTGGGCGCCGTGCTATGGCGTCGGCCGCTGATCGGTTCGCCCTCGGCCTTGGGGCCGGGCCCGGCCGAGGTGACCTCCGGCGCGCTCGCAAGCCCGGCCGCGGCCCCCAGGTCCGACGACCTTGCGGCCCAGGCGGCCGAGGCCGAACGCGAATCGATCGACCGGGCTGCCGCCGATCGCGCCGAGCGCGACCGCATCATCAGCGAAGGCGAGGCGCGCGAGGCCGCCCTGGCCGAGCAGGTCAGGCGCACCACGCTCGGCGCGCATGTCGAACAGGCGCATGTCTACCTGCAACTGGCGCAAAAGCGCCTGGCCGCCGGCGCGCTGGTCGAACCCGCCAACGACAGCGCCCGCGATTACGTACGCTCCGCGGTGGCACTGGCGCCGGACGATGCCGACGTACATGCGGTGGCGGTGGCGCTCGGGGATGCGCTGATCGGCAAACTGCGCGCGGCCATCGCCGCCGGCGACACCGAAGCGGCGGCGCGCTGGCTGCAGGCCGGTCGCGACTACCAGGTCAGTGAGGCCACGCTGGCGCCGCTGGGCGCGCAGCTGGAAACAATGCAGCACGCCCAAAGCGCGCGGGCCGAGGAATTGCTCGCCTTGCAGCGCGACTTCACCCAGCATCTGGGTCAGGGACAGCTGCTGGAGCCCGGTGATGAAACTGCATTCGCCAACTACCGCCGCCTCAAGGGGCTCGACCCGGACAACGCGGCGCTGCCGGTGATGCTGCATTCGCTGCGCAGCGCGCTCGCTGCCGAGGTACAGGCGCGCCTGGCGCGCAACGACGTCGCCGGTGCCCAGCAGCGGCTGCATGCCGCGCAGGCCGACGGGCTCGACGGGGACGAACTGCTCGCCGCCGCCGCCGCACTGGACCGGGCCCAGGCCGCAGCCACACCCGACGTGGTGCCGGAAGCGAAGCTGCAGCGCAAGCATTTCGTGCAACCGGTATATCCGCCGGATGCGCTGGCCAAAAACCTCAGCGGCGCGGTGGAGCTGGAATTCACCGTCACGCCCGAGGGCAAGGTTACCGATATCCAGATCCAGAGCGCCGAACCGCCCGGCGTGTTCGATCAGGCCGCGAGTAGCGCCCTGTCGCAGAGCCGCTACCAGCCGGTGCAGCGCGACGGCGTCGCGGTAGCGCAGCGCACGCGTCTCAGGCTGCGCTTCCAGCCATGAACCCGCGGCTGCTCATCGTCAGCGACGAGCGCGAACTGCGCACCTGGCTGCGACACCATGTCGAGATTCTGTGGCCCGACGCTGTGGTTGAGGAGATGGAGCCGGCGCAGCTGCAACTGCCGGCATCGTCGGTGTCGAGGAAGGATCAGGATCTGATCGTGCTCGGCGCGCAATGCGGCGACGCGCTTGAGGATCCGGCCACCGGTCTGGAACCGCTGCGGCAACTGGCGGGCCGTGACGATATGCCGCCGATCGTGGTCATCGCCTCCGGCGGCAACGAGATGACCGCGGTGCGCGCGATGCGACTCGGGGCGGCCGATTATCTGCCGCGCTCGGTGCTCAATGCGCAGCGGCTGGCGACCGCGCTGCGCCTGTCCCTGCGGACGCGCCGCCGCCCGTCCCAGGCGCGTCCCCGGCCGGGCAAGACGCTGCCGCGTCGCATCGATCCGTCGCATCTGGACCTGCCGCAGTACGCGATACTGCACAAGCTCGGCGAGTCCACCCGCGCCGCGGTCTACTTCGCCTACAGCATCACCCTCGGCCGCAACGTGGCGCTCAAGATCAGCAAACCGACGGTCGAGGGCGCGGAAGAATCGCGCGAGTTTGCTCGCGAATACGCTGCCATCAGCGCGGTACAGCACCGTTCGGTGGTGGAGATTTACGACTACGGGTTTCATGCCGGTCGGGAATTCATCGCCATGGAATATTTTCCGTGCGGCGACCTGAAGACGCGGCTGCAACAGCCCATGAGTGTGGCCGAGAGCCTGGGCTACGCGCTGCGCATCTGCGGCGCACTGCGCATCGTCCATGGCGCCGGCCTGATTCATCGTGATCTGAAGCCGCCGAATGTAATGCTGCGCGAGGACGGCTCGGTGGTGCTGATCGACTTCGGGCTGGCCAAAGGCCTCGAGACCACCGGCCAGCAAACCGCGATCGGCGTACTGCGCGGCTCGCCCTACTATATGAGTCCGGAGCAGGCACAAGGCCTGCTGCTCGACGCGCGCAGTGATCTGTACAGCACCGGCGTGATGCTGTTTGAAATGCTCACCGGCAACAAGCCGTACGTCGGCAACAGCGCCGTGGAGGTGATGCAGCAGCACGTGCACGGACCACGGCCGCGTCTGCCGGCGCAGCTCGCAGCGTTCGAGCCGCTGCTCGAACAGCTGATGGCGCGCGAACGCCACAAGCGTTTCCCCGATGCCGCGGCGGCTTACTCGGCACTGAAGGCTGCCATCGACGAGCTGGCGACGCCGGCAGCGCCAGTGGACGCCCAGGCAGGTGGAGCATGAACGACTCCGCCATCCAGGCGCTGCCGCAGGCGCTGCTGGTCGAGGTTGAAACGCTGCGCGACCAGCGCGATCTGTACCGCTCGCTGCTGTTATCCGAGCTGGAACCGCTCGCCGCATGCATGACGCACGCCCTGGAAACCGTGGAGCGCATCCGTGCGGCGCTGCGCATGACGACGCGCGACAATAGCGCGTTCCGCGGCAAGATCGAGCGCCTGCAGAGCGAGCTGACCTCGCTGTGCGAGGCCATGGTCGGGCTGCATCTGCCCAGCGTCAGCTCGCGTGTAGTCAGCGCCCAGGCAACGCTGCAGGCCATCGAGCTGCGCGCCGACATCAGCGGCGATGATCTGCTGCCGGCGATGGTGACGCTGGAGGAGCTGTGCAGCCATCTTCTGATCGCCGCCGATTGTGCCGCCGTGCACCTGCCGGCCGCCGTCGAGGGCGGCGCCGAGGAGGAGTTCGACGCGGGCCAGCAACGCGCGCCGCCTAAATTCATCGCCGCCCTGCAGCAGTTGAGCGACAAATTCGCCACCGAACAGGGCAAGCGCGTGGCGCTGGTGACGATGGGCCTGGAAGACATTCCGGAGCCCTGGATCAGCACGCTGTTCGATCTGCTCGGCCAGCTGCTGCGCAACTCGATCGAGCATGGCATCGAGGCACCGCAGCAGCGCGCGGAACGCGCCAAGCCAGAAATGGGCACGCTGGTGGTCGAATTCATCGATCGCGGCGCGCAGGGCTTCGACCTCAACATGCAGGACGACGGTGGCGGCCTGGATGCCGAGAAGATCTCTGAAGTCGCAGTCAGATTGGGCCTACTGAGCGCGGATGCGGCCAAGGCAGTGGATCCGGCGCGACTCGCCAGCGTGATCTTTCAGCCCGGCGTCACCACCGTGAAAGATCCCGCGCGCCGCGGTCTTGGCCTGCAAATCGTGCGTGATCACGTGCAACGCCTGGGCGGACGGATTCAGGTCGCAGCCAAGCGCGGCCAGTTCACGCGCTACCGATTGACCTTCCCGCCGCTGTCGGACGCCGAGCTTTCCGCCAACCTGCCCGCTTGACACGAAATTGACATCCCGCTGCAATGCGATCTCCCGTTGAGGGGGACGGCAATGCGGCTGGTCGACACCACACTTTTTTTCTCACCCACCAGCGGCGGGGTGAAGCGTTATCTCACCGCCAAGCACGCATGGCTGGCGACCCACAGTACTCACCACCATTCGATCCTGGTGCCAGGCAGTCGCACGCGCCTTCGCCCCGGCGACATCAGCACCGTAGCCGGCGTGCGGCTGCCGTTCACCTTCAACTACCGCCTGCCGCTCTTCCCGGGCACCTGGACGCGCATGCTGCATGCGCTCGAACCCGATCTGATCGAGGCCGGCGATGCGTTTCATCCGGCCTGGTGCGCGGCCCACGTCGCACGCGCACGCAACATTCCAATGGTGGCGTTTTTCCATTCTCACCTGGCGCAGGTGCTCGGTCGGCGCTTCGGCGCCGGCGTTGAACGCGCGATCACGCGCTACGTGCGCCAGCTGTACGGGCAATTCGACCTGGTGCTTGCTCCCAGCCGCGCGATGTGCAGCTATCTTGCGAAGCTGGGAGTAGCGCGCAGCAGCTACCAGCCGCTGGGCGTGGACACCGATGTATTCTCACCCGCGCGGCGCACGCTGGACCTGCGCCGCCAGCTTGAACTGCCGGACGATGCGCGATTGCTGGTGTTTGCCGGCCGCTTCTCCCAGGAAAAGAACCTGCACGTGCTGCGCGCAGCGATCGCATTGCTGGGCAAACCCTACCACCTGCTGCTGATCGGCGGCGGACGTGCCGCGCGCCTGAGCCACAACGTGAGCGTGCTGCCGTATCGACGCGACGGCGTGGAACTCGCGCACTGGCTGGCTTCGGCCGACGCCCTGGTGCACGCGGGCAGCAGCGAAACCTTCGGCCTGGTGATCGTCGAGGCCATGGCCTGCGGCCGGCCGGTGGTCGGCGTGCGCGCCGGTGCAGTACCGGAGCTGATCGATGAGCGCGTCGGCGAACTGGCGCAACCCGACGATGCTGCGAGCATGGCGCAGGCTATTCGCCGACTGTACGAGCGCGATCCGGATGTGCTGGGCGCCAACGCACGCGAGCGCGCCCTGCAACGCTACACCTGGTCCCACGTGCTGCACCTGCAGCTCGCGAGCTACGCGCGCGTATTCGGCTGGGCGCGCGATGCCGGCACGCTGCGTCGCGCGATGGAGTTTGGCTCGCCGAATCCCTAGCCGCAGCGAGCGACTACGGCGTGCAGTCGTAGATGGTCATGCCGCCGCGCGCATCGCCCACCGCCAGCCGGGTGCCGTCGCGCGAGAATCGCAGCAGCGTACAGTCATCGGCCAGCAGGTGCGCATCCTGCGGCTCGTTGGCGCCGCCGATACGCCACAGCAGCAGGCGCCGGTCGCGCGCCGCCGACGCCAGCCAGCTGCCGCTGGGACGGAAGGCGAGTGCCGTGATGCGTTCCGAATGCGCCTGCAGCTCGGTCGGACGCGAGCGCTCCGCGCCCCTGGCGCTGAAATCCCAAATCACCAGCGCAGCACCGGCGGCGGCTGCGAGAAATTTTCCGTTGGCGCTCCAGCCGGTGGCAAACACCTTGCTGCCCAGTCCGGGCATCTCCGATTCATCGTCGCTGGCTACATTCCATAAATGCACGCTGCCGTCCTGCATGCCGGCCGCGAGCAATCGGCCATCCGTATTCCAGCTCGCCGTAAGGCAGGCACCGCGCCACGGGTAATCGCGCGACTGCGGCTGCGCTGAAAGGCGGTGGATGCGCACGCCGCCGTTGCCCGCCGCGGCGATCTCGGCGCTCTTCGGTCGCCAGGCAAGCGCCGCGATGGCGCCGGCATGATCGGCAAAGCGATGCGTCGCCTGCCCGTGCTGATCGAACACCTGCAATGCGCGTCCGATGCTCACCGCGAGCAGTCGGCCGTTGTCGGCAAACGCCAGCTGCTCGCTCCATTCCTTGCCGCGGTGGATGGCTGTCGACTCGAGCGAGCGTGCATCCCACAGCAGCACGATGCCGTCCTGCCCCGACGATGCAAATAAACGTCCCGCGGGCTGCCAGCTCAGCGCCAGCACCCCGCCGTCGTGGCGGCCGATGACCCGCGGTTGCTGCGGCGATGCCATCGACAGCAGCAGCACGCCACCTTCGCCGCCGGCGACCGCAAGGTTGTTTCCATCGGCCGACCATGCCGCATCTACCGGGTAATCGCCCAGCTCGATACGCTCGCGTGGCCGCAGCCGGCCCGGGGCGGCGTTCATGCTACGCAGGATTCAAAGCCGGCCTCGAGCTCGGCGCGATCAAGTTTGCGGCCGATGAAGACCAGCCGGCTGCGCCGCGGTGCGTCGGCGCTCCAGGCGCGCTCGAGCTGGCCGTCGAACACCATGTGCACGCCGTGGAATACGTAGCGCCGATTCTCGCCCTTGAGATTGAGCACGCCCTTCATGCGCAGGATGTCCGCGCCGCGGCTTTGCAGCAGGTACGACAGCCAGTCGTTGACCTTGTTCGGATCGAGTGCACGCACATCGGTGAGCCCGATGGAACCGACCGCGAGATCGTGATGGTGCGAACCGAACTCGCGCTGCTGCAGCGGGCTGACGCCTTGCAGCTGCAGTCCGAATTCGACCGGCGCGTGCTCGGTGAACAGCACCCAGCCTGCGGCCGCGCCGGCCTCAAGTTGAAATTGCGCGTGTTCCGCAAGCTGCAACCGATAACGCCGCTCGGCCGCCAGCAGGCTGCCGGGCGCGGCCGTCGTTGGCTCGCCCTCGAACAACGCGGTCGCGCGCTCGAGCAGGGCGTCGATCGATGCGGCGGTCGTATCCTGTGCTGGCAGCAGCACCAGATCGACCTGCGCTAAGGGCTGGCTGCCCTCATGATGATGTTCATGATCACGGTCATGGTCATGACCATGACCATGCGCGCCGGTATGAAGCGCGTGCCGCCCCGGTGGCAGACAGTACAGCCCGGCCCACTCGAACGGTCGCGCCGGCTCGAGGAAAGCGTTGTCCAGTGCCAGTGCCCGTTCCAGGTCGAATGCGCCCAGGCTCAGCACGCGCTCGAGCGGCACCTCGGCGTTGCGGCTGTGAATCACCGCGGCCGTGGCGCTGATGCCGCGCACCCGGCGCTCGATTCGCTCGAGTGCGGCCGCATCCACCAGGTCGATCTTGTTGAGCAGGATGACGTCGGCAAATGCAATCTGTTCCAGCGCGATCTGGCTGTGCTCCAGCTCCTGTTCGATGTGACGTGCATCCACCAGCGTCACGATCGCATCGAGTGTGTAGTGCTCCTTCAATTCCTCATCGATAAAAAACGTCTGCGCTACCGGACCCGGATCCGCCAGTCCCGTGGTCTCGATCAGCACCGAATCGAAGCGATCGCGCCGCTTGCGCAGCTGGCCGAGTATCCGGATCAGGTCGCCGCGCACGGTGCAGCAGATGCAGCCATTGCTGGTCTCGAAGATCTCCTCATCGGCGCCGATGACCAGCTCGTGGTCGACGCCCACCTCGCCGAACTCGTTCTCGATCACGGCGATGCGCTTGCCGTGATTCTCGGACAGGATGCGATTCACCAGCGTGGTCTTGCCGGCGCCGAGATAACCCGTGAGCACGGTCACCGGTATGCGTGCCGTCATGTGGACCCTCGCAATTTCCTGAGCAGCGCAGCGGCTCCAGGCACGCGCAATATCGCCAGCAGCAGCGCCCAGCCAAGCCGCAGCCGCAGCGGTACATGCACCGGCGGTACGGCGCCATAGAACGGTGCCGCGGCGTCGCGATGCAGCTGCACCTGGCGGGCCTGCAGTGCCAGCGTAAGCCCGGGGCTCTCGATGCGAAAGCTGCGCAGCCCGGCCGGCGCTGCACCGGCGATCTCGATCACTCTGACGTTGTGCAGCCTGGCGGGCAGCGCCGCGCCACTGGCGCCGCTGAACAGCAGTTGCGTGAGTCCAGCGCGCAGCACCAGGTTGACGGCACCGTGGGCGGCCTCGCATTGCACCGGGCCTTCGAATGCGATCAATTCGCGCACGCCCGGCTCGAGCGGACTCAAGCCGCGGCGTCCAGGTTCCACAGCGTCAGCGGCAGATCGCGCTTGAGCCACATGCCGCAGCCGATCGGCCGAAAGGCGGATGACAGCTGGCGCCGGTACCAACTGCCGGGCCGCAGCCCCGGGATGCGGTGCGTGCGGCTCTGATCGCAATTGTCGTGCCAGTCTTCGCGCGTGAGCGCGCCGAAATACAGTGCCCCGCGGCACAGTCGGGCAAGATTTGCGATCGCCCGCCGCGCCGCTGCGGCCGACAGGTACTGCAGCACGTCGTAGCAGATCACCAGGTCGAAGCGCTCGCGGGTACGGAAGGTCTCGATCGAGCCCTGCAGCCAACCGTAGCGCCGGCAAAGATAGTCGCTGAATTCCAGGCCGGTGTAGCTGGCGCGCTTGAGTCCGCGCAGCAGCGGCGCACGCAACAGGCCGACCCCGCAGCCGGCATCGAGGATCTTGGATACCGGCAGCCCGATGTAGTCCACGCAGCCGGCGATCAGCCGCGCGCGGGCACGCATCTCGGCTTTGGACGTCACCGCGGTACGGCGATTGAAGTAGAACCGCTGGTAATACTCGAGGTCGAAAGCCATGCATCGATCCGGCGCAGCCGCTGATGTACTATAGGAACCCACATTGTACCGGCCGGACGGCACGCCCCGACAGGCTTTGAGACCTTAAGCCTGTCATCCAGGATTCCCCATGACTACGCCGCAAGCAAAATCCACGGTGCGTGGCCGCGCGCCGGCCGTCGGCTTTGTCAGCCTCGGCTGTCCCAAGGCGCTGGTCGACTCCGAGCGGCTGATCACCGAGCTCAAGACCCGCGGCTACGCGATCGCCGCGGGCTATGACGACGCCGACCTGGTGGTGGTCAACACCTGCGGTTTTATCGATGCGGCCATCGATGAGTCGCTGCAGGCGATCGGCGAGGCGATGCAGCTCAACGGCCGGGTACTCGTGACCGGCTGCCTCGGAGCCAATCCGCAGCGTATTCTCGACCGGCACCCCAAGGTGCTGGGAGTCACCGGCCCGCACGCCTACGAGCGTGTGATCGCGGCCGTCAACCAGCATCTGCCGCAGCCGCACGACCCGTTCATCGACCTGGTCCCGCCGCAGGGCATCCGGCTCACTCCCCGCCACTACGCCTACCTTAAAATCTCCGAGGGCTGCAACAACCGCTGCAGCTTTTGCATCATCCCGGCCTTGCGCGGCCTGCTCGCGAGCCGCCCGCTGGACGACGTCATGCGTGAAGCCGAAGCGCTGGTACGCGCCGGCGTCAAGGAACTGCTGGTCATCTCGCAGGACACCAGCGCCTACGGCAGCGATATCCGCTACCGCGGCGTCGAGTGGCGCGGCGCGCCGTATCAGACCCGATTCCTGCATCTGGTGCGCGCGCTGGGCACGCTCGGGGTCTGGGCGCGATTGCACTACGTCTACCCGTACCCGCATGTCGACGCGATCATCCCGCTGATGAGTGAGCAGGGCGTGCTGCCGTATCTTGATATCCCGTTCCAGCACGCCAGTCCCGCGGTACTCAAACGCATGCGCCGACCGGCGCACGCGGAAGACACACTGCGACGGATCGAATCGTGGCGCGCCCAGCGGCCGGAACTGACGCTGCGCAGTACCTTCATCGTCGGTTTTCCGGGCGAATCGGAGGCCGAATTCGAGCAGCTGCTGGCGTGGCTCGACGCCGCCGGGCTCGACCGGGTCGGCTGCTTCAAATACTCGCCGGTCGAGGGCGCCGCGGCCAACGCGATTGCCGATCCGGTACCCGATGAGGTCAAGGAGGAGCGCTATCAGCGCTTCATGCTCAAGGCCGGTCAGATCAGCAGCGCCCGCCTGGCGGCGCGCGTCGGACAAAAGTGCCGCGTGTTGATCGACGCGATCGAGGACGGCGTCGCCGTCGCGCGTACCGCCGGCGATGCGCCGGAGATCGACGGCGTGGTGCGCATTCGCGGCGCCGCCAGAATGAAGGTGGGGGAATTCGCCGCGGTCGAGATCACCGCCGCCGGCACTTACGATCTGGAAGGCCGGCGCTGCGCCGCCTAATGCCCCTCACGCCCCTTGTGCTCGGACTTGGCGCCGGGCTTTGCGACGCCATCGGCATCGCGCTTCGCTCTGGCCGTGGGACCTTCAACCGTGACCCACACCGCCAGATCCCAGGCGTTATGAACGCCGACGAACAGCAGTGTCAGCGCCGCGGCGCCGATGAAGTAGAGCGCCAGCGCCGGATGTCGCACGGCCAGCACGCCAGCGACCAACAGCGCCAGATAACACAGTGAAGGCAGCACCGCGTTCCAGATCCAGTCTTCGATCACCGGCCGATACGTAGCTCGACCGCGGTACATGCGATAAGTCGTGGCGCCGCCATATGCGCTCAGGACCGCCCCGCTCACGATCATGCAGGCTGCCACACTCACGGCCGTATGGCCCGGAATGCACAGCAGCGCTGAGATCCACAACGCGGCACCAAAATGCATCACGATCGGAGTGACGAACGCGCGCAACCCCGACATGCGCACCGCATGCGCGTCGGACACCAGCGCGATCACGACAAAGGTGAGGCCCGTCAGCCCGGCTGCCGACGAGCCGACGATTACGTAGAAATTGTTCCAGCCCGCGAGCGGCGGCAGTGAGTCAGGCATTGGTCGATTCTACCGCTTGGCGGGTATAATCGGCCGATCCCGGGAATTTCACCGATGAACGGCAAGCCACCCGCGCGCGCATCTAACGCTCCGCGTCATGGCGTGGCGCGGGTCATCTCCAAGCTCGGCCTGGGATCGCGTAGCCAGGCGGCGCGATGGGCGCGCGACGGGCGCGTTCGGGTGAACGGGCGGGTGGTGCGGGACCCCGAGTTTCCGGTACGCCAGGGCGCCGACCGCATCGAGATCGACGGCCAGCAGCCGGCAGCCGCAGCGCGAGTGGTGCTGATGCTGAACAAGCCACGCGGTCTGGTCACCACGGCCAGCGACGAGCAGGGGCGCGCTACGGTGTATAGCTGTCTCGCCGACGCGGAATTGCCCTGGCTGGCGCCGGTCGGACGGCTCGACAAGGCCAGCGAAGGCCTGCTGCTGTTTTGCAACGATTCCGCGTGGGCCGCGCGCATCACCGACCCCGCCGCAGGGCCCCACAAGACCTACCACGTGCAGATCGACCGCCTGCCGTCGCCACAACTGCTGCGGCAACTCGAGCACGGCGTGGCGCTCGACGGCGAATACCTGGGCGCCAGGTCGGTGCGCTGCCTGCGCGCCGGGCACAAGCATGCATGGCTGGAAATCGTGCTGGATGAGGGCCGCAATCGACAGATCAGGCGACTGCTCGCGGCCTTCGACATCGCCGTACTGCGTGTCGTGCGCGTGGCGCTGGGTCCGCTGTTGCTGGGCGACCTGGCGAAAGGTCAGTGGCGCATGCTGTCGGATCGGGAAATTGATTCGCTGTGAGTGCAGCTGCCGGGCCGCTGTTGACCTTGAAGGTACACGAAGCATTGCTGGCCGCGCGCAGCGCCGGCGCGACCACTGTCAGCTGTTCGCTCGACCTCGATCGCTCCACCACTGAGGTTGAGCTGCGCGCCGACGGGTGGATCTGGGATGGCCGTCAGTTCCCATTTCTTGCCAGCTGCAAGGACCGGACGATTTATTACTGGCGCGCCGCTGACGCCGACCGCGACGCCGGCTTTGAGCCGGTGGCGCGCTTCACCAGCTCGCTGATCAAGCTGGTACCCACGCCATGGGGGCCACCGACGTTTGAAATCGACGGCATAAAGATGCTGCCCACGGCGAGCGTGTCGCCTTATGCGGACGCCGAACGCAAGGTCGGCCTGATCGCACCGCGCGGCAAACTGATTCTGGATACCTGCGGCGGCCTGGGCTATTTCGCCGCCTGGTGCCTGCGCGGGCAGGCCGCGCATGTGTATTCGTACGAGAGCAATCCGGACGTGATCTGGCTGCGCAGCCTCAATCCCTGGTCGCCCGACCATCGCTGGATGCCCGGGAGCGCCGCTGCGTTGACGCTGACCACGGCCGATGTCTGCCAGCAGATTGCGACCCTGCAGCGTGAGTCGGTCGATGCGATCCTGCACGACCCGCCGCGCTTCGGGATCGCCGGGGAACTGTACTCGCAGGTGTTCTATGACCAGCTGGCGCGGGTACTCAAGCGCCGCGGCAAGCTGTTTCACTACACCGGCAGCCCCAATAAACTCACCAGCGGGCGCGATGTGCCCAATGAAGTGGCGACGCGATTGCGGCGTGCCGGATTTTCCACGAAATTGATCGGTGACGGCATCCTGGCAGTCAGGACAGCAGGCGCATAGCGCCGGCCAAGCGGGCGCTGTCGGAACAGATCCCAGCCGATTTCAGCGTTCCAGGAATGGCAGCAAGCGGGTCGCTGCTTATCCTCGTCTTGAGGCTTTGCCATTTTTCGTCGTGAAAATTATCATCCTCAAACCAATCACATCCGCAAACGAAACAACGGAGAACGTCGATGGCTAATCGTGTGAGGATCGGTCTTTGTGTGATGGCGGCTCTCATCTGGAGCGGCGGTGCCATGGCGGCCGACGAGGCGCATCACGGCGGTGGCGCGCGACCGGCCGCGGCTGCGCCGCACCCGGGAGAATCGCATCCCGGCCCGCAGGGTTACCAGCGTGTCACCGAGCCGCACGGCTGGAACACCCGGCCAACCACCGTGGATCGGACCACCTACCAGCACAACTTCCAGGCCGCGCGCAGCTTCAGGATCGGGCCGTATCACCGTCCAGTCGGCTGGACATCGCATCGCTGGGGCTACGGTGAAATCCTGCCGCGCGCCTATTGGGCGGCACCGTACTTGCTGGCCGATTACTGGCTGTTCGCGCTGGAAGTACCACCTGCGGGATACGAGTGGGTGCGCGACGGCAACGACGCCCTGCTGGTGAATACCGACACGGGCGAGATCCTGCAGGTCGAATACGGCGTGTTTTCCTGAGGCACGCCGTTTACTCAGACGCTCGGTCCATTTTCCGCCCAAAGCGCTCGAGCCAGCGCCTTGAGCTCGAGCGCTTCCTGCCAGCGATCGGATAGTTCATTACCGTTGGCATCGGTAATGGCATAGTTCGGCGGCCCGAGCTCGCACAGGAACACCAGGTCCTCGCCTGGACAGCGACTGCGCCACAGGCGAAACCCTTCACGCCACCAGCCCAGAAACGTCTCGAGCCAGTCGCGATGCTGCGGAAATGCGATCGGCACCTGGATCTGGTTGCGCGTGGCTATGCGACCCTGAAAGGAATCGGATCGCCGCAGCACGCGCAATACGTAGTCCTGCATGCTCGCGGAGATCGGCTGCATCATTTCGCGGTCCACCACGTAGTGCGATAGATCGGCGCTCAAGCGCATCTCCGGCACTGCCTCGAGCAGTTGCAACGTCGAGAACAGGTCATTGGTGATGCAATTGCGGTGAGTCTCGAACTGGATCGGCATCGACTCCTCGGCAGCGACCCGCAGCCACTCGCGCACCACTAGAATCATGTCGGGTACGGCCAGCGGCATCACCTGACCAACGACGATGACGAATGGCGCACCGATGTCCTTCGCGAGCTGCAGCGCAGGCCGCAGCGCTTCGATTGAGGTCGGGAACGCTGTGAGTAGTCCGGACAGGCCGGTTCGGGCGTATTCAGGTGCGCAGGCGCGGGCCGCCGGCAAGTCGAGCGCTCCCAGGTCGATTGCCATGCCGTCGTATCCGGCCGCCTTGACCGCATCGAAGCGCTCCGCAAGCGGCCGCTCCGGCACTCCGGGCCGGCGCTTCTCGGTCGCCCACAGCGACTGGTAGATGCGCAGCACTGCCACGGGGGTCAGACTTTTTTGGCGCGCGCGGCTTGCGTCGCAGGCGACGCAGATTCCATCGCATCGAAGATCCAGGCGACATCACTACGGTAGTCCGCCTCGGTACGTCCGTTCCAGAACGCCCTGAGCGCGGCCCGCTGAAAGCCAAGATAGGACATCGTGGGCGGCGCGCGGCCATGCGAAACGAATATCGCATGGTGCAGTCGGCGCAGACCATGGAAAGGCACGCCGGGAAACGCGTGATGCGCGGTGTGATATTGCATGTTCCAGGCCAGCCAGCGCATCAGCGCATTGGTGCGGGTCGAGCGGGTGTTGTCGGCGATCGAATCGACGTGCGCCAGTCCAAGATGCTCCATCGTGTTCTGCAGCTGATGCACCGGCTTCATCACCAACATGGGCAACAGCCACAGCTCGAGCGCAACCGCACTGCGAAAATACACCGAGCACGCGGCGATCAGGCCATAGCCGGCCAGGTGCCATCGCGCCTCGCGCTTGAGGCCCGGCTTGCGCCCCGTGGGCAGGTACGGCTCGGTCACGACGCCGCAGGCGAAGCGCACCACGCGGCGTACCCGTGTGTACCAGTAACTGATGCCGAGCATCCACAGAACATACGAGCTCAGGCTGTAGGGAGCGCGTGCCAGCTCCCCGTCGCGCTGCCAGTCCTGGGTGAAGCGGTGATGTGCAAAGTGCTGGACCTGATCGAAATCGCGCGGGTAGATGAGCACGAATCCGACCAGGCGGCCGAAGAACTCGTTCAGGCCGCTGGTGCGGAATACCGTCCAGTGACTGAGCTCGTGCTGTCCTGCATAGAGAAAATTGATCATCGTGCCGTGGACGATGAACAGCGGCAGCGCCCACAGTGTTCCCCAGGTAGCCAGCAGCCCAGTCCCCGTCAGCGCCAGGGCAGCAACATGGCTTCCGAGCTTTATGAATCCGCGCAGATCGGATTTGACCGAAAGCTGTTTTAATTTCTCGGCGGCGATCCAGTCGCGGCGACCGAAGATTTCTTCCACGGCGCAACCTCCATCAAAGATTCTGCGCCATCCGTGGCGTGCTTGCACTGGCCGTTGTTAATATCGGGCACGGATCGCGCGAACTTAGTCGGAGAAATGAAGATGAGCACCATTATGACGAAGGACGGAGTCACGATATTTTTCAAAGATTGGGGCACCGGCCAGCCCATCGTGTTTTCCCATGGTTGGCCACTATCGGCGGATGACTGGGACACGCAAATGATGTTCTTCCTCAATCATGGCTATCGCGTAATCGCCCATGACCGACGCGGCCACGGCCGCTCAAGTCAGGTCGCCAATGGTCACGATATGGATCACTACGCCGATGACCTCGCGGCGCTGACGGAACACCTCAATCTGAAGAGTGCTATTCACGTCGGCCACTCGACCGGTGGCGGCGAGGTGACGCGTTATATCGCGCGCCATGGCGAAAGCCGCGTGGCCAGGGCCGTGCTCATCAGCTCCGTGCCGCCCATCATGGTCAAGACACCTGCTAATCCGGGCGGACTGCCGAAGGAGGTGTTTGACGGGTTTCAGGTACAGGTGGCGACCAATCGGGCGCAATTTTATACCGACCTGCCAACCGGTCCTTTCTACGGCTACAACCGTGCCGGCGCCAAAGCATCGCCGGGAGTCATCCAGAACTGGTGGCGCCAGGGCATGATGGGAGGGATCAAGGCTCACTACGACGGCATCGTGGCTTTCTCGCAGACCGACTTTGTTCCGGACCTCAAGAAAATCTCGGTCCCCACGCTGGTGATGCACGGCGACGATGATCAGATCGTCCCCTATGCCGATGCAGGTCCCTTGAGCGCCAAGTTGGTGAAGGGCGCAGTCCTCAAAACCTACAAGGGCTTCCCGCACGGCATGCCCACCACCAATGCCGACACCATCAACGCCGATCTGCTGGCGTTCTTTAAGTCATAGCCGGATCGCCCGGGTGCCGGCTGCTGGCAGAGTGTCACTAAAGATGTGTCGAAAGGCCGTCGAATCCAAGGGGCTTGCTGCATCAGGGGAGCCTTGAAACCCATTTAGATAGAAACGCACGCCTCAGATCCTCACTGGCGGGGCAGCCCCGCTCGAAGTGGGTGCCCGATGCTGTGGTGGCAACTAGAGGCGGCGCACCGCATCCAAGTCCTCCTCTGGATGCCAGCTTGCCGCGATTGCGGCGGCCACTCGGGACTATCGCGGCCCCCATAAGCTCGTCTGTTGGTTTTAAGCATCGCAGTCAGGATTAGCCTACACGGGTCTCAGCCTCTAACTGAGCGCGAGAGAATGATTTTATAGGCTTAATGGTCGTCCCGTCCCCCTCAGGAATAGTCATGAATTTGATGTTGCGGAAAACACTATATTGGGCATTGCCGGCGCTGCTGCTTGGATCTGGACCACTGACCGCTATGGCGGATGACGGTCCTTATATCGGCATCGAGGGCGGCTTCAACTGGGAAGAGCCCCAGAACCTGCGGCAAGAGCGCGTGGTCACCGACAAGATCAACTTTGATAAAGGCTGGGCGGCGGCCCTCATCGGAGGCTATTCCTTCGCTAATGGGTTGCGCCCGGAACTGGAACTGGACCATCGCTCCAATGATCTGAATCACGATTTCCTCGGAACCGCCTACGGCCTGGACCGTGCCGACAGCGCGTTCGCCAACCTGTGGTACGACGTCAAGGCGCCGAGCGGGCTCTTTAGTGTCGTTCATCCCTACCTCGGTGTCGGCGTCGGTGGCGTGCGCTCGTACTATCACAACGCCAATCTCGGCGGCTTACCCATCAACGGCGACTACGCTACTGAGCTGGGTTATCAGGGCGGCGCTGGTGTTGGCTTTGACGTGACGCGCAAGCTGACGTTGTCACTCGACTATCGCCACGTGTGGACTAACCGTGGCTCATTCCCGCCGCAGTTCGGCGCGCCGCTGCAAACGGCGGCTCCGGTCGAGCAGCGCTATCTGGCCGACACGGCCATGCTCGGCGTGCGATACACATTCGGATCGGCGCCGGCGCCCGTGGTCGTGGTCGTGGCCGCCCCGCCGCCGCCGCCTCCGCCACCACCACCACCCCCGCCGCCGGTCGTGGTCGCCCCGGCTCCGTGTAATGCGCCGGCCGGCTTCCAGGTCGACGCCAACTGCCGCATCATTCAGCAGACGGTGGTCGTCCGGGCCGTGGATTTCGAGTTCAACTCGGCGCGACTGACGGCGCCTGCGCAGCAGACGCTGGACGAGGTCGCCACCGCCCTGGCGGCGCAGCCTGATCTCAGAATTGAGATCCAGGGCTACACCGACTCAGTGGGCGCGGACGCCTACAACCTTAAGTTGTCCCAGCGGCGCGCCGACGCGGTCAAGTACTACCTGGTCAGCAAGGGCGTGAATGGCTCGACGTTGAGCGCGCGCGGCTACGGGAAAGCCAATCCCTTGGTCAGCAATGACACCGCCGAGAATCGCGCCAAGAATCGCCGCGTCGCATTCGAGGTCACCAACGCTCCGCCCAACGTGAAAGTCGAAAAGGAGGATGCGACGCCGGCTTCGACTGAAGCGGCGCAGCAGGGCACACACTGACGGCCTGGCCTCGGCAGCGGGCGCCCGTCCTGTGCTCGCTGCCGAGTCCTGCCGACTGCCGCGGCGGAGTTTGCGCATGCCACGAAGTGGTCACAGCCGTGGCGCGATGGTTTGAGCCGCTTCCGTCGACGTTACGACCGGGAAAATCTCGAAGTCGACGATGTCGCTCCAGTTGGCGCTCCACTGATCGAGTAGAGCACGGTCGGCCGTTTCCATAAGTTGGAAGCAACACTCGAACTTATCGTCTACCCAACTTGACAGGTACTGAACCCCCTCCGGCGCCATTCGCCCGCGGTCGCGAAATCGACGATACACAGGCAGCGGGTCGCGATTCCGAAAGTGTTCAACAACCATGTATTTCATCCCGAACTCCCAATATCCGCAGAACTACTCTTGAGCAGCTTCATCGATCCAATCGACCCACCAAGTGTCTGTTTGCCAGGCGAGTAGACTTGGCCGACTTCTAAGAGCGGCCTTCCAACCAGCTGACAACTGGCATGGACGTCATTGCCGCCTACTAACAGCGTTCAATTGACGCTCGTAGTCGGACTCGTCGAAATGGCCTAACGACTCGGCTATCAGCCCACCGGGCCCGAAGCGCCACTCCTCAAAGCCGCTGATCCGGACAAAGCTTCCCGTGCCGTCGGGTCCGGTGTTGGTTCCCGTCAACGTCCAGTGATATTCGGTCTTGGCGCCGTTTACCACGAGGCGATCCATCTTTACCACAATATCGGGAAAGGCGGTCATGAAGCTCTGCGCGGAATTTGTGACTGCAACCCGCCCGATTGCGGGGGCACCGTCGTTAATCTTGAGAGAACCCCGTTCTTCAAAAAATGAGGCGACACTCGCAGCGTTGTGGCTACACCAAGCGGCGGTGTAACGGATCGCAAATTGATTCAACGAACTCGAATCCATTACAACCTTCTCCGATGCACACCCGGCAACGGCTACGCCCGAGCAAACGAGTACGATAATGCGCGCAAGGCGCCGCACAAAGCTGTCATGAAATTCCACTTGCCGCGAGCAACACAGATCGTAGCAGGCATCCCCAGAAATCCAACTTAACAGCCGCGAATTGGCTGGGTCCGCGAGCGGTCCTCGTTGACCCGAAACTGCCGGTCGAAGACGTCTGCTTCCGGTACTGAGGACCACCTTCCCAGAGGTCCAATTAGGTACCCCATAGCCGTCAGACGGGGCAAACCAAGTTACTGATAAAATCCGGCAGCCAGAGTCTAAAGAGTAGCCGGTATGACAGATCGCCGATTTCGAGCAATGACCGCTGCCCTTTCAGCACTGGCGATGTCACTGGCCGCGATGACGACCGACGCCGCTCCGCCGGCGCCTACGGCCCAGTTTCAGCCGTTCAAAATTGGCAGCTATAACGCGGTGGCGCTCAAAGACGGCAGCCTCGAAGAGCCGGTCGATGGCAGGAGTTTCATCGTCGGCCAACCGAACGAGGCGGTCGGTGCGGTGCTCAAGGCGGGTGGCGCGCCCGTCGACCATTTTGAATTCAGCATTCAGCCGCTGCTCGTACACGCCGACGATCGTGTGCTGTTGTTTGACACCGGGGCTGGGAGTTTTTTCGGCGACATCGCCGGCAAGCTGCCAGAGTCCATGATGGCGGCAGGAGAGAAGCCCGGCAGCGTGACCGACATTTTTATCTCGCATGCCCACGGCGATCACATCGGCGGATTGGTCACATCTACGAGCGAGCTTGCATTCCCCAATGCAACTATTCACATTTCCGCGCCGGAATGGAAGTGGCTGAGTGGCCTCAGCGCGGATGAGGCGAATAACTTCGGCATCCAACAGGTTTCTGCCCTGGTGAGCGCAATCAGGCCAAAGGTGGTGCCCTTCGAGCCGGGGGCGGATCTCCTGCCCGGTATGGTCAAGGCAGTTGAGCTCAAGGGGCACACGCCCGGTCATTCCGGTTACCTCATCGGGTCGGGTGCCGATAGTGTGCTTGTCTTCGGCGATGCCATGCACAGCTACGTGGTGTCTGTTCGCAAGCCCTCCTGGCAGGTGGCCTTTGACGGCGACAAGCAGCTTGGTGCGAGGACACGGGCCGCGCTCGTCAAAAGCTCCATCGCCAGTGGCCAGCGCCTTTATTCGGAACACGTCCCCTTCCCGGGCATCGGCAAAATCGTGAAGGACAAGAACGGCACCAGCTGGAAGCCGGAGCCGGTGCACTGAATCCTGAAATTGCGGGCTTCTTGAGTTGTCAGGGGCGACCGCCAGTAGTGGGCCGGGCCACTTTGCCCCGCGTTGACCCGAATCGGTCCGTGGTCGATGTCGGCTATGCGGCAGGCCGAACGACCGCGCCCAAAGGTATCCCATCACGCGGGCGCCCGCGCAGCAATCAATGGCACATCAGTAAATTGAGTGGCTAGTATAAATCGTTATACCGTTCCCATCAGGGTCCTTTGTGCAAAAAAGATGATGTCCAAAAAACGTTTCATAAGGGATCTCTCCCGCCGCGATTCCCCGACTGATTAGCTCCAACCGATATTTTTTCAACTCGTCCAAACTTTTGCCTTCAATCATGAGGTCAAATTGCTCGGAAAATCTCTTATGAAATTGTCCTGTTAAACTTTCCGCGATGCCTTCTCCAGCCATCGAATCAACTGATAGCAGGATAAGATGAGTGCCTCCACGTAGTTCAATAATTGCGGTCTCTTCGTCAGTAAAAAATGGAGGAACGCCGAGATTCGAGTAGAATTGGCAACTGCTCTTGAGATCTGCCACTTTAAAGACAAGGTGGGCTACTGCCAATTCCAAGTCAGCGGCAGTCTTCATCTTGCTCAATGCCAAACCGGTCATGATTTCACCTCACAAGTTGTTCTTTAAACTTGCCCTACCACTTCGGGAGCATTAACGGTCTTTAAAAGCGACGATCTCACGGCGACTCTTGAGTGCCGAATGGAATGAAGGCAACCCTGAACAGCAGCGTCACGGTTCGTCTTGAAGAGCGTTGTTTAGCAAGATACCACGCGGTATCTTTTAATGCAATCAGTTTATTCGCGCCACTGGTCTCATCCAAAAGAATACAATTTTGAGATGTTGAGGAGACTTTCGAATATGAAGGCCACGAAAGTAAAAAACGCGTACATGAAAAAAAAGGATCCTCTCTTTGTTAGAGAGTCCCTTCTATCTGCCGCCTTTGAACTTGCTGCGACCAAGGGTATAGCTGATGTCACCGTCAACAAAGTGAGCGAATTGGCGGACGTTACCAAGGGGGCTTTCTTTCATCACTTCGATAGCAAAGATACGTTGGTGACAGAGCTGATGCAGATGCTGTTGACGCGATTGGACAGGCAGTTTGACCGACTGATGGCTGAGGAAGAGAATTCCGACGGATGCTTTACTCGTGCATACATTAGGGCCGCATTCTCCGAAGGTGCAGCGGAACGTAAAGTGTGGGGCGCGCTCTTGAGTCTGTTGGCCTCTAAAGATCAGGTCGGATGGGCGTGGGATACCTGGCTGAGCGAGCGCCTAAAGAGACATTCGAAAACTGATTCGAGAATTGAGCTTCGTGTCGTAAGACTCGCAGCAGATGGCGTATGGCTTGAGAGAATCATGAACGCAAAATCGAAAAACCTAAAAGGGGTCGAAGAGTCTCTCATTGAGATGACACGAATCCGTCAGAAAATCGGCTGACAAGCGTCACAGATAGCTCGATGTGCGAATGACTGCAAACGGGAGTGCAATTGGGGTTTGCGAATAGCCGATATTGGTTGGTTGCTGCCTGATAACGGACTACCGCCCTAAGGAGACCTTGGCGTTTCCAGGCAGACTCTGGTCACGAACGGGAATGCTTCGAGGAGCTCCGCTACTTTAGTTTTTTCCACTGCCCCGAAATCACCTGTCAGCCCCAGATGCGGTGTCGCGATACGCAAATGGCGGCTGTAATATGAGTGCCCCAGGTCCTGGGTGGGAGAAAGAAATGCGGACATGCAATCACAATCGCCGGACCGCAACGCTAGGCCGCATCGCACCTGTCGTGTTTGCTTTCTTCATCGGTACGGCTGCACATGCTGACTCTGTACAAGACGCCAATATTGCGGAGGCAGAAAACTGCAGCAACACCGGCTTGTGCGGTCACAGTTCGGGTCTCGTCATACGGCCCGTCGACCCATGCTATATAGCTCAGAACGCAATGCGCCCTTGCACCTCAGAGCAGGCACAGTCGCCGAAGCCGGTCGGCGTTGACCCCCATACCGTTGGTACCTGGGAGCTCCCGCTGAAGGGTGGGTCTTGGGTGTGGGAGATCCATCGCGATGGCACCTACAGGTTTCATAGTGAAGCCGGGGACGGTGCCCCACCACATGCCGGCACATTTTCCGCGAGCAACGGACATTGGTCACTGAAAGCGACCACTGGCTACACTGACAGCGGCACATACTTATTTCAGGCTCCCGATACATTAATCGCGACCGGGCAACTCGGGACTGCCGCTTGGCGCCACCATGCGCTAAAGCCTGTTTCGAGCAAGCCAGCTCAATAACCGCTTCGGAGCAGACGCTACCACGGCTTGATAAACCGGTTTTGAGTGCAAGGCTGCAACTTGAGAGCAACACGCTAGTCAAACCGTCAACGCCGATCGGGCGTCGTGCGTTCTATCAGGCTTCGCATGAACCTTCGCCGCTACAATGAGATCCTGTTTGCAGTGGTCGTCACCACTGCCGCCGTCGTGTTCGTCGTGCACCTGCTGCGCTTCGGACTGCATGGCCATCATGAGCAACGCGCGGGCGTGCCGGGTGCGCCGCCACCACCGTCTGGGGGTCCCGCTCCGGCAGGCGCCGAACATTCGCTGGCACTGTGTCTGCCGTCGTTCGCGCCCGGAAACGACTGGCAGTATTTTCCGGTCGCCGCCGTAGGCGGCGTGCCGGTTGCGGCAGCGGCAAGCACACCGTGGATCACAAGTTTAATTGAGGCGTGCCATCTGCCTGAGGGCAGCTTCCAGGGCATCTTCGATGTGGTGATCCGCAATGGATCGACCAACGAACAGCGACTGCTGCTGGGCCATCCCGGCCAGATTCTGGACATGACGCTGCCGGATCCGGGCTGTGGATCGAGTGTCGGCCCGGTTCCCTGCAATACTATTTTCTGGCTGATACGCGACCGGGACAGCAATCAGGACGGCGTCGTCGATGCTCGCGACGAGACGATTCTGTATGCATCCGATCTGGCAGCCCGTTCCCTGTCGCGCCTGTCACCGCCGGGTTCCAGCGTGCTCGACTGGACCTGGAACGCGCGCTCGGGGGAGGTTCTGTTGCAGGTGCAGCTCGCCACCGGCGGCACCAAGGTGGTCAATGCACGTCTGCAGCCGTCCGCACCCGGTAGCGAGGTGGTCGTGCCGCGAGTCCTGGATCAGCTGCAACGGTCACTACATCCGGAGAGTGCGCCGGCCCAGGATAATCAGGGGCGACCGCTGTTCGTGCCGACGACCCCGACCAATCCGGCGGCGGCGTCGACGTCTTCAGGCGGGTCCTAGAGGAACCTAGTGCGCCCGCGCTCGTTGCTTCATCGCGGCATTTTCCAAGATCGTCGTGCCGTCTTGCCCGTGGAGAAATTCACCGACAAAGGCCCGACCGATATCGTCCTGATCAATCGTCCCAAACGATCCTGGAACGAAACGCCCCAGCCAAGCAAGAAACCCTGGGGTGTGCGCATTTCCCGCAATGATGCCGGGGCGAAAAATTGCTAAACGTTTAAATCCGAGGCGCCGCACCGCATCTTCTTTCTCGCCCATGATGCGGGCATAACGAATCCAGCTCCTAGCGCTACTCCCGGCTGCCGAAAGAAGTCCGAATCGTTCAATTCCCGCCGCCAGGCAGCCACGCGCAAACGCGCCGACCAGGCCAATTTCCAGCTTCTTGATGTCCTCTTCGCTCCATTGCTGACTGCCTTTACCGATGCCGATACATGATGCGGCATATAACGGTTCGCCCTGCACGCTGCAGGTCCTGGCAAGTTCGGCGATCTCACTGGAAAAATTTGCCGCACTGGTATCCATGATCAACTGGCGCAGCCGCGCATCGGCGGCAAGAGGAATCGTCCTGCGATTGACCATCACCACTTCCGTGCATGAGCTAGCAGCGAGCAAGGCCCGCACTAGCGCCGAGCCAACTTGCCCGGTGCCACCGACGACCAAAACGCGAAAATTCATGCTCTGCCTTGCTGCGAGTAATATCGCTGGCGGTATTTTTAAGCGAGATTCTAAGGACTATTCGTCCAATGCCGGACTTTAATGTCCTTTTGTAATAGGTCCCGTTATTCGACCGTCACGCTCTTGGCGAGGTTGCGCGGCTGGTCGACATCGGTGCCCTTGAGAATGGCGACGTGGTAGGCCAATAGCTGAAGCGGGATGGTGTAGATGATCGGTGCCTGAAAGTCCGCGACATGCTTGGGCATCTGGATCACGTGCACGCCGTCGCTGGACTCGACCCCGGCGTCCGGATCGGCGAACACGTACAGCTCGCCGCCGCGCGCCCGCACCTCCATCAGATTGGACTTGAGCTTCTCGAGCAGCTCGTTATTCGGCGCCACCGCCACCACCGGCATGTCGGCATCGACCAGCGCCAGCGGTCCGTGCTTGAGCTCGCCGGCGGCATAGGCTTCGGCGTGAATGTAGGAGATTTCCTTGAGCTTGAGGGCGCCCTCCATCGCGATCGCGTGCATCGTGCCGCGACCCAGGAACAGTGCGTGGTGGCGGTCGGCAAAGCGCAGCGCCAGTCGGTGTATCACCGGATCCAGTTCCAGCGTCTTTTCGAGCAGCGACGGCAGTTCGATCAACCGCTGGATCAGTGTACGTTCGCGCTCGGGATCCGAGCCGTTGTGGCGCGCCAGCGCAATGGTCAGCATCGACAATGCCGTGAGCTGGGTGGTGAACGCCTTGGTCGAGGCGACGCCGATCTCGGGACCGGCGCGCGTTAGCATTACCAGCTCGGATTCGCGCACCAAGGAGCTTTCGGGCGAATTGCAGATCGCCAGCGCCGATAGATAACCGTTGCGGGCCGCCATGCGCAGCGCCGCCAGCGTATCGGCGGTCTCCCCCGACTGCGATATCGAGACAAACAACGCATTCTTCGGCACCACCGGGTTGCGGTAGCGATATTCGCTGGCGATCTCCACCCGGCATGGCATGCGGCAGATCTGCTCGATCATGTAACTCGCAACCACGCCGGCGTGATAGCTGGTGCCGCAGGCGACGATATGCACCGCCTCCACGCGCTCGAAGATCGCCCCCGCCGCCGGGCCGAACGCGGCCTCGAGCAGCCGCCCGTTCGCGACCCGCTCCTGCAGCGTGTTGCCGACCGCGCGCGGCTGCTCATGGATCTCCTTGAGCATGAAGTGCCGGTACGGGCCCTTCTCGGCCGCGTCGGCCGACAGCTCGCTATCCTTGATCGGCCGGTCCGCGGTATTGCCGTCGCGATCGATCACGCGCACGCCGCTGCGCTGGATTTCCGCCACATCGCCCTCGTCGAGGAACATGAAACGGCGCGTCACCGGCAGCAGTGCCGCGACGTCGGACGCGACGAAGTTCTCCTCCACTCCCAGACCCAGCACCACCGGACAGCCCACGCGCGCGACGATGACCCGGTCCGGGTCGCCTTCGCTGACGATGGCAAGCGCATAGGCGCCTTCGAGCTCCGCTACCGTCGCGCGTACCGCTTTGAACAGATCACCAAGCTTCGCCAGATTGAAATGTACGCGGTGTGCGACCACCTCGGTGTCGGTCTCAGAACTGAACTGGTAGCCGGCATTCTTGAGGTCTTCGCGCAGTTCCTCGTAGTTCTCGATGATTCCGTTGTGGACGATCGCCAGCCCATCGCGCGAAACGTGCGGATGGGCATTGCGCTCGCTGGGCACGCCGTGCGTGGCCCAGCGCGTGTGGGCAATGCCGACCCGGCCGACGATCGGCATCTGCGCCAGCGCCTGTTCGAGCGCGCGCACTTTGCCGACCGTGCGCAGACGTTGCAGATGACCGCTGCTGTCGAGCACCGCGATGCCGGCCGAGTCATAGCCGCGGTACTCGAGCCGCTTCAGTCCCTCGATCAGGATCGGGACGATATTCCGGTCCGTGACGCCTCCGACTATGCCGCACATGGGATGACTGTTCCTTTAAGCTTTCGGTCAGGCCTTCGGCGGGTTCTTACGCGGCCGTTGCCACTGTTCGAGAGTTATCTGGCGCGATCTGGCGAGCGTCAGCTTTTCCGCCGGGGCATCGTTGGTGATGGTCGAGCCGGCACCGATGGTCGCGCCATCGCCGATCTTCACCGGTGCCACCAGCATCGCACCCGAGCCGATGAACGCTCCATCGCCGATCTCGGTGCGCCATTTGTTGGCCCCATCGTAGTTGCAGGTGATCGAGCCGGCGCCGATATTGACCGCTCTGCCAACGTGGGAGTCGCCGACATAGCTCAGATGATTCACTTTGCTGCCGGCGCCGATGTCGCTGTTCTTGATTTCGACGAAATTACCGAGATGCACGCCATTGGCGATGCGCACCTTGGGGCGCATGCGCGTAAATGGGCCGATCTGGCAGTCGCTGCCGATCTGCGCGTCCTGCAGCACACAGTTGGCAAACAACACCGTGCGCGCACCGATCGACACGTTCTTGAGCACGCAGTTCGGGCCCACGCGCACGCCATCGCCAAGTGCCACCGGGCCATCAAGCACAACGTTGACGTCGAGCAGCACGTCCCGGCCCACGGCGATCGAGCCGCGCAGATCGATGCGCGCGGGATCGATCAGCGTCACGCCCTGTGTCATCAGTTGTCGCGCTCGCCGGCGGCGATACTCGGCCTCCGCGAGCGCGAGCTGCTGCCGGTCGTTCACGCCCTGCACTTCCTCCGCGTCGCCGGCTTGGACGGTCTCGATGCGCAGCTTCTGCCGTACCGCCATACTGACGATGTCGGTCAGGTAGTATTCGTGTTGCGCGTTGCGCGGCCGGAGCCTGGCGAGCCACGCTTTGAGGAAGCGCGCGCTCGCAACCAGAACACCGGTATTGACCTCATGGATCTGCCGTTGCTTCGCGGTGGCGTCGCATTCCTCCACGATGCCTCGCAGCTTGCCGCGCGCGTCGCGCACCACGCGACCATAGCCGCCGGCGTCCGCGAGCTGTGCGGTCAGCAGCGCGACCCGGCCGGCGCCCGAACGCGCCACCAGACCGCGCAGCGTATCGGCGAGCAGCAAAGGCACATCACCGTACAGCACCAGCACCTGATGCGAGTCGGGTATCTCAGGCATCGCCTGCTGCAGGGCATCGCCGGTGCCGAGCTGTTCGGCCTGCCGCGACCAGCGCAGCCGCGCATCGTCGAACAGTTCCCGCACCCGCTCGCCGCCGTGGCCGTAGACGACATGAATCGCGGCCGGCGTGAGGCTGGCGGCCAGATCGAGCACGTGTGCCAGCATCGGCGCGCCCGCCAACGGCTGCAGCACCTTGGGAATATCGGACTGCATGCGCTTGCCCTGGCCTGCCGCCAGTATGACGATCGATAGCGGTGCGGTCGTCGGGGCGGCCTGTTGCGCGGCCTTGGCTTGCTTGCGCGGCATCGCGAAATTGTATCAGTTTGACCAGCCCGCACGCGGCCAGGCGCGATCGGCCGGATTGTGTGACGGACCGCTCAAATTAATCCGCGGCGACCACTTGCACGACGCGGCGGCGGACCGTAGCGGCGGGTTGTTCATCAACCCTTGGTCTTGCGCAGCCTTTCGATCAGTTTGATTTGAGCAATGGCGCGGGCCAGTTCTGCCAGCGCTTCGGCCTGGGTGATCTTGTCCAGCTGACCGGCCAGCGCCTGCTCGGCGCGCTGCCGTGCGGCCACTGCCGCCGCCTCGTCCAGATCCTTGGCGCGTGCCGCTGTGTCCGCCAGCACCGTGACCTTGTTCGGCTGGACCTCGAGCGCGCCGCCGCCGACATAGAAGAACTGCTCGTCGCCTTCCGGCAGCTGCACGCGCACCTCTCCGGGTTTGAGCAACGTCAGTAGCGGCGCATGCCGTGGCGTGACGCCGATCTCGCCTTCGGACGCCGGCAGGAACACCATGCTTGCCTCGCCGGAGAAAATTTCCCCTTCGGCGCTGACGATGTCGACGTGGATGGTGTTCATTGCTGCAGCGTCTTGGCCTTCTCGACCGCTTCATCGATGGTGCCTACCATGTAGAAGGCCTGCTCCGGCAACGAATCGAATTGACCCTCGATGATGCCCCTGAAGCCGCGGATGGTCTCCTTGAGCGGAACGATCTTGCCGTCCTGGCCGGTGAACACCTTGGCGACGTTGAATGGTTGCGACAGGAAGCGCTGCACTTTGCGGGCGCGATACACCGACAGCCGGTCTTCCTCCGACAGCTCATCCATGCCGAGGATGGCGATGATGTCCTGCAGCTCCTTGTAACGCTGCAGCACCGCCTGCACCGCGCGCGCGGTGTCGTAGTGCTCGTCACCCACCACCAGCGGATCGAGCTGGCGACTGGTGGAGTCGAGCGGGTTGACCGCCGGGTAGATACCCAGGGCTGCGATCTGGCGATCGAGCACCACGGTGGCATCCAGGTGGGCGAAGGTGGTCGCCGGAGACGGATCGGTCAGGTCGTCCGCGGGCACGTACACCGCCTGGATCGAGGTGATCGAACCGGTCTTGGTGGAGGTGATGCGCTCCTGCAGTACACCCATTTCCTCGGCCAGTGTCGGCTGGTATCCCACCGCGGACGGCATGCGCCCCAGCAGCGCCGAGACCTCGGTGCCGGCCAGTGTGTAGCGGTAAATGTTGTCGATGAAGAACAGGATATCGCGCCCGCGGCCGCTGGCCTGTTTCTCGTCGCGGAAGTATTCCGCCATCGTAAGTCCGGTGAGTGCAACGCGCAGGCGGTTACCCGGCGGCTCGTTCATCTGCCCGTAGACCATCGCAACCTTGGAGTTCGCGAGGTTGTCCTTGTCGATGACCCCGGACTCGATCATCTCGTGGTAGAAATCGTTGCCCTCGCGCGTGCGCTCGCCGACGCCGGCAAATACCGAGAGTCCCGAATACTGCTTGGCGATGTTATTGATGAGCTCGAGCATGTTGACGGTCTTGCCGACACCGGCGCCGCCGAACAAGCCGACCTTGCCGCCCTTGGCGAACGGCACCAGCAGGTCGATCACCTTGATGCCGGTCGCCAGCAGGTCCTGGCCGCCGGCCTGCTCCTCGTAGCTGGGCGCGGGGCGATGAATCGGCCAGCGCTCCTTGGCCTCCACCGGTCCGCGGTTGTCCTGCGGCTCGCCGAGCACGTCCATGATGCGACCCAGGGTGCCTTCGCCGACCGGCACCAGGATCGCAGCGCCGGTCGCCCTCACCGACAGACCGCGCTTGAGCCCTTCGGAAGGGCCCATGGCAATGGTGCGTACCACGCCGTCGCCGAGCTGCTGCTGCACTTCGAGCGTCAGATCGACATCGACCAGCTTCAGCGCCTCATAGATCTTCGGTATCGCCTCGCGAGGAAACTCGACGTCGACGACTGCACCGATGATCTGCGTGATCTTACCCGTAGCCATGTTCACCATTCCTGATTCGCACCAGCGGTGCGCCGTTCAACCCAAGCCTCGTAAATCAAACTGCCGCCGCGCCGCCGACGATCTCTGCCAGCTCTTTGGTGATCGCCGCCTGGCGCGCCTTGTTGTACACCAGCTGCAGATCGCCGATGAGCTTGCCGGCGTTGTCGGCGGCACTCTTCATCGCCACCATGCGCGCCGCCATCTCGGAGGCGACGTTCTCGACCGCGCCCTGGTAGACCTGCGATTCGATGTAGCGCATCAGCAGTCCATCCAGTATGGCGGCGGCGTCCGGCTCGTAGATATAGTCCCAACGCTCCTGCAGCCCCGAGTCATCCGGTGCCACCGCCGGGATCGGCAGTAGCTGCAGCACCTGCGGTCGCTGCGACATAGTGTTGAGGAATTGCGCGTGCACCAGCAACACCCGGTCGAGGCGGCCTTCGCGATAGGCGTCGAGCATCACCTTGACGGTGCCGATCAGGTCCTTGATGTGCGGACGATCGCCCAGGGCGGTCACGCTCGCCAGCAGCGGCAGGTCGAGGCGGCGGAAGAAAACCAGCGCCTTGCCGCCGATGACGCTCACACTCACGCTCGCGCCCTTGCCCTGCCATTCGCGTACCAGCTGCAGCGTCGCCTTGAATACGTTGGCGTTGAGCGCCCCGCACAGGCCGCGATCGGTGGAAACCACCACGATGCCGACCGACTTGGTGTCGCGCTGCTGCAGGAACGGATGGCGAAAATCGGGGTTGGCTTCGTTCAGGTGACTGATGACCGAGCGCGCCTTGGCCGCGTACGGCCGCGCCAGGCGCATGCGCTCCTGCGCGCGACGCATCTTGCTGGCCGCGACCATCTCCATCGCCTTGGTGATCTTCTGCGTGCTCTTCACGCTGGCGATCTTGCTGCGAATTTCCTTGGTGCCGGGCATAGCGTATGTCCGTCAATAGGCGCCGGTGGACTGAAAGTCGTCGCAGATCTTCTTCAGCGCGGCCTCGTGCTTTTTCAGCGTCGGCTCGGCGTTGATGGCATCGAGCGCCGCACGGTGGCTCGACTTGGCAAAGTTCTGCAGCGCGGTTTCGAATTCCACCACCTTCCTGCGTTCCACTTTGTCCATGTAGCCGTTGTTCACCGAGTAGATCGACAGCGCCATCTCGGCCACCGACATCGGCGCGTACTGCCGCTGCTTCATGACCTCGGTCACGCGCTGCCCGCGCTCGAGCTGGCGCCGCGTGGCGTCGTCCAGGTCCGAGGCGAACTGCGAGAAGGCGGCGAGCTCTCGATACTGCGCCAGCGACAGGCGGATACCGCCGCCCAGGCGCTTGATGATATCGGTCTGCGCCGCGCCGCCGACGCGCGATACCGAGATGCCGGCATTCATCGCCGGCCTGATACCGGCGTTGAACAGATCGGATTCCAGGAAGATCTGCCCGTCGGTGATCGAGATTACATTGGTGGGGACGAATGCGGTGACGTCGCCGGCCTGCGTCTCGATGATCGGCAAGCCGGTGAGCGAGCCGGTGCGGCCCTTGACGCGGCCCTTGGTGACCTGCTCGACGTACTCTTCATTGACACGCGCCGAGCGCTCCAAAAGACGCGAGTGCAGATAAAACACGTCGCCGGGGAAGGCCTCGCGTCCCGGCGGGCGGCGCAGCAGCAGCGAGATCTGCCGATAGGCCACCGCCTGCTTCGACAAATCGTCGTAGATAATCAGCGCATCCTCGCCCTGGTCCATGAAGTATTCGCCCATGGTCACGCCGGCGTAGGCCGACAGGTACTGCAGCGACGGTGGGGTCGAGGCCGAGGCCGCCACGACGATCGTGTGCGCCATCGCGCCGTGCTCCTCAAGCTTGCGTACCACGTTTGCGATCGAGGATTGCTTCTGTCCGATCGCGACGTAGATGCACTTAATGCCGGAGGTTTTCTGATTGATGATGGTGTCGATCGCGAGCGCGGTCTTGCCGGTCTGGCGATCGCCGATGATCAGCTCGCGTTGACCGCGGCCGATCGGCACCATGGCATCGACCGCCTTGTACCCGGTCTGTACCGGCTGGCTCACGGACTTGCGGTAGATCACGCCCGGCGCCACGCGCTCGATGGGCGACGTCGCCTTGGCGTTGAGCGGCCCCTTCCCGTCGATCGGGGCGCCCAGGCCGTCAACCACGCGGCCGAGCAGCTCCGGCCCGACCGGTACCTCGAGGATGCGGCCGGTGGTCTTGACCGTGTCGCCTTCCTTGATGGTCTTGTAGTCGCCGAGCACCACGGCGCCGACGCTGTCCTGCTCCAGGTTGAGCGCCAGGCCGAACAGCGAGCCCGGGAACTCGATCATCTCGCCGTAGCGCACGTCCGCCAGCCCGTGAATGCGGCAGATGCCGTCGGTCACCGATACGACGGTGCCGGTGTCGCGGGCCTCAGCGGCCGACTGGAAGCGCTCGATGCGCTGCTTGATCAGGTCGCTGATTTCGGATGGCTTGATGGACATAAGAAAAATCCTTGATGAAAATATGTCAGGCGCCGCTCATCGCCGCGCCCAGGCGTTCGATGCGGCCGCGCAGGGAACCGTCGACCACGAAATCCCCATAGCGCACGATCGCGCCGCCGACCAGTGACTGGTCCACCAGCGGATGCAGGCGCACCGAGCGCCCCAGGCGCCGCTCCAGCACCGATTGCAGCTTCGACGCCTGTTCGGCCGACAGCTGCTGCGCTGAAATGACGTCGACATCGGCGATGCGCTCGGCTTCGGAGCGCAGCACTTCGAATTGCGCGGCGATCTCGGGCAGCAGCTTGAGGCGCCGGTTGTCGGCCAGCAGCTGCAGGAAATTGCGCAGGTGAACGGCTTGCGGCTGCGCGGTGCCGGGGCTGGCAAGCTCGAGCAGGAAATCGACCAGCTGCGACGCCGGCACCCGCGGATTGCCGATCAGCGGCAGCAGCTGCGGGTCTTGCACCGCGATCGCGCTACGGCCCAGGAAAGCGCTCCACTGCAGCAGCTGCGACGCGCCGCCCGCGGTGGCAAATGCGGCACGGGCGTAGGGTCGGGCGGTAGTGGCGAGTTCAGCCACGGGCGATGTCGTCGGTCAGCCGCTCGAGCAGTTTTGCATGCGTCGCCGGGTCGACCTCGTGCTCGACCAGCGTTGACGCCGCCTTCACCACCAGCGATCCGAATTCACGCCGCAGCGCCTCGCTGGCCCGCACGCTCTCATTGCCGACTTCAGCCTGTGCCGCGGCCAGCAGCCGTGCGCCTTCGGCCAGCGCCGCGTGCTTTGCGGCCTCGATGGTCTCGGTGGAACGGCGCTGCGCCTGCTCGTCCACCTGCTTGGCTCGCTCGCGCGCTTCGCGCACGATCTGATCCGCGCTCGCACTCGCCTGCTGCAATTGCTTCTGTCCGGCATCGGCTGCGGCCAGCCCATCGGCGATCTTCGCGTAGCGCTTATTGATTGGGTCCGCGATCATCGGCACCACCACCTTGGCGATGAACCAAAGCATGATCAGGAACACGATGATCTGCCCGATGAAGGTAGCGTTGATATCCATGCTTCCCTACTCCACAAAGCGCCGGCCGCGTAGCACGGCCAGCTGCCGCCCTGCTTCAGCCACCCTTGGGAAGCAGCGGATTGGCCGTGGCAAAGTACAGTGCCAGGCCAACGCCGATCAGGAATGCCGCGTCGATCAGACCGACCAGCAAGAACATGCTCTTCTGCAGCATGGGCGTCAGCTCGGGCTGGCGCGCGGAGGATTCGAGGAATTTCGAACCCATGATGCCGATGCCGATGCAGGCGCCGGCAGCGCCCAAGCCGATCATCAGTCCGACACCCACCGCTGTATGGGCCTGGATGAGAGCGATTGCGTCCATAGTCTTTATAGTCTCCTGGTCAAATTCGAAAACAACGCGCTAGTGATGCTCTTCCGCCATCGAGATGTAGACGATAGGCAGCACCATGAAAATGTAGGCTTGCAGCAGCACAATCAAGATGTGGAAGATCGCCCAGGCGGCACCGAATATGATCTGCCCCGCAAACGCCAGGCCGCTCCAGACAGTGAGCCCGGTTACTGCAAATCCGAGCAAGGCGATCAGGATGAACAGCAGCTCGCCGGCGTACATGTTGCCGTACAACCGCATGCCGAGCGAGATCGGCTTGGCCAGCAGTTCGATGAAGTTGAGGATGATGTTGAACGGGAATAGCCAGATGCCGAATGGCGCCGCGGCCCATTCGTGCAGGTAGCCGCCGATGCCCTTGGCGCGCACCGAGAAGATGATCACCAGCGCCAGCACGACGATGGCCTCGGCGATGGTGGCGTTCAGATCAGAGGTCGGCAGCACGCGCCAGAACTTGGCGCCGAAGGCGCTGGCGAAGTGTCCGGGCAGATCGACCGGCAGCAGGTCCATGGTGTTCATCGCCACCACCCAGCTGAACAGCGTCAGCGCGAGTGCGGTCATGAAGCGCCGGTCGCCGGGATAGATGCCGGCGACCTGTTCATCGACCCAGTCGTAGATGAACTCGACGAACCCGGTCAGTCCTCGCGGCGCGGCATTGGTACGCGCACCGCGGGCCGCAAACCACAGGATGAAGCTGACCACAACGGCCAGCAGCGTGGACATGAACAGTGTGTCGACGTGCCAGGTCCAGAACCCCGAGCCCACTTTCAGGTGGGTGAGGTGATGCGCGATGTACTCGGTCGGCGACTCGCCGTGCTCAACAGCCATTTGGCGTTACGGTTCCTTGGGGCTTTTAGCCCCTGCTCCCAATTCGCGCGCGCGGCGCCGCTGCAAACGGCACCCACCAGAACACCACCAGCGTCGCCAGGTAGGCGCTCAGCAGCGCCGGCCAGGACACATGCGGCATGCGTGCCGCCAGCATGAGCAACGCAACCGTCAGCGCCACCTTGACGAGCTGTCCCAGGTACAGCTGTCCGAGCGCCCTGCGCGGCGTACGTGCCGGCTGCAAGACCTTGAATGTCATATACAAATTGGCCGCCACGCCTGTGGCCGCCCCGGCCAGCGCCGAGACACACGAGTCGCGACCCCAGACCAGCAGACACACCAGCGCCACCGCGGCGCCCGCGCCGGTCTGCACGAGCAGGATGCGGCTGGCCAGCTGCCGGATGTCGGAATCGCTGCTCGTGGGCACGGCGTGACTTCCGGACCATCAAATTAACACTTGCCGGACTCATCGTGAGGTCCGGGCAGTGCATGCGCTTTTACTTATCCGGCAACTAGTTACAGCAGCCCGCGACAAGCGCGCGCGATTATAGAGATGAAGACTGGCGCCTTCAAGAATTGTGCTGGAAATGACTCAGAATGCCATCCAGCTCATCGAGGCTGTGGTAGCGGATCACCAGCCGGCCATGACCGGCGCGGGCGTGCTCGATACTCACCGGTGCGCCGAGTTTCTCCGCCAGCTGCTCCTCAAGTCGCTGAATGTTGGGATCAATT
>Ga0302180_10000253_pt1 | contig 45360 bp, 34 predicted proteins | sample I_Palsa_E3_2_FD_200575 | JGI IMG/M metagenome (GOLD analysis project Ga0302180, IMG submission 200575) | Peat permafrost microbial communities from Stordalen Mire near Abisko, Sweden - I_Palsa_E3_2 | ecosystem: Environmental > Terrestrial > Soil > Palsa > Peat permafrost | place: Sweden...
CAGAGCAACGCCGAGCTTCGTCGAGCTTCCCGTATCCTCCGCTTCGCCCACGATGAGAAGAATGCGCCGCATGCGCGGAGGCTGGCCGGCGAGAAGCGCAACTCCTCTTGCGATCCCATCATAAAGCTTGCTGCCAGATGTCCCCATCTGCAGTTTGTGCACAGCATTCTCTATTGCGTCGTCATCCCCCGTGAGACTCTGCCGGATTTCCACCGTGTCGTCGTAGGTGAGCACCGCGGCATCGGCCGTTGGGCCCATGACGGTCTGCGTGAAAACGATCCCGGATTGCCTGACGGCGGGGAGAAACGCCTCGACTCGCGAGCTTGTTTCCACGAGCAGCGCAATCGCGAGAGGATCTCCGCCAAGATCGAAATGATCGATCGTCTGTTCGGCCCCGTTGTCGAAAACGTGGAAGTCTTTTTGTTCAAGATTGAGCACGAGCTCGCCGTCCCTGTCGCGAGCGGTCACGGGCGCTGTGATTTCAGTGACGCGGACTCGTATCGGTTTCTGCTGCGGCTTTCCCGGCTGCGGCGCCGGACTTTCCGGCAGATTCGTTGGAGGTTTCTGAGGAGCCGCATTCGGCGGCGGATGGATCGGACCGGGAGGTTCCTGCGCACGCGCTGACATTGATGCCGCAAGGAGTGCGGCAAAAACGAGGAGAATGAGCCAACACGTTCGATGCGTGCGAATCCCCATCAGCGATACTTGTATCTGATTCCTGCCTCTCGGAGCGTGTTGCATCGAAAGCTCCGAACCGCCCCCGTCTTGGCTGGCATGTCTGGCTTTGGGCGCGGCCTTCTCCTAGAATGCCTGATTCGGTTCCTTACAGGAGGAAGCATGAGCCGTCCGCGGTATCTTCCGATGGCGAAGCTCGCGTACCACGACGAAGCCTTCATGGAAAGTCTGCCTGCTCGTCCGTTGCGTATCATGGCCGAGTACCTCGACCCACTCTCGCGAATCCGCCGGGAAAACATCACGGACACGATCGTGATGTTCGGCTCGGCGCGAATCAAATCGCGCGAGGAAGCGCTTTCGGCGATGGTTCATTTGAAGAAAACTTCGCGGCGAACGCAGCAAACGGCGGATTGGCATCGAAAAATGGCCTCGGCGAAGCGAGAGCTCGCAATGTCTCGCTACTACGAAGACGCGCGCGAACTCTCGCGCCGCATCACGGAATGGGCCATGACGCTTGGATCAGACCCGCGACGTTTCGTAATTTGCTCGGGCGGCGGGCCAGGCATCATGGAAGCGGCTAATCGCGGAGCGCACGAAGCCGGCGGCACCTCTATCGGACTGAGCATTCAACTTCCCCACGAACAGCGGCCAAATCGTTACATCACCCCCGAGCTGAATGTCTGCTTCCATTATTTCTTCATGCGCAAACTCTGGTTCGCGCAACTGGCGAAAGCTTTGATCGTTTTTCCCGGCGGGTTCGGCACGATGGACGAATTGTGGGAAATGCTGACGCTGCTACAGACTGGAAAGCTCTCGTCGCATCACCTGATCCTCATTTACGGGCGGCAGTATTGGGACAAAGTGATCAATTGGAAAACCATGGTCCAAGCGGGAACAATGAACGAGCGCGAAATGAAACTCTTGAAATTTGCAGACACGGTGGATGAGGCCTTCGACAGATTGCGTGCGGATCTCAAGCACCATCACTTGCCTGCAACCGATTGGCCAGGGACCACACGCAAGGCACGCGAGGCTCGTCCGCGAAGACCCGGACGCGCTAAGACGATTGTTTAGCGGGCGCAAAAACAAAAAGGGGGAACACGCTAGACAGAGTTCCCCCTCTTTGCATTTGGATGCGTTTGTCGAGCTTAGTTCGATGAGACGTTCAGATCCGGCTGAAACACAGCTTCGAAACGCCGCTTCTCGTCGTTGTCATGCAAGAGCACCACTGGAACGATGCGCAGCGATTTCTTGCACTTCCGGCAAACTCCTGCTTCGCCCTGAAGGTCCTGAACGAAACCGTCGGTGAAGTGATAGGAGGCGCGCGGACGCCGAGCCGCCTTGGTTCCAGGCTCCCCGCAATGGGGACACGTGAATTCCAGGCGGTCTTCCTGCGGGTCACGGTTCAGTGCGGCCCAACCTGTATAGCGGAGACCGACTGCTTCAGATGATATTCGATTCATGATAAATGCCTCGTGATGAATTCGCCCAACCAATTCGATGCTTATCTACCCGTTGATGATGCATAATCGCCATAATCGCCACAAAATCGTTAACAGCCTTACTTTTCAAATATATACAAACGCTCGAGCGCCAGTCACGGCCTAAGCGCTGAAAAAATCGGTCTTTTGTGGCACTGCCAACTCACAGCGGTGTCTATCACATCAAGGTCGCGCGATCCTCAATTGCCTCCTGGACGCCTCGCTTCACGAAGGCGGACTCCGAGCACTGCCGGCTGCACAAAGCTGCCAGTCAGAAGGGATGATTGCCGATGCGCGATCCCGAACTGCTTGCCAATTGCCTTGTCGAAAGCGACGCGAAAGACGCGGCTCCAGCAAGTCGTCTCCGCCGCGAATCGTTCGTTCTCTCGATCCTCATTCAAGGTGCGCTCGTGGCCGCGCTCCTCATAATTCCAATTTTCACGCCCGGGGTAATAAGCCCGCGATATTCGTTCGTGCCGCTGCCCCCGTATCACGGCGGCACGCATCTGGCCAACACCGTTCACGCATCTCCGCAACCGGCGCATGGCGCCAGACCAGTATTAAATCCAGGGGCGTTGTATCAGCCGATTAGAATCCCGGAACACACAGCAAATTCGACCGACGCTAACGCGGACGCCGCGAATAACGACGCACCTGCGATCGGAAACGGAGACGGCAGCGGCAACGGGCCGGGCGTCGATTTCGGAATGGGCAGCTCCGCTCTGACGCCGACTGCTGCCCCTCCGAAACCACCGGTGCCGGCCAAACCGATAATCGTCAGCGCAGGCGTCGAGGAAGCGCGTCTCATCACGCGGATCGAGCCGGTTTACCCGTCAGGCGCCATCGCGCTGCGCATGTCAGGCACGGTGCGGCTTCGCGCGATCATCTCCGCGGACGGCACGGTGAGCCGCCTCGATGTCGTCACTGGAAATCCAATTCTGGCCCGAGCCGCAGTCGCTGCCGTTGGCCAATGGCGATACCACCCCACACTTTTGAATGGCCGCGCGGTGGAAGTTGAGACGGACATCACGGTTATTTTCGAATTGACGCACTGAGGCAGCGGAGGCCAAAGACTTTAACCCTGGCTCTGCGCGCGACGCCACTCACAATTCAGAGCCCGAGGCTCCCGCCTCGGGGTCAACATGACCATAAAGCTTGAACCGGCAAATTACACGTTACACGGATGGCATTTGTATCAAACAGCCTTGAAGGAAATGCGACCGCCGCTACAGCAACGGCTCGCCGGTATTTTGCGCGACGATTTCTCTCACAGCATCGCGCAACCTCACGATTTCGTGCCAATCGGCATCTACAGCTTTCGCGCTCGTCTCGGTTTTTGGCTGGACGAGCGGGCCAAGAATGATCTCCACACGCCCAAATTTCGGTAGGAACGTCTTATCGCGAAGAATTTGCCGCGCGCCTTTCAGAGCGACAGGGCAAATCGGCCGGTTCGTTTCCACAGCCGACTTAAACGCGCCAAGTTGGAATGGACGAATTCCAGGCGCCGACGTAAACGTACCCTCGGGAAATATGACCACCGACTCGCCCTCCTCCAGGATCTTCGCGACATCATCCGCCTGGCGGACGCGCGCTTGCGAGTCGCTGCGATCGAACGTGAGGTGCCCGATCCGCCGGATGAACGTGCCAATGAACGGCATCGATCCAGTTTCACCCTTGGCCACAATAAGCACTCCCGCGGGCATCACGGCAACCGTCGTCAGGATATCCAGGTAGCTCGAATGATTCGGCGCAAAAATCCACGGGCCGGAAGACTTCAGATCCTCGAGCAGATCAGCGCCCTTCACAGAAACGCCGATACCCGCACAACGAAGCATCGTGCGGGCCCCGGCGCGCGTCGCGCTTGCCGCAGCTCGGCGATTGGGCGCGAGCCGAACCACGATCCATAGCGGAACGAGCAGTACGCTGAAAGCGCACAGCGCATAGACGCCGTATACGAATTCGGCTGCGGCTTTTACGCCGTGTCGCAAGGCCAGGCCCAACCGCCGTGGCATGCTGTAGAAAGAAAGCCGCGCGAGCTGCATCCAAACGGGTTTGTGCCGGCCGAGTTCGCCCGCCAGAAACAGCCGGCGCGTCTCGGAGCGGCGAAGCTTTCCACTCGATGTCTTGGGAATTGAATGCGGCGCTACCAGCTCGACGCGATCCGGCGGCACGCCAATCGCTTCGGTCACCTGTCGCGTGATATCGGCGGCGATGCGTTCACGATCAGCCGAGTTCCGCATCTCCGCTGCAATGATGAAGCGCTCTGTTCCGCTTTGTGCATCTGGCGCGCCGAAAGCCACCACGCAGCCAGTCCTCACACCCGCCACTCTTCCAGCCACTTCCTCAACTTCATGCGGGTACAGGTTTCGGCCGCCCTTGATGATGATGTCCTTGGCCCGGCCTGTGATGAAGATATCGCTCTCGACTACATACGCCAGGTCGCCCGAATCGAGCCAGCCATCCTCGCGCACTAATCCTCGAGTGGCCTCGGGATTGTGATAGTAGCCTTGAGTCGCGGAGGCGCTGCGGAACCATAAACGTCCCTCAACGCGGTCGCCAAGCGTCTTGTCTTCGCGATCCACGATCTGCACTTCCATGCCAGGGATAGCGCGTCCCGCGCCAACGAATTCAAGGGTCGTCGCGTCGTTTGCCGCGGCCGGGACCGCGCGGCCTTCCTGCTCGAATTCGGCGCGCGCGATTCGATCAACTGTGTGTCCCGATCCAACTTGCGGCGCCGACACGCAGAGCGACGCCTCCGCCAGACCGTATACGGGAGCAAGTGCTGCGCGCCGGAATCCGTAAGGCGCAAATCGTGCTGCAAAGCGATCGAGAGTCTCAGAGCGAACTTGTTCGGCACCATTCAACGCAGCGCGCCACGAACTGAGATCGAGGCCTTCGATGTCGCGATCCGCAATCTTTCGCGTGCAAAGCTCGTACGCGAAGTTGGGAGCGGGGCTGATCGTCGCGTGATGCCGGTGGATCGCTTTTAGCCAACGCTCCGGCCGCGTTAAAAATGCCAGCGGCGACATCACGGCCAACGGGAGTCCGAAACAAAGCGGGGCAAACCACGCGCCGATCAATCCCATGTCGTGGTAAAGCGGCAGCCAGCTAACCACCACATCTTCGGTGACCAACTGCACGGCCTGCCCGATCGAGCGAATGTTGGCGAGTAAATTTGCGTGAGTAAGAACGACGCCCTTGGGATCTCCCGTTGACCCGGACGTATATTGCAAAAATGCGATTTCATTCCCCCGCCCGCGGTAAGAGTTGTGATCGGTGGGCCGCACTTCTGTTTTGGGAGGCAGCGGCGGAGCTTTGGCCTTGACGAGTTGTGAAGCGTCGAGCAGATCGATCAGCGAAGGCACGCGCAGCGCAAGCAAACGCGCGAGACCCGCCACCTGCTGGAACGTGATCAGAAATTTCGCCTCGGCGTTGCGGAGAATTCCTTCCTGGCGTGCCGCGTATTCTTCAATTCGATCCGCACGAAACGGCGGGTACATCGGAACGGGAATACCCCCAGCCATCCAGATTCCCGCGAAGCAGAAGAAAAATTCGGCGCCCGTGGGAAGCATCAACGCAACCGCTTCGCCGGAACGCAGTCCGCGGCGAGTGAGTTCTGCGCCGACGGCAGAGGCGCGCTCGAGTAGTTCGCCGCACGTAATCGTCCGGATCCGATCTTCCTCCTCGTAAAGTTGGATATGCGCGAGATCGGACTCGGCACGCCCTCTCGCGACAACGATTTCGGTGAGCGATTCCGCGCCCTCCAGGAATTGCCCGACCCGGCGCGTCGACGGCGAGACGCTCGAAGCCGCCGCGCTCGCGCTCGAGATCCTAGCCGGCGCAACGCTCGATCCTCCAGCCGCCTGCCCAGCTGTCACCGCGCTGACCAGATCCGCGACTGTTTCTGCTTGGACCAGTGCGCTGTCAGGTAGGCGAACGGAAAACGCTGCGTCTAGCCGCACCAGCAATTCAACTCGCTCAAGACTTCCCAAGCCTAGGTCATGCTCGAGTTGCGACGTCAGGCCGGTTCGATCGAGCGTTTCGACGGTCGAACGGCTGCCCAACTCGATGAGAAGCTGGCGAACAATCCCCAGAGTCTGGGATTCGACAAGCGCAACTCTATCGAGCTGTGTGCCGGGCGTCGTCATGTAATCGTGTCGTCATCGAATCGATGGACGTGCCAACCGACTGCCAGGCCCTTCGTCAAAGAACGATATTCTGGTTGAGGCTGGAGCGTCAAAACGCGAGGCTATCACTGGCGGGGTCGAGGTTCAATCGGTCTGCTGATTCCGCCTGTTCTTGGCTTGGCAGAATATATAGGTCATTCGTACCAAGCAAAATGAATCCCAAGGGCCATAGTCTCCGGCGCAGCGTCAAAGCAGAATGGTCTTGTTCGAGATGACGCGCGGCGCGGCGGTTAACCAACGAGCGCAAGCTTGGTGGAACTGGCGCCTGAGGCGCGGCGTTCCGAGCGTTTTCAGCACTCGTCACCCCCATGCCCCCGAGCGGCCGGCACCCCCACCGGCCGCTTATTTTTTTTGACCATCAGTTTTTCGCTGGCCGCCCTAGAACTAAACTCCGCTTGACAGAAAGAGCCCGGAAACCTATAAAAATGCTCATATCGGGTGAACCCGTGGTGTAGGGGTGGGGTAGTCCGGCTCTATCTGGTTTTTCTGCTGGCGTTTGCCGCGACTGAGACTTCTGACACCTCGAGTGCCTGTGGAAGATGTCCACAGTCGGAGGTGACTTGTGAACCGCAAGTCCTGGATGCGGCGGGGTGTACTACTTTTCATCGCATTTCTAGCGTTCGGCAAAGTTGCGATGGCGCAAGACACAGCGTCATTGCGCGGCACGGTCACCGACGAAAGCGGCGGCGTCATCATCGGCGCGAAGGTAACCCTGACGAATGCAAGGACGAACGTTTCTCGGACGTCCACGACCGGCAGCGACGGAGGTTATCTTTTTACCACCGTTCCGGTCGGCACCTACCAACTATCGGTCACACATGCGAACTTCCAGACTTCAGTCCAGACCGGTATCGTCCTCGACCTGAACCAGAACGGCCGCGTGGATGTGGTGTTGAAAGTTGGACAATCCGCGACGACGGTCGAAGTCACGACGACCGTCGCACAAGTTGACACTACGGGTGCGGTTCTCGGAAAGGTGGAAGACGAACGTGCAATACGCGATCTCCCGCTGGCTGATCGCGACACCCTGCAACTCGGACTTCTTCAGGCCGGCGTGTTCAGTCCGGACCCCGACGACGGTTCAGGCAATCCGTTTTCAGTGAGCGGGCAACGTTCGGAATCGCTCACGTTTCTCCTCGATGGCGCGAACAACACGGATTTTCTCGGTAACAACGTAGTTGTGGACCCGAACCCTGATGCGGTGGAAGAATTTAAGATTCTGACCAACAACTACGATGCGGAGTACGGCCGTACGTCCGGAGGAATCGTCAATCAGATTACTAAATCGGGGACCAATGATTTCCACGGTGATCTATTCGAATTCCTCCGCAACGATGTGTTCAATGCCAAGGATTACTTCATCCCCAGCCTCGTTCCCAAGGAATCGTTCAAGAGAAACGTATTTGGCGGAACGCTGGGCGGTCCCGTCAAGAAAGACAAAGCATTTTTCTTTGTCGCCTATCAGGGTTGGCGGAGCCGCGAGGGTCAGACTTCGCCCATTCTGACGGTTTTGAGTCCCGCTGAACGGACGGGCAACTTCGCCGAAGTTTGCGGCTCTTACGATTCTGGCGGGAACTGCACCGCTGCAAATGGCGAACAGCTCGTCAATCCCTATACGCTAGCGAACATTCCCTACAATAACTTGTCTACGCCCGGCCAGGGTGGAACTGGAGCCGGTGGCTCGTTGGTCAATTCTGTTATCCAAAACTACATCAACGCTTATGTTCCGCTGCCGAACCTGCCCAACAACGAATTTGTCGCTTCTCCCACTGCCGCGATTAACAACGACCAGGGTATTCTGCACTTCGATTACAACCTCACCTCCCGCGATTCTCTGTCATTCGTCTACGTCGTGAACGATGAACGCGACAATTATCCGTACCAAATTATCAACGGTGCTTCCACGGGCGGTGATTTTCCCAACGGGTCTGGTTTCACCGATTCGAACCGCACGCAAATCGCCACGGCAACATGGACGCACACGTTTTCGTCAGGAAAGCTCAATGAATTCCGCAGTGCATGGAATCGCTACTCAACGCTGCAGGGCGTGCCAACCACGACAACTTCGCCGGCGACGCTTGGCTTCACTAACGTGAATCCGGACGATCCGAAGGGCACCGCACCCCCTATCATGTTCGCGTCCAGCTTCACGGCAGGGCCTTCTCCTCAAGGACCAACTCAGTTGACCCGCACTACGTTCGAATTGGCTGATAACTACACCTGGACTCGAGGAAGGCACGAGTGGAAGTTCGGCGCCGATTACACGCACATCTGGCAGGACTTCGACTACGACTTCTTCAATAACGGTAGCTACGACTTCGACAATTACGGCGTCACCTGGACGAATGATCCCCTGGCTGACTTCGTCGGCGGCTTTTGGGACAACTACTACCAGTTCTCTAACGCAGTCTACAGCATTCGCACCGGCTCCATCGGCGCCTACGCGCAGGACACATGGAAAGTGCTTCCGAGACTCACGCTGAACCTCGGTGTCCGTTACGAGTATTACGTTCCGCAATACGATACTCACAACGAGATTCTCGGCTTCTTCCCCGGTCAGCAATCGACCGTGTTTCCTAACGCACCTCCGGACATTCTCTATCCCGGCGATCCCGGGACGCCCAACCGGGCTCTCGTCTATCCGGACAAGAATAATTTCGCTCCACGGTTCGGCTTCGCTTGGGACATGCTCGGCAGCGGCAAACTGGTCATGCGCGGAGGCATCGGAATCTTTTACGATATCGAGGACGGAGCGCTCAACTTGCAGTTCGGGGGCCAGCCGCCCTTTGGAGCAGTTTCCAATATCTTCCCCACGTCGTTTGCTTCTGGTGTAGATCCCATTGCCGATCCCTTTAACGCCACCGGCTACACGAACCCATTTCCCTTTGCTTCTCGCGGACTTGTCGGAACATTCCTCTCTCCGGCAATTCCCTATGCCTATACGACGTGGCCGCATTTCCGCACACCTTATTCGGAAAACTTCAATTACGGCTTCCAGTGGCAAGCGACCAAACAGATGATGCTCGAGACCGTCTACGTCGGTAGTCTCGGTCGCAAACTCATCTCCAGCGGTGAAACAAACTTTCCGTCAGTCACTACGGAGCAATATCAGCTCAACACCTATTTGCCGGCCTACGACGCCGGCTTGATTTCATCGCCAATCAATCCAGAATGCGCCCGGCCGCTCGCTGCCTGCCAAGGCGGTTTCTTAAATCCTGCGGACCCCTACGACCCATCGGGCTTGCCGACCGGGATTCAGCAGTTATTCACAGACTTCAGCAATGGCTTGTCGGATAGTAGCGAACTTCAGGTAACTCTGGACCAACGCTTCTCTCATGGCCTATCGTTTCGCGCCGCGTACACTTGGGGCAAGACAATTGATCTCACTTCCGGTTTCCGCTCGCGTTCCTCGACTTATACGGATCCCTACGATCACCGCTTCGACCGCTCCGTCGCGGACTTCGACGTCCCGCAACGCTTCGTTTTCAGCGGGATTTGGGAGTTGCCTCTCGCTCGCCATGCGAGCAACGGGTTGGTCGGTAAAGTCGCGAAAGGGTGGCAACTCAACGCGATTACTACATTCCAGATGGGCCAGCCGTTTACGGTTTACGCGAATTCGAATGCCAGTCAACAGGATAACTACCTGGACCGTCCCAACGTCGTGGGCCCCATTCCTTACACGCATCAGCCCAGAAATCCGAATCAGACCTTCACTAGCCAGTGCAACGGAACCAGTACCGGAACGGAAACCGGGAATTTCTGGTTCGATCCCACCAATCTGGTTTGCAACGCCTGCCCCTATGACGATGCGACGTGCGCCGATTCCGCTGACCAGCCGGGAATTTCGCTGTTCTCCTACGGAGACATGCCTCGCAATTTCTTGCGGGGGCCCGGCATCAACAATTGGGATATCTCCCTCACAAAGAAAACCACCTTCAGGGAAAACAAGTCCGTCGAATTCCGCGCGGAATTTTTTAATGCATTCAACCATGTGCAGTTCTTGCGCGTGGACAATATGGGATATCTCAGTCCCACATTCGCTCAGGTTATCTCCGACCGTGGGCCGCGGTTGATTCAGTTTGGTCTGAAGTTTTACTTCTAGATCGAATCGTAATCGAAAAGCAAAAGGCCCGCTCCAACGCAAGTTGAAGCGGGCCTGATTTTTTGCGGAGCCGGTTTCGATTGGAACGCAGTCACCGATCAAAAGGGGGCGGCGGGGACGAGGCCGTCGCTCGCGTGCTTCCGTCGAGCGCGGCCGGACCGCTGCCATCTCTTGGGACTATGCTGCCGTTATGGCGTCAACGCGTCGCCATGCACAGCCTGCGCACGCTATCGCGGCCGCAGGCCTGGCCTGTATGAACTCAGTGACCTCGGGCGCATCCGAAAACGCGTCGCCAGCGGAGGCGGCACGTTGTGCAGCGTCGAACCGCAGTTGCTGCAGAATTCATGCCGAAGTCCCTCCACGCGCAGCCAGTGACCCCGCGCCGGGCAATCTGGATTCAGACACTGCACGGTCCATCCGGGCAAGTACTGCATCGTTCTCCAGTTGAAATCCGGGCCAAATCCGCTCGCACAACACCAAAATCCCCCTGTGCGAGCCGAACCAGCCGGGAAGATGCCCGGATTGTGCGGGAAGCGCCCTTGTGTGTCAACAAGAATCCATACTATTAGTAGTGGTGCCGTTGCGCTAAAGAAAGCACGGGCAGAAAACGGCCTTGGTAAGCGAGGCCAGAGTCGAGAAATCTGTAATCCGGAACGAAGTGTACTCGAGCTAAGCATAACTGGAGGCTTTCCATACGAACCGCAGATCCCTCACTTCATTCGCGATGACAAACGTGATGCTTGTCGGGTTGGGGAGATGAAGGGTAGGCGAACGATTTCTACTGTTTCTTCTGATCGGAGCTCGGGCCAGCTTTCCCTTGCAGCGAAGCTAGGATGTCCCGCGCCTCCTGCAGCTCCCGTTTCTTGTTTGTGACCTCGGCCCGTTCGGTGTCGAGCGCCGCTTTTCCGGCCTTATCGTCCTGGTAGTTCGTTTTGCCGTAATACATGTCCGAATCGAGCGTGAATTTGCGCTGAGCGATATCAAGGTTCTGTTCGAGGTCCGCGATCTTGTCCTTGGCCTGTTGAATTGCAGCGCTTAGCTGCCCGTCGTTCTCGACAGGTGTCGCGGGTGCCATCGCCGATTCTGCGGGAGCCGACGCAGGCGCCCCCGTTGAACCTACAACGCTCACACCGTTGCCCTCCTTCGGAATATTGTCGTTGTCCCAGACGTGCGCCGGTTTGGGCTGGCTTTTCTTTTGCTCGCGGGAGTGGCGCGCCGCGTCTGCTGGCGATTCCGTTTGAGGCGCCGCGTTCGATGTTTGTTGAGCGGCCTGCTGCGAATGGGATCGCGCAGACGCGGAGCTTGCGGTTGCCGCGATCGTCAACAACAATAGCGGCCAATCCAAACGTGTCATCCTCATGGCGTACACCTCTCTGCGAACGTGCCTGCGTAGCTCAACGATAAGGCCGACGTCGGCGCGAATCTATGTTAGTCGTCACCGCGTGGCTCGCGCAATCCCTCTCCCGCGTCGCTCCCAAAGAAGCAACCTATCCCCACGGCCGGCGCGAGAACCGCTGAAACTTGCCCTTCTCTGGCCGTAAAGCCATACTCCCTCGTCTAAAACTTCAGCGCAATTGGAGAATTATCAGATGAGAGATCGCCGCAGAATTGCGCGGTGCGTTCTGGCAACTGTGATGTTAGCGGCCGCTTTCGCGGCGGTGTCAACGCAAGGGGCAGAAACATGCCTCGCAGCCTCTTGTACCGCCGGCGTCTCGCCGGCTCTTCGCAGTTCGACTCCACATGGCAGGGCAGCAGGTTACATCACCGCGACAAGTCAAACATCTGCGCCCGCCCAAATAAACAATCCGGCACAAGAGCCTTCCGCGCCACCGGAAAGGCACGCTCAAGGATCGCAGAAGCGGGTCACCAGTTACACTCTTCCCGCCGGCACTTATGCGAAAGCACTCCATCTAAGCCGAATCAGCTTCCTACTCCGCTTCTTTTTGCCCTTCTACCAAATCGCGTTGCTGGCGCTGATGCTTCGCCGGGGCTGGTCTTCGAAGTTTCGCGATTGGGCGGAAGCAGCGTCATCGCGAAGGCTCATACAAGCCACAATCTATTCCTCTTTATTCCTTTTAGCTTTCACGCTCCCGCAGTTGGCCATCGCTGCGTGGGTGCATTGGCTCCTCCGCCGCTACGACCTCGTCGTTCAAGGCTGGGCCTCGTGGTTCTGGGATCAGATCAAAACGCAGTTCGTGATTACAATCATCGGAACATTCGTCATCGCCGGCTTGTTTCGCGCGATTCGGAAAAGCCCGCGCCGATGGTGGTTTTATTTCTGGCTCGGCTCAATTCCAGTAACTGCCTTTTTTATTTTTATCTCGCCGTTGGTAATTGATCCGCTCTTTAACAAGTTTGAGCCGCTACAATCGCACGATCCAGTACTCGTGGATTCACTTGAGAGAGTCGTGGCGCGAGCGGGCTTGACCATCCCGCCCCAGCGAATGTTCTGGATGAACGCGAGCGCAAAAGTGCATTTCGTGAACGCCTACGTCACCGGAATCGGCGCGTCAAAGCGCGTGGTCGTCTGGGACACGACAATTGAAAAAATGACGAACCCTCAGATTCTCTTCGTTTTCGGACACGAGATGGGACACTACGTTCTCGGGCACATTCCCAAAGGACTCGCGTTGCTCGAAGCATTATTTTTTCTGCTGTTCTACATCGGCTTTCGCCTGTCAAATCGCGTGCTGCAGAAAAAGGGCCATGCGTGGCAAATTCGCGCTCCGGACGATTGGGCGTCGCTCCCGGTCTACGCCGCGAGCCTTCTGCTTCTGCTCTTCGTCGCCACGCCGCTCACCAATGGCATGAGCCGCTACTTCGAGCACCAGGCGGATCAATATGGCCTGGAAGTCACGCACGGAATCACGCCGGACTCAGGCCAAGTCGCCGCGCAGTCATTCCAAATTCTCGGTGAGATTGATATGGAAGACCCCGCGCCAAACCGTCCGGAAATTTGGTGGTTCTGGGATCACCCGTGGATCGGCGATCGCATAAAGTTCGCGCTCGAATACGATCCCTGGTCGAAAGGCAAATCGGCCGAGTTTGTGAAGTAACGAGGATCTGGCCGGAATTGTTCAGGAACGCTTCGCGAGTGTCATTCGAACACCGTCGTGGGCGCGCAGAGTGATCAGCGGCTCCAGCACAACTTTCTTTCCGGCGGGCTCCAAAAATCGAAACTTCTGCGCAAGTGTAGCCATCACCAACGCAGCCTCGGTCAACGCGAATACCTGTCCAATGCAACGCCTCGGGCCGCCGCCAAACGGAAAATATGCGTGTACCGGCAGGCGGTCCGCCAAGCCTGTGAGCCATCGCTCCGGCCGGAATTCTTCAGGGTCGTTAAAGTAGCGCGGATCGCGGTGCATCACCCATTGCGACATCAGGACCGTCGTGTTTGAAGGGAAATGATAGCCGCCCAAATCGAAGGGTTCGATGGATGTGCGCTGGATAACGTACGCCGCGGGATAGAGCCGCAAAACTTCCCGAATCACAGCGTCGAGATATGGAAGCCGCGGCAAGTCTTCCATCGAAGGCGCCCGTCCGTCGAGAACGGATCTCAATTCGTCGGCCAGCCGCTGCTCGGCGCCGGGATTCTGCGCGAGTAAATGCCATGCCCAACCGAGCGTGACAGCCGTCGTCTCATGGCCGGCGATGAAAAGCGTCATCACTTCATCGCGAAGTTGCTTCGAAGACATCTGGCTTCCGTCTTAATCCATCGCGTTCATCAGCAGCGACAGCACATCGTCGGTGGAAGCCTCGCCGGACGCGCGCCTGCGACGGCGATCTTCGATAATTCCGTAAACGAGTGAATCGAGAAATTCGTACGCGCGATCGGCGCGGCGATTCGCCGGCGTCGGCCATTTGGCGGAAAACTTGAAGGGATTGCGCAGCCTTTGAACTTGATACCGCATAAGCAGCGTCACAGCGCTGCCAACGCGGCCGGCCTCATGCGTGAATTCGGTTCCGAACAATGTTTTCACGGCGATCACCAGAGTGAGCGCCATCATTTCCTCGGCCATGTCGCGGACGTCGCCCTCGCGCCAGGTCCGCGTGAGCGATAGCGTCTGCTCCACCATCGTCTGCGCGTATTCGGCGATGCGTTGGCGATGAAACGCGGGTTGCGCGAGGCGGCGCTGGCGGCGCCACAATTCGCCTTCGCTCGTCAGCAAGCCTTCACCGAGCAGACGCGTGGCAGCGCCTTTTATTCCCGGCCCCTTGTCGAATTTCTGTGGCTGCCGGACGATCACGTCCTCGATCAAGTCAGGATGATTGATGAGAATCCTGCTTTGGAGCAACAACGGAATATGGGAGATATCCCCGTACTCACGCGCCACGCGTGTGAGCATGCCGAGAGGGTCGCGCCGAAGCTGAAGGGCCACGCCCAGCACAGGCAAGCCTCGTGGTCCAGGCGGCAAATGATTGCTAGGCTGTGCCATTTGCGAGTTTCTCTGGAGGTCCGGGGTCAACAAGGAACCGCCGCCTGCAGGAATTCAGTTTAACCTCATCCTGGGCGCTTACGCTCCGTGCTGCGCAAGACGTTTCAACCGGGCGAGCCAGTCGCGGTCGCGGCGCGCCACGGCATGCCGCGTGAAAAGCCAATCAAACAATTTCCCGAATGCGCCGGGCATCTCATACTCATCGCGCATTCGGACCAGCGTGGCACTTCCGGTGGCGCTGATTTCCCACGACTGGGTTCCTTTGACGCCGTATGAATCCTGAAAGCGCCACTCGAGAAAACGTCCAAATTCGAATTGCGTAACGGTTGTCGTGAGAGAAATTTCGCGTGAACCAAGGCGGCCAGTGATGCGAACCTTCTGGCCTGCTGCGAAGTCGGCAGCGCCGCCGAGCACTTCAAACTCGCAATTCATCTCCGCGCCATACCAATAAGGCATGCGCTGCGGGACAAGAAATGCGGCAACAAGCGCGCTCGATTCTGCGATGCGCTCTTCAATTTCGATTGTGGCCATAACGACGCGGGGAATTTACCACGCCAGCGGTCAGGAGACCTCGAGGAGAACCAGAGAAATATCGTCGGTGGCAGGGCCCTCTCGATACTGCGTGACGCGGTCGATAATTCGCTGCTTCATTTCAGGCAGGGCCAACGTGGATGTTTCATAGACAATTTCGGCGAGTCCGTCCACACCGAGCATTTCGTTTTGCGAATTGAAATTGTCGGTGAGGCCGTCGGTGTAGAGCATCAGGCGATCGCCCGTCTGAATGGGAATTTCGATCGTGGCCTCGCCAATCACGGCATCCTCGAGAAAGCCAAGGACCAGACTCCGCGATTCGAGCAAGATCGGAGGTTGGCCCTGCCGAATCACAATCCCCGGCGGATGCCCCGCGCCGATGAATTCCAGCGAGCGAGCCGAGCGATTAATTCGTGCGGCGGCGAGAGTGAAGAAAAAGACAGAACTGCCAATGTCGTGGATGACGAAGTGGTTCAGGTGCCGCAGCATCGGCGCAAGCCCGATGCTTTGGCCGAGCTGCGACATTGTTTCCGTGTATATCCGATTGGCAACGAGCGCCGAGCTGACGCCGTGTCCGGAAACATCGCAGACCATCAGATTTAGATAATCCACGCCATCTGGAATGACGAGGCCGAAATCTCCGCCAATGGTCCGCACGGGTTGGTAATACGCCTCGACGGAAATGTCGCCCCAGTGCAAGTTCTTCGGCGCGAGACTTTGCTGAACGCGCGATGCTAGGACCAACTCTGCTTCAATTTCGCGTTGGCGTGTTTCAAGCTGCTTGTTGGCCTCTCGCAATTCGTTTTCGGCGCGTTTCTGTTCGCTGATGTCCGTGAAGGTGATGACTGAGAATTCGCGCCCGTCGGGATCCTCGACTCGCTTTGCGCTCACGACGACGGGTAAGCGGCCGCCATTTTTTTGGGGCAGATAAAATTCGAAGCGATTGTGCCCGGTCGATTCGCCGAGAGCGATTCTCTCGTTCAAGAATGGCAGATCTTCGGGAGGAAAAAAGTCGGTGGCTGTGCGGCCAGAAATCTCGTCGGACGTCCGGTCAACCATCTCGAGAAAAATTTCGTTCGCATGAATCATGCGGTGACAGTCATCGGCAATGACGACTCCTTGATTGAGCGTTTCGAGAACGCCCACCACGTCCGTCAACCAGTCTGGCCGCTCGCTTTCCACCCGGACTCCTCCAAAATCTCGAAATGAGGACATTACTTGCAACCGCGCGAACGTTCATCTTATCGAAAGTTGCCGGCACTGCAAGCTGTTCGCTGTGGAGATTGGATGCGCCCGGCTGCGCTACGACACAGAATAAAACGACAACACAAGATGAACGACAACGCAGGAAGAGACGACAACCCTGGCAACAACACGGTTCGTTATTCGACGACTACCCTGACAAATTTCTTTTTCCCGGCGCGCAATAGGAATTCCGAGGGCTTCGAAAGGTCAATTTGTTTCTGGACATCATCGACTCGAGTTCCGCTCACCTCGACTCCACCCTGCTTGATCAATCGCTCCGCCTCGCTTCGCGAGGACGCTAATTTCAACTCAACGAGCAGCACGGAAAGACGCTTCGGGTCTGACACCGGAAGCTTGTGTATTGGCGCATCTTCCGGAGATTGCCTGTCGCGAAAAACTCGGCGGAACTCCTCCGACGCCTTCTTAGCCGCGTCTTCTCCGAGGAATCCTGCGACGATGTAGTGTGCAAGCTGCATCTTTGCATCCATCGGATGCAACACGCCGGTGCGCACTTCTTCTTTCAATCGCACAATGATTCGATCGGTAAAATCCGTCAGCAATTCGTAGTACAGCCACATCAGCTCATCGGAAATGGACATCACTTTTCCGAAAATGTCCTGTGGCGCCTCGGTGATCCCGATGTAGTTGCCGAGGCTCTTCGACATTTTTCGTTCGCCGTCGAGCCCCACGAGAATCGGCATCGTCAGCGCCACTTGCGACGTTTGCCCGTATTCGCGCTGGATTTCGCGGCCGACAAGAAGATTGAACTTTTGCTCGGTCGCGCCGAGTTCGACGTCAGCATGCAACGCCACCGAGTCGTAGGCTTGCATTAGCGGGTAAAGCAGCTCGTGAACCGAAATCGGTTGGTTCGCCGCGAGCCGTGATCGAAAATCCTCACGCTCAAGCATCCGCGCGAGGCGGTACTTTCCGCAAAGCTGGACAACTTCATAGCTCGTCATTTTTCCAAGCCACTCGGTGTTGTCGTGCACTTCAGTTTTTTGACGGTCCAGGATTTTGTAAACCTGCTCGAGGTACGTTTTTGCGTTGACCTTCACTTGCTCTGGCGTGAGCGTAGGACGCGTCTCAGATTGCCCGGAAGGATCTCCGATCAGCGCCGTAAATCCTCCCACGACGAAGATCGCGGTGTGGCCAAGATCCTGAAAGTGTTTCAGCTTTCGCAAAACGACGGTGTGGCCCAGGTGAATATCCGGCGCGGACGGATCCACACCGAGTTTCACGCGCAACGGCTTGCCCGTCTTGAGCGATTGCTCGAGCTTCGCTTTCAGCTCCGCTTCCGGAATGATTTCCACCACGCCTTTGCGGATGTACGCGAGTTGCTCTTCGACTGGTTCGAAATTCGCTGGCGCCATTCCTATTTGGTCTCCGGTTGAATGAGGACCCGTCGGCCCTCAACTCGGAAGCGGCCTTCGAGCACGATCCGAACCGCTTCGGAATAAATGCGATGCTCTTCGCGCAAGATGCGCTCGGATAGAGTTTCCTCGGTGTCGTCGTCGCGCACCGCAACTCCCGCCTGAAGCACGATCGGGCCGGCGTCGAGATTTTCATCCACGAAGTGTACAGTGCAGCCCGCAAGCTTAACGCCGTGCTCCAGCGCTTGCCGCTGCGCTTCGAGTCCGGGAAACGCGGGCAAAAGTGATGGATGAATATTCAAAATCCGCCTTGGATACGCCGCGACGAAAAAAGGCGAAAGCAAACGCATATAGCCGGCGAGGCACACCAGATCAACATTTGCTTCTTGCAACGCCGCCGCCACCTGCCGGTCGTACGCTTCGCGCTCGAGCCCCTTGGACGGAATCACCCGAGTCTGGATCGCGCGTGATTTCGCCTTGTCGATTCCCGGCGCTCCTTCGCGATTGCTCACAACGATTGCAATTTCGGCATCTGGTATTCGCCCCGTCCTCACGCTCTCCGCGAGCGCCTCGAAATTCGAGCCGCGCCCAGACAACAGCACGCCGATCCGCTTCTTCATAGCCGAAGCAACTTAGCACAATTCACATAGGCGGCGAAGCGCTCGCGGTCCGAGCCGCGAATGGCTCAAGACTTGACTTCAATTGAAACCCGCGTAATCTTGCTCACACAATTTCAAGTCCAGGAGGCTTCACGATGGAAATCACTCGAAAATTCACGCTCCTCTTCACATCATCTGCTTTGCTTGCTTTTGGCATTGGCTGCACTCAGACCGTAGTGCAACAACCGCCTGCGCCAGATCTCGGGGCAATCGAATCAAATATTCGCAGCCTCGACAAAGATTGGGCTGCGGCCGCAGCCGCAAAAGATTTAGAGAAATCGACTGCGTTCTACGCCGACGACAGTCAGATGTTCGCGCCCGGCGTGCCGCCTGCTGTTGGAAAGGATTCTGTTCGAAAAACGTGGTCCGGGCTTTTGACGGCCCCCGATTTCGTTAGTCTTAGTTTCGTGCCAACGTCCGTGCAGGTCGCGCAGGCCGGAGACATGGCCTACGAACTCGGTACCTACGAGATCGTCATGAAGGACAAGAAGGGCAAGTCCACGCCGCAGAAGGGCGTGTACGTCGTGGTTTGGAAGAAGCAGGCCGACGGCTCGTGGAAAGTAGAAGTGGACAGTTCCAGCACTGGAACCTAGCCGGTCACACGCTACGAGAGCGGGAGCTTGCCGCTATAAACAACGCGCGGGGCGCCGGACGCAGTCTCGATGTGTCCGATCGCGTAGAATTTCTCCCGCCGGCGGTGCAATTCGGATTCGACTTTGCGGATATTTTTCGAGGGCACCACAAGAATCATTCCCACGCCGAGGTTAAATGTCCGCAGCATCTCGGTCGGTTCGATTTTTCCTAGCGTCGCGAGATATTTGAAGATCGGCAGCACCGGCCAGGAACCCACTTCAATCACGGCTCGAACGTTTCGCGGTAACACGCGCGGAAGATTGCCAGTGATCCCCCCTCCAGTGATGTGAGCCATCCCCGATAACCAGCCTTTCGCGACGACATTTTTGAGCAGCGGCCAATAAGGGCGGTGCGGTTTCAGGAGTTCCGCACCGATTTTGTTACCGATCGATGGTACGTACGTATCCGGTTGAAGCTTGGCGATGTGAAACACGAGTTTGCGTGCGAGCGAGTAGCCATTTGTGTGCAGGCCGCTCGACGGCAAAGCGATCAGCGCATCGCCCGGGCGCACCAGACGCGGCTCAAGCCGTTGATCGCGTTCCACCGCACCGACAATAAAGCCGGCGAGATCGTATTCGCCGTGGGAATAGATGTCCGGCATCTCCGCGGTCTCGCCGCCGATCAGCGAGCATCCAGCCTGCTTCGCCGCCCGGCTCATGCCTTCGATGATTTGCTCGACCACGCGCGGATCGATCTTGCCCATAGCGAGGTAGTCAAGGAAGAACAGCGGCTCGGCGCCTTGCGTGAGAATGTCGTTGACACAATGATTCAGAATGTCCGCGCCGACGGTGGAGTGAACGCCGGTCGCAAATGCGAGTTTCAGTTTTGTGCCAACGCCATCAGCGCTCGCGACCAGGATCGGATCTTTCCAACGCTTCCGATCAAGCTCGAACAGCGCACCGAAGCCGCCTATAGCCGACAATACGCCGCTGCGGAAGGTGCGCCCGGCGGCCGTGCGAATGCGCTGCTTCGCATCGTCGGCGACGGAGATATCGACACCAGCATCGGAATAGCGCATCAGACCAGGCCCTCAGGCTGGATATCGCTGTGCGAGTTCAAAACGTTCGGAACAGCCGCTTCCAGCGAACCTCGCGGGGATGGATCAAGGCGTTGAGGTACGTCGCGAACCGCATCCCAAGATGCCCCGGCTCCCAGACTTCTTCAGGCGCATCAATGGACATGTAGATCAGAAGCGGTGTCCCGACGATATTCGAACGGGGGACGAAACCCCAGAAACGGCTGTCGTAGGAATTGTTGCGATTGTCGCCCATCATGAAATATTCGCCAGCGGGAACTTTCACTGGACCAAAGTTATCGCCCGGGTTGGGCGGCTCCATGCGATAAGGCTCGGCGAGCGGTTGGTCGTCGATGAAGACCACGCCGCGACGGACTTCGAGCAAGTCGCCCGGAAGCCCAATCACGCGTTTGATGAAATCCGGATAGCCCATTTCGGGCAGCGGCGCGCGAAAGACGATGATTTGCTGCCGCTTCGGCTCGCGCCAGAGTGGTTCATGCCAGGGTGTGAAAGGAACGCCCGCGTCGTATCCGATTCGGCTGACGATCAGGTGATCGCCGATGAGGACGGTCCGCTCCATCGACCCGCTGGGGATCACGCGCGCCTGGACGAGCGTTCCTTCGATGAGAAGAAAGGCAAGGATGACCCAGAACCAGGACAGAGCTTCTTTCGCGGCGCGGCTCTTCATCAGGGCGTTGGAGCGCTCGGCCTCGTTTCTCCGCACCGCGACCGAGTCCGGCATGTCCATCTCAACTCCCACGATGAGCCTCCACTTCAAGTTGCACCAGTTCGGTTGGATAGCTGCCGGTATAGCACGACGTGCAAAATTTGCCTTCGTTGTCTTCCACGGCCTCGCGCAGGCTGGCGAGCGATAAGTAGCCGAGCGAATCGGCTTCGAGGAATTGCCGAATTTCTTCGACAGAATGATTCGCGGCGATCAATTCGTTCCGCGTCGGCGTGTCCACGCCGTAGAAGCAAGGCGAAATCGTGGGCGGGCAACTGATGCGCACGTGCACTTCCGCCGCGCCCGCGTCGCGCACCATACGGACGATTTTGCGGCTGGTGGTGCCGCGCACGATGGAATCGTCCACGAGGATTACGCGCTGACCCTCGATCATCCGGCGGACCGTGTTGAGTTTGAGCCTGACGCCGAAATCACGAATCGACTGCTCGGGCTCAATAAAAGTGCGACCGACGTAATGATTGCGAATCAAACCCATGCGGAACGCGATTCCAGATTCAGCCGCATAGCCCACCGCCGCGGGCACGCCGGAATCCGGCACGGGCACTACGACATCCGCCGAAACTGGATGTTCGCGCGCAAGCAGGCGGCCGAGACGCTCGCGGCTTTCGTTTACCTGCCGGCCAAAAATAATGCTGTCAGGGCGCGAAAAATAGACGTGCTCGAATATGCAGTACTGGTGCGGTTTTTCCGGCGCGAAGTGAATTGACGAAATTTCATTGCCGGTGATTTTCACCATCTCGCCGGGTTCGATTTCGCGGACGTACTCGGCGTCAATGAGATCGAAGGCACATGTTTCCGAGGCGACCACCCAATTGCCGTCGAGCCTGCCAAGATTCAAGGGGCGAAAACCGCGCGGATCACGCAGCGCGTACAGCTCGTTTTGCGTGAGAACCAGAAGCGAATAGGCGCCTTCCACCTGGTTCAGCGCGTCCACGAGCGCTCCGGTCAAATGGCGCGCATTGCTGCGCGCGACGAGATGGACGATCACTTCGGTGTCGCTGGTCGTCTGAAAAATGGAGCCGCGGTGCTCGAGTTTCCGCCGCAGTTCCGCGGCGTTGGTCAAATTCCCGTTGTGCGCGACTGCCAGCTTGCCTTTGTTGCAATCAATCACAACGGGCTGCGCATTCATCATGGAGGTATCGCCGGCTGTCGAATAGCGTGTATGACCGATCGCCGCCGCACCCTGCAAACGCAACATCGCTTCGGGATTAAAGATTTCCTGCACCAGGCCCATACCCTTATGGACGTGCAAGGTGGCGCCGTCGGTAGACGCAATTCCGGCGGATTCTTGCCCGCGGTGCTGGAGGGCATAAAGTCCCAGATAGGCGAGCTTGGCCGCTTCTACGCGGCCAAATATGCCAAATACGCCGCATTCATCGTGGAAGTGATCGTCCGGCAGTTGAAAGGTATGTTTCATTCGCTGCTGCTGATCGTTGTTACTGGCCGATGTTAGTTGTAGAGCCGTACCGTAAAGCCTTTTCGAGCGCGCCGCTCCATGAATTGTGGAGGGATTGCACCGTACCGCGCACACAAAGAACGCCCTTATATTCGATGCGAAAGCCGCCGCGCACGGCTTTACCGATACTCTGCGCCGAAACACTATATTTTGCAGCAACTTCGGCAACGCGAGCAAGCGAATCAGTCCGCACCGAGACGACCGCCCGTGCACCGCGTTCTCCGAACAATGCAGATTCATCCGGTTCCGCGCCATCGAGTGCGACGTGCGCCGCAAGGCCGTCGCTCGCGAAACAAGATTCCGCAAGCGAGACCGCGAGGCCTCCGTCGCTTACATCGTGCGCCGATTCGATCACGCCGTCCGTTGCGAGCGCGACGAGGCAATCCTGCAGGCGCTTTTCCGCTGTCAGATCGATTGCGGGCGGCTCGCCCGCCACGATTCCGTGAATGGTCTTTGCATATTCCGAAGATGAAAATTCGCGCCGCAGGCCCTCGATCGGTGTTTCCGCGGCCGCGGCGCCGTCGAGCAGGATAATTACATCGCCCTCATTACGAAACGCGAGCCCTAAGGCCTTCGATGAGTCCTCCAAGATTCCGAGAACGCCGATTACCGGGGTCGGATAAATCGCTTTGCCGAGCGTTTCGTTATAAAAGCTGACGTTTCCGCCGGTGATGGGAACTTTGAGAGCGCCGCACGCTTCGGCGATTCCATCTATCGCTTCGCTGAATTGCCACATGGCTTCGGGCTTTTCCGGGTTGCCGAAATTCAGGCAGTTTGTTGCCGCAACAGGACGCGCGCCCGAGCACGCCACGTTTCGCGCAGCTTCCGCGACGGCGTGCATCGCGCCAACTTTCGGATTGAGCCAGCACCACCGGCCGTTGCCATCGGTGGAGAGCGCGAGGGCGCGCCGCGAATCCTTGAGCCGAAGCACGGCAGCATCGCCAGCGCCTGGGACGATGCGGGTGTTCGTGCGCACCATGTGGTCGTACTGGCCGATGATCCATTGCTTCGAGGCGATTGTCGGGGACGCGAGCAGCCGTCGAAAGTTTTCGGTGAAGTCTGTTCCGGCCGGGGCGAAATTAATCAAGCTTGCGCCGCCCGCCGGATGTGCCGGGGGAGCGATCGGGCGTTTGTAGGCCGGGCCTTCTTCCGCTATAGCGTGCGCGGGAATTTCAGCAGCAATATTGCCACGCTCCAAAATTCGCAGACGGCCATCGTCGGTAACGCGGCCGATCTCGACGGCGTCCAGCCCCCACTTCTCGAAGACGCGGAAAATTTCATCCTCGCGGCCGCGCTCGGCGACAAGCAGCATGCGTTCCTGCGATTCACTCAGCATGATTTCGTACGGCGTCATATGCGCTTCGCGCTGCGGCACGCGAGAGAGTTCGATCTCGATCCCGAGGCCACCGCGTGAAGCCATCTCCGAGCTGGAACTGGTCAATCCCGCGGCGCCCATGTCCTGAATCGCGACAACGGCGCCCGTTTTCATCGCTTCCAGGCACGCTTCGAGGAGCAACTTCTCCATGAAGGGGTCGCCAACCTGAACGTTGGGACGCTTCTGCTGCGATTCTTGGCTGAATTCGGCGGAAGCGAGGAGCGACGCGCCGTGAATGCCATCGCGGCCGGTCTTCGCGCCGACGTAGATGACGGGATTCCCGGGACCTTGGGCGCGCGCGAAGAACAAGTTCTCTTTTTTCGCGATGCCGAGCGCTAGCGCGTTCACGAGCGGATTGTTGGAATAGCAGGGTTCGAATTGAACTTCTCCACCCACGGTCGGAACGCCGAAACAATTTCCGTAGAAGCCGATACCGCGAATTACTCCGTCGAGGAGCCGCCGGTTTCGCGCGACTTCTTCCGTTGCTGCTCCAACGGCGGGGGAGTTATTAGGATCATTCGTGATCGGCCCGAAGCGGAGTGAATCGAGAACCGCGATGGGAAACGCACCCATCGTGAAAATATCGCGCAGAATTCCGCCGACGCCCGTTGCCGCGCCCTGGAAAGGCTCGACGAAACTCGGATGATTGTGAGATTCGATCTTAAAGACCGCGCAGAAACCGTCGCCGATGTCCACGACGCCCGCATTTTCGCCGGGGCCTTGCAGCACGCGCGGACCATGCGTCGGCAGGCGCTTCAAATGGACTTTGCTCGATTTGTACGAGCAATGTTCGCTCCACATCACCGAGAAAATGCCAAGCTCCGTGATGCTGGGCTCGCGCCCGAGAATTTCGAGCACGCGCGAATATTCATCGGCGCTCAGTCCGTGTTCGGCGGCAATTTCCCGAGTCACTCTGATTTCGGTTTCAAGCATTCAGAATGCCTTTGCGAGTTTCTGGGGCGGCGCAAGAATCGTTGTGGCCAGTGAGATTCAAATTTATCGCGCTCGTTTGGGCATCGCCTACGCGGGTATGGCGATGCGCCGCACGAAGCTATCCACCATGGAGCGCAAAATTACAAGACCGTCGGCGGAACCGAGCGGCGCTTCTACTGCGCGCTCCGGGTGCGGCATCAAGCCCAGCACATTGCGTTCGCGATTGCAGATGCCGGCGATGTTCGCGACAGAACCGTTTGGATTTCCGGCATCGTCATTGCGGCCGTCCGGCGTCGTGTAGCGAAACATGACTCGGTTCTCGCGCTCGAGTTCGTCGAGTGTCGCATCATCGCAGAAATAATTTCCATCCATGTGCGCGATGGGAATCTTCAGAATTTGGCCGCGCTGCGCTGCGCTCGTGAACGGCGTGTCTGTATTTTCTACCCGGATGTACACCTGCTGGCAGAGGAATCTGAGGCCGCGATTGCGGGTCATCGCGCCGGGGAGAAGCCCGGCTTCGCAGAGAACTTGGAAACCGTTGCAAATCCCGAGGACGAGTCCGCCCGAGCGCGCAAACTTTGCGACGGACGTCATGACGGGCGAGAATCGAGCGATGGCGCCGGTGCGGAGGTAATCGCCGAACGCGAATCCGCCGGGAAGTATGATCGCATCGCAGCCGGCCAGATTCTCAGAACGGTGCCACAGATACTCGACGGGCCGTCCCAGAACGCCGCCAATCGCGCAGAAGGCATCGTGATCGCAGTTCGAGCCCGGAAAGACAACGACGCCAAATTTCATTCCTGGGGATCTCCCGCGTACATTTTAGCACACCGCTCGGGGTTCTCCGGAAGCCCTGAGATTGAGACAAAAGAGCGGCAGGGAGTTCGCCCGAGAGGAACTAGCGGCGGGAAGTCTTGCGGCGAGTGCGGGCGCGTTTGGATTTCGATTTACTGCGCGACTTAGGCTTGCTGCCGGCCTTGAGCTCTTTCGCAATCTGCGCGCGGCGGGCAGCGGACCAGCCGGGTTTGTTAATTTGGCGGCCGCGAGCGATGGCCAGCGCATCGGCTGGGACATTTTCAGTGATCGTCGAGCCGGCGGCTACGTACGCGCCATCGCCGATGCGGACGGGCGCGACGAGCGCGGAATCGCTTCCGATGAATACACGCTTGCCGATTGTGGTCTGATTTTTGTGCACGCCGTCGTAATTGCAGGTGATGGTGCCCGCGCCGATGTTCGCGCCGGCGCCAATCGTTGCGTCGCCGAGATAGGTGAGATGCGGCGCCTTCGCGCCCTCGTGCAAGATGCTTTTTTTCACTTCGACGAAATTTCCGACACGCGCGCCTTCGCGCAAATCGGCGCCTGGCCGCAGTCGTGCGAACGGGCCGATTCGAGTGTTTTTTGCGAGGCGGCTTTCGGTGACGACGGAATATGGCTCGACGTAGACATCGTCGTCGAGGCGGGAATCTGTGATGATGCTGCCGGTGCGAATGGTGCAGCGCTCGCCGATCTTCGTGCTGCCGAGGAGTTGAACGCCGGGTTCGATCACGGTGTCGCGGCCCACTGCGACGGCTGCGTCAACCACGACGGATTCAGGGAAATAAATTGTGACGCCTGAAGCCATTAGTGCCGCAGCTTTTCGCTGGCGGAAGATGCGGTCGGCATCGGCGAGGCTGGCGCGTGTGTTGCATCCGAGGATTTCGTTTGGGTCAGGCGCAATCGACGCGAGAACGCGTTCGCGGCGCTCGTTCAGCAGCGCGATGGCATCGGTGAGATAGAGTTCCTTGTGGACGTTGTTGGGCTTTAGCGATGCGAGAGACGGCCAGAGCTTGTCGAGCGTGAAGCAATAAATGCTGGAATTGACTTCCGTGATTGCGCGCTGTTCCGGCGATGCGGCGCTTTCTTCGACAACCGCGGCAACCGTGCCGTCATTCTTGCGAATGATGCGGCCGTAGCCTGTTGGATCGGGCAATTGCGCGGAGAGAATTGTCGCGGCGGCGTCTCCGGAGCGATGCGCGGCAATCAGTGCGGAGAGAGTTTCTGTTCGCAGAAGCGGCGCGTCACCGGGAACGACGACTGCAAATTTTGCGCTGCGCCGAATCGCGCGGCGCGCTGATTGAACGGCATGGCCCGTGCCGCGCTGCGGATTTTGAATTACAGTTTTCGCGCCGAGCGGCGTGACTGCCGCCGCGACCGCGTCCGCCTGAAATCCAACGACCACGATAGTGTCGGCAGCTTTGAGCGGCTGGCACGAGCGGACTACGTGCCCGACGAGCGAGCGGCCGCCCACGCGATGCAGAACTTTGGCGACGCCGGAATAGAGGCGCGTGCCTTTGCCCGCGGCCAGGACGATGACAACCGTGTCTTTGGCGGCCATGAATTGCTTATTGTCGCTTCGCTGATTGCATTTGGCAATCGAGAGAGGCGCCGGGAGTGCTTCGCGGCGCGGGAGTTACAGGCCCATGATGTGGAAGCCGGAATCCACGTAGATAATATTTCCAGTGACGCCGCGAGAGAGGTCGCTGGCGAGGAATACGGCGGCGTCGCCAACTTCTGCGGGTTCTGTGTTGCGGCGGAGCGGGGCGCGCTGCGTGACTACGTCGAGAATCACTGAAAAATCCTTGATGGCGCGTGCCGAAGCGGTTTTCACGGGCCCTGCGGAAATTGCGTTTACGCGGATTTTTTTTGGGCCGAGATCGCTGGCGAGATAGCGAACCGTTGCTTCGAGCGCGGCTTTCGCAACGCCCATTACGTTGTAATTCGGGAGGACGCGTTGCGAGCCGAGATAGGTGAGCGTCAGGAGCGATCCGCCGGAGGGCATGAGCGGCGCGGTGGCGCGGGCGACAGCGACGAGTGAATATGCGCTGACTTCTTGAGCGAGAAGATAGCCGGCGCGAGAGGTTTCGAGGAATGGGCGATCGAGATCCTCGCGATTGGCGAATGCGATGCTGTGCATGACGGTGTCGAGGCCGCCGTCATTGCGCAATTCCGATGTCAAACGCCCGAGCTCTTCTTCCTTCGTCACGTCGCACTGAAAAACTTTATCGGCGCCTAGCGATTGGCCGAGTTCTTCGACGGTAAGCTTGATGCGCTCGCCCTGATAGGTGAGTACGAGCTTCGCTCCTTCGCGGCGGTAGGCTTGCGCGATGGCGTAGGCCAGGCTCCATTTGTTCGCGACTCCAAGAATGAGAGCTGTCTTGCCTTCGAGAAGGTTTGGCATAGGAGCGACATTCTAGCGCGGAAGTTGATTGCGAGGAACGCTCAGAAGGCGAGAACAGGTAGAAGGCGATAGCGGACAGAAAGCAAGTTCCGGATTTAGAAGCCGATTAATCGGCGGCTGGAACACGGGCCGGCACAAGCGGGCGCGAAATCACTTTTTCGCTCCGAGAATCAACTTTCTGAGAATCAAGCGTCGTTACTTCCCAGAGCGACGGGTCCGCGAGCAGGCGGGTGACGAGCTGCGTGTGCAATGCATGGCCGGCCTTGTGCGCGACAACGGTGGCTTTGAGCGGCTTGCCGATTAGGGCCAGATCGCCGATGAGATCGAGCGCCTTGTGGCGAACGAACTCATCCGGGAATCGCACGGGGCCGTTGAGAATGTCGTTCTCGGAAAGCACGATTGCATTTTCGAGCGAGCCGCCGCGAATCAAGCCCATGGCGCGGAGACCTTCGAAGTCGCTCATGAAGCCGAAGGTTCGCGCGGTTGCGAGCTCCTTGCTGAACGTGGCGCGATTCACGTCAATTTCCACTTCCTGGCAGCCGACTTTCGGATGGGCGTAGTCCACATAGCATCGCACGCGGAAACTGTCGCCGGGATAGATGCCGATCATACGATCACCATCGGCGACTACGAGAGGTTTGATGACTTTCAAATAAGTGCGCCGCCGCCTTTGCCGCCGCAGGCCCGCGCGTTCGAGCATTTTTACGAAGGGCTGAGCAGAGCCATCGAGGATCGGCAGCTCAAGGGCATCAATCTCGACGAAAACATTGTCCACGCCGCACGCGTAGAGCGCTGCAAGGACGTGCTCGGTGGTCGAGAGCAGCACGCCTTGCTTCATCAGGCTCGTCGCATAGCTGACGCGCGCGACGTTGCGAACGTGAGCCTCAACGGCGAATCCGTCCAAGTCTGTGCGGCGAAAAACGATGCCGGTGCCGGGCGGCGCTGGGGCGAACCTCAGGCGCGAACGTACCGCGGTGTGGAGTCCGACCCCTTCAGTTTCTACTCGGTGAGCAACGGTGTATTGGAATGCCATCTCGTAGGCCAGTAAAGCGGTGCATTTCTGCTTCCTTGTTATACGTTATTATCCGTTCATTTTCAGCTATTTAGAAGCCATATAAACGCGGGGTTTCAGTAGCTGTTGCAAACGTACAACAGTTTGGCGACTTTATATGTGGTGTTTGTTCGACGTGTCGGAATCTACCGCAGGTGAAGTCCAACGCTGTGCATTGCCTGAGAGCCGACTGCACCTTGTGAAGGCGTGCGCCTCACGGGTAGAATGGTTGTTTCGAGTAAGGGTCTATGGCGTCTCCATTTAACATCTTGCCTGGAACGCAACCGGTGGTCCCGTCGCCAGCGGCGCATCCGCGCCCGTCGTGGCTGCGCGTGCGGTTTTTCGGAGGGCCGAATTACCAGGAATTGAAGCGCATTATGCGCGGGCTGGAATTGCACACGGTGTGTGAGAGTGCGCGCTGCCCGAACATGGGCGAATGCTGGGAGCACCGCACCGCGACTTTCATGATCCTTGGCGATATCTGCACCCGCGCGTGCGGATTTTGCGCCGTGCCGTCGGGGAAGCCGGTCGGACCTCCGACGGAAGATGAGCCGGAGCGCGTCGCGGAAGCAGTCGAGCGGATGGGATTGCGATACGCCGTGGTCACGTCGGTGAATCGCGACGATCAGCCGGATGGAGGCGCGGCAATTTTCGCGGCCACGATCTCCGAAATCCGCCGCCGTGTCCCTGATTGCCGCGTGGAAGTTTTAATCCCTGATTTTCGAGGCGATTGGCCGGCTCTGGAATCAGTGATCGCCGCTCGGCCGGATGTGTTGAACCACAACATGGAAACGGTCCCGCGATTGTATCGCCGCGTGCGCAAGGGCGCCGTGTACGAACGCTCGCTCGAACTACTTCGCCGCGCGCGCGAGATGGCTCCGGAGATGCCGACCAAAACTGGAATGATGCTCGGCCTCGGAGAAACGCGCGATGAAATCCTGAGCGCAATGAAGGAAATTGCCGCGCAGGGAACGCACATTCTTACGCTTGGGCAGTATCTACAGCCCACGCCCGAACATTTGCCGATCGAGCGATACGTCCATCCCGACGAATTCGCGGAATACAAACATCTCGGCGAGCAGATGGGATTCAAGCACGTTGAAGCCGGTCCGCTCGTTCGTTCGTCCTACCACGCTTTCGAGCAAGAAGAAGCCGCACGGAATTAACTTCCAGATTTTTACGAAACTTCGACATCCGCATTTCACAGGAAGATTTCGCCGGGCGGAATGTGAAACTTTGCTACCCTTTCCGTCCTCGTGGCCGATTGCGCGCCGAATCTCATGAACTCTCCGGAAAAACTCGAACGCGGCCTGGGACTCAAGGAAGCCACCGCGCTCAACATGATCGACATGGTCGGCATCGGGCCGTTCATCGTGATTCCGTTCGTGATTCAGGCCATGCCGGGGCCGCAGTGTCTGCTGGCATGGATAGCGGGCGCTTTGCTTTCCTTCTTTGACGCGTGCGTTTGGGCGGAGCTCGGAGCGGCAATGCCTGAGGCGGGCGGGAGCTACGTTTATTTGCGCGAAGCGTATGGGCCGGGGCGCTGGGGACGATTCATGTCGTTCCTTTTGATCTGGCAGACGATGATTCAGGCGCCGCTGGTGATGGCGTCCGCGGCAATCGGCTTCGCGCAGTATCTGACTTATCTGCATCCGCTTAGTTGGATTCAGCAAAAGGCCGCGGCGGGCACCGTCGTGGTGCTCGTCGTATTTCTTTTGTATCGCCGTATCGCGGCAGTTGGGAAAATCTCGATGGCAATCTGGGTTGGCGTTGTCGGGACGATGGCTTGGCTGATCTGGGGCGGAGCGACCCATTTTGATGTTCATCGCGCTTTCACGTTTCCAGCAGGCGCGTGGAGTTTCTCGTGGATCTTTTTTGCGGGGCTGGGCCACGCCACGGTGCAAACGATCTACTCGTATCTCGGTTACTACAACGTGGCCACATTGGGCGGAGAAGTGCGCGAGCCGAAGAAAAACATCCCGCGTGCAATTTTCATTTCTATTTTTGGGATCGCGGTGCTTTACCTTGCGATGCAGACGAGCATTTTAGGTGTCGTGCCGTGGCAGGAGGCGCAGCATTCGTCATTTATCGTGAGCACTTTCGTCGAAAGAACATACGGCGCGAACTGGGCGGCGTTTGCTACCGGCTTGATTCTCTTCATTGCGTTCGGCTCGTTATTTTCGGCGACACTCGGCTATTCGCGAGTCCCCTACGCCGCCGCGCTCGACGGCAATTTCTTTTCAATATTTGTGCGCGTGCATCCCATCAAGCGATTTCCGCATGTGTCGCTGCTCGCGCTCGGCGCGGCGGCATTCATTTTTAGCTTACTTTTCCGGCTGAGCTTCGTAATTAGCGCAATCCTCGCTATGCGGTGCCTCATCCAATTTATCGGCCAATCCGTGGGTCTCGGTCTGTTGAGGCGGCGCTGGCCGCGCGAGCGGTTCCCTTTTAGAATGTGGTTCTACCCGGTCCCGGTGGTCTTCGCGATTCTGGGATGGACGGCGATTTTCGTATCTACCGGCGGCCGGCTGATGGCCGCTGCACTGGCATTTGTGGCGCTGGGGTCGATCATCTATTTGGGCCGGGCACGACTGCTAAAACAATGGCCGTTTGAGGAGGCCTCTGCGTGAGGCAAATCAATTTTGTAAGAAACAAACTTTCTCTATTTGCGTTGATCGCGCTTACGCTTCTTTTGCCCACAGGGAATTCGCTCCGCGCACAATCTCTTCCTGAAACCGTCGAATCCATTGATAAGGCCCGCGTGGTCACCCGCATCCTTTTCATCACGGCGCATCCGGACGACGAAGCATCCGGCCTCCTCAGTTATCTTTCGCACGGCCTTGATGCCGATGTAGGTTTGCTCACGTTGACGCGCGGCCAGGGCGGACAGAACGCGATTGGGCCGGAGCAGGGCGAACGCCTTGGGATTCTTCGCACGTCCGAATTGCTGGCGGCGAGCAAGAACAACGGCGTCGAGCAATTCTTCACGCGTGCTATGGACACCGGCTATTCGAAGAGCGCCGATCAAACCATGAAAATCTGGGGCGACGTGCCGCTCGAGGACATGGTTCGAGTGCTTCGCATGTTTCGGCCGAACGTGGTGATCAACGGATGGGGCGGCGTGCATACCGGACATGGCCAGCATCAGGCGAGCGGAATTCTCACGCCGCGAGCCGTGGCTGCCGCGGCCGATGCAAGCGCATTCCCCGATCAAGTCAGACAAGGCCTGGCGCCATGGAAAGTTTCGCTGGTGCTCGAAGATCGCCGCACCGTGCAGGAAAATGGATTCCGTGTTCCGGTCGAACAAATTTCGGCGCTTTGGGGGAAGAGCTACAACGAATTTGGACGCGAAAGCCTGGTCTTCCATCGCTCGCAGGGCGTGACGATGTTTCTCAGCTCACCGTTCCTTCGCTGGCCGCTGTATTTGGTGGTTGCTGATCCGAAAGCAGCCGATCAGCACGTCGGCCCGGAGGATTTGTCGAAGACGCTTCTATCGCTGGTGCAGCCGGGAGGCGTCGACGGGCAAAGCCTCGCGAATGTGGACGAGTCGCTGAACGCGGCGGAGGAGGCGGCGCTCCATCTGGATTGGACCGTTGCCGCAAAATATCTGGCGGCGGCTGGAACCGGCATCGCCAGTTTTGAAGATTCGGTCCAGGCTTCGCCCCGCGACGGCAAGAGCGATTTGCTTTGGGAGCTCGCGCGTGTGCGCGAGCGAATTGACCGAGCGCTTGCGAATGTCGCCGCACTGCACATTGACGCGCGCGCCAACCGAGACGAGCTCGTGGCAGGCGAAACGTTCAAGGTGGACACTCGCTGGACGCTTCGCGAGAACATAGGCATCAAGGTGAACGACACCACGCTCGTCGTGCCGGATGGATGGAGCGTCGGCGACACTCCAATTCCGGAAGGAGAAGGCAAACAGTACGCGGCTTCATTTAACGTTGCAGTGCCGCGCCGTGCTGTGGCGCCAACGTCCGCGTTGGATTACATTTTGCCGTATCCGCCGCCGTTGGTGGTTGCGCGCATGAGCGCGACAGTCAGCGGCTATTCGTTCACGAGCGAAATGCCAGTTGTTTCCATACGTGCGACATCAACGAGCGTGGATACTTTTCCACTTACGCTCGTTCCTGCGGTCACGCTAACCATTGAGCCGAAGCAAGTGATGCAACCGGAGACCCGCGCAGGCGAGCCAATCGAACTGCTCGCGCGCGTGCGATACCGCGCAACTTCTGCGGCAAAAGTGGGGGTCTCGCTCGACGCACCGGCAGGTTGGAGCGTCGCGCCGGTTGCGCCGATTGAATTCTCCGAACCGGGCGACCAATTGATTCGATTTACGGTCACGCCTCCAGCAAAGCCAGCGCCCGGCGCCTACCCGCTTCGCGCTTTCGGCAAAATCGGCGACGAATCATTCAGCGTATCACTCGAGCCGCTTCCCTCGCTTCCGACGCGTTCGTGGAGCGAGCCGCCGGAAGCAACGGTACACGTGCTCGATCTGGCCGTGCCGCCAAATCTTCGCGTCGGATACATCGCGGCGGAAAATGATACGATCCCGGAATTTTTGCGACAACTCGGAATTGACCTGCATCTCCTGAATGAAGTGGATCTCGCGTTTGGCGATTTAAGCCGTTACGACGCAATCGTTGTAGGAATTCGCGCATACGAATTGCGGCACGACTTGCCGCGTTCGAATGCGCGGCTTCTCGACTACGTGAGCAAGGGCGGGACGCTCGTGGTCCAATACCAACGCGATTTTGCCTGGAACAAATATTTACCGGCGCCCTATCCCGCGAAAATGCCGGATTCGACGGCACGGACGACCGACGCAAACTCGCCGGTGAATTTCCTGGCGCCGAAGAATTCGATCCTGAATTTTCCGAACAAGATTACGCAGGATGATTTCAAGGGCTGGGTGCAGGAGCGCGGGCTCTATTACCTCGGTACTTTCGATTCACGCTATCAGCCGATTCTTGGGCTGACGGATCCGGGCGAGAGCGAGGACAATGGCGCACTTATTGAAGCAAAACTTGGAAAAGGAACTTACATCTACACTGGATTGTCCTTCTTCCGCGAATTGCCTGCGGGAGTGCCCGGCGCGTACCGGCTGTTCGTAAATCTCATTAGCCAGTCGAAGGCCAACTCGAATACGACGGCAATGAATTGAGAGCAAGACCCGGACAGTCGCGGAATAATTCTTGATGGCATCGCCGATTCATCACGCTGATATTTCTTTGAATGAGTTTCGCAAGCCGCGCGTGGTTCGGATTCCGGAAGGCTGGTTCCTGATGGGGAGCGAAGCCGGGCAGGATAACGAACGGCCGGTACATCGCGTGTGGGTTGACGCGTTCGAGCTCGCGGTACATCAGTTGACGAACGGGGAGTACGCGCATTTTCTGAGCTCGACAAGCCACCGCAAACCGCAACATTGGGACGATGCAGACTTCAATGATCCCGAACAACCAGTCGCGGCGCCAAGTTGGTTCGACGCGGTCAGCTATTGCGAGTGGCTCTCGGGCGTTACGCAAAATCGCTACCGCCTTCCGACCGAAGCTGAATGGGAACGGGCCGCGCGCGGCGGGGTCGAGGGAACGTCTTATCCTTGGGGCGACGCGGCGCCGGAGACTCTTCCGAATTACGCATCGCGCTGGAAGAATGGGCCCGAACCGGTTGGGAAATACGCTCCGAACGCTTACGGACTTTTCGATATCGGGGACAACGTTCACGAGTGGTGCGCGGACTGGTTTGCAGCGGATTATTATTCGGTTTCGCCGGAGCGAAATCCGCGAGGGCCGGCCGAGGGCAAACGACGCGCGTCGCGCGGTGGTTCGTGGCGGCATTATACAAAGGTCTCGCGGTGCGCGGCGCGATCGAGTATTCCTCCGGAATTCCAGTACGCGGACTACGGCTTTCGTATCGCGCGCGATATCGCGTGAGCGCTCTCCCGCGCTGCTCCACAAATCGTGCTATTCTCGCGGAAGTTCGGGGGGAAAAGAAGGAATGAGACAGCGAACTACCGTTGCGCGAAATTTTTGGCTCGCTATGCTTGTGTTATCAATTTTCTTCGCGCCGCCGATGGCGCGTGCGGGCTATAGTCCGCAAAAAAATAAGAAGCAGCCGCCTCCGCCAGCGCCAGACACAACTCCGCCGCCCGCACTACCAACGCCAGATCAGCTAGACACGGAAATCGGCGAGATGCTTGGAGCGTGGCAAATCGGACAGATTGAGACGATGCACAAGTATTACGCCGATGACGCGACGTTCACGAGCGGGGCTTACGAACCGCCGATCATCGGCTGGCAGAATTATGTCGCGGCTTATCAGAAGCAGAGGGCAAGAATTCAGACGCTGCAGTTGATTCGAAGGAACACGAATATTTTCTTTCGGCCGGATTTGGCGTGGGCGACGTACCAATGGGAGTTTGACGCCACCGTGGACAACCGGCCGATGGTCGCTCACGGCCAGACGACGCTAGTGTTTGCGAAGACCGGAGACAAATGGTTGATCGTACACAATCACACTTCGCAAATTTGCGACATGGCCCCACCGGTGCCCGCTGTCTCGCCGCAGGGTGTGAGCACGCCGCCGCCGGCGAAGCTCTCAAACTGAAATAATCACGCGCCCCTTGCGAAATTGTCCTTCGCCAGCGGATCCCCTAGGCGCGAAAAATTCGCAGGTTTCGTTGGTCCGCCAAAGAAGCCAGGCCCGGACAGGTCTCAGCGTTGAGCCCAACTGGTTTCGAGCCACACCGCAATAACCGCAACGAGCAACACGCCTGACACGACATAGAGGACCTTGATGGGGCGCGTTAGCGCGTCAATGCGAGCAACAATCGTGCGCTGCTCGGCCGCCATGTTGTCTTCGCCTTTTGCCAGGAAGATCTGGTCGCCTTCGCGATTCGCAAGCTGACCCCGGTAAATGAGGAGAAGGATCAGCACGACGGTTACAGCTCCCCAGATGGCCATAACGTAAAACAGGCCGGAATGAAACATTTCCGGTTCCATGAGTACTCCCTCCATGCCCGTTGGATTGAGGTTGTAAAGAGGGACGTTCCCCAACGAGCCTGAATTTGGCAAATTATAGCATGGGCTTAGCCGCTAGGCGTCCGTTCGGGGTGCCTCGGTGGGGAAATGGATACCCCAGAACGCTGTGGTGGGCTGAATCATCTCGACGCCCAGCTCGAATAAGCCGTCCTGGCTGGTCGTCACGACTCGAATGACTCGGAATTCCTTCACTTGCTCGTTGAGTCCATTGAGAATTTCGAGGATGGTGCCGAGAGCGGGATCAAGCGGAGCTCTGAGGAGTGCACCAAAGCGGCTGACGGCGAGGGCTTCGGCAGATGCGTGTATCGGTTGGCCTGCGAAATCGTTGCTGAAGACTTTGATGGGGATGCGGATCAGGACGCGGCTCGCGCGACGCCTCTCCACGCGTGGGGAGATTGACGCCAATCAGCCTCCTCGGCCCGCTTGAAATTGCGCACACTGTATGCGCGGTGGTGGTTGGCGTCAAGGTCAATCATTCCAGGAGGCCATCAGGTGAAAGATGTGATCTGCAGCCCTTGAGAACGGCGTCGAAAGCGAAGAGCCGGGGGGAGGCGGTATGGGGAGACGCTCGGCGCTCAACTGGATGTGTGTTTGGTGCGTTGCAGTTATTCTGAGGAGCGTCACTTGTCGCAGAGCACGGCGCGTTGACTTTCCAGGGGTCGCGCGTCAGAATGAAAAAGCTTCGATTTTCCGCAGGTTGTGCCCAAGTGGCGGAACTGGCAGACGCGCTAGCTTCAGGAGCTAGTGGCCGCAAGGTCGTGGAGGTTCGAGTCCTCTCTTGGGCACCATACATTCCAACTCAACGAGACTATGATTATTTAGCCGTAAGTGCCTTATCGATGCAGAGCCTCAATTCTGTAGCAAGAATCTGGGAATTCGGAGTTTTTAGCATGAGCATGTGATCGCCCGGAATTTCTCTTACTTCGCTTCCTCCATTCGAGAGCTTGCACCAATATAGACGGGGATCTGACGAACGATTGACACCGTTGTACTTCCAAGATTCTTTGCCGATGAGCACGACGGATTTTCCAGGATAGCTCGCCGGGTGATAGCGATGGACATTGCGCCACGCCCGATCATCCACGACGTCCATCAGCGACAACGGGTCTGGCTGTTCAGACTCCTTCGCGACAGCTCGTTTAGAGGCTAATCCAACTCCCCGGAGAACCTGTAGAGAGCGTTCTCCTGCCCATTGCGCGATACCTTTCGGGCCGCGCTTCATGAAGTTTCGAACGCGCCAAACTGCCCGCTGAGTGCGGAATAGCATCCCCTTCCACACGGTTCTCGGATGTTGAGGATCAGGACACTCGATGATGCCCAAAAAAGCGACTTCTTGTCCTGCTGCGACGAGGGCTTGTTCCATCTCGTATGCGACATATCCGCCGCCGCACCAGCCGGCGAGGCAGTACGGCCCGTTTGGTTGCTTCGCACGCATCTCGTTGACGAATCGAGCCGCTCTCACGGGAATCGCTTCCTCCTCTTCATCGGGCGCTGGCATTAGGGCTTCGAAACCGTAAACCGGCTGGTCCGGGCCGAGGAGCAGCGAAACTTCGCGGAACGGGAGGACCGTGGTGCCATATCCTCCGGGGATTAAATAAAGGGGCGGACGTGATCCGTTAGCTTGAATGGGCACGACTGGCGACCAGGGCTCGGGTTCACTCTTGGAAGGCTTGATGGATTGGTTGATAACCTCGGCAAGCTGCCGGATCGTGCGGGCATCGAATAGCGTCGAAAGGCCAAGCTCGACGCCATATGTTTTTTTGATTTTGCTGAAGAGCTGCACGCCGATTAGCGAGTGGCCGCCGAGGTCGAAGAAGTCTTCGTCCAGACCGACGGAATCAAGCCCCAGTAGCGCTTTCCACCAACCTGTGACGACGGCTTCCACATCGCCCGAAGCGACTGCGACGGAGGAATTTTCAGGCTGAGGATTCATAGTCGCCTTCTCTCGATTGAACTTTATTCAGGCATGTTCCGAGGATCTCCGCAGATAATCCATAGCTATCAAGATGCAGATATTTATCGGTGGCCCCAAGATCAAAGCTGGAATTACAGCGCTTGCCACGCCGTAGATCGGCTAGCCTAGCACACTACCGTCTGTTCCATCGATGCACTCTATCCGCCAAAGAGCGGTGTCAGACCAGGAACGAGCGAAAGAATCAGTGCATATGCAGAGTCGTAGCTAAAACTTGTAGTTACAATTATATATGAAGAAGTTATAGGACTATTCCAAGCCATCTAAGAACCGGGTTACTCGAGTATGAGGTTCGAGGAAAAGAGTTTGATAAACCTGGAAATCGCGTTCCTGATTTCTCGCCACGGTTGCCGAGTCATTCATCGGCCAAATTCCACCGGAAGGGACTTCAGACCTCTGAACCCAAAGTTTGGAGTCCATTCGGCGGGCTGAGCGAGGCGCATCTTCGGGAAACGTTGGACAATTTTTAGAATTGCGACCTGGCCCTCCATCCGCGCCAGTTGGCTTCCAATGCAAAAATGTGGACCAGCGCTGAACGCAAGATGTTGATTGTTCAGGCGGTTCAGGTTCAGTGTATCCGGGTCCTTGAATTGCTTCGGATCGCGGTTTGCCGCTCCCAGCATGCAAAGGATGGGCTGGGCCTTCGGGATTCGAACGCCGCAGAGCGCAATGTCCTCCATCGCCACGCGAGCCGTATATTGGATCGGGCTTTCAAAACGCAGAAACTCTTCCACGGCCGTTCGGATGAGCGCCGGGCTCTCCCTCAATTCGGCCATCTTTTCCGGTTCTCGAAGAAGCGAGTAAATGCCACTTGCGATTAAGTTTCGAGTGGTTTCATGCCCCGCAAAGAGCAGCATCACGCACTGCGCATAGAGTTCTTCTTCCGTCAGCACTTCGCCTTCTGCTTCAATATCGATCAGTAGGCTGATTAAATCGTTATCCTTGTTGCGACGCCGCTCGGCGACAGCTTTCCGGAAGAAATCGGTAAGCGCCAGCACTGCATTCTGCGCATTTTGAGCGTGCTCAATTGTGCGGCCGGGGCTCCCGTTGAACTCCGCGATGGCAGCGGACCATTGAAGGAATGAGTTCTCCATCGTTTCAGGAACCCCGAGCAACTCCGAAATTACCCGCACCGGCATCGGATAGGCGAGTTCGTTGACGAGATCAGCCTGGGACACGTGAGCTAGCGAATCCAGAATTCTGTCCACGACTTTTTCCACCTGAGGGCGCAGCGCCTCCGTGGCCGATGGGCTGAAGCCTTTATTCATGAGTTTTCGCATCCGGGTGTGCTCGGGCGGATCAATGAAAATCATCCACATGCCCAGCATGCGTACGAGATCCTTAAACTCCTCTTGCCGGTCAAAAGGGAGCGTGACTAGCATTCGATCGATTCGCTTGGCGGAAAGTCTCGAATCCTTTGCGACTGCCGAGCAAACTGCGTGACTAAAAACCGCCCAGATTCCCCACATTCCCCCACCCACATCCACAAAATGAAGCGGCCCTTCCTCGAGCAGGCGATGGTACGTAGGATAGGGGTCTTGGACGAACGCATCTGTAAACAAAGCCTTTCGAACAGGATTTGCAGGGTTTTCGGACATGGATGGTCTCCCCGACGGGTCGAGTGAACGAAGACTGATTTACTTTATTGCTCGCAAGATGAGCTGATGAATACTACTCGCGCGGAATCTACAATTTGGGCCTCCGGTCTCACGCATCCTACCCTTCCCCTGCCGTGGACACAACGAATCGACACCAGAGCAGGCCCGGCGAGATAATTGATGTGGGAAAATTGAGAATGGTTGAAGAACAAATTCGGTTAGCTCGCGAGGTCTCGTGCGGCCATTCGCCGTCGTTATTGGAATCAATCCGTCGAATTCGCTGCAGGATTGTTCGAAGGTAGGACGTTTTGATTCATGCGGAAAAAGTTCTCGGGATCGTAGTGCGTTTTGACCTTGACCATGCGCTCCCAACGCTCGTGGTAGGCCTCGTGGACGCGATCCTGCTCGTCGCCGCTCATGAAATTCACGTAAACGCCCGGCTTCATTGCGGGGCGAAGTGAATTGAAGACTTTTCGGACCCACGCGATATTTTCAGCATCTTCGGCGGCACCGGACCAATCTGCGAGCAAGTTCACGATGAATGGCGCGCTGCGGTCTCCAAATGCGGTCTCCGCGGCGCTGACGCGGCTTGCCGCGCCACCGAGATACGCCAACTCAATCTGCGTGTTCAGCGAGGGAATCGAAGCGAGCGATTCGACCATCACCTGAATCGTGCGATCGTCGAGATTCATGAAGTAGCCGGATTTCGTGTAATAACGGCGGCCGTGCGGAAAATCCGTGTCGGCGAGCGTCTGCAAATTGAGAAACGAGATCTCGTCTCTTGTGATAGCGACGTGCTTGCCGATCGAGAAAATGCGATCGGCTAAGCGATGGCCTTCTGCGGAATCGCCGTACCATGCGAGCGACACGCTGAGAACCGGCTTGCCGCGGATTTCTGCGGGCACATTGCCGGCGAGCGGTGCGAGCCGCAACGAAAGATTCCACTTCAGCTCATCGGGCGCGCCGGGCATGAACTTACGCCACTCTTGCAGGACGCAAAAAATATCCTCTTCGATGCAGAACGATGTGGCGAGAAACAGCGAAGTCAGCGGATGAAGCCTGACCTCAAATTCCGTGACCACGCCGAAATTGCCGCCGCCGCCCCGCAACGCCCAAAACAAATCCGCGTTCTCTCTCTCGCCGGCATGAACGAGGGAACCATCGGCGGTCACTAGCGTGAATCCCTCCACGTTGTCACAGGACAACCCGAACATCCGCGTGAGCCAACCTGTGCCGCCGCCCAGGACGAGTCCGCCCACGCCCGTGTGAGAAACAACGCCGGCGGGAAAAACGAGACCAGCCTTTTGCGTTGCAGAATCTACGGTGCCGAGCAGGCACCCTCCCGCGAATTTTGCGCGCCGCGATCCCTCATTCACCTCGACTTGCCGCAGTCTCGATAAATCAATCACGAGTCCGCCCTCGCAACTGCTGAAGCCGGCAACGCTGTGCCCGCCGCAGCGAACAGCCGTAAGCACGCCGGCCTTTGCCGCAGAACGAACGGCGAGTTGCACGTCCGCGACATCCGCGCATCGCGCGATCAGCCCCGGCGTCCGTTGCGCCATCGCGTTCCAGATTTTATGCGCTTCAGCGAATTCTGGATCGCTCGCGTGAATCAATTCTCCCTGGAACTTGCCGCGGAGCGCGCCGAAGAGTTCGTCGATTAGAATCGTCATGCCTAGTAATGTGAGCTAATCACAGATGTGAGGGTTCGAGGAAGAGGCGAGCGACCTAATTTGCAAACAGTGTGGATTTGCCTAGAAGCACTGGGGAAAACAGAGCTACTCGAGGCTTGCCGCGAGGGCTTGATGCGCAGCGCCCCAAAGCGGGGCGTCCTCATTCAGCACCACTGAAATTGGAATGTTTGCGAGGACATCCGCGAGATGAGCTTTGTCGCAGAATGCGCGGACGAAGCTTCCATCCTTAATCTTCGGCAATAGCTTCAGCGCGATTCCGCCTGCCACATAAACTCCGCCAAACGCGAGCACGCGCAACGCGAGATTTCCCGCTTCTGCGCCGTAGGCTTCGGTCCACACATTGAGCGTCTCGACGCACACCGGGCAAGATCGAGCGAGAGCCATCTCCGTGATTTCATGCGCGGATGCTTCGGCACGCTGATCGAAAGTGGCGTGGCGGACGGTGGGATCGAGCGACTCGTGAATCGCGCGAAAGCCGCGCCCCGCGAGAACATCTTCGCAGCAAACATGCGGTATGCGTGTTTTCAGAAACAGCAAAAGTTGGATTTCTCGATCGTTGCGCGGCGCAAAATCCGTCATCCCGCCCTCTGAGGGCGACACGCGATGCGTCTGCCCATCCCAGAACAGAATCGCCTCGCCGAGCCCTGTGCCGGCCGCGAGTACGGCCATGTTTGCGTTTGTCCGAGGCACGCCAACGTTCAGCGTGAGAAACGCGTCGCTGGGCAGATTCTGAATGCCCCACGCCGTCGCCGCAAGATCATTCAGCACGACGATACGCTTTGAATCGAGTTTCAGCGCCTTCGCCAGCTCGTGTGGATCGAGCGTCCACGGTAGATTCACCGAATGGCGCTGCCCGGCGACAACAGTTCCCGGCACGCCAAATCCCGCCGCGGAAATCTTGCTCGATGCGGCGCCTCCTGTTGAAGCGACAGCCTCGCGATGAAAATTATCGATCAGTGTTTCAAAGCTGGCGGAGTCTCGTGTCGAATAGCGTTTCCGAAACACAGGACGCAAACGCGGCCCATCCACTTCAAATGCGCCGAGATTGCATTTTGTGCCACCGATATCGCCAGCGAGGATCATGCGTCGCCACTCATTACCAAAGACGGCTTGGCGTGAATTCTGCAGTCAGTGCGAGGATTCGCCGGTAGTATTCCTTCTGCGCAAGTTCGGCCGCCGCCTCTTCGTTCACGATAAAAGTGACATCGGGATGGAGTTGAAGCGCGGACGCGGTGACAGACGCGGTGATCGGGCCTTCGATTGCGCGCGCCACGGCTTTCGCCTTCGACGAACTCGCAGCCAACAAAACGATTCTCCGCGCCTCGAGGATCGTGCCGATGCCCACGGTTATCGCGCACTTGGGCATTTCTTCGGCGGAAGCGAAAAACTTGCGATTGTCTTCGAGCGTCTCCCGAGTCAGTGCTTTCAATCGCGTTCGCGAGCCGAGGCTGGACGCCGGCTCGTTGAATCCGATGTGCCCATTGCGGCCGATCCCAAGAATTTGCAGATCAATGCCGCCGGCCTGGCGAATCGAATCTTCGTACGAGGCGCAATACTCGTCGTAATTGCCCCGGCATGTTCCATCGGGAATGTGAATGTTTGCGGGATTGACGTTGATGTGGCGGAAAAGATTCTGCTGCATGAAGTAGCGAAAACTCTGCGGATGATCCGCGGGCAGGCCAACGTATTCGTCGAGGTTGAATGTGACCATCTTGGAGAAATCCAGGCCTTCCTCGCCGTGCATTCGCGCCAGTTCGGCATAAACACCTATTGTCGTGGAACCGGTCGCAAGGCCGAGCGTCAGCGACGGGTCTCGACGCACTGCGCTCGCGATAATCCGAGCCGCTTCGCTGTTCAACTCATCGCGATTTGTTTTGAGCATTACGAGCATTTGAGTTTGCTCACTGATTCGGCGATGACGACACACGGCCGACAGGAGCGATAAAGCCTAACATGCAACGGCATGAGGATTTCAACTGCTGACTGCCGTCAGATGAATCGCAGCAGCGGCGAGTGCGCTATCCCGCCAGCTTACTCAATCCCGAGGCGGTGCTGCATCTCTTCGAGTGAGGTCCCCTTCGTTTCCGGATAGAAGAACAGCACAACGAAGAATTGCACGACCATCATAGCTGCGAAGAAAACGAATGGAGATGCGCGGGAATATCTGGCCAGCACTGGAAATGTGCCGGAAATCAAGGCATTCATGATCCAGTGCGAAGAGCTACCAAGACTCTGTCCTTTGTTCCGGACGCGATTGGGAAATACTTCGCTGATATAAACCCAGATCACCGCGCCTTGCGAGATCGCAAAAAAGGCGATGTAGGCGACAAGCAGCCACAAGAGATATTGCTGATGCCGGTTGGTGTAGAAAACTTCAGCAACACCGCTGAGGCACCCGACCAGCCCCACCGAGCCAATCAGCAACAGAGTTTTCCGGCCAAGCTTGTCGATCAGCGTCATGCCTACAATCGTTGCGATGAGATTCATCGCGCCGATAACAACAGCCTGAAGATTCGCGGAAATACTGTTGAAACCGGCGTAGCGGAAAATATCGTTGAGGTAATAAAGAATCGCGTTGATGCCGGAAAGTTGATTGAATGCGCCGATTGTGATCGCCAGGAAAATCGGCAGGCGGTATTTCCACGAAAAAAGGCGTTCGGCTTTTTGCGAACGCTCGAGATGGATGGAATCAACGATTTCCGCAAGCTCGGCTTCAGGCGCGGGCGAGCCAGTCAGTTGAAGCACAGTTCGCGCTTCGTCGACGCGATTCTGGGTGACCAGCCATCGCGGGCTGCGTGGAATTCCGAATAGCATGATGAGAAATAAAACCGCCGGTGCGGCGGCGATGCCAAGTTGCCAGCGCCATTCAATTGCGCCGAGTTGCAGCCGCGCCACGCAGTAATTCGAAAAATAAGCCAGGAGAATCCCGATGACGACGTTGATCTGGAAGAGCCCAACCAGACGGCCGCGCCATTTGGCGGGCGCGAGTTCCGCGATGTACACAGGCCCAAGAACAGATGAGCTCCCGATTCCAAGCCCGCCGATGAATCGGAACGCGACGAGCGATGGCCAATTCCACGCGAATGCGCAGCCAAGCGCGGAAATGACGTATAAAGCAGCCATAATCCGCAGTGCGTCGCGGCCGCCCAATCGCTGGCCGATGATGCCGGACGTCATTGAACCGACCACGGTGCCCCAGAGAGCGATCGAGACCGTCAATCCCAATGCGCCCGCGGTCAGGTTGTAGACGAGACTGAGCGAATGCGTCGTGCCGGCGATGACGGCGGTATCGAAGCCAAAGAGCAGCCCGCCGAGCGCTCCGACGATCGTCGCCTTGATTAAATATGCGTTCAGTTTCATTCGGGCTCGCAGAACTGTGCCGCGCAATATACATGATTTGACCGACGATTTCGCGCCGATTCCGCGTAGAGTGACCGCCCTATCCCACGTTCCGCCTAACTAGCTCTATAATTCGCGCGACCGCCCGCCGATGCCTAGCCGACCGCGGTAAAGCGAGGACTCCGTGATTCCAGTTTGCACAGCCCGAAAATCTCCGGCAGGAAAATTCTGGATTGCGCTGCCTGCTATCATGATCGTGCTCATTTTTTTTGCTGCTCCGGCACACGCGCAATCCTCCAAAGCTGTGAACCAGCTTTCGACCTCGACTCAGGAAGCGATCGCCCAACTCTCGGCGTTGAATCAATTGCCGGCGGCGGAATGGAGATACCACGTAGGGGACGTCGCTCACGGAGAAGCGGTAGCTCTTGATGATAAGAATTGGGAAGCCGTAAAAGGCGATTCGCATGCACCAAACGAAGCGGTCTGGTATCGCCGTTGGATTGAAGTCCCCAAAACGCTTGATGGCTACGACCTGACTGGCTCTCGAATTTGGTTTCAATTCGAGGCCGACGCGAATGGCCCAATGCCGCAAATCATTTATTTCAATGG
>Ga0302180_10000257_pt1 | contig 44931 bp, 34 predicted proteins | sample I_Palsa_E3_2_FD_200575 | JGI IMG/M metagenome (GOLD analysis project Ga0302180, IMG submission 200575) | Peat permafrost microbial communities from Stordalen Mire near Abisko, Sweden - I_Palsa_E3_2 | ecosystem: Environmental > Terrestrial > Soil > Palsa > Peat permafrost | place: Sweden...
CGACGACATCGTCGAGATCGCGGCGCACGGCTCGCCGGTCGTGCTGCGGCACATCGTCGAGTTATGCGTGGCTGCCGGGGCGCGCCTCGCCGAGCCCGGGGAGTTCACCATGCGCGCCTTCCTCAATGGCCGCATCGATCTCACGCAAGCCGAAGCCGTCCGCGACCTGATCGACTCGCAGACGCTCTACCAGGCCAAGATCGCCGCCCAGCAACTCGAGGGCGCGCTCTCGAAGCGATTGCAGCCGGTGAAGCAAAAGCTGGTCGAGTTGATTGCCACGCTCGAAGCCGGTATCGACTTCGCCGAAGACGACGTATCTGTTCTGCCCAACCCGGCGATCCTCGAACGCATCGCGGCCGTGCGCCAGCCGCTCGCGCAGCTAGCAGCTACCTTCGCGTACGGCAAGATCGTGCATCAGGGACTGACGCTCGCCATCGTCGGCCGGCCGAACGTGGGCAAGTCGAGTTTGTTCAATCGTCTGGTCGAACGGGAGCGCGCCATTGTTACGGCCACTCCCGGCACGACCCGGGACTTGGTAAGCGAGACCGTGGCCATCGGCGGCATTCCGATTCAGCTCGTCGACACGGCCGGAATCCGGCAGGCGCTCGACGAAGCGGAATCGATCGGTATCCGCAAGTCGATGGAAGCGCTGGCGGACGCCGATCTGGTGTTGGTCGTGCTCGACGCGTCGCAGCCGATAAGCCTGGAAGACGATGAACTGCTGCGGCAGACGCAGAATCGTCCTCTCATCATCGTCGGGAATAAGTGCGACTTGGCGCGCCGTGAGCAGTGGCCGATGGACGATAGACAGTCTGCAAGGGTCCGCTCTTCTGCACTCACCGGCGAGGGCATCGCCGCACTGCGCGCCGAAATTCTGCGCCATATCGGCGGCGAAACCGGAGCGCAAGCCGAGGCTGGCTTTCTTACCAACGTCCGCCATCAGGGGCTGGTGCAAGATTCGATTACGGCGCTCGACGCCGCTGCCGGTGCCGTCAGGGCCAAAATCCCTCACGAAATGCTGCTGCTCGATCTTTACAATGCGCTCCGTCCACTCGATGCCGTCACCGGAGCCACCACTACCGACGACATCCTAAACCTGATTTTCAGCACCTTCTGCATCGGAAAATAGAGTTGCTTCCATTGTCGTCCGACCAAATGTACCAAAACGGGCTAAGGTTTTTTCTTGATGAACCTCAGTAATCTACCCTATTGACATGCGTAAGTATGATAGTGTGCCAAGTTCAACCCAACCTGTCCCAGAAAAGGTTACCGAATGAAAATATGCAGATATGCTGTTGTGTTTGGGCTGCTGGCCGTGGCTGCTTGTCTGCCGCTGGCTCCTAGGGCTTTCGGCCAGATTCAGTCAACGATCACTTGTCCGTCAGGGTACGGATATTGGGATGTCTTGAGCGTAATGATGATGGACCCAGGACTGGCCGCGGGCTACCACATGGAGGGTCTCACCAAGGGGCTGCCTTCGTCGTACATCTATACCATATGGGACCAAAGTGACACTAAGGTGTATTACGTGAAGAATCCGCAAGGGAATCCCTGGGACATTAATCTTTACGACTCAAATTACGTCTACCAATGGGTCACGGAACTTGACGACTGGAACGGTGTCAACCACTGGAACGATCCAACCAGTTGCAAGAAATTCAACAATGGCAGTCAGAACAAGACGGCCGACTTCTCCATGCGCTGGGCTGCCCGGTGCGCGGCTCCGGGAGGAGCCGGCAGTTCGTTCTGGAATCCGCCGCCTCCCACCCAGTCCTACAACACGAACTACTACACCTACGTGGACCAGATATTGCAACCGTCGGCCCAGAATCTCGTGTATTCCCAGCTGGCGGTGGAACCCACAGGCACCATGACCATTACCGACCACCGCGCAACTCCACCGAAGTCGTTTTCGATTACAACTTTGCCCCTGCAATATACGTACAGCTGCAGCGTTTCGCAGAACGTCAACTCATGTAAGTTTCGTGAGGTGTTTGATTATGGTTTGGATACAAACGTCAATCCGGTGGACAACATCAAGCACAGCTATGGATGGGTAACGTGGCACTACTACATCAACTCAACGGCGGGAAACCCGGATGTTGCCGCTGTCTGGGTACTGTCGAATACATCAGTCTCCAATCAGTTGATGGCCGGACAGGTCAGCCTCAACTTCCAATGTTTCTAGCCACCAAAGAACTCTCTTGAGGTCCTGGCTAGTCTGGATTCATTTCGATCTGCCGGGGAGGTAAGACCGGCAGATCGGGATGTTGCTGGTCCCGCCATATCACGTCAAAACATTCGCCCTCGCTCTGAGCGCGCCAGCTAGTTCCATCTTCGTACTTCACGGAATACGGAAAGAAGACCCAGCCCAGGACGGTCTGGGCGCTGGCGGCGCGAATGCCCGGCCTTTCAAGAGTTTGCTGCTGGCCGGGCAAAACGGGCTTGGCCGATGACCACTCCGCGTTAAACGGCCGCCGCAAATCCTGGGGCGCCAAAAACATCTCCGGCATGAGCCGCAAACCTGTAATAGTTTTGCTACCAGTGTTCTTCACAGTCAGCGTGAACTTCTCCGGATCCTTCCAGAAATCTCCGCCAACAAACGCAACTGGGCAAGCACGCGTGGGCGGGGAGTAGACGGTGTACACCGCCATCATTCCAGCCTCCATGTGGTCTTCCACATGGCAATGAAACATCCAGGTTCCAGGATTGTCTGCAATCATGTCAACCGTCTTCATACTTCCGGGAAGAAGTTCTATCACATCGGTGTTCCTGCCTCCTTCGGTAACGGTCTCGCCGTGCCAGTGGGGAGTGTGCAGGTCGATCTCGTTTCCCATTCCCAGCAAATACCAGCGCACTTTCTCTCCTTGCTTCATGGTCAAGCCGGGAAGATTGCCGAAGATGAAGCCGTTGATGGCATAAAACTGGCCGGCGGGTTTGCCACCCATTTCATCGAAGATCATGAACGATGCAACAAATTCGCGGTCAACATCTTTGGGAGATCCCTCGGGGTTGGCTTTGCCTTTGGCGGTGACAATGATCGGTCCGAGCAGGCCGGCATTAATCTCGATGCCGGCGTCGACGTGGGCGTGATACCACCACACAATCGAGCTGGGCTGTCCCGGTCCCGGACCGCTGGCCGCATTGGCAAACCAGTGATACGTATAGCGGGCGCCGGGAGCGACAAAGCCTCCTTTGGCCACCGGCAGATATAAGGAACCTTCGTTGATTTTGTCGTAACGCAGGCCGTGAGGATGCATATCGTGGCCGCGGCGACTGCGATTCAAGAAATCCACAACCACTTCGTCTCCAACTTCAGCGCGAATCACGGGCCCGAGAATCCCCAGCCAGACAGGTTGTGGCTTTGGAGTGGTGAAGGTACCGTCCGTGTATTCGACGAAGCGGGTCTTCGGCCATTGCAACTGGAGCCACGGTTGCCGGATGGGCGTGGCAGTGAGCAGATTGCGGCCGCTGGGGGCGTAGTTCCAAGTGACGTCTTCGGCGGCGATGTAGTAGCGCCGAGTAGCTGCCGAGCAGGAGGAAACCGACACGAAGACAAACCACAGCACAAACGCCCGCTGGATTCTCACAGAAGCCATTATCCCATCTAGCGGGCGTGGGCGGTTAGTGCGTCACGCCCGAGATACCGGCCGGCGCTGGCGTATTCGGCGTGAACGTCGCAGTTACCGACGTGTTGGCAGTGACTGTGACCGAACAAGTGGCAGTGCCGCTGCAACCTGCGCCACTCCATCCCGCAAAAGTGTAGCCGCTGCTCGGCGTTGCGGTGAGGGTGACGTCGGTGCCATAGGTAAATGAGCCAAAACAACCGTCCCCGCCGGGTTTGCACGCGGTGATGTTTCCAGGACTGCCCGCGACCGACCCGGAGCCAGTCGCGCCCGAGATTATGGCCACTAAGGTAGGTGGGTCGTTCCAACTTGCTGGCGGAACGAGGCTGCACTGACCGTCCTGTACTTGAGTGGGCGGCGTTGGAGGAGTAGCCCAGGGCTTGTTCACAAAATCAAAAAACTCGGCCATGTCCATTTGAGAGCCATCGCGCGCGGTGAGCGGGGGCAGGCCGAAGCGGGTCTCAACCATCTTGAGCACTGCTGTGGTGTCGCGAACATTGTGAGAGACGAAGTTCTTCACGGAATAAGGCGAAATCACGATCAGGGGTATCCGATACCCGGTCCATGCGAAATCACAAGTTCCTTGTCCGAGCTCCTGGCCGGCTTTGTCGCAAATGTCGTTGGGCACCAAATCGAAGGGCGAGAGATAGTCGCCAGGAGGCGTCGCCGGTTGCGGCGGCACGTGGTCGTAAAAACCACCGCCTTCGTCGTAGGTGAAAATCATGGCCGAATCGGTCCAATTGGGGCTGGCCATAAGTTCGCCGATCAGACCAGCTGCGTAGTTAGCTCCAGCCTGGACATCGGCCGGGTTGGAAGTATCGAGATCGTTGGGGTGCTCATCGAGCGACGCGGCAGAGGCGGGTTCAATCAGCGCGAACTGGGGCAATGTTCCATTCGCCGCGTCGACCGCAAATTGCGTCACCGGGACTATGTTTTGCAGCAAATCCGGGTTCTGGCCAGCGCTATTGATTATGGTGTTTTCGTACGTAAACATGTTGATATAAGCGCTTTGGATCAGGCACTCGGCGTTCTCATCCGAAAGATCGTTGTTACAGGCAGCTCCATTCTTCTGATTAACGGCGTCCTCAGAGTTGACATAAATCTTCCACGAGATGCCCGCATTCTGCAGCGCCTCAAAAATAGTGGTTGCTGTGAGCTGCGCCCCGTTGTTGTTCCCTTGGCCGATGGGATAGGCGTGGCCTTGGGACGTTGCGGCGAGCATGTACATGCGGTTGATCTGGGTGCGATCCATCACCGGAGCAAACCAGGTGTCCGAGGTCCCAAAATTGGAAGCCATGAAGTAGTAGTAATTCAAGTCCGTCCAGTCAAAATAACCCATGGCTCGTACCCCGTTGACATCCATAAGTAGGTTCGATTCGGCGTCATAGGCGGCGGTGAAAACGAATCCGTTCAGCGGAGGAGGATTTTCGGCGGGTTGATCGGCTTGGTCGGTGTAGTCCCAATCGTTATGGGCTTCGTTCCAGAAAGGGCTCTCCTCTTCCTGACACACGGATGCGAAATGAAAGGAGGTAACGGGATAGTTGGCGCTCGGCGCAGTGCATTGCCCATCGGTAGCAGTAACATCGCAGCCCGGGAGTGTAGGCGGCGCCGGGGGTATGCCGTTAACCGGCGGATTAAACTGCGGCAACCCATTGAAGGTCTGACCGCCAGTGCCATATCCATTCGCCGACCAGTATCCCAGCATTGCTCCAAAGTAATGATCTAGAGACCGGTTCTCCTGGGCGAAGAGAATGATGTGATTCAGGGCAGCGTAGATGTTGCCGGGGCTGAAGGTCGCAGTCACGGAGTCCGCTGCGGTCACGGTGACGCTGCAGGTTGCCGTTCCGGTACACGCGCCACTCCAACCGGCAAAAATACTATTGGCTCCTGGAGTTTCGCTGAGTGTGACCTGGGTATTCTGCGTGAAACCCGCAGAACATGTTGTCGGGCAGTTGATTCCGACCGGGATGCTGGTCACGGTTCCCGTGCCCGTCCCCGCCTCAATCACGGTCACTAGGTAACTGGGAGGCGTGGGGCTGAAGGTCGCAGTCACGGAGTCCGCTGCGGTTACGGTGACGCTGCAGGTTGCCGTTCCCGTGCACGCGCCACTCCAACCGGCGAAAATACTATTGGCTCCTGGAGTTTCGCTCAGCGTGACCTGGGCATTCTGCGTAAAACTCGCCGAGCATGTTGTCGGACAGTTGATTCCGGCCGGGGCGCTGGTAACGGTTCCAGTGCCCGTCCCAGCCTCGGCCACGGTCACTGTGTAACTGGGAGACGTGGGGCTGAAGGTCGCGGTCACGGAATCCGCTGCCGTTACGTTGACGCTGCAGGTTGCCGTTCCCGTACATGCGCCGGACCAACCGGCAAAAATACTATTGACTCCTGGAGTTTCGCTCAGCGTGACCTGGGTGTTCTGCATGAAACTCGCAGAGCATATAGTTGGACACTTGATTCCGGCCGGGACGCTGGTCACGGTTCCCGTGCCCGTCCCCGCCTCAGTCATGGTCACTATATAACTGGGAGGCGTGGAACTGAAGGTCGCGGTCACGGAATCCGCTGCCGTTACGTTGACACTACAGGTTGCCGCTCCCGTACACGCGCCGCTCCAACCCGCAAAGGCGTTGTTGGTTCCCGGGGTTTCGCTGAGCGTGACCTGGCTATCCGGCGCAAAACTGGCCGAGCACGTAGTCGGACAATTGATTCCTGCCGGACTGCTGGTAACGGTTCCCGTGCCCGCCCCCGCCATGGTCACGGTCAACGCGTAACCGCTATTAAACGAAGCGGTAACGCTCACGGTGGCGGTGATGGTCAGGCTGCAGGTGCCGGTACCCGAACAGCCGCCGCTCCAACCACCGAAAAAATAGTTGCTGCCCGCGGTTGCAGTCAGCGTGACATGCGTATTCTCCGCAAAGCTGGCGGTACAGGTGGTGGGACAGTTAATTCCCGCCGGGCTGCTGGTCACGGTTCCCGCACTCATGGGCGGGGCGATGACGGTTAACTCGTACGATGAAGGCACTTGTGTTAGCGTGCTCGACTCCACAATTCCTCGGCAGCCGGCCAGAGCAAGGGTCAATAGGGCCGACAGCAATGTCGACCAAAACGTATACCGAGATTTCATTGGCGAGCTACTCCTAGAGAGTCCGAGTTAGGATGAAAGGGAATACAAGATGGTTGTTTGCTGCCAGAACCCTAAGGAGTTGATGTGAGGGGCGTTCGTGCCGGTATGGGGTACACAGGCCTCTAGATTTAGGACGCAAGCGATTCTGGTCGGCCCAAGCGACTTTGCAACACACAACCCTGGCCGTCTGCCGCTCCGATCAAACCAATTCAAATTTCCGGCCTAGTCACGCGAACGCAATTGAGTTAGGGCGTCTCTGGGGTCCACCCTTTTTCGAACCGCTCGTTGCGGCGGGGTGGCCCTGGACGGCGTGCATGATAACCCATTGAACATCGGTTCGTCTGCATGGACCGGAAATCACGTCGAACGCACCCATTTCGATCGCCTGGCTGTAGCAATCCTCCAAGTGTGAATCTGACAGGACGATGACGCGGATCTTGGCCAGCTTGTCCTTTAACAACTTCATCACGTCCTTATATGTCCCGTCGGGAAGCTCCGCCTGACAGAAGACCAGTGCATGGTTCCCCCGTTGCAGGCCTCGGCAAGCTTCCTGTAACGTTAAGCACCAACTTACATCAAGCGACCACTCCACAAGCGCACTTTCTACTACCTGCCGATTGTCAGTGGAACAGATCGCTAGCATCCGCCATCGCATGGTCATCCACTATCACTCACTCTGGGGATTTTGAACTGTGCCCGACACGCCTAGCTACAGTCATCCAAAGACTCTCCCCCTTAGGGCTCGGAACCCTTGGAGCACCGCTCGTCGCTGCGCGGACGTTGAAAATTGTGGTGCGTCCTTTAGTTGTACAAAATGCCTCGCAGGGTTGCTTGCATCTTGCTCAACGCCAGGCCACTTTCGAATGCGCCCCAGAACGCCGCCACTAACTGGAGTGAAGTTGCTGGGGGAACCCACATGGTCGGCGCTGGAACCAATCAGGTGCTGTGCCACCAAGATTACGACTCACGGCTGCATGACCGACATATGCCGGTGTCCTGGGCTTGATTGTTTCTCCGGAGTTGAGCAAGAAAAGAAGTCGAACGATCTTGCGCGCACCTTCTTGGGGAGATTAGCGGTTTGCTCCCAGGCGAAGTACTTCATTCTCGCTCCAGGCTTCCCGGGTTAACAAGCTGGATGGTGCAACGACGACCGGAGGCGCCACAAAGTCGTCACTACGTGATTCCGCCCGATTGTCCAATGGCAGCCGGGTAACCACGACGGTGCCTTTTCCAGTCGAACGAATCTTAAAGCTGCCACCCAGTTGCCGGACGCGTTCTCGCATACCTCGAAGGCCGACACCGGACGCGCGACCCGCTTCAATCTCGCAGAGCCTCTGCTTTGGAATGCCTCTTCCTGCGTCCGCTATGGCCACCGAAACGTCGTCTGAAGAGCGCACAATGCGAATGGTCACAGTCCGGCTGTCGGAATGCCTGTGAACGTTTGTCAGGCCTTCTTGCACGATCCGAAAGAGAGCCGTCTCCAAGCCGCGCGGCAACCGCCCAAAATCCTCTGCGATCTCGAACCGAACCTCCATACGGCTGCGTTCAGCGAATCCCTCGAGAAATTCTCGCACGCCCGGCGCTAATCCAACCTCATCCAGAAGCGGGGGGTGCAGCAGATGAGAGATGGTACGAATTTCCCTGGAGACTTGCGCCAGCAGTGCCGTGTTCTCAGAGATAGCTTTTGCCGCCACAGGACTCAGATGCTTCTCCGCCAATGCCCTACCGTGGTTCATCGACATTGCGACCAGTAATTGACCCACGCTGTCGTGCAATTCACGAGCCACGCGCCTTTGTTCCTCATCTCGGAGCTGAAGCAACCTGCCTGTGAGCTCGATCAGGCTTTCCTCCGCAAGTTTGCGTTCCGCAACCTGCGCTTGTAGCTCGGCAGTCTGTCTTGCAATTTCAGTTGCCGCGCCGTGTCGCGCCGAGCGCTCCGCATCCAGGAGTTGAATTACACGAAGGGCAAAGCTGGTAAAGTCAGCCAGGTCCGTCATCATGCGAACATCTTCGGAATCGAAAACAATGCCTTCCTCGTGAGAAAAAATCCAAATCGTGCCGTCCGGACCTGCGCCACTTAGAGGAATCACCAAAGCTTCGACCACCGGAACCGGAACCTTGCTGAGATAACGGAAATGTCTGGCGGGATGCGAGAACAGTTGCGGAGACTTGCGGTCGAGAGACACTCCGCAAGGACTGAAGTTTCGCGGAGTGGATCCCCCTACGTGTTCTTTGAGCACGCCCGCTACGTTTGTCCACCGAAGGATTGGTTCACTCTCGGGAGGCGTTTCGCCCGTGCTGATCCCGGCCGTGCCCGCCCGGCAAAGCTCCAACGCAAGCCGAAGAAGTGTGTCTGGCAGTTGCCTCGGAGAATTAGCCATCACCCGCGCAAGGATCCTAAGAGCTCCGCTCTCGTTTTCCAGATTTGGCGTCCGGTGAGGCCGCGAGCGCAGTTCTCTGGTGATGAGAACGTCCTCCAGGCAGCTATAACCCTCGTTATGTCCCATGTGATTGGCCCAATACGGGAAAGTTACCTTGGACATCAGGGAAAAGCTGGGCAATATTGACCATTTTCCCGTCTCACGGCTCTTCGTTCCTGAGCAGCCGTGTCGAATAGGAATAAGCAGTACTGTCCCCTATTGACCAGTATGACGAAGGGCCCTGATGTTAGATTTCTTTCATGTCTGACAGTAGTGGTATTCGCGTATCTCCCGAGCCCGTCCCAATAGTCAGTGGTGGCAAACTGCATGTCCGCGGTGAGCAAGTCCCAAAAGACGTCTGGATGACGCCCGGCGTACCGGGGCATTTACCCAGCCATTTCAGCAATGAGAGCCGGACTACGAAGTCATTTCGAATCTTGGTTGCGGACGACCACGATGTCGTACGCTGCGGCATTCGCACGCTGCTGGAAGGCCATCCGGGATGGACCGTCTGTGGCGAAGCTCGCGACGGTCGAGAAGCAGTGGCCAAAGTCGAAGAATTGAGGCCAGACTTGGTAGTGCTGGACGTAGCCATGCCGATGCTGAACGGGATGGATGCCGCACGGCAGATTCTCAAGGCAAGACCGGGAACGCCGATCCTTATCCTCACCGTGTATGAGTCGGACGAATTGATCCGCCAGGTACTCGAAGCAGGAGCTCGCGGATTTCTTCTGAAGTCCGATGCGGGTCAAAACCTGTTGTTAGCGGTTGAGGCACTGCAGAGACGGGCCACCTTCTTCACAGCCCGCGCGGCGACGATGATGCTGGACGGATATCTGCATCGCAACATCGATCCGGACAATTCTGTGAAGGGTCGATTGACTGCCAGGGAACGCGAGGTGGTGCAGCTGTTGGCGGAAGGGAATAGCAGCAAGGAAGCGGCCGTACTGTTGAACCTTAGCGTTAAAACCATCGAGACTCACCGCACCAATGTGATGCACAAGCTTGATATCCACTCGGTTGCCGGCTTGGTTCGCTATGCCGTACGCAACTCTATTGTGCAGGCCGCTTAGACACCTCTGCCACGGCATCATCCATCCATTGAGGCCTGGGTACGGGTTTCTGATTCGTAGCAACAAGTGCGATCGGCGTCTCCGCCCACTGTGTACGCGGAGACTGTCGAGCCTACAGAGATCTTGTGGGTCGAAGGGAAAGACCGCCGCCAGGGCTTTTCACAGTGCCCTGCGCAAGGGGCTCAATTCAGTTTGAAACTCACCTGTACGCTGATCTGCACTGGCACCGGTGTGCCATCTTTGGTTGCGGGCGCGAAGGTCCATTGACTCACGGCGATGATCGCCTTTTCGTCCAGACCCATCCCCAGTTTGCGGATCACGCGAATATCCCGTGGTTTTCCGTCCGCACTTACAATCAGCCCGAGTACGCACACACCCTGCAACTTGGCTTGGCGCGCTTGTTCGGTATACTCCGGATCGGGCGTGGCCAACGGACGCGGTGCCAGCACTGATCCTCCGACTCTATATGTCCCTCCGCCAATGCCACCTCCGGAACCTTCGCCTACACCTGGGCCGGAGCCCTTACCAACTCCACCGCCTGAGCCCGACCCAATACCGCCGCCCGACCCAGTCCCGTTGGAGGCGGCGATGGTCGGCAGAACTGGTGCGTTTGGAAGTCCCAAGTTCGGCGTGGAGGCGGCCATCTGGATCAGTGGCGGCGCAACCACCTTCGGCTCGGCCGTCAGCTTCGGATGTTCATTGCGCAGCACGATCTGCGGAGGTGTGATCTGTTGTTTGGCCGCGCGCGGAAGTTGGCCTCGCGACGCTTCGATCCTGTCGCGATCTCCGCCTCCGCCACCCCCTCCCGCCTGCTTAGTGGCGAGCGGCAACGCATAGGATTCGAGGGAAGGCGCGATCAGCGTGACTCTCGCCATGGGCTTTGCCTCGGATCGTGCTTCATGCGGCATAAACCAGAAAGCGGCAACGGCTCCAATGAACAGCATGTGCGCCAGGATCGAGCCCAGCGCGCTCCGCGTTGTCGAAACCCTGTACTGGCCCCAAGAGTCGCTAAGCGTGAATGCACCCGGCGATAAAACCGGTTGTGAGATCACCCGGAGTCGCAGGTCGGGAATGGGAAGCGCGGCGCCTGCCTCGCCCGGATGAACACCCGTTGCAGGTTCGGCTAACATAGCTAGGTTGAGCCTGGTCACGGGGCTTCCTGCGATAACGAACCGGATGGGATCACACCGAACGCCACTCTCGTAGAACAGAAATTCATATGCAGACCTGCGCGTCCTCAACTACCTTACGGTGGGCCAGCGCCTTCGTCTATCGAGTGGACACCGTATTCGGGAGCCCCGGTTCGAGTAGCCAGAACAGTGCGGTTCACCGCCGCTCTGGGAATCTAGGGTATTCTCCGCTCGGACGTAAGGACTTTTGCCGAACACAATTGGAATACCTGATGCAGGGGCCTCGTGCTGCCGTTGCAATCGGTTTCCGATGGCGCGAAGCTACCAAATCCCCTTGTCGTCTCCGGTAATCCGCAGATCGACAAATGCGGCGGCAGCCAGCGCCGGCAATAGAGACAAGCGAGCCGCAGCGCGAAAATGTCGTGCCGTTCCCGTTCCGATGAGTTGCTGCAGGAACAGCTGCGAACCCTGAGGCACCATGGGCACGCGCAAGAACTGTTTCCCTAAGTACGCGACCTCGGCCCCGAAACGTGCCGAGCGCACTACAAAATCTGGCAGCGGGAGCGGGCCAACGCCCGCGCGCTCGTTGTAGTCCGAAGTGATTTTCAGCAGGGTCGCTACTCCCGGCCAGATCGACCAACGCTGGGCAGAGGTACGCAGCCGCGCAAAGTCTAGACGCCCTGCCCGCACCAGTCCCGTCAGGTTCAGCAGGTCGGTGAATCGAATATAGAAATGGCGATACATTCTTTGCAGAGTCGCGAGCGTGACTTGTTCCTCGGGAGCCGGCACGCGAAAGCGAAATGTACCTACATCGCGCATCACGCTGGTTTCTTCCAAGTGGGCAGGGAGCGCGTCCTGCTCGCCGGTTTGCCCGAGACGGCCCACATGGATCTCCACCAATTGAGGCAGACCCGGAATCCGGAAGTTCAACTTGTGCGCCAATCGATCGCCCCAACTCTGAGGCTGCAGCCCGGCTCGCAGTTCGCTCTGCATCGCGCGCACGGTATCGTTCTCGGTGGCCGCGATAAAGAGATCAAGATCGCTCCCGATATCGGGCCAGTGATCGAGGGTTTTGATCACGACTGGCGAGTGCCCGGTCAGCGCGAGCGCACGCACAACTTTGTCCAAAACCGCCAGCGCGCGTCCGACCTGCCGTTCCTCTGCCTGGGCCAGATCCTTAAGGCCGTCGGCTCCAGCAAACCGCGGCACGACCGCACCAGCCACGGCCCATTTCTCTAAAAGCTGCAACGTGCGAAGGTATACCCGTTGCAGTTCTGCAAAGCGCAGAAAGTCGAACCGGTCTTCCTTGGACATGCGCTGCAATCCTGAGAGCACTTGTTCGATCCGCGGTCTGGTTTCGCCTGGCTGGCCCTGGGGTGTGAGCGCATGGAGATGTAAAATTGTGAGCGTTTCGAACATCGCAGCCGCACGTTCTCTGGTTCTCGTCATGGACGTCCTCCAGGATGGCCAGCCGCTTTCGATTGGTCACAGTGCGGCAGGCCGGGCTCAATTGCCGTTCCTTCTTCGTAATCGTTCCAGGTGGCAATCAGAACAAACGGAATGGGGTGCGCGGGTTCGTTGTTTTCATGGAACAAGCGCAGGGTATCTTCGAACGTCTTTCCGCACCGCGCATCGATGTGCCGGTTCAAGCTCCAGGAAGCCTTTGTGTCGTTGAAGCCCGGCCACACGCCGCCCACCGTAACCTCGTCCGGATGTTTGCTTCGCATCTTGGCGTAGAAATCACTCAGGTAATCCTCGCCCCACGTCTGGCCGTCCGCGGCCCACCCCTGATGCCCGGGATACACCCACGCGTACTCGCCGTCGAAGTCTTTGGCGAACTGCTGGGGTGGGTCATCCTGATAAATCAGGATTGGTGGCGATTCCCACTGATTCACCTGCTGGCGCACCTGGTCCCAATCAGTGTGGCCGCGCTTGGGAAACACAAAGATGACTGGGCGGCCGTGGTACAGCAGATACGCATCGCGTCCCGGAGCACCGGGGCCGATGTATTTCTTATAAGCCAGCTCCATCGCTTCCATGGCGTCGTCACTCGCGTGTCCGTTGTCATCCTGGGTTTCGTCATACATGAGCGCGATGTGGAAGTGCTGCTCGCTGGCAATTCGCTGGAGGAGCACCGTACTTCGATCGAGGAAGGGACGCCGTGGACCATACCAATCCACCACGAAGGCATAAATACCCATGTTGCGGGCATTCTCAATTTGCTTGCGCAGGACATTCGGGTCCTGGCTGCTATAGCCGACGTCGATGTGATCCGGGTCGCCGAACCAGGGCTGGTAGTCCGCGAGAATCTTGGGATTGCCCGGCGAGTCAGGAATATCCTTGAGGGCGAGGTTTCGCGAATTCGCGTGCGTGCACCCGCTCGGAACGGAGCTCACGATCACGACATACGCCAACAAGGCAAACTGGTAAAGCTTCATCCGCGATTTCCTGCTCTGGTTACGATGAGACGGGGCTGCCAAGAGTTGGTTCGAAGCAGGCCTTCGCCGCCAGAGCCTCAGAACGGTTTGTCAGAGACTTCCTCGAGATCGCGAACGTACCAGCGATCTGCGCCGGGGGTCATGAGAACCATGTATTTGTGGGGAACATTCTGCGTATCGAGCAACTTGTTTCCGTCGAAGGTCTGGATCTCCAACTGGGCCTGGTCGAGAAGTTGCATGGCGCTCCCATCCGTGGAATAGAAGACCGCCTTCAGATGGTGGCCGCGATCCACGATCCGAACATGCATTCCCGCCTGGTTCTGCTCGGTGATTCTCTTCGTAAGACGATCTTTTGCGAATCCGACGAACTCTTCACCGAGTCCTTCGGCTTGACCTGATTCGAGGGCCACCGTCAGATCACGCCACGCCAACGCGTAATGGCGCGCTATCGTCGTTCCTGTAAGTTCCTCGATAGGACGCGGGGTAAGTCCGGTAGCATCGAGGTGGACCTCGGGGAGATTGACCTGAGGGAGGTGAATCTGGGTCGGCGATTGGGCAATCGCCAAAACACAAGCTGTAATCACGAACGTCGCCATTTTGGCGAACGGGGGCGCGATCTTCTTGAGCGCCAGCGTTATCTCGACCATGCTCATAGTTTTCCGTTGACGGCGACTTCATTGCCCAGCACGACGCCGCAAGCCACGCTGATCAGCGCCCGCCCGTCAAGGCTGAACTGCACGCGCGCTATTCCCTTCTTTATCGGCGTGTCCACCGTGCTCTTGCCCGCCTTATCGACCTTGGTGAACGAAACCACAGTGCCATCAGGAAGTGCATTGCCACTGCAATCGCGTACGGGATCGGTTTCCAGGGTCACCATGCTCCCGCTGGCCACGGCTTTCATGCGCAATCCGCAGGCCTCCGCCGCAACCTGTTGAATCACTCGTGCTTCTTCCATGCTGCCTAAGGCCGCAGTCACCTGTACCCGCCCTTCATGGGGCGTCGAGTCCATGCGCATCCAGGCCACACCGCGCCGCGTTGAAACTTCCCGCGAGAAGCCGGCCCCGCTGGCCGGGGTGATCCGGAAATCGACGGCAGCCGGGGTCAAAATCAGGTTGAAGTACTGGTCAAACACAAACGCAGTGGCATCAATCGAATCGCGAGTGGAGACGGGCACTCGCGAAGGATGCAGAAAGAAACTCAGATGCGCCGGTTGCGCGGCCTTCACCTCGAAGATTGCCGAAGTGCAGGACGACGAATCACAGAGGATTACCTGATAGCGGCCGGCGGTACGCAGATCGCTGGACTGAATTTGTAGATCGCTCCCGAAAGCCACAGTGCGTTTCATAACATGGTCGGGCCCAACCAGATAGAAGGTGGCTTGCCCGGAGCCGGCGTCCTTCAAGGGAATGGAGAAGGCTTGGCCTGCTTCCACAACGGCGGGCACGTGCAGTTCAGCCGCGCTTGCCCAAACAGGCAACACGCACAACAAGATTAATCCGGTCAGGCGCTTGCATCGTGCGAAATGGCTATGGGCAGTGCGCTTCATTTTCGTTGCTCGCTAGTTGCTCGACCTAGCTGCTCGACCGCGAGTAGTGATTGACGATGACCCGATAGTTCTTCATCCGTTCCGCAACGTCATCCGGGATGTCGACAGCAAACGGTACGGGCACCTGCGGCATGAGCGCCTGATCCACATAACCATCCGAGACCCAGATTACTTTGCCGGAATTGTCGTAGTAGGCTGCCAGCACCTGCGCGATGTTGACGGGGCGGCCACTTTGATTCACCAATTCGCCCTTCAACACGTTTCGGTTCAATCCGTCTTTGCTCACCGCTTGGTCGCTGACCGCGATCACCGGATCAGCGCTGGCCGGGACCAAGAGAGAGCGCGCATCCATCCGCACACTCTTTACCGCATCCATGCGCACCCCGGGAAAGTCAATGCGATAGGGCGAAACCTGCTTGGGCAGTAGTACGTGCGAGATTAAGTCAAAGCTGCCTTCTTCGTCGATGGCAGAGCCGTCCGCTTTCAACAGCGTTGCATTCACGTTCAAGTACGCGGGAACGGTGTCTTCATTCTCCACTTCCCCGAGAATCACCACGCGGCCGGGGCGCGAGATCGCGTTCATCGACGTTATGCGCACTTTCGGCGTATCTACGTCCTGCGCGCCCCATTTCTGCGATGTGTTGCGGCCGATGACATCCCAGCTCAAGTAGTTCACCGAAACCACCTGCAGGGGCACTTTGGAAAACGCCGGTTTTGGCCACACCACGCGCCAGACCGATCCATCGCGCAGCACGCGCAAATCGCGCACATCATCGAGCGAACCCACGGCGCTAGACCAATTCATCCGGACGCGTACCAGGGCTTGGTCACCATTCGCGTGCAACGGCGAAACTTCCGCAGTCTGCAGCGAGGAATATGTTCGCAAACTGCCGTCGCTTCCTGCCACATCGCGAATGAAGGATGCCAGATCCGTATCGCTGCTGCGATCGAGCGAAGCATAGGCTTGCTGATAGTTGTGAGCCTGAATCTCGCTCATCAGAGCATGCACGGCTTCTTCGGGGGTTGCCGCAGAGAACATGGCGTGCTGCTTAAGGCCTCCCGACTGCAGCCAGGCAAAGGCAACCAGGGCTGCCGTAGCGACGGCGAGAAAAGCAACCAGACCCCACTTCATGAGCGCACCCCATTGGCGTAAGCGCCTTCCGGCGCTTCCTTGGGAAGGATGATCTCTTCCTGCACGCGGCGCGGCTCGATTTGTACGCGGCGCGGCTCGACCAACAGCCACACAAATAGAATTGCCAGGATGCTGCTGCCGATGGGTAGGATGCCCCACATCCATCCTTCCCACGGGGCTGGCATGGCGTCTGACGGAATCACCCGCGCGGGAGGCGCGTCGTCCTTGGACCACACGGTGATGGTGCCAGAGTCATAGCTCTCGACCTGGCGCCAGCCGCCGAAGACCAGAAGAGGCTCATAGAACGGATCGTGCACGAAAATGAATTTCAGACCGTAATGGTCGGCATGCTGGAGCATGGCTCGCAGTGAATCCATGCCGGCGACGCCGAAGAACTTCGCACTGGTCAATTGTGCTGCCCCGTAACGCGTCATCTCAGGCAGCAGGCGGGCCGAGTTGTACTCGCCATCGATGCTATTCGCGGTTGTATGCGTCGAAACCTTGGAGAGAGCATTGCCGAATCCGAGCGTGAGATAGCGGTACTGATCGTGGCCGTCGCGATTCAGGAATCCGACGACTGAATCTACGTTGAGCGAACTGGTCACTCGAAAGGGACTCCAGGATAGCCAACCCATCGCGAGCGCCAGACTGGCAACGGCGGCTGCACTGACGCCGATCGCACCTCGGCGCGGGAAACGGTCGATGACTCGTGCCACTAACAATCCCACAATCGGCAGTGCCAGCACGGTTGCCCACAACGTGAAACGCTCGTAGGTGAGAATTTCGAAGGCCCGGCCGAAGATCCAGCGCGGAACCGGCGTGGTGCCACCCAGCGCAATCAGGAACGTCACCCAGAACGCAAGCAGCAGCACTCGCAAACGAGGATTCGACGCACCCTTGATCACAATGAAAGGCAAAGCCAGGATCAAAGCGCCATAGGGCACGATGAAGTAATTCATCCCGTATACCCAATTCATCAGCAAGTTGGAACGGCTGGCGTGCGGAATGGGCAACTGCTCGATGGGATGCCGGATGATTGCAATCCAGTAAGGCAACAGCACGACCCCAACGCCCACTGCGGCAATCGCGGCGAAGACGAAACCGCGCCCGATGATTGGAGCACTGGGCTGTTCATTGTGGCGACCGTCATACCACGCCAGCCACAAGACGGGCACGGCGAAGAGGACGGAACCAAAGATGAGAGTGACGTGATGAGCCGAGGCCGCGGCCAACGTAAGAGCAATGCCCTTCAGCAGGGATCGCCAACTGGCCGATACGCACCACGAATAGAAATAAGGCAGAGCCAGAAAATACAAAGACGCTGACAACGTAGTGGGTAACTGCCCCGCGGAATAGACAAGAAATGCGATGCTGCCGGCGAACACCGCCAGAACTCCGGCATAGCTGGCTGCACGCTCATCCACCCAAAGCCGCGCGAACCGGTAAGCGCCCAACGCCAGCAGGACGACGGCGGCCAACTGCACCAGCATGAAAGCCTCGGTGAGCCCCACGATAAACGAGAGCAGCGCAATCCATTGGTGGGTCAGCGGAGGGTAGGTGGTTTGGGAGAAGCCGCCAAACCACTTTTCGTTCCAGGGATTGAACCAGTGATGAGCGTAGTGCGACGCAAAAAAGATGTGCAAGTTGGCGTCATAGGAGGTAGTTGCCGGCAACTGCATCACGAGCAAGGGCCCGTGAATCGCGAGCGCCAGCAAGATGATGGCAGCAACGGGAATCGGCCGTTGCCAAATGCTGGTCTCAGTCGGGAGCGCGAACGTTTCCTGGCGGTATCTCATTGAATCGCTGTGTTTGATTCCCGGAAGCCCGGCAAAGGTTGGTACGTATTTTCTTGGAGGTGCGTGTCACTGCGTGCAAACGTGCCCAACCACATCGGGAGTTTCTAGCATCTCAGCGACAACGGTAAGGTCAGGTTTGTACCCTACCCTACCAGCCGGATTACCAGCCAAGAGGTCGGGCAAGGAGAAGATGGTGCAATCAGTGTTCAGGGGTTCGGCGTTCAGGGGCTGGGTGTTCAAGGGATGGGTGCGGCTTGCAGTCCTGCTTGCGGCCACAGCCAGTGCCGCCCAAACTTTTGATGTGAACGGCCAGACCCCGTCTTCGACTTCACCGGCGCCTTCGAAAAAGCGGGCCGCGCCGCCCGCAAGTAACGAGACCGGAATGGGGTGGGGCGCGAGCATCGAGGTGGCGCGCGAGGCCAGAGCCGCTCAGACCGCGCTGCAACACGGAGACGCGGCAGGCGCGACTATGCATGCCCAGCGTGCGGTGAACGCCGCTCCACAGAATCCTGATCTCTGGTTTACGCTGGCTTACGCCGCCCGGCTGAGCGGACAGTATTCGCTCTCTGTCGATGCCTATCGCCGGGGTCTCGCGCTAAGGCCATTTTCGGTGGAGGGGCTTTCCGGTCTGGCGCAAACCTACGCCCGCATGGGGCGCACCGCCGAGGCGCAGCAAGCGCTGGAAGAGGTTTTGGCCGCGAATCCTAAGAGCGATGCGGACCTTCAGCTCGCGGGCGAACTGCTGCTGCCCACCGATCCGAAACGCGCAGTCGAATATCTGCAACGGTCGGAAACGGTGAAGGCGTCGGCGCGAACTGAACTTCTGATGGCCCGTGCCTATGAGCGAAGCGGGGATGGCGAGTCAGCACACAAGATGCTGGAGCGGGCGCGCCGCTCGGCTCCGGCCAATCCCGAGGTGCTGCGAGCGGTTGCGTCTTACTACCGCGACACGGGCCAATACGAGGAGGCGATCCGTATCCTGGAGGACGTGCACGCGAAAGACGCGGGCACGCTCGCCGAACTGGGATATTCCTACGCGCTCGCCGGCAACATACACGCGGCTGCGCGCGATTATGGAGTAGCGGCAAGCCGTGCGCCGCGAGACATTGAGATCCAGCTCAATGCCGCGCAAGCCATGCTCAATGCCGGTGAGTTCGATAAAGCCGCGACCCTTCTGAACCAGGCCGCAACGCTGAATCCCGAGCACTACCGCGTCTACGCCTTGCGGGGAAGGCTCGATGCGGCCCAGCATCGCGACGAGAATGCGATCCACGAATACGAAGCTGCGCTGCAGCACTTGCCCGAAGGTGTTCCGGAGGGTGTTCTGTATCCAATCTCGTTGCGCGTGGACCTTGCCCAGATTTACCGCGACACCGGAGATGCGGCGAACGCAGAGCGCGTCACGAAAGACGCGGCGAACGCGATCAGCACCATCGATGTGGCAGGACCAGCGCGGCCTGACTTTCTGCGAGTGCGCGCAGCAACTGAAGTGGCGGCAGGCAACGTCGATTCTGCTGAAAAAGACTTAAAAGAGGCCATCCAACTCGAACCTCGCAACGCTGTGTTGCTTCTCAACTACGCAAATCTTCTCTGGAAGACGGAGCGAAAGGAAGACGCCCGCAAGACCTACCGCGAGGCGCTGGCCATCGATCCATCGAATGCGGGTGCGTTGGGTTCGCTCGGATTCCTGTCGCGCGAAATGGGCGACTCCGAAGCTGCCCGCGCCTACTTCCTGGAATTTGCCAAGAAGCATCCCGACGACTATGCACCGTTTTTGGCTCTGGGCGATCTGTATAGCGAGAACCGTCAATTTCCGCAAGCGCAGGAAAGTTACAAGCAGGCCTTCCAGAGGTCGCCGAGTAATCCGCTGATTGTTTCCGGTGCGATGAATGCGGCGCTCGAAGCGCACCACGCGGTTGAAGCCAAGGAGTGGCTCACGCGCGCGCCGGAGGGAGTGCAACAAGATCCGCAAGTCATGCGGGAGCATGAGCGGTATTTGACGATGACCGGGAACTACGCGGAGTCGGCCGATCTGGGGTATCGGGTGATCCAGAAACTACCGAAGGATCGTGAAGCGGTCGACTATCTTGCCTATGACCTTCTGTTTCTCAAACGCCTCGATGAAGCGATGAGGATGGTTGACTGTTTTCAACCTGTTCTCGAAGGCGATCGCGACCTGCCTCTGATTGCTGGGTACGTGCACGCCGGCCACAACGAATACCAGGCCGCGGTCGACGACTTCACGCGCGCCCTGGAGATCGATCCCACGATCGCGGTGGGTTACATGAACCGGGGCTATGTGTACAACGACATGCGCCTGGCCACGAAAGCTGAATGGGACTTCCGCAAGGCCTTGGCGCTGAACCCACAGTACGGCGAAGCGCGCCTCGGACTAGCCTACGCCCTGCTACAGCTGCGGCGTTCCACGGCAGCGCTGAAAGAGGCTGAAATAGCAACCCGTTTACTTCCCGACTCGGAGAGTCTGCATCTCGTAAAAGCTGAGGGTTACCGCCAGCGAGCCATGCTGGCTCGCGCGGAAGGCGAGTACAGGAAAGCTCTGAAGCTGAATCCGAATGCTCCGACTTCCTACGTTGCACTTGCTGATGTGCAGTACCAGGCGCACAAGTACGCGAACGCAGCGGACACTCTGCACAGCGCGATCGCGATCGCGCCAGACAGCCCGATGATTTCGGCGCAGCTTGGAAGATGTTATGCACAACTCCGCCGGTCGTCCGAGGCCATGCAGGCGATAGATTCCGCGGAGCATATTGGCGGGAAGGATTACAAAGTCCTGCTGGTAACTGCGGACGCCCTGCGCATCCTGGGCCATCGCGATCAGGCCGTGACCAGGTACGCGCGGGCGCTGGAGAGTTCCGACAATGACCGTTTACAGGTCCGGCTTGCCTTGGGCCGGCTGTTCGCGGAAGAAGGCAAGGCAGCAGACGCGCAGCAACAAGTGGCGCTCGGCTTTGCCGAGGCGAGAGTCGCACCCACCGATGTGACCTCCGCGGAAGACTACCTGAACGCAGCAGACATCCTGATGAATATCCACGAGTATCCGCTGGCGCAGCAGATGTATGGGCGCGCACACGCGCTGGGCGCCGATGACATGGCAGTGGCGGTAGGTATGGCAAATGCATCGCTGGCCCTCGGCGACACGCGTAGCGCGGAATTGCAATTGGCCAGCCTGTCCGACGATCCGGAGCGCAACGACAATTTTGACTTTGTGGTCGCTCAGGGGAATGTCTACCGGCAACGCGGCGAGGATGATCGCGCCCTCGCGAGCTTCGTCCGGGCCAACCAACTGGATCCGCAGGACCCAGCGACCCGCAACGCAGAGATGGAACTGGCCGAAGCAGAAGGACGTCCCATCACCGATCGCATTGGCATGGGTTCTGGTGTGCGCGTAGATGCAGTCTTTGAAGATGAAAACATCTATCAGATGGACGCTCGTCTGCTCGGCGTGCAAAATGCTGGGGCACTGTTACCACCCCCGCGGCGCACGATCGAGACTTTCGCTGATTCGCGCTTTCAATTCCGGCCGACTTCGTCTCTCCCGATTCAAGGGTTTGTCGCCGAGCGCAACGCCGAGGGCAGCTTCTCATTCCCGAGCGAGCTTCTGATTCAGGATCGCAATACTTTCGACACAATCCTCAATATTTCCGTGGCGCCGGTTGTGCGGTTTGGCGACGTGAAACTGAGCATCACGCCCGGACTACAGTACACAATCCGGCGCGACACGCTTGTGCCGGTGGACATGAATCAGAATCTGTTTCGCCAGTTCCTGTATGTGGCGAGCAGCCCGATCGGCAATTGGCTCTCGTTTTCCGGCAATTTGATTCGGGAAGCGGGTCCGTTCACCGAGCAGGATCTGCACTCGCGGGACTTCTCCGGCGCTCTCGATTTTCATGTGGGCCGGCCCTGGGGCAGGACCGCACTGCTGACCGGGTACAACGCGCGTGACCTAGTCTTCGGACCGGCGATAGAGGAGTACTACCAGACGGTTTCCTATGCGGGCCTGCAGCATCGGTTCGGTTCCCGCATCCGCGCGTCGGCGGTGGCGGAGTTCCTGCGCGCGTGGCGGGTTGAAGGCAATCAGTATGTGATCGCGCAAACCCTTCGTCCGCGCTTTGGGGTCGACGAGGAGATCAAAGAGCACTGGATGCTGTCCGCCTCGGGTGCGTGGTCTTCAGGACGCGGTTTTCACGCGTACGACAATGTGACGTCGAGCATCATGCTCTCCTACAGGCACGAACGGGGCTGGGGCAGGAGCTTAGGCTCGGAGACGGCTTCACTCGCTCATCCCTTGAGATTCTCTTTTGGTCTGGCACAGCAAAGCTTTTACGATTTTCCCGGACAAGGGCGCACCCAAGTCGTTCCGGCGGCACAGTTCACTTTTTGATGCATTCGTTTCCGCCTGCACCAACTGCCTGCGGACCCGCAAATTCCTTATGACGACGCTTCCAGAAACGCAAGTGACGGCAAGTCCGGGCTACCGCGAAATCCTGCGTGGAAGCGTAGTGCGGGGCAGCGCCATCCTGTTGCTGAGCACAGGATTGGTGGCCGCAACCAACCTGCTTTACAACATTCTGATCGCCCGGATGTTAGGTGCTTCAGGTTTCGGCCACGCCTCTGCTCTATATACGTTGCTGATGCTATTGTCGGCTATCACTTTATCGTTCCAGATAATAACTTCCAAGTTTATCGCCCGGAATTCAGCCACCCTTGTCCGAGCGCAAATCTACGCAAGCCTGCTGCGCCGGGCCTGGCAGGTGGGCTTGGGGGTTGCCGTCCTGCTCGCCGCGGGCAGCGCCTACCTCAAATCGTATTTCAACCTGCCGGCGCAGCATGACCTGGTGTTGCTCGCAATCGCGGCCGGAGTGTATATCCCGCTGGGAGTACGGCGCGGAAGGATGCAGGGCTGTTACAACTTTCGTGGCCTCGCCGTCAATGTGGTCGTGGAAGTGGCGGTTAAGTTGGGGGGGGCCCTGCTGTTCCTACGTTTCGGGATGGGCGTGACGGGTGTGATGACGGCGGTGCTGTTCTCAATCGTCGCCGCCTACTTCGTCGCGACGCCGGGGGCCCATTACGGGGCCAAAGCGGGATTGATCAAGATCGCACCTTTTGGGGAGGGCATGCAGGCCGTGACGTACTTCATTGGGCAGGTGATTCTTAGTAACCTCGATATCTTGCTGGTGAAGCATTTCTTTCCGCCGGCGCTGGCGGGAATCTACGCGGCGGTGGCTCTGGTGGGTCGTGTGGTCTTCATGTTGTCGTGGTCGGTCGTGAGCAGCATGTTTCCGGTCTCGGCCAGTCGTACACATGGCCAGAGGGGGCACTCGGTGCTGTACATTGGGTTGCTCCTGGTGGGAACAGTCACTTCCGCGTTCATCGCGGCAGTGGCGCTGGCACCGCAGGCTGTATGGACCATGTTGCTGGGGAAGACGTTTCTGCTGGGCACGGCAGCGTCGTTCTCCGCACTCTTGACCGAGTATGCGGTCATGACGGGCATCTATTGCGTTGCAGTGGTTCTCATGATGTACGAGATCTCACGGCGCATCGGCACCGCGGCGTGGGTGCAGCTGGGCGCGAGCGCCTTGATGGCCGTAGCGATCTGGCGTTATCACAATTCCTTGTCCCAGGTAATTCTGGTGCAACTGTTCGTGATGTGCGGACTGCTGGTGGTCGTCACGATCCCGCTCTTCCGCGAGCAAGACAAATCAGAGCCTTCTCCGGCAACTCCGGAACCCTTGCAGCGCCTGCGGCCCGTGCCGGAGGAGGAGATCGTAGCGGAATTCTTACGCGGCGAGTTCTATCATCCCGAGTTTGATCCGTATCGCCGAGACTTCACACACCTTGTGGAGCAGCCCGATCTCGGTCATCCTCATGAAAACTTTATCCGCCGCGCGTTTCTGTTCCACCGGCGAGGGCGCCTGTGGCGTGAACTGCCTGCCGATACGGAGTGGTGGGAGATCGAACTGACCGCGCACGACTTGGCGCGCCTGCGGTCATTTCCGCGCAACGAGTGGAGGCGCTTTGCAGGAGGCGGATTCTACCTGACGGAAATGGTTGGCCGCATCGAAGCGGAGCTGGCTCGTGGGCGGCACGGCCGGTTCTTGAAAAAGCTCGGGGCGATCGCAACCGATCTCCGCGGGAGTCAGGTGCCAAATGCTGTGTTGCTGATCGGCATCGACGAGCATTACCCGCTAACGATTATCGAGGGCAATCACCGCATGGCGGCTGCTATGCTGGCGATGCCCGAATCGGCTCACCGCCGCTTCCGCTTTTATTGCGGTTTGTCTCCCAACATGAACTCGTGTTGTTGGCACAAGACCGACCTGCGAAGCCTGACGCGCTACGCCGGGCATACGCTCCGTTACATGTTCCGCGACGGAAAGTTTTTCCTTGCGCGCGCGCTGCGGGAAAGGCTCGCCGAGATTGCGACGTCCTGAAAACTGCGGAAGTGTACCCGCGCGGAGTGGTGAAAGACTCAAGGATTAGGCGACACGAGGGTGACCGTGCGAATGTTATAGCGGTCTCCATCGAACTCGGCCTGAATACTGACGTCAGCGCCTTCTCGCAAAAGACGTAGGCTGGCGTCATTCAGAGATCCGATGGCCAGCTCGCGAACGCTTTGATCGAAATCGTCGGACAGGGCCAGGACACGCTCGCGCAGGTCTACGGCGACAATTCGACCCTCAAATGTAAAAGAATTCCCACGTGCGGCGAGAATCTCAACATTATTCGCCACACTCTGTCCTGAAGAGAACTGCACCCGCACAAGCATGCCCGGAGACAAAGCCTGCGGCGAGGCAGGCTGGCCCCGGTTGACAACCATCGTGCTGGAAGTAATCCGCAGCGAAACACTTTTAGGGCTCATGGGATCGCGTAGGGTGAGCTGGGACTTGGCTGCGTCGTACCGGACAACCTGCCCGTTCAGCTCAACCGCATTCGATGGGCCTGTTCGCACCGAGCGCGCAAACAGCCTTCCATTGTCGATCACGGTGTCGACAGACACCACAGATCCAGCGGGAAGGCTGATCAAATGCGTGCCCGCATTTTCGGGAAGAAGTTGAGTCCGCGCATCGAAGGCAATGCGGATATTGTGGCCCCCGAATGCGTGAATCAACAGCTGGTCGTGAATCGGATCGAGCCGCTTCAAGACGCCGCGCACTAGACCCACTTTGCCGCCAAGCTCGCTTGGCGAGGACAGACTGTCTGTGATCGCAGCCGCTTGCCGCTGGCCCGCTTCGTCGGATGTGGCGGAGGATGCGGCGGGCGCGTCCACCTGCGCCTGCGCGCAGCCGGCTACTAAGATCATCGTCCAGAGGAACTTTGCCATCGTTCCTTGGATGCTAAAAGGGGTGATCCCGGATGGGCTTCGCGGCCTCGGGTATTTCCTGTAGTCCAACCGAACGCTGGCTTTCAGACATCATAGTGCCGGCGACATAATGAATCTAAGCAATATCAGAACACTAGTTGTGATTCCGGGTTTGCTGGCGATGCACCTTCTCGCTGGGGCAAGCCAGGGGTTCGCGAGCAATTTGAAGGTCACCATTCCGCAGCGCAGCATATCCACACCCAGCCAGAAGCTGAATCGCGAAGGTGTTGCCGAACTCAAGCGCGGGCATCAAAAAAAAGCCAAACAACTCTTCTATCGGGCGTATCTGCTGGATCCGGATGACCCGTTCACTCTGAATAATCTCGGATATGTCGCCGAATTGGAGGGCGATGCCGATCGCGCCCTGCGCTACTATGCCTTGGCGGCGCGGGATACTACAGATGCGGTAATCGACCAGTCCAGCGACGCGGTCCTCAAGGGCAAGCCCCTGGATGAGGCATTTCGGCGCGTGCAGGATTCCGATCAGGAGATCAGCAAGCTCAACGAGCGGGCGATTGTGCTGCTTCAACAAGGAAATGTGTTTGAAGCGAGGAACCTGCTGCAATCCGCCCTGCCGCGCCATCCCCACGATCCGTTTCTACTCAACAATCTCGGCTATGCGATGGAGGCCGTCGGAGATATCGAGGGGGCGCTGCGATGTTACTCCGCGGCGGCCAGCATGCATTCGACGGAGCGCGTTGTGGTGACCCCGCGCGTGAAGTGGCGCGGGCGGCCGATCAGCGAGGTAGCCGCGGGAAACGCGGCGGCCATCAGCCAGCAGATCGCCCGGGGTGAAGGGGTTGAGGCAACGACTGCCCGCCTCAATCTGCGTGGAGTGGCAGCCCTGAACGACAACCATCCGTTGGTGGCGCGGGACTTTTTCTTGCAGGCCTATCAACAGGATGCGCAGAACGCGTTCACGCTGAACAATCTGGGCTATGTCGCCGAGCTGGAGGGTGACCGGGAGAGCGCCGACATGTATTACGAGGCGGCGCGCTCGGGGCGAGACGCGAAAGCCCGAGTGAGCTACGCCACGCGTCGTGATGCCGAAGGACAGAAGATCGACAACTTGGCCGACGCCAACCAGTCGGATGTGGAAGCCACGCTAAAGGCGATTCAAGAGGCAAAGCGCCGCACACAAAGACCCATCGAACTTAAGCGTCGCGACGCGGTCTCTGCGAGCAGTGAGCAGGATGCGACGCCCGTGCCTCCGATTGCGGTGCAGGCCCCGGCCCTCCCAGCCCTGCGGCCTCCAAATTCCGAACAGGACCGCAACGCGATGCCAAGCCCGCAGCCGGCAGATTCCTCGGTGCCGCGGAACTCGCAGTCCCAGGCCCCAAACCAGAAGTAGATACGGACTAAGCAGACGGACTGGCGATCTGGTCTTCGTCCTGCCATCTTTGAATTTTCTCGCCCACGGTGCGTGCAAGTTCCTCGGACCTATGGAATTGACCGGCGCGACGCAAGCCGGCCGCCGATTGCAGGATCTTGATACGCTCATGCTGGCGGAAGGACCGGATGTATTCCCGCACTACGAGCGGCATGCTCATCGCCAGCCCGGCTGCGTAACTCCGCCAAGCCATCTCTTTCAGCACGTCCGGAGAATTCAAGGCAAGGAGTATTTGCTCGACCAGGCTGTCGGCATCGCCTGGCGTGAAGAACCGCATAGCAATTCCCTCATGCTCCGCGAGATCGCGGAAGTCCTGGATGCCGGAGGCGATGACCGGGACCCCATACTGCGCCGCGAGGTGCGCCACACCGCTGGATCCAGCGGACGACGTGTACGGCATCACCGCCAGGCTGGCCTCACGAAACAGGTCGGCAATCGACTCCTCCGGTACATAGCCCAGAAAGCGAACGCGATCGTTCGCATGGCGCTGCGCCATCGAGTGCACATAGCCGGGAGTTCTTGGATGATCGCCGCCACCGATTACCAGTTCTAAATTGGGGAACTTCGGTACCACCCGATCGAACGCTTCGATCAGTAGCTCGAGACGCTTGTAAGTGCCCCACTTTCCAAAGGCCAGAATGCGGTGAATCGGGTTTCCCCGCCGTGTAAAGTCTGGGGGGGCCGGCCTCCCGGCAAAGATCCCATGCGACCGCGCACTGATCCGGCCGCGCCGGTACTTCTCATTCAAAGTTCGACGATAGGCGGGCAGGAGTACGGAAAGCGAGTTCGCGCTCAATAGCAGATGCGTTGCCAGCCAGCCTCCCGCTCGGTACAGCCGGGGCGAGGTAACAGCGGCATCCTCCAAGTCGACCGTCTCGAACAGCTGGTGCAGCGTAACGTGCGAGTACACTCCGTTCAGTCGTGCCGCAGCCGGCGTCACGAGACCCAGCACAGCCGAGAGGGGACGGGCGCCGAAGCTGGCGAACCCCAGATTGAACCAGGCCACCTCGGGCTTCACCCTCCGGATGGCGCGCAACAGAGTGCCTACGTTGCCAGGCTTTCCGAAACCCCAACAGCGAGTGACCTTAAAGCCGGGCAGTTCGTCGGCGGGTGTGGGGAGATAATCTCCCAACACCGTCAGATCGATGCCCCGCTCTTGCCGAAGGTGCTCCGCCACGTGGAAACCATACTCGTTGAGCGCATGGCGGCTCGGCGGAAACGAGGTGATGAGCGCGATCTTCACTGCTCGCTCGAACGCAAGACCAGATCCCGCGAGAGCCGGCCCAGAAGGTGCAAATAGTGAAAGGCGACGGTGGCATTAGCCTTGCTTCGGCCCGCCCCGCGAAGACCGAAATGGTAGGGGACCTCCCGTGCCTTCCGGATACGCCCGCGGACCAGGATTTCAAGCAAGAGTTTGAAGCCGGTGGTCTGGAAGGTTAGCCCGTCGATGCAACGGCGATGGATTATGAAAAAACCCGACATTGGGTCGGTGACCCGAAGGTCCTTCTTGTAAATCAGAGGCGCTGCTGCGAGCGTGCTCAGCCGCGAAACCGCGGCGCGCAGCGGATTCCAGCCCTTGGTTCCATGATTCCCAGCGTAGCGGCTGGCGATGGCGATATCGGCTTCTTCGGTCGCCTTCAACAGTTCCGGAAGCAACTCAGGGGGATGTTGCAGGTCACCATCGATTACGCCGAGCAGGTTCGCTTGGGATTGACTCCAGCCATACAGCACCGCCCCCGCTAAGCCCCGTTCTCCCACGCGTGAGATGAGGCGAATGCGCGGATCTCGTTTTGTCCAGTCACGAACCTGTTCCACCGTTCCGTCGGTGCTTCCGTCATCGACTACGACGATCTCGTATTCATATTGCGTCTCACTCAACGCCTCGGTGAGTTCACCAAGTACTTTTTCGATATTTCCCGCTTCATCGAGCGTCGGTACAACTAAGGCAAGACGATTCTCTGAAACCCCCGGTATCATTCAAGGCCTCGCTTTCAGTAACGCGTAAGCCTTGGATGGAACCTAGACCCTTGCCGTTGGCTCGCTTCGCACTCTACAGGAACTCTGCAGCCGAACTACTGCGCTGTCCACGATGACTTCAGTCTTTCCCTCAGGCGACGTGCCCTCTACGCGCCGCGATCGCCTGATGTGACTATTAATTTCACTTCTCACGTCCTCCGTCTTAGCTTCAGAGATGACCATCAGATGCGGAACAAGTTCCTGGAGGAGGAGAAAGTTCCGACGATTCCTGTGCATGAATTCCAGAGGATATTCCGGCTTCCTCGCAAAAGCTGCGGTGGGCGACGCGTCGAGAACGAAGGCCAGGTCGGGAACGGGCGTCTGCTTCAAGAGAATCCTGGCGTAGGCGCGAGCTGCAAATGACTGTGAATAGATATTCGCGATCTGGTCGTAAATGTAGCGATCAAAGATGACGACGTCAGAGTTTCTTATGGGTTCACTGGCAAGCAAGCGGTGCAATCGGGCAACATCCAGCATGTACAATCCCGACCGTGCTGTGGTCAAATACCACTTCCGAACGTGCTTATTGTTCTTGGGAGCGAGTGATTGCTCGGCCGCGTGGCGGGAGTCCATTGAGCGGTAGCCGATTCCGGCGCGCATTTTCGACCAGACCGCAACGTTGTCCCAGAAGCTGAGTAGTGACACGCGAAGACCCTGTTTCTGCAGCCAAGACGAGAGGTACTCGATTTGCGTGGTCTTCCCCGCCCCGTCGATTCCCGAGAAGGTGATCAGGAACGGGCGATTCGGAGAAGATTGCCTAACTTTGTGGGTAGCCATTGGTTTGAGAACTCCGTGATTCATGGACGAGATGAGGTAGAGGGTGAAGCGCCGGGTGGCCGCGCCGGACTTCTTTCCGACAAAGCGACAGCTGAACCGACGGCTATTCCTGCACCCGCCAGCAGACCCAGTTTGATCAGGAGTGAGCGGTGACCGCGCTGCCGGGCGGGCGCCACGGCCGCACCCGCTGGCTGGGCCACCGGAGATCCTTTCACATTGGCGGCCTTCGCTCCAGCAGCTCCTGAGGGAGCGGGTGCGGGCTGCTGGCCCGGTGGCGTCTGTGCAGACTGGGGTTGCGGCGCATCCGGCACCGAATCATTCTGCTTCTGGCTGGACGTGCTGGACTGGGTAGACTGAGGAGGGCTGGCCAACAGTGGCATCTCGCTCGACATCAGAAATGCACCCGCCAACAGGGCGATCCAGAAGCATTTTGAATACCTGCAACCTGTACGATTCATTTACACACTCCAAAATTCTTGAGCTTTAGCTCGCACGTCGATCTTCGACGTCGTTCTCGGCCGCAACCTGCGGATAGGCAAGCGCTTCTTTAACCGAATTGAAGACGGGCACCAGCGAAGAAATGTGGGTCACCTCGAGAAGCACCCGATTGACGCGAGAACCCGCGACGAACAGCACCTTCGTATCTCGGCCCGCAGCTTGCGCCACGCACTCTAGAAGCAAGTCAATGTCTTCATGATTCAAAGTGCCACAGCCAGAGAGATCCACAATCACTGGAGATCCCGAAACGCGCAGAGCGATCAGCACGTCCTTCCGCAGCCCACGGCGGCCCGCAGAACTCGACGCGCAGGGAAACGGCAGGATCGTCCAGGGAACGGTCTTCATAGCTGCACCTTTCATATCTGCGCCTTTCATAGCTGCACCTGGAGCCATGGCTGCGACGCGGTGGGGGATGGAGCAAAGTCCCACGTGGAGGCGCGGGCCGCCCACGAGGTAACATCGGTCGCAATCTCGCTGAATGCCTGTCTGCGCGATTCACGCCGCCGGATCCTGCTTCCCAAGCCTGCTGGCTCTAGATCGGCGACTGTCCCCCAGTTCAGATCTTCCAAATGTCCGCCGTCCACCAGCCCGTGCCGAATGAGAAGACCCGGCGCCAGGTAGGTATGTGGCAGAACTGTGGATCGCTCCACCGAAGTTCCGCAATCCACCACGCAATCCCGCTCCACAGAGGCAAAGGGACCGATGGTTGCGCCAGCGCGGACGATGGTGCGCGCTCCGATATAGGTGGGACCTATGACCCGTACGGAACTCGCGAGATTCACGCCTTCCCCGATCCACACCTGCTCGCGAATCTGTGTCCCCAACGGTCGCATGGCGCAGGCTCCGGTCAGTGCATCTCCAACCAGCTCCTGCCTTTCCCTGGCCGACAAAATGCGCTTGGCATATCCGCGAAATTGATAAGGAGTTCGCCCACTGTCGGTTGGAGCGCAGGAAAATTCGTATTTCTCCCCGGTGGCATGCAGCGCGAGGTGATCCAGCAGGCAGACTCCCAACTGACCTCGGGCATCCTGGGCCTCGGTGACCGGGTTTCGGTTCTCGCAATGAAAGCGAAGTAAATCGGCCAGATCCATCTCCGCATACGACTTGAGCTTAATCACGAGAAGGCGCTCGATTCCCTGCCGGGCAAACCCAGCCAGGGCAGAACAGGCCACGTTCTCGTCGCGAGGATTGGAAGTAAGCCACAGGCTTTGCACTCCCAGCTTACGGACGCGCTCCATCCACGAACGCAAGACGTCATTGCCCAGGATCGGCATCCGCGAGGAATAAAGCGGCCGCGGATTTTCGCAGGCTCTAAGGGCATGGGGTTGCGCCTCATCGATCGCCGTGAGGTCTTCTCTGGCCGGAACCACCACCACGGCACCCAACTCCACGCGCTTTCTTCCTTTCCGAGATCGCCCCTCCTGGATGGCTGCAAGGCATCTCCGCGGACTCTCAATCGCGAATGTTCTCCCAGTGCGATTGAGGTGTCATTGAGATGTGAAGGATATGGCTCGAAGATGGCTAAGGTAATGAAAATGCAGTATCGCGGTACGATATGTCAGTAAAAACCTCTAGGCGAATTGGCCTCTTATGGGCAGACTTAAGGTCACAATCAAACGGGCCCATGTACTTTCGATTAGTTTTCCCACATAATGCCGCTTGAGTGGAGCCCACGATCTAGGTAGTATTCGAAGTAATCATCCACACAACCCTGTAGATATCGTTGCTTTGTTCAATAAATGGAATCCTCCCTTATGAGAAAGTTTGCCCTTCTACTGATACTAAGTTCGGGAACCCTGGCCGCAGCCAGCGTCTCCGTTTCCGCACCGGCCAATGGAAGCACAGTGAGCACGCCGGTGCAGTATGTGGCCTCTGCGAGTTCTTCTTGCCCAAAAGGCGTCTCCGCCATGGGAATCTATACCGCGCCCTATCAGCTCGCCTACACCATCGAAGGCGCCAAGCTCAATACGGCCCTTACGCTCAACCCTGGCGTGTACGACACGGTAGTGGAGGAGTGGGATAACTGCGGCGGAGCTTCGACGACTCCGATCACGATCACGGTGGGAAGCGGTACGCAAGTAACCGTGACCGCCCCACAGAACAACAGCCAGGTGAGCACGCCGGTGCAGTATGTGGCCTCGGCGAGTTCTTCTTGCCCAAAAGGCGTCTCCGCCATGGGAATCTATACCGCGCCCTATCAGCTCGCCTACACCGTCGCAGGCGCCAAGCTCAATACGGCCCTTACGCTCAACCCTGGCGTGTACGACACGGTAGTGGAGGAGTGGGATAACTGCGGCGGAGCTGCGGTAACTCCGATCACCATCACGGTAGGAAGCGGCTCGGATTCGGGCGTCTTCACCAATCTTCATGCGCAGCCAGGATGGACCGGATATGCCCTGCTGCCTCCGACATACGATATCTGTAGTTCCTGTTTACCCTCAGGCCCGCAGGCTACCTGGTCGATGACCCAAAATATTTCGTCGCCGTCGCTCAGCGGAGACTCATCGCTCATGGACATTGGCGGGCAGACCGTCTACTCAGACATCCTGTGGAACAACCACCTGATAGGGAACTTCTCCTCGCAGGGTATGCCCGACAACAACCATACGATCATCCCCAACCTCTACAATTTTACCTACGATGTCTACTTTTACGTCGAAGATCCCAGCGTCTCTCAGGCGCTGGAGTTCGATATCAACGAGTTCGTTAACGGCTACTCCTTCATTTGGGGGCATGAATGCCGGATCGCCGGTGGCAATGAGTGGGACGTCTGGGACGATCAGAGCGGTGCCTGGCACCCGACCGGCGTAGGCTGCTATCCATTGGCAAATGCCTGGAACCATCTCACTCTCCAGGTGCAGCGCACCTCGGACAATCAACTGCTGTTCCAATCGATCACGCTCAACGGAGTGACTTCGACTCTCAACTACTACGGCAGTCCCACGCCGACGACGTGGTATGGCGTGACGATCAACTATCAGCAGGACGGAAACTACAAGCAGACACCCTACTCGGTCTGGCTCGACAAACTGAACTTCACCTATTGGTAGGAACACCAGAGCTCCTTGCCCATGCGCGGCCCTCTCCTTGAAGGGGCCGCGCTTTTCTCTTAACCGAGCCCACCGGTGATCGGTGAACCTTCTTCTTCGTTACCAATTCCGGCTACTTCGGCCTTGCCACCTCGGAATTCCAACCAACTCTCTGTCTCTGCAATTCATCTAGTCTCTAGAAATCCGAAAAAGGGGGCCTACGGCTTGCCGTTCACCAGACTTGAAAGTATGGAGATGGTTGCGGGTCGATGCGGCAGGGGCCTCGCCGGGATCGTTGGATTCTTGGTGTGCCTTCTGACTCTTGCCAGCGTGAGTTCGGCCCAGCGCTCAAGCACTCCCTCTGCGCCAGCCGCGTCGACCAGTATGCAAGCGCCCGACACCGCCCCGCCTCAGGATCCTGAATCCGGCGGTTTCGTCTTCAAGAAGGAAGTAGAAGAGGTTATTTTGCATGCGATTGTGGTCGATGAGCAGAATCATCTAATCACCGGCCTCGCCCGCGACAACTTTAAAGTGTACGAAGATGGCAAATCGCAGGAGCTCACTTCCTTCCGCAAGGAGCGTGTCCCGGTCGCGCTGGGAATTCTGATCGATAACTCGGGCTCGATGTTGCCGAAGCGTGCCAAGGTTAACCAGGCGGCCCTGCAGCTTGTGGACGCAAGCCAGCAGGAGGATCGGGTGTTCGTCGTCAACTTCGGCGAAGATGCGTTTCTTGACCAGGACTATACCCCGGACGTAAGCAAACTGAGGGCAGCTCTGCAGCGGGTTGAGACTCGCGGCAGCACCGCCCTCTACGATGCGCTCATCGCGGCCGTCGATCACCTGAATCAGACTTCCCCGCTGCAAAAGAAAGTTCTGTTGGTTGTGACCGACGGCCGCGACAACGCAAGCCAGGCCACCTTCCAGGAGGTTCTCCACAAGTTGCAAATGAAGAACGGACCGGTCCTCTATACCATCGCACTCGAACAGAACGAGCGGAAAGACGACGCTTATCGGCAATCCCTGCGTACGCTTTCCGAGCAAACTGGAGGTACGGCGTTCTTCCCATCCAGTCTGGACGAGATCCAATCGATCGCGAGTGCGATTGCGCAAGACATCCGGAGTGAGTATGTAATCGACTACCGCTCTTCGAATCCGCAAACGTCGGGCACCTACCATTCGATTCAGGTTCAGGCGCTCGCCGGATCGACTCCCCTGCGCGTCACAACCCGCACCGGGTATTCCTCGGGAAATGAATCGCATTAGGACGTTTCATCGCGCTGCGTAAGCGTTGCGTACGGCGCAAGCGCAAGTTGTGTACAGATCGCAGAACGATTCACTGATCTAGCTCGATGTTTTCTGTCATCTTCCGCTGGTGAAACACGCTTCGTACTCCGCTGAGCACCCACAAATCAGGCATTTCGTAGAGCCCCCTAGTGACAATACCCGATGCCCAAATCTCCTCGGTCGAATTACTGTTGGTTCTGGATTCAAGAACGGACAACAACCGATTATGGCTAACTCGCCCGCTCAAATGCATCTCATCCGGTCTGCGCAAGCCGGCGATAGTGAAGCATTCTCTTCGCTATATGAGACTCACCGGCGCAAAGTGTACTCAATCTGCCTCCGCATAACTGGGGAACCATCGGAAGCGGAGGATTGCGCACAGGAAGCATTTCTGCAGTGTTTTCTCCAACTCTCCACGTTCCGCGGGGACTCGGCCCTATCTACCTGGTTGCACCGGTTGACCGTAAACGTGGTGTTGATGCGCTTGCGCTCCAACCGTCGTCGCCCCATGTCGGTTGAACTGGGGCCGAGCGCCGAGCATGGTGGAGAAACTTCGCTTCTGAATCTGCTACCGGTGGAGGATCAGCAGCTTACCGGAACCATTGATCGGATCGCCATTGGGCGTGCCCTCGGGAAGCTGCCTAACGGCTATCGCACCGTCTTCTTGCTGCACGACGTGGAAGGCTTGGCGCACAGCGAAATCGCCCGCAACCTGGGTTGCACGATTGGCACCTCCAAGTCGCAGCTTCACCAGGCTCGCTTGCAGTTGCGTCATTTCTTGCGGCGCTCAACGGTTAGCCGGCGCCATAAGCGAACCAAAGCTACCGCTCCCAGCTTCCGGCCGCGCAAACCCAGAGTGGCCCCGCTACTCAACGACGTGCCCTGGATCCCGTCCCTCGACGTTCCAGTGCAACCTATGGCGCAAGCCTGATGGAAAGCCTGGGCCTTTGCGAATGCGGGAGACGATGAGCAGCGGGACGGGAAGTCCCGTTCTTCCCAGAAGCATTAAGGCACGAACTCGAACACCGTACCCTCTTCGGCTGTTCCCCCCGACGTTGTGGTGCCGTAGAGATTGCCCAGCGAGTCTCTAAGTAAGGCGCCTATCGGGCGGGACCCTTCAATGGGATAACCAGCGAAACGGTGTAGCACCGTCTCCTTGCCGGCGCTCGACACCTTAAAAATTACGCCACAACCGCCGTCGCAGTATTTGGTTTCGATTCCACCTCCCAGGGTGGTTCCGTAGAAGTTACCGCTTGAATCCCGAACCAGAGCCGCAGCGGGATATTGCCCGTCTCGATGTAACGCAGAAAAGCTGTACAGCACCGTCTCTTGGCCTTCTTTGGTCAACTTGAAAACTGTCCCATAGTTTGAAGCACCTCCTTGATAAGTGGTGCCGTAAAAGCTGCCCGCGTCCAGGCTCAAACCTGCCTCGGGACCTGCGCCATCTGGTGATCCCGCAAAGCTGTACAGCACAGTTTCGGCACCACTCGGCGTGACTTTGAAAACAGTTCCCATTTCCTGCATGCCGCCAAAAGCGGTTGTGCCGTAGAGATTCCCCGCGTCCAAAAGCAAACGCGCTATCGGATTTTGGCCATCCGTTGTTCCATAAACGAAGCCATGCAGCATTGTCTCGACGCCAGTGTTACTGAGCACGAACACGGTTCCGCAGCCTTCGGCATTTCCGTTGTTGTCTTGGCAAGAACCGGGGCCGCCAAACTGCGTGGTGCCGTAAAGATTTCCTGCAGCATCGCGAATTAGACCCGCCTGCGGATAGGCGCCGTCTGTCGGATAGCCGGTGAAGCTATGCAGAACCGTCTCCTGCCCAGTCTTGGACACCTCAAAAATTGTCCCGAAGCTGTACATTCCGCCGTAAGCAGTGGTGCCGTAGAGGTTGCCGTCGCTGTCCTTGATGAGTCCGGCGAGCGGACCGTACCCGTCCGGCGAGCCGGAGAAACTATGCACCACCGTTTCATTGCCCTTGGCGTCAATTTTGAACACAGTCCCCGCAGTCGAATAGGCGCCGCCGACGGGAGTTGTGCCATAGAAACTACCCCCAGTCCGAACCACGCCGCCAATGGGTTCATACCCACCAGCCGTAGCATTGAAGTTGTATAGCGTCTTGAGAACCTGTGCTTGAATGGATGCGGTCGCTAGCATCGCAGCCCCAAGCACCGCATAACTAAACCATTTATTTGCCATCTCAGTAGTTCTCCTTTACGTAACGGACCGAACCCATACAGAGCCAACCCGACTGCGAGCGCGACATAGGATGCAAATGCTAAGTCTGAAGGTTGGTAGGACATCTACTAGGGGGAAGAAACCGGAGGGAAGAGTTCTTCAAGGACGAAGCCGAGCTACGCGCATTGTGAAGAAAATAAAGCAGGGTCCATAACGCCACTGAAAGTCCAGCAGGCGTTCCAGCCCATCGGACGCCGCCGCCGCTCTCTCGTTGCAGTCCGCCTGGCTTTCCGTGTAAATTCGAGAGAGCAACCGGGGTAACATGCAGTCCGTCTCGAAACGCATCGCGTGGCTTTCGCTGCTGCTGACATTGTGGTCGGCGCTGGCCTTTGCCGTGCATCATCATGCGAGTCAGGATGAGTCCACCCGTTGCCAGGTTTGCGTTGCGGCGCATTCGGCGTCGCCAACAACCGCTTCTCCCGCGCCCCGGCCCGTCTTTCGACGGGTGGTCGAACTCCGGCCACAGCCAACCGCCGCCAAACAGCGCCTGATAGTTTTTGCCCAGTCCGTCCGCCCGCCTCCCGTCGCCTAAAGATCACATTTTAACGTCGTGCCGGATCGGTTCGTTCTCGCGAACCGCTCCTTGATCTTTCATTGACAAAGATCTTTATTGACGATCTTTGCACCAATCTTCTGGAGGAATCATGTTGGCCTCATACAAAAAGTCGCTTCCCGCGGCTTTCATGGTGGTTTTCTTTCTGGCGCTGGGCATTCACTCGTATGCGCAATCGGCAGGGAGTTCCGGATCCATCAGCGGCACCGTCTTAGATCCCACCGGCGCCGTGGTGCCCACCGCAACCGTTGAAATCCACAACCCAGTGAGTCATTTCGACCAAACGACCATTACCGACAGTTCCGGAAAGTTCAACTTCCCGAATGTACCTTTCAATCCCTATCACATGACGGTCAACGCGGCCGGGTTCGCCCAAACTGCGCAGGATGTACAGGTCCGCTCCATCGTGCCTCTCAGCGTGAGTGTCAGCCTGCAAGTGTCGAGTTCCTCGACCACGGTGACGGTTGAGGCCGGAGGCGACCTGGTCGAGAACGATTCGACCTTCCATTCCGACCTCGACAGAAGCGCGTTCGAAAAGATTCCCTTGGAGAGCTCGACCTCGTCGCTAAGTTCGGAGGTCACGCTCTCGACACCGGGAATCGCCGCCGATTCCAACGGTCTCTTCCACGGGCTGGGCGATCACGCGGAGAATTCGTTCTCCGTCGACGGCCAGCCAATTACAGACCAGCAAAGCAAGGTCTTCTCCAACCAGATTCCGCTCGATTCCGTCCAGTCAATGGAGGTCATCTCGGGCGCGCCGCCCGCCGAATACGGCGGCAAGACCAGCGTTGTGATTGTAGCCACCACGCGCTCTGGCCAGGGCGTAACCACGCCTCATGGCAGCATAACCACATCTTACGGTTCGTTCGGAACGGCCAACGTGGCCGCCGACCTCGCCTACGGCGGAAAGAACTGGGGAAACTTCATCTCCGCGAACGGCTTGAACAGCGGCCGCTTCCTCGATCCGCCGGAATTCACCGTGCTGCACGACAAGGGTAACGAGCAGAACCTGTTCGATCGCGTGGACTATCAACTCTCGACCGTTGACTCGATTCACCTGAACTTCGGCTACAGCCGAAGCTGGTTCCAAACGCCGAATTCGTTCGATGCCCAGAACGCGACGCCCTGGAGTGGACTGAGCGGGGTTGATGCGCAAGATGTTAACAACTATGGGGGCCTGGCCCCCAACGGCGTTACCGTCGGTCCGACAGACCAACGCTCCAAAATTGGCACCTTCAACATTGCCCCCTCGTGGACTCGCGTCCTGAGCGCCAACGCCGTGTTTACTTTGGGCACATTCGTGCGCCGCGACGATTACAACTACTATCCGAGCCGCGATCCTTTCGCGGACCTGGGGCCGCCGGGCCTTCAGAGACAGTCGGTCGGCCAGAACCGCACTCTCACCAACACGGGGATTCGATCCGATGTCTCCTATGTCAAAGGGATTAACCAGATCAAGGCTGGAGTCACCTACGCGCAAACGTTCCTCAACGAAAACGACGCTCTCGGCATCGTCGATCCAACTTACAACGCACCCTGTATAACCTTTTCCAACGACCAGCAGCAGTATGTTGCCGCGCCCGCGCCCGCGCCCGGGATCGCCAATCCCTCGCAGTGCGCCGGCATCTATCAGCCCAATACGGCCCTCAACCCGAACGCGCCCAATTCCGCTCTGTACCCTTATTTCAATCCCACGCTGTTTCCCTACGACTTGACCCGCGGCGGCAGCTATTACGCCTTCGATGGCCACACTGACGTGAAGGAGCTTGCCCTCTACATTCGCGACGTGATCACCAAGGGAAACTGGTCTTTGAACCTCGGACTGCGCGGTGATTTATACAATGGCCTTTCCGTTGCGCGGCAGGCCGAGCCTCGACTGGGCGCCGCTTACAACATCAAGAAGACGAACACGATTCTTCGCGCTTCCTATGCGCGCACCCTGGAATCTCCTTTCAATGAAAACCTGATCCTTTCCAGCACCGGATGCGGCAACCCTGTCTTGTCTCCGCTTCTTCTCTGTACAGGCTTGTCGAGCGGCGCGTTGTCTCCTGGTTTCCGCAACGAATTCCATGCGGGCCTCGAACAGGCTTTCGGGAAGTATCTGGTCTTTTCCGGCGAGTGGATCACAAAGTACACGCACAATGGCTATGACTTCAGCGTGCTCGGCAACACGCCGATCACGTTCCCGATCGAATGGCACAACTCCAAGATTCCCGGATATGCGGGCCGCGTGAGCGTGCCTGAAACTCATGGCTTCTCCGCGCTTATGGTCTTTTCCAGCGTGGCGGCGCGCTTTTTTCAACCCCAGATCGGTGGAGCGGGCGCAACGGTTTCGACCGCCGCGGGACTTCCCTTCCGCATCGACCACGACGAAAAATTCAACCAAACCACGCATTTGCAATATCAGCCCTGGAAGCGCGGCCCATGGCTTGGTTTCAACTGGCGGTATGACAGCGGCCTGGTGGCGGGCAATGCACCGTGTTACGGAGTCGGCGTAAGCAACGACTGCCCGCAGTCAACCACGCTCAACGGGCAACCCGCCGTCCTGTTGCAGGATGTTTTCGGAAACCCGCTGAGCGCCGATCAGGAGTCTCAAGCCGGGTTCACCTGCAATGGCGTCCGCGCAACCCCAACCACTCCGCTGCCTTCGGCGTGCGTGGCATCGCAGTTCGGATCCAGTCTTATCAGAGTCCCGGCGATCGGTGCCGAGAACGATGACCACAATCCGCCGCGCATCGCGTCGCGGCAACTCTTCGATCTCTCCCTGGGCCATGACAACCTGTTTCACGGCGACAAGCACAAATGGAGCGCGCAAGTCACGGTTATCAATCTGGCGAGCAAATATGCGCTCTACAACTTCCTTTCCACGTTCAGCGGCACGCATTACGTAACGCCGCGCACGCTTACGGCGGAGCTGGGGTTCCACTTCTAGAAGATAAGTTAGAGTTCATGGGTTGGGGGGGCGCGGAAGAGAATGTCGGCCGTAACCCGCATGTCAAAACCGTTGACTCTGGCCGCCATGAGTCTGGGCTTCGTCGTGGTGCAGCTCGACGTGACCATCGTCAACGTGGCGCTGCCGCATATCGGATCTTCACTGGGTGCGGGAGTCGCCGGGCTGCAATGGGTCGTCAATGCCTATACTTTGGTTTTTGCGGCGGCGATTCTGACCGCAGGGGCGCTCGGCGATCGCTTCGGAGCCAAACGCTGCTTTATCGTTGGTTTCTTGGTGTTCACGCTCGCCTCGCTGGGCTGTGGGCTTGCGCCAAACTTAGCGGTGCTCGTCGGCGCGCGTGCGGTTCAAGGATTGGGCGTGGCCATTCTCGTTCCGTGTTCGCTGGCGTTGCTCAATCATGCCTTTCATGACGAGCACGAACGCACCAAGGCCATCGGAATCTGGGCGGCAGGCGCCAGCGCTGCGCTCGCGGCTGGGCCGGTTGTGGGAGGCGCTCTCATTGCAGGTATTGGCTGGCGCAGCATTTTCTTCGTCAATCTCCCGTTGGGCATCTTCGGTATTGGGCTGACGTGGCGCTATGCGGAGGAGTCCACTCAAACTAGGGACCGCGCCCTGGATCTCGCCGGGCAATCTATCGGCATGTTCGCCCTGGCTGACCTGGCCGCGGCGATGATCGAGGGCGGCGCGATTGGCTGGACGCACCCGCTCGTCCTGGCCGCTTTCCTGCTCTTCGTTTTGGCGGCGGTGGCGTTCGTATTGGTGGAGATCGAGAGCCAGTCGCCGATGTTGCCTCTGTCTCTCTTCAAGAACCAAACTTTCAGCGCGGCAACTCTGATCGGTTTGTTGATGAACACCGCATTTTACGGTCTGATATTCATGCTCAGTTTGTACTTCCAGCAGGTCAGACACTATACCCCGCTGGCCACGGGAATGGCATTTCTGCCGATGACCGTGGTCGTGTTGCTTGCCAATCTGTCCGTCGGGCCGATTGCCACCAAGCTCGGTCTGCGTATGCCAATATTGGTCGGCCAGGCGCTGCTCGCCGTCGGATGCTTGACTCTCCTTGGAATCAGCCAAAAGACCTCCTACACGGCGCTTGGCATGCAACTGCTAACAATGGGCGCGGGGGTGGGATTGACCGTTCCGCCAATGACCTCCGCACTTCTCGGCACCGTTGGCGCCAAGCTATCGGGCGTTGCCTCGGGTGTGCTCAACGCTTCGCGGCAGGCAGGCAGCGTCATTGGCGTTGCGCTGTTTGGGTCGCTCATCGAACGCCAGCGCCCTTTCATTCCCGGCATTCGCATGGCGCTAATGATCTCCGCAGGCGTCCTTCTCGCTGGATGCTTGTCGGCATTTCTGATTCGGCCGGAAGGACGGCGGAAGCCCTGAAGCGGAAGTTCAAAGCACGATCGCGAATGTCAGGACGTTGACTCTCGCGCTTGCTGAACGAATGCCAGAAGATTCGTCTCCAGGATGTTTTTGTTCGTCTCGGGCAGATCGATGAAGCGGAAGGGTTGCAGCCATCCCTGCGTGGCCCACATGGGAAACATCATTTCCGCCTTTTCGCGGATCGTTGTCTCCCCAAGATGGAAGATCAATTCAACTTGCAGCTTCTCGTCGAGCGGCTGCTGAATGTTGATCAGTCCACCGCTGATGGAAAGCTGATGCAGTTTGCCTCGCACCTGCCGCCGATTGGGCAGACGAATAAGAGCCAGCACAGCCCCAAGCAGTTTGACGCGAAACGCCCGCGGTATTGCGGTGGGCAGTCTGGACGGGGAAGCCGCCAAAGCGGCCGGCGCTGGCGTCTGCGACATAGGTCCCGATTATGGCACCTCTTCAGTTACGCCACGAGGTTACGAAAGAATGGGTAGTGGTTCAGTTCAAACTGAACCACTACCAAAGAATGGCAGGGGCAATACCCATCGGGGTAAGAGAAACCCTGAAGGATTCGATTCAGCGTCTTCTCATTTTTTCGTAACCAATGCTTCCGGTGGACTATTTGCGCCCGGGATGCGCCTCTCCGTGGCCGGAGAAAAGGTTGTAAGGCCAAACATTTTTATTCTTCGTTGCAGCCCCACCCGCGGCGCTGGCAGAGGTCGCCCCTGGATCCGACGTGCAATTCCAGTCTTCTGGCGGATGGGCGATCCCCCACACGTTCCCGTGGTTATACAGCGAGACTCCGATCAGAAATTGTCTTCCATCAGTGCCGAGCGGCAGGCAATTCGCCACGTGGCCCGAAGCGCTTCCGCCAGCCGGCAGATCACCCAGCAGCACCGGAGTTTTGATGGGCAGGGCTTGCGCCGCGCAAAATCCGCACCCCTGAGGGCTCACCACCAGGACCACACACTCAGCGGCGAACGGATGCCTCCGATCCATGCTGGTCACCGTCACGGGAATTTCCACACGTAATCGCGTGCTGCGCCGCCTCGCCTTGGGTGTCAAAATCTCCATCTGCAAGCCTTGCCGTACCGACACGCTAGTCTGCCATTAAGAAAGATCAAATGAGAGTGACGAAAGTAACTTCAGCAACGTGCTGTCGGGCACGGGTGTGGCTTTTGCTGAATTCGAGCATCGCTGCGTTGCCCTGTTAAGATGGCTCGACATTTCTGAACCAGAATCGGTGAATCGAAACTCTCATCCGTGAACCAGCCAGCGCCAACTCTAGTTGTTTCCGCGTGGGACCTCGTGCTGGCGGCCAGTGCTCCTGGCCCGCACCAAGGCGATCTGAACCATCTCCGGTCTTTGCTGGAAAGGCCGGTCAAGTGGGACGATGTGCTTCATCTGGCGGATGAACACGGTACATCCTCTTTGGTTTACCGGAACTTCGCGGGCTTGGGTGACAACATCGTTCCGTCTACAGCGTTGGCATCGCTGGGCCAGAGTTACGAGCGGAACGTCCACAAGTCGCTTTTTCTGGCGCGCGAACTAATGCGTATTCTCGATTGCCTGGCCGCTCTCGGCATTGAAGTTGTTCCGTACAAGGGTGTCGTTCTCTCGGAGGCGTATTACGGCGACATGGCGCTGCGGCGGTCCGGCGATATGGATGTATTCGTCCGCAAGCAAGACATGGCGCGCATCAAGAGCGCAGTGCGCGATCTGGGATATACGCCGCGTGTTCCGATTCCCGAAGACGCCGAAGCCGATTACATCGCGTCGGGATACGAGTGCACCTTCGACAGTCGCGCAGGAAAGAATCTGCTGGAACTGCAGTGGGCGCTGCAGCCGCGTTTTTATGCGGTCGACTTCGACATGGATGGCCTGTTCGAGCGTGCGGTGAACGTCACGGTTGCGGGCCGAAGCGTGAAAACACCTTCTCCGGAAGATCTGCTGCTGGTGCTCTCCGTGCATGCGGCGAAACATGTGTGGGGACGGCTGATCTGGCTCTGCGACATTGCGCAGATAGTAAAGCGCGACAATCTGAAGTGGGATTGGGTTCAGTGTCAAGGGCGCGAACTTGGCGTCGAGCGGATTCTGCACATCACGATGCTGTTGACGAACCGCCTTCTCGCGACGCGGGTTCCGACGGCGATCGAAAAGGCGGTGACCGCAGACAAAGCAGCGCAAGCGTTTGCGCAACAAATTGCCGTCAATGTTGCTGCGGGCGTTACCTACGAAGAAGAACAGTTGTCATACTTCCGCCTCATGATGCGGCTTCGCGAGCGCCGGGTTGACCGCTTGCGCTTTCTTGCGCGGCTGACTTTCACTCCCGGTCCGGGCGAGTGGGAAGCGGTTCGCCTTCCGAAAATTTTGTTCCCGCTTTATCGCGTAGTGCGGCTGGGACGGCTGGCAACCAGATTCGCGCGCGGATGAGATTTTTATTGCGTGGCCTCAACGGCTGGCCAAACCTCCGGCGATTTCCCCGCCATCGAGGGTGTAGACGTGGCCGGTGGCGTAGGCGGCGTCGTCGGAGGCGAGATAAGCAAACAGCGCCGCGATCTCTTCCGGCTTGGCGTGGCGGCGGAGGGGAATCTTCTGGTTCACTTCATCGACCATGGCGTCGGTGTATTCGGCGCGCTGCATGGGAGTGAGCACGTATCCGGGGGCGACGGCGCAGACGCGGACTTTGGGAGCGAGTTCGAGGGCCATGGAGCGCGTCAACTCGATCACCGCGGCTTTGGTGGCGTTGTAGTCGGCGTAGTAGGGATAGCCCATGATGCCGTTCGTGGAGGCGGTTTGCAGAATCACTCCGCTGCCGCGCTGCATCATATGGCGCGCGGCGGTTTGCGCTACGTAGAAGACGCCAGTGAGATTGACGGCGATCACTCGGTCCCATTCTTCGGGAGTGATGTCGAGGAAGTTGTGGCGGATGCTGATGCCGGCGTTGTTGACGAGGACATCGACTCCGCCCATCGCGCGGACTGCCTCGGCGAGCGCGGCTTCCACCTGCATCAGGTTGGTGACGTCGGCGACGATGGCCTCGGAGATTCCCGGCAGTTGCTGACGAGTGGCAGCGCAGGCTTTGGCGTCGCGGTCGAGGATGCAGACTTGCGATCCTTCTTCCAGAAAGCGCGCGGCTGTGGCTGCGCCGAT
>Ga0302180_10000258_pt1 | contig 44362 bp, 36 predicted proteins | sample I_Palsa_E3_2_FD_200575 | JGI IMG/M metagenome (GOLD analysis project Ga0302180, IMG submission 200575) | Peat permafrost microbial communities from Stordalen Mire near Abisko, Sweden - I_Palsa_E3_2 | ecosystem: Environmental > Terrestrial > Soil > Palsa > Peat permafrost | place: Sweden...
TCGCTCGCGCGCCGCTCGGATGGTCTCCAGGGTAACGTCTGCCGGCTGCATGCATCGCTCGTTCGAGGGCCTCAAAGCATACCGAAACAGCGCTGCTGTCACACGCTGCCCGATGTCGTGCGGTGGGCGCGGCCGGGCACGCGCTTCTGTTAGGCTGGCGCGGATGCAAGCCGCCGGCGTGGCAGAGCAAAACGAAGCACGGTTGGTGCGCGCGCTCGGCGTGCGCGGGCTGGCCACGACCATTTTCAATTATACGGTCGGCAGCGGGATCTTCGTCCTGCCGGCACTGGCGATGGCGCGGCTGGGCGCCGCCGCACCACTGGCATACCTGGTCTGCATGCTGGTCATGGGGCTGGTGCTGCTGTGCCTGGCCGAAGCCGGCAGCCGCGTGTCCGTGACCGGCGGCGTTTACGCCTACGTCGAGACCGCGCTCGGCCCGTTCGCCGGCTTCATCGCCGGCGCGCTTCTGTTGCTTACCAGTCTGTTCGGCGGCGCCGCCGTGGCGGTTCTGTTTGCCCGCACCGTGATCGCCATGCTGGGGTTGCGTTCCAGTGGCTGGTACCTGGCGCTGATCGCGGCGGTGATCACCACATTCGTCGTCATCAACGTGCGTGGCGTGCGCAACAGCGCCCGCGCCATGGAACTCGTCACCGTCCTCAAGATCGCGCCGCTGCTCGGCTTCGTGCTGATTGGGGCCGCTTTCGTACACCGCTCGAACCTGACATGGGAACAGGTGCCATCGCTGACCAATGTGCTCGGCACTGCCGGCGTGGTCATCTTTGCATTTAGCGGCATTGAGTCGGCGCTGTCACCGAGCGGCGAAGTACGAACCCCCTGGCGCACGGTGCCGCGCGCGGCCTTTCTGGCGCTGGGTGCAGCAACCGCACTGTACCTTGCCATCCAGTGGGTCGTGCTTGGCATCGAGGGCAGCCGCCTGGGCGCCCAGACGGTGACGCCGCTGGCACAGGCCGCGGCCGTGTTCGCCGGCGCGACCGGACGCATGGTGATGATCGTCGCGGCCGTCATCTCCATGCTTGGCTATTTGAGCGCAAATATTCTGTCGGCGCCGCGCTCAATTTTTGCCTACGCGCGCGACGGCTTTCTGCCGGCGGCACTGTGCGCCGTGCATGATCGCTATCGCACTCCGCACATCGCGATTATCACCCACGGTTGCCTGGTAGCCGCGCTGGCACTGAGCGGCAGCTACGAGCGGCTGGCGATTTTTTCCAACCTGACCGCGTTCGTGCTCTACATGCTGTGCGCGATTGCGGTGATGGTGCTGCGGGCGCGTGACGTGCACAGCGATGGCGCGCCGTTTCGCATCCCGGGCGGAGCTCTGGTACCGGTGGCGACCGTGCTCGCCAATGGCTGGCTGATATACGCGACAGCCGCGCACGGCGAGCTTGTGGGTTTAGGGCTTATCCTGGCGTTGGCGCTGCTGCTGTACGGCGTCCGGCACCTGCGTTTGCGGCGCATGCCGCCGGCGTCGTAGCGAATTCAGGCCGGCAGCACCGTCGGCTCGAACCCAGCGGCGCGAATGGCCGCAACGATCTCGCCGGCGTGCTGCGCGTCGCGCGCCTCGAAGCTCAGCTCCAGGGTGGCCGACTTGGCCGGCACGTTGGAAGACAGGCGACGGTGAAACACGTCCAGGATGTTGCCGCCGTGATCGCCGACCACCTGGGTCACCCGGGCAAGTGCGCCCGGCTGGTCGAAAATCGGGATGCGCAGCGTAACGATACGCTGCTCGCGCACCAGCTCGCGCATGATCACCGAGGCCAGCAGGCGCGGGTCGATGTTGCCGCCCGAGAGAACCAGCCCGACCTTGCGGCCGCGAAAGCGCTCCGGCTGCGCCAGCACGGCGGCGAGGCTTGCGGCTCCGGCTCCTTCGGCCACGGTTTTCTCGACGTTCAGCAGCAACGCCACGCCGTGCTCGAGATCGTTCTCCCCGACCAGCAGGATATCCTGCACCAGCGCGCGCACCACCTCGCGCGTCAGGACGCCGGCAGACTTGACGGCGATGCCCTCGGCAATGGTGTTGCCGTGGCAGATCGCCAGCTCGCCCTTCAGCGCCGCCGGCATCGATGGGTAGCTTTCGGTCTGCACGCCGATGATCTCGATGCCGGGAGAAAGCGCCTTGGCTGCCACGGCGATGCCGGAAATCAGGCCGCCGCCCCCGATCGGCACCACCAGCACCTCGAGCGCCGGCACCGCGGCCAGCATTTCCAGTCCGATCGTGCCCTGCCCCGCAATCACCGCTGCATCGTCATACGGATGCACGAATGTGAGCTGGCGCGCAGTCATGACCTGCTGCGCGTACTCGAAGGCCTCGCTCAGTGTGTCGCCGTGCAGTATCACCTCGGCGCCGTGCGAACGTGTGTGCTCCACCTTGATGAACGGTGTATGACGCGGCATCACGATCGTGGCCGGAATGCCAAGCCGATGCGCATGGTAGGCCACGGCCTGGCCGTGGTTACCCGCGGACATCGTGCATACGCCGCGCTGCCGCTCGGCGGCGCTGAGCTGCAGCAGTCGGTTCAGCGCGCCGCGCTCCTTGAACGAGGCGGTGAATTGCAGGTTCTCGAACTTGAGGTACACCTGGGCCCCGGTGAGGCTGGAGAGCGTGCGCGAATGCAGGCACGGCGTTGTGGAGAGCTGATCGGCGATCCGATCCTGCGCTGCCCGAACGTCGTCAAGTGAAATGCACAAGCTCATGTTTCATGCACCGAGCGGCGGCCGCCGCCGATTTTTTCGAAGATCTGCTGGCGATGATAATCCAGATGCGCGCGCTGCTCCGGCGTGAACGCACGCGCCGGAGCCGGCCGCTCCAGGCCCCATGCCTTGCACACGTAGGGATTCAGGTGCCGGGATATCAGCAACGTGCCGTCGTCGGCGAATGCGATGTGACCGCGTTCAAACAGGTGATGAATGTGCGGGGACAGTAGCAGTCCGTTGGCACCATCGAGCTTTTCGGAGTCATCAGCGTCCTTCCATGGCTTGATGTGCGTCGCCCGCAGATAGCGGCGATCCAGGATTCCGCTTACCCGACATGCCGTCTCGATGAGCTCCACGCGTTCGCGAAACACACCCTGCCCGATGCGGGCGTTGATCAGCTGCCGCCGCTCGCTTGGGCCGATGTCGGTTCGCTGCCAGAGCTGTTCCTCGATGGCCCGGTCGGCGAGCCTGCCATCCATTTCCATGCCGATGCGGGCCTCGGCGTCCTCCACCTGTTGCTGCAGCAGCCGGCGCAGCAGCTGCGCCAGGGACTCAGGAATCTCGGCCAGGTGCACCTGCTGATTGACCGTGCCGGAGGGCCGAAGCGGCGACTGGCGCGCAGGTAACAGCGGCCTGATCTCGGCCGCGTGATCCTTCGGCTGCAGCGGCTGAAGCAGGTCCACGAAGCGCACCGGCACCAGCCAGCCGTCATCGGTCGGTGCCGGCTGCCCCGCCTCGCCCGGCTGTCCAGGCATCGGCGCGCTGCGAGCCCGGTCCAGCACCACACCGATAGCTGCAATGGCTATCGCGGCGCACGAGAACACGACATCGCCCGGCATCAGCCGATTCATGTTGCGGTGGGACTGGTTCATCGAGCCGCTGCTATTCTTCTTCGGCAGCCACAGATAGCTGCCCTCGACTTCGGCCCGATCGCTATGCGGGTAATTTACCCACCAGTGCGTCATATCTGCGCGGATCATGCCTGCGATCCCCGCATCATGAAAGGCCCGTGCGCCTAAGGCGGTGGCAGGACGATCACGGCTGGTATGCGCGGCGCTGCGGATTGGCTATCCTCGCTGCGAGTTGTGACGGGGGAAATCCATCGTGAAAAATATCGACCGGCTCTACATCGTGCTCGGGGCCCTGTATCTGGTCATCGGCATGCTGCTTGGCATCGTCATGGGTGTGCGGCAGGATATCCTGCTGGCGCCGGTGCATGCACATATCAACCTGGTCGGGTTCGCGGCGCACTGCATCTTCGGCCTGGTCTACAGGGCATGGCCCGAACTCAAGCTAGGCGCAATCGCGGTCGCGCAGTTCTGGCTGTTTGTGGTGGGTGCGCCGCTGCTGATGATCGGTATCACCATCGCCATAAAGACCAGCAATCCCGCGCTGGCCATCCTCGGATCGATGCTGGTCATGCTGGGAGCGCTGCTATTTCTCATCATTACCGGGCGCCGCCTGCTGCGCGCCGCCCCACTGTAGGACGAACCGTCCGGCACGTCGCGGCGTGGGAGAGGCCGTCGGCGGGCGGCCCGAAGCCTATGATTCTTGGTATGAGCGGCTCACAGCACCTGGTCGACATGGCGAACGACATCGGCAATTTCTTTCGCGCCCAGCCAAAGCGCGAGGATGCAATTGCCGGTATCGCCAATCACATCAAAAGTTTCTGGACCCGGCGCATGCGTGAAAAGCTCATCGGGCACCTGCAGCACGGCGACGCTGGCCTCGATCCACTGCCCAGAGAGGCGCTGCTCTATCTAAGCGAGCATCCGGCTTTTAAACCGAAGCAGCCTCCAGGCGGCGACGCCGGCTAGGCCCGCTGACACCGGCATCAGCTGCCGATTGATGGTGTGTATGCCCAGGAAAAGCAAAGCTACGACGGACGAATCGATCGGACGACCGGGTCCGTGGCGTGAAGGCCGGTATCAGAAATCCGGCCAGTCGCTCGAGGACTCTGTGGCGCCGGACCCGCCACTCGATTCAAAGCGTCCGCTCGAGGAGGCGCCGGCAAAGGTTCCGCCCGGTCCGGTGAGCACGCCAGTTCGCCTGGACGAATACACCGCGCCCGTCGTGCCCAAGCCCAAACGCAGCTGACGGATTTGCCTAGCGCGTCAGCGCCGCCAGATCACGCAGCGCCAGATCAAACTGCCCGGAGTGCCTGATGCGGCCCAGCTGCGCGTGCAGCAAGCTGCGCGCCTCCGCGATCTGGCCCAGGTGCACATATGCCGCCGCCGTGACGGTGGTGAGATACGCCAGCTGATCTTCCGAATCCGGGGTCTGCGGTCCAATCAGCTCGGTACCGAACCGCACGATCTCCGGCGCGCTGCGCTGCGAGATCGCCGCCAGCAAATCCGCCCACGCTCTTTCGTTACCGCTCATTACCCGATAACACGGGCTGGTGCGAACCTTGCTCCACAGTTCCTGCAGCTCGGCCGCATTGAGGTAGGCCGCAGTCTCGTCGCTGATGTTGCGTAGCGCGTCGCTCCAGGTCTTCTGCCCTGCCTTGTCCGCACACCGCTCCGCGCTCAGGTCGATATGCGACAGGTACAACGCGCTGAGCGGGTCCAGGTTATTCAGACTTCCGGTCGACACTGCAGTGCGAATCTCCAGCGCCCTGCGCACCAGGCGATCCCGGACGATCGGGCTATCGGGGGAAGGCTCGACGGTTGCAGCCCGCGAAGTGGAGCTGTCGAGTAACTCCAGGAACGGTATCGGCAGCAGCGTCAGTGCGGGTAGTTCCAGCGCGTTCTGCCGCATGTAGCGCAGACGCGGTGCGTTCAGATCCACGAACGGATAGAAGTCTGAATTGGGCGGAACCGGTATCGACTGCAGCAACGGGCCGATGGTCAGGTTGTCGCCGATCTTTCGCAGCTCGATGTCGGCAACCGATTGCACGCCGACGCGCGCCAGCTCGTCGCGCAGCTGCGGTGATTGCAGCAGCCGATCATCCGGAAGCGGCAGTGCGGCGGCGCGCGTCGCGACGATCAGGATATCCAGGTCGTCGGTATTGTAGAGCGCATAGGCGCCGAAGTGCGGGGCCAGCGCCTTCATGACCGATGCCAGAACCCCGGTGTTGGTTTCATAGACCTGCATCCACTGCACAAAGTAGCCGTCGGGCGCCAGGTAGTGCACGATTCGGGCGTAGAACTCGTCGGAAAACAGAGTCGCGACGCCGCTTACCCACGGATTGGATGGCTCGGAGACGATCAAATCGTACGGCGCACGCGCGCTCGCAAAGAAGGTCTTTGCATCTTCGTACACGATGTGGCTGCGCGCATCCTCGAACACGTTGCTGATGCGCGGACCGAAGCCCTGGCGCGCCGCTTCCACCATCAGTGGTTCGATCTCGATCGAGTCCAGCCGTTGCACCAGTTCGCTGCTGAGCAGCGTACTGGTCGTAAGCCCCGATCCGAAGCCGATGTTCGCGACGCGCGAGGGATGCGGATGCATGCTGAGCGGGATGGCTGCAGCGAGCACCATGGTGCTCTCGTCCAGCGTTGCTGCGCCCGGCCCCATCTGTATACCGGCGTCGGGCTTGCCGTTGGTGGCAATGGTCACCATTCCGCCCAGCTCCACCAGGCTGATGGTCGCGGTCTTACCGTCGCGCAGATAGTCGACCCTCGCGCCTTCCGGCAGCGCTGCGGATCCGGTGCGGTAGACGCCGGATGCCATTTTCGCCGGGTCCAGGTTCACGACGAACATCGCAAATCCGAACATCCCGATGGCGATGGCCAGGGCGGCGGCGGCCGCACGCGACGGATAGCGACGGCTGGCAACGAGACGCGACAGACCCAATGCCATGTGAATGCTGGCACCGCCGAGGATGACGCCCTTGACGCCTACCAGCGGCATCAGCACATGGATCGTCAGCAGCACGCCAACGATGGCACCGAGCGTGTTTGCCGAATAGATGGTGCCGATGGCACGCTCACCGGTGCCGCGGCGCATCAGCTCATGCGTCAGCAATGGCAGCGTCATGCCGGCACAGAAGGTGGCCGGGATCATGATCAGGGCTGCGATCAGCTGGCTTGCGACGTTGAACGCGACATAGCCGCCGGCGCTGCGCGGTGCAACGCCCAGAAACCAGGCCATGAAATCAAACGTCTGGTTGTAAGCCGGCAGCGTCATCGCGGCCAGCGCTCCCATGGCGACCATGACGTAGGCCAGGTACGCCACCGGATCGGCGACTCGTTCGATGCGCCGGCGCACATACAGGCCGCCGAACGCCAGGCCGAAGATGAAAGCCGCCAACATGAGCTCGAACGAATGGGTCGAGCTGCCGAGCACCAGGCTGAGCATCCGGATCCAGCCGAGCTCGTACATGAACGACGCCGCACCGGTCAGGAACGCCGCGATCGTGAACCATCGGTTCAACCGGTCGGTCCCGGCCGATGACGTGGATGTTTCCGGTGCCGTCGCCGCCGGTTCAGTCTGCCCGCGCAGGATCGCCCAGATTGCAACAGCCAGTGCAATATTGAGCAGCCCGGCGATCAGAATCGTGCCCGGCAGGCCAACGAGTGTTATCAGCACAAAACCGCTGACCAGCACTCCGATCGCAGCGCCCAGGCTGTTGGTAAAATACAGCATCGCCAGGGTCTCGCCTGGTCGCTCGGGCCAGCGGCGGATCAGGCCGCCGCTGATCAGCGGAAAGGTCATGCCCAGCAGCACCGACTGCGGCAGGATCAGAGCGGCTGCGAGCGACCATTTGTAGGCATTGATCAGCCCAACCGCCGGCAGCGCGGGTATGACCGACGCAAACGAAAAATTCACGGCGGCGACGAACGTCGGGTGAAACAGGATGCCGAGTATCCCGATCAGCCCCTCGACCACCAGGTATGCCCACAGGAGCTGCCTGATACGGCAGGAGTAGTGGGCCACCGCCCAGGATCCTAACGCCATGCCTCCCATGAAAATGGCGAGCACCAGCGTCTGCGCGTAGGCGGCGTGGCCGAGGAATAATTTCAGGTAGTGCGACCAGATGGACTCGTAGATCAGTCCGGTGAAGCCAGACACGACGAATACCGCGAACAGCGATCGCCGCCGCATGGAATCATGTGTCTGCATCGTGGGCCTACAATGATGCGATCAGAGCCGCTGCAGCTCGTTTTGCAGCCAGGCCTTTGCAGCGCTGACGACCTGCCGGGTCGGCCGACCCAGCATGCCGCGACGCTCTGGCGGAAGATGCTCGACCGGATCACCCTGGGTCTGGAATACATAGTGATCGAACATCCGACGCCAGATCTCACGCCGGTTCGGCAGATCACGCAGCGACAAGATCCCGTAAACCAGCGCCGTGAACGGTGCCCCCGGTCCCCTCGAGCCCTCATACCACCAGTAGTTCACCAGAATGTTGAACGGATCGAGCGACTCGATGTTGTGCCACCGCATGTTCGGAATGAAGACGGCGTCGCCAGGGCCGAGATTAGTGGTCTCGGCCGCGGCGAGGGCCTGCGTGTAGCGCGGATAGCGCGGATAGCGCGCAAAGTCGAGCGCCCCGACTCTGACCATGCTGGTCGGTTGCCCTGCGGGCGTGAACTCGAGCGGACCTACGTAGAGATTGGGCAGTTGCTCTGGTGGAAAGCACGTGCAACGACGGTGGCCGCTGACGACACACGCAATGTTGTCGCTCATGTCGTAGTGGGTGGGCGCAGTCACGGCGTTGCCGGCCCAGATTCTCGAAACCACGGAGGGGTTCACCAGCGGCAGGGCGTTCTCCTTCGCAAACCCCGGAAATCCTTCAGCGGTCGACACCGCGCCGGCGTAGATGGCCGGCGGCGCGGGGTTGTTCAAGTTTGTGAGGATGATGCGTGCGATCGCGGCCTGGAACGTCTCGTGCACGCGCTCGTAGTGCCATTCGGCTGTAGTTTTCATGGGCCCTGTGGGCCCGTTACGCGAACTACCAGATCGGCATGCGCTTTGATGGCGGCATCTTTTAATTCATGTGCCGTGGAAACCATTTACTTCCGGTAAGCCAAATAGCGAAATACCGGGAGTCAGTATACTCAACAAGGACGGTGGGCGATGTAATCGCCCACCGGTCAATCGGCAGAGGCCATTGCGGCTACTGATTGCTGACCATCAACGCGGAGACGTCCACGTGCTTGACGCCGGGGACCTGCTGGGCGGCCTGCCTGGCCTGATCGACGTTATCCTGACTCGGGACCGACCCGGCCAGCGCGACGATACCGTTGGTCGTCGTGACGTCGACATTGCCACTGGGCGTGGCTGACGCAATCTCGGATTTCACGGCAGCCGTAATCTGACTGTCTGAAGCCGCCGGTGCACTGTCGGTTGCAGCGGGACCGATCCCGGTCGCTGCTTCCTGCCCGGCCTGCGCAGGTGCCTGCTGTGCGTCGGCGGTCGCGCCCGCCGGGGTCGATGACGTCGTGTCACTTGAAGACGGTGCCGGCGGCAGACTGTTCGAAGCTGTCTCCGCGGATGCGACACGGGTGCCAGAGGTGCTAGTGCTATCACGCGTCCTGGCGACGTGGCGATTCGCGCTGTCCTTGGTAGAGCCGTCCTTGGTAGAGTTGCTGGTGGTCGGAGGCGAGGGCGCGACCGGCGTAGGGGAAACTGCCGGTGGGGCTGCCGATGAAGCTGGCGGCGGCCCGCTGGTGGTGGGCGCCGTCTGGTCGGTCGGCGTTTGCATGGCCGCGTTCGGGGCCGCCGCTGTGGCATCGGTGCCATTTTGTTGATCGCTCGGCGCCGTCAGCGCGGGAGGCGGGGCGTTGCGAGCGAGCTCGCTATCGTGCTTGGCGCGCACCGCAAATACGGACACCGCGACGCCGAAGACCGCGGCGAGGCCAATGCCAATCACTAATTTGGGGGTTGAGTTGGAGTTCATCATGTTGGACTCTCAGTTGGTTGCTGTGTAAGGGGGGATGTTTTACCGCGCTGGATACGCGCTACCCATAAGTCCAGTAGAGGAATCAACTTCCCGCACACCTACGCCGCGACCCGGGGCCACAGGTATCGTGTTGATAACGAGGCGGTTTTATTTGCGGTGACCGTGGGCACCTACAAACTCATGCGCCGAATGTTCTCTCCGATGTTAGGAATGCCTATGCGATCACCCAGGAATTTATGTACGTTCAGGGATCGTTAAGCAAAGATATGCGCAGCGCCAACTAAAGGATGCCCGCATGTCGCTCACGCTATACGCTCACCCGTTCGCCGCCTATTGCTGGAAGGCGTTGATCGCGCTGTACGAGAATGCGACGCCGTTTAGGTATCGATTGGTCGAGGATGCGGCCGGATGGGCGGAACTGGAGTCGCTGTGGCCGATCAGGAAATTCCCACTGCTACGGGACGACGAAGCGACCATAGTTGAATCCAGCATCATCGTGGAGTACTTGATGCGTCGTTATCCCGGGACGACGCGACTGATACCGCTGAATGACGATGCCGCCCTTGCGGTGCGCTTTATGGATCGGTTCTTCGACAACTATGTCATGGGGCCGATGCAGACGCTGGTCTCGGATCGGATGCGACCCCAGGACGAGCGTGACGCCAAGGGCGTGGCCGACGCCAGAAAGCTGCTGGACGTCGCCTATGGATGGCTTGAACGCCAGGTCGCCAAAGATGCCTGGCTCTGCGGCAACGCATTTTCGCTGGCGGAATGCGCCGCAGCCCCGGCGCTGTTCTACGCCGACTGGGTGCATCCGGTCGGCGACCGATTCCCGGGCGTTGTTGACTACCGCCGCCGGATTCTTGCCAGGCCCTCCGTCGCCCGTGTGGTGGAGGAGGCGCGTCCATACCGCAAACTATTTCCCGGCGGCGCGCCGGATCGTGACTGACCGACGGCTCACGCGAACTCGTGCAGTGCACCAGGAAAGAAGGGAGCTCCGATATGAAGCGGGCAATAATGTTGTTCGGTTTGTTCACCATCGCCGCGATTGAATCGGCCGCCGCCGATCAGTCGCCGGCCGCCACGTCAACCCTCCTGGACGAGGTGCGCGCCGCGTGCCAGACCGACGCACAGAACCTGTGTTCCGGGGTGCAAGCCGGTGGCGGTCGAATCCTCGGTTGTCTGGCGCAGCACCAGGACGCCGTTTCCGCCGCCTGCAAGCAGGCGCTGATGAAGGCCAAACAAGCGCAGGGTCAGGGACCGAGTCTGGGGCAGGATCAAAGTCAGGGCCAAAGCCAAAGCCAAAGCCAAAATCAGAGTCAGAACCAGGATCACGGCAACGGTCAGGCACCGCCCGCGTCGAGCGCTGCCGCGAAACCCGCAACGGGCCACTACTTCCGTATGAAGCGGGTGCAGATCGAAGACCAGGGCAACAAGCTGCCCGCGGCGGTGGACGTGATGGTCCCAACGACATGGCAGTTTCAAGGCACCATTCGCACCATGGGCGGCATGGGGGGTTGCTTTGCCGACCTGGAATCGGTCTCCGTTCACGCGCAGAGCGCAGATGGCTCGCTAGTGTTCGAAAGCAGCCCCGATTTCACTTTTCAATATGCCGATGATCCGACCACAGTACGCACGATGACCCAGGAAGGTCAGGCCTTTGCCAAGGGCGGCATCAAGCCGTGCCCGGTGATGCCACCCCAACGCGCCACGGATTTTCTCCAGAAGCAGATCATCCCGAAGTTTTACACCGACAAGCGCGTCGTCTCGGTGGATTCTTATCCCGCCTTCAATCAGTTGCTGCGCCAGCGTCTGGGTTTGCCATTGAAGGACGCAGGCGATCAAGGCCCGGTGCGCACCGATGCGGCGCGGGCACGCCTTGAATACGATCGCGACGGACGCACCTTCGAGGAATGGGTGACAGTCGCCGAATGGATGCGCCTCTACCCGGCGGGACGCGGCAATGTTTACGACGGTCACGCAATAATGATGATGTCGTTCAGCGCCCCCAAAGGCCAGCTCGACGGCAACGAAGAGCTATTCAAGCTCATGGCCTTCAACATCACTCATGAGCCCGATTGGGATGCTCATATCAATCCAATGATCGCCCAGCTGTATCGGCAGCAACAGATCGAGGAAGCGAAGCGTTCACAGATGATCGCGCAGTTTCAGCAGCATGTTGCGGACACGGTCAATGCGGTGACCGCCAATTCCATGCGCGGTGCCAATCAGGCCGCTTTCGGCCAGGATCAGAACATACGCGGTGTGCAGACATTTCGTAATCCGCAAACCGGCGCCACGTTCGAACTCAGTAATCTGCACGATCACGCCTGGTTGAACAGCAGCAACGAATACGTCATGAGCGACGATCCCAATTTCAACCCCAATGGGCAGTTGAATGGGAGCTGGACCTCGTTGCAGCCGGTGCGGCCGCAGCCTTAACAAGGATCAAACCATGCGCACAATATCGTTGACTCTAGTTGCACTCGCGCTGGCGATAAGCCACGCAAGCGCCGGTACGATCAATATGCGCGTGTTTAACATTAACGATTATCTCACCAGCTTCTACGATGGCCGGCCCGCACAGGCGCCGCGCCCGGCTGAGGCCCACAATTGGGCGGACTACGGTGCATTGGACGTTGGTGTTTCGACGTACGTCATTCGCCGCGGCGACCAGGCGCTGGTTTACGACACCTTTCCAACCGTGCAGGAAGCGAAGTGGGTGCGCGACTATCTCACCAAAGCCGGCGTCAAGCATTTCACGCTCGTCAACAGTCACTGGCATCTCGACCATGTCGGCGGCAACGCCGTCTACGCCGACTTCGACCGAATCGCAACGGACAAAACCATCCAGGAGTTAATGGCCAACAAGGCTGCGATTGAAGCCGGCACCGAATGGGGCCCGCCCGTCATCAAGCCTCTTGTGATACCGAATATTGGAATCGCTGGCGACACCACCTATTACGTCAAAGACATCAAGGTTGAGTTGCGACCGGTCAATATCCACTCCGAGGATGGCTTGGTTATCTATCTGCCGCACGACCGCATTTTACTCGCGGGCGATACACTCGAGGACACGGTCACGTTCATCGCGGAGCCCGAGAATGTCGTCGCCCAGTACAACAATATGCGCAAACTGCAGCAGTGGGATATCGATCGAATCTTTCCCAATCATGGAAATCCGGACGTCATCTCGCATGGCGGCTATCAGACGACGCTGATCGATGCCACGCTCGGTTACTTGCGAAAAGTCATTACGCGATCGCATGACCCCGACTATTTGCAGGGATCACTGGAAGACTACGTGGGCGACTCGGTCAAGAACGGCTGGGTGTCGATCTGGTGGGCCTACCACGAGCCACATGAGGCCAATTTGCGCAAGGTATTCGAGGCAATGAAAAATAAACCCCTGCCAGACTTGCCGGAATAGCCGGCCTCGACCAAAACCAGGATTGCAACGAAGCCAAGTCGATAACTATTCAGGTCGGGATAAATCGAAGGGAGAAAACATCCCTCATTCACTGGCAAGATTCTTATACAGATAGTGCCGATCATGTCTGCCACTGAAGCCGGAGAGACGACCAAATTCCGCGTATCCGAGCGTTTTATAAAAGCCAAGTGCCTGGAAGCTAAACGTATCAAGCAGCGCGTGCTTGCATCCGCGCGCCCGAGCCTCCGATTCAGCGGCCTCCATCAGTTTCGAGGCGTGCCCTTGTCCGCGGTGCTTTTCATTGACCCAAAGATATGCGACGTCAAGATAGCCCCAATAGGTCTTCGCTGTCAGGCCTCCAACGATGTTGCCCGCGTCGTCGCGAGCGAAGACGCACAGACTTCGGTTGTCCTTTTCCGTGAAAGCACGGTTGTAGCTGCGAGTTTGCTCGATGATGTAGGCCTCATCGTTTTCTCGTGGTGCGTCAGTGACTTCAATACGCATGGTGTCTCTCCAAGGAGCCAGCTGCACGGGCAAAGCGCGCGCAAGGTCTCGCCATGTGAAAGGCGGTGCCAGCAGTCCGGCCGTGTGGCGCGCCCCACACTGAGACAAACGAGTTATTCGTTGAACACGTGGCGCGAAGCGCGTATCGCTCCGTCGATATGCCCGATCGCGCGATCACGCAAGCCGTTGGCAAACGCGTTGTCCTCTTCGTGGGAAATATCGGCGCGCGCCTTGTTCAGGTATTGCAACGCCTCGTGGATGCGTCCCCGATGATCAGGGTTCTCGTCTACCGGCGGATGATCACTAGGATTTTTGCCATCATTGAACGCCGCCTTCTTGATGTCATCGATGGCCGCGTCGATCTGGCGCACGGCCTCCACTTCATCGTTCGTCTGCGCCCAGTCTCCGGGACGGTGCTCGATCAGCCAGCGCGCTGCACGCAGGTCAGACAAGGCGTGTAAATATGCGGGATGGCGCGCCGGCGGCGGTGCGGCAACGCAGCCAGCAAGAAACGCGAACCCTGCGACAATAAAAGGCAGGACTTTCAACTGGACCGCTTGCTGCATGACGTTCTCCAAAGCAGTACTGATAGACGAATACTTCGGCTCACCGGCGCGGTAACTCGCTTACCACCCCCTACCCAACTGTTTCAATGGTAAGCCCCTTCTTGCCCGAACTACAGTACCTCGGCGTCGCTACGGTTCGGCGACCCGACTTCGTCCTGGATCATCGCGAAATATGACAGCCTATAAGGCTGCCCTGGGGGTACGTTTTGTGGGAGCCGAGCCGGACGATGTTGCGAATCAGCTGATCCGCCGATTCTGGAAAGCACCCGGGTAGCGCGGCGGGCGACCGCGCCTCAGCGGCGCGCTGTCAGCGGCTCGCGCGAATCTTCCCACCCGCCACCGAGCGCACGGATGAGGCTCACGCTCGAGCTCAACTGCAAGGTGTCGAGATTCAGAGACTGCAGTTGAGCGGTCAGGAGCGCGGTCTGCGAGGTGACGACAGTCAGATAGTCGGCGGCACCTTGTACATACAGTGCCATAGATAGATTCAGCGCATGTTGAGCCGCATCGACAGCCGCCCTCTCCTCCCGGGCCGCATCGCCATCGTGATTCAGGGCGGCGAGGCTATCTTCCACTTGCTGAAATGCCGCAATTACGGTGCCGCGGTAGTTGTCCGCAGAGGCGTCGAACTCGGCGCGCGCCTGGGCAACCTGCGCGCGTCGCAGACCGGCGTCAAAAACACTGAACAGGACGTTGGGGCCGATGGCCCAATAGGTGCTCGGGGCGCTCAGCCAGTTGGAGAAGGAATTGCTCTCGAAGCCGCCCTGGGCACCCAGCGTGAGCGATGGGAAATAGGCGGCGCGCGCAACACCTATGTTAGCGTTCGCTGCAATCATGCGCCGCTGCGCGGCGGCGATATCAGGCCGGCGTTGCAGCAGGGTCGCCGGCAGCCCGCTGGGGATCTGCGGCAGCTTGAGGTCGACAATCCCCGGCGTGATCGAGATTGTCGATGCCGAGGCGCCGATCAGCGCCGCGATGGCATGCTCCGTCATCGCCCGCTGCGAGAGCAGATGCGACGCCTGAGAGCGTGCGCCGTCGAGCTGGGTCTCCGCCTGCGCCACGTCGAGTCCGGGCGAGATGCCGGCGCCGTGCCGCTGCTTTGTGATCGCGAGCGCGCGTGCGTAGGCCTTGACCGTGTCATCCAGAATTGCGCTTTCACGATCAAGGCTTCGCAGCTGTACATAGTCATCGACCAGCTGTGCGATCAGCGAAAGCCGGGCGTTTTCCAGATCCGCAGCGGAGGCGGCCGCATTGGCGTTGCCTGCGACGACCTCATTGCGAATCCGGCCCCAGAGGTCAAGTTCGTAGCTGACGCTGCCTCCGAGGATGTCGTCGTTGTAATAGCGCGGAGTCGTGGGCCCGATCAGTGGAGCGTGCGCCGAATCGCGTGCCCGCGACACAGCCGCGTTGGCCGTCAGCGTGGGAAACAGCCCCGCGCGCGCCTGGTCGCTGAGCGCCTTCGCCGCCGCGTAGTTGGCCAGCGCTGAAGCAAGCGTCGGATTGCCGGCGATCAGCTGCTGCTCGAGCCGGTCAAGCTCGGGGCTGTCGTACAGCGTCCACCAACTGTCGCGCGGCAACCCGTCAGCGGGAAGAGCTTCGGTCCACGGCCCAAACTCTTTATACGCCTGAGCGGTCGGCACCTCCGGCGTCTTCAACGGCGGCGCGAGCGAGCACCCGCCGAGCAGCAGCGCCAGCATTGCACCACAAGTGGGTGCAGTCTTAGCCATGATCCGTATGGCCCTTCGGGTTGTCACCTGCAACGCTCGTGGGCACTGCGCCCTGGAGACGCACTGCGGTGCCGTTAGTAAGCCCGTCGGGCGGGTTGTCGATGACACGATCGCTCGTGCTCACGCCGGAGGCCATTTCGACTACCGTGCCAAGATCGCGCACGATGGACACCGGTTTCATCAGCACGTGGTTGGACGCGTCGACCGTGGCTATCGACAGGCCTTTGGCGTCGAAGATCAGCGCGCTGGAAGGAATGCTGAGCAGGCCCGACTTGGCCGAGAACTCGAGGTGGATGCTCGCATAGTCGCCTGGCATCATGTCACCGGCACGGTTGTCGACGATGATCTGCATCAGCGTCGTGCCAGTGCTCGGCGTCACGGATTGAGCCGAGGCCTCAACCGTTCCGCTGTAGCTCTTGCCCGGATGCTCGGGCACGGTGATGGTGGACTGGGTGCCGTCCGGAACGCTGGGCACGAAGTTCTGCGGCACGTTGACATATACGCGCAGCTTGCTGGTCTCGGAGATGACAAACAGCTCGGCGCCGCCGGTCGCGCCGACATTGATCAGCGCGCCGATGTCTGTCTCGCGCGCCGTCACGATGCCATCGAACGGAGCGATCAGGCGCTTGAAGCCCTCCTCGGCGACCAGGCGATCCACATTGGCCTGCGCCGCCTTGACCTGCGCGATGTTGGCGCTCCAGCTGAAGTTGCGCTGGTCGACGTCCTGCGTGGATACGGCATCGGTGCCGGCGAGCGACTGCCAGCGCTTGGCGGTGATCTCCGCAAGCTTTGCATTGGCTTCGGCGACGTTTAGGTCGGCGCGCGCCTGCACCAGCTGCTGGTCGAGATCGGGCGTGTCGATCTCAGCGAGCACGTCACCGGCTTTGACCCTGCTGCCAATGTCGTACTTCCAGCTCTTGAGATACCCCGGTACGCGTGCATAGATCGGAGCCCGGATGTAGGCCTCCAGGCGGCCAGGCAGTTCCAGCCCAGAACCGTTGCGCGCAGTGCTGGGGTTGACGACGGCGACGTTGGGCACGGCGCGCGCCTCCGTCAGTTGGTGCAGATGCGAATTCTGCGCTGCGCGCGACACCAGTCCGTAGGCCACCACGACCAGCGCGAATACCGCTACGACGATGCCGACGCTGCGCAGGCGACGCGGCGAGGAAGGAGAATCTGGATCATGTGCCATTGGAGGCTCCGGAGACGTAATTGCGATGAAAGATGCTGAAGACCACAGGCACAAAGAACAGTGTAGAAACCGTCGCGAAGATCAGACCGCCGATAACGGCACGCCCCAGGGGTGCATTCTGCTCACCACCTTCGCCCAGGCCGAGCGCCATCGGCACCATGCCGATGATCATCGCCAGGGCTGTCATCAGCACCGGCCGCAGACGCACGAATCCTGCTTCCAGCGCAGCTTTCGTTGCGTCGCCGGTCAGATCGAGCTGCTCGCGTGCGAAGCTGATCACCAGCACGCTGTTCGCGGTCGCGACACCCATGCACATGATCGCCCCGGTCAGCGCAGGAACCGACAAAGTGGTGTGCGTCCCGAACAACACCCAGACGATACCGGCGAGCGCGGCCGGCAACGCGGTGATGATCACGAGCGGATCGGTCCAGGACTGGAAGTTGATTACGATCAGCAGATAGATGAGTACGATCGCGCCCAGAAGACCAAACAACAGCCCGGTGTAGGCGCTGTACATGGTGGCCGTCTGGCCGGCGAGCGTGACGATCGCGCCTTTGGGTTGAAACCGCTCGTTGGCTTTGATGATGCTGCGAATCTCGGAAGAGACCGTACCCAGATCGCGGCCCTGGGTAGTCGCATAGATCTGCACCATCGGCACGATGTCGTACTGCGAGACGACGGCATTGCCATAGGAGCGCCTGATGTCGGCGATACCGCCGAGCACAGTGGTCGGGGCGCCGGTCGCATTGATGGGCAGGTTCTCCAGGGCCGATAGGGTATCGATGTCGTACTGCGGCGTCTGCAACGCAATCGGGTACGTCGCCCCATTATCCTGGTTCAACCAATAGGTCGGCGCCACCTGGCTGGAACTCGCAAGATTCACGACCATGCTGTTGGTTACATCCGCTGCCGTCACACCGGCATATTGCGCACGGGTACGATCGATATTCACCTCCAGCGTCGGCAAGCGCGGCGACTGCTGAATACGCGCATCGGCAATGCCCGTGACGTGGCGGATCTGCGCCAGCAGCCCATTGGCGTAGGCGTAGTCTTCTCCGAGATTCTTGCCTCGAATCTGCAGATCGATCGGTGCCGGCGCGCCGAAGTTCAGGATCTGGCTGACAATATCCGCCGGCAGGAATGAGAACGACACGCCCGGAAACCGGCGCGGCAGTACATCGCGCAGTTGGCTCACGTAGCCGGCGGTCGGCGCGTGCCCCTCATTGAGCGAGATCTGAATGTCGCCGTCCGACTCTCCGATGGTGCCGGTATTGTTGTAGATGGTGTTGATCGAGGACAGGTAGGTGCCAATGTTGTCGGCGATCGCTGCCGTCTGGGCGGGCGGTATGGTGCTGCGTATCACTTCCTCTATCTGGGCAAAGCGCGCCGCGGTCTCCTCGACTCGGGTACCGACCGGCGCCCGCACGTGCATCAGAATCTGCCCGCCGTCGACTTCGGGAAAGAAATTGCGGCCGAGGAACGGCGTCAGCAGGAAAGACAGCACTACCAGTCCGAGGAATCCTGGCAGAAATAGCCGGCGCCGCGCGATCGCAAACGCCAGCAGCCCGCGATAGCTGGCGCGAAGGCGCTCGAAGCCGGACTCGAAGCCGCGCTGAAATCGCACGAACGGATTTCGCGACGGCGGCGGTTCCGTGCCATCGGGCCCCTGGTGCTGGCGCAGCAGGTACTTCGCCATGGTCGGCACCAGGGTGCGTGACAGCAGGAACGAGAACACCATCGCAAACATCACGCTCTCGGCCATCGGTACGAACAGAAAGCGCGCCACGCCCTTCAAAAAGAACATCGGCACGAACACGATGCAGATGCACAGCAGTGAGACGAAGGCAGGCATCACGATCTGCGAGGCGCCATCGATGATCGCCGTCTCGACCTTCTTACCCTGCTCGAGGTGATAGTTGATGCTCTCGATCGTGACCGTCGCCTCATCGACCAGGATACCGACAGCGAGCGCCAGGCCACCCAGGGTCATGATGTTGAGCGTCTCGCCGATCGCCGCCAGGGTGGCAATCGCGCCCAATATGGACAGCGGGATCGAAGTGGTGACGATCAGGGTTGAACGCGCGCTGCCGAGGAACAGCAGGATCATCAGACTGGTCAGGGCGGCGGCAATCACTCCCTCACGAACCACGCCCTGAATGGAGGCGCGCACGAACAGCGACTGATCGGCGATCGGCTTGATCTTCAGCTCGTCGGGGAGCGAAGGCTGGATGATTGCCACCATCCGCTTGATACCGCTCACGATATCCAGCGTGGAGGTCTCGCCGTTCTTGAACACGCTCAGCAGCACCGAGCGTCCGCCGTCGACGTGGACGATATTGGTCTGCACAGCGCCGCCCTGGTGCACGTGCGCGACGTCGTGCATGTATACCATTGCCCCGCCGACGTTCTTGATCGGCAGGTCCCCAAGGTCCGGGATCTTCGCGGCGGCGTTGTTGAGGTTGATCGTGTATTCGAATTTCCCGATTTTCTCCGTGCCCACCGGCGTCAGCAGGTTCTGCTGCGCCAGCGCATAGGCAACGTCCTGACCGGTCAATCCGCGCGATTGCAATGCCGCGGTATCCAGGTCATACATTACCTGAGGGGTTTTTCCGCCGAACGGATACGGGATCGCGGCTCCCTGCACCGTCACCAGACGGGTGCGCACGAAGTTCAGGCCGATATCGGCAAGATTGCTTTCGGTCAGATTCTTGCCAGACAGCGCCAGCTGAATGATCGGCACGGTGGACGCGCTGTAGTTGAGAACCAGCGGCGGCGTCGCGCCTGGTGGCATCTGCTTCAACAGCGTCTGCGAGATCGCTGTCACCTGCGCGTTGGCAGTGGCGATGTTGACGTTGGGGTGAAAATAGATCTTGACGATGCCGAATGTCGTATACGAACTTGCCTCGATGTGTTCGATGTCGTTGACCGTCGTCGTCAGCGCCTTCTCGAACGGAGTGATCATCCGTCCGGCCATCTGATCAGGCGGCAGGCCGGTGTACTGCCAGGCGACGGCAATGATCGGGATGTTGATATTGGGGAAGATATCGACTGCCATCCGAAGCGCCGCCAGCGTGCCGACGATGAAAATGAGCAGGGCGGCCACCACGAACGTGTAGGGCCGGTTGAGCGCAATGCGGACGATGGCGAGCATGTCAGCGCCAGCCTAGGCGAGCGCCGATTCCGCCGTGCTTCAGCGATTGTTTCAACTGAAACACGGGGGTTGGGGCCGCGACATCGTCGCGGGAAGCAGACGTGACACCGTGCAGCGATGCTCGACATCGTCATCTACGAGGAAGACCAACTTACCCGTTCCCTGATGCAGGAATGGCTGCGTGACGCTGGGTATGGCGTGCGTGTGGGCACGAGTTGCAACGCGGATCGCGACCAGCCCGGGGACCTGGTGGTGGCGAATGTCTACATGCCCAAACAGCGTGGTGCAGAGCGCCTGCGCGCCATACGCGCAGCGCACCCTGGCAGGCCGATGATCGCGATATCGTGCCAGTTCCGCGCCGGTCTGGAGGCGCAGGGGGCCGCGGCGCGAGCCCTGGGGGTACAGCAGGCGATCGCTAAACCTTTGATGCGTGACGATCTGCTCAGAGCCGTCCAAGCTGTCGTAGGATCATCGACCTGAACGGGATCCTCCACTAAATCCGGTGACCTAAGCATGCGGTCGGCCAGCGGTATCCTCGCTCACGAGTCCGGGGTGATTCGATTGAGGCGCCTGCAGCGTGGCGTGACTCTCCTTGGCGCGGTGGTCATCCTGGCATTTGCCGGCTCCTCCGCCTACGACGCCTGGCGCTCTCATCGCTATGCACTGATCGCGACCGACCGCGAGATCGGCAACATGGCGAAGGCGCTCGCGGAACAGACGGCGTGGACGCTGCGGACCGTGGACCTGCTGCTGCTGGATACGGCGCGATGGTACGAGAACGTGCCCGAAGGTACTCCTGCTGCCACGGTCAATGCCGCGCTCGCCGCCCGTGTCGCGGGCGTCACGCCGGTAAGTCAGATAACGATCGTGGCTGCCGACGGCCAGCAACTCCATCGCGCACGCGAGCTGCCGGCGCCCCTGCTCAACGTCGCCGACCGCTCTTACTTCAGGGCGCAGAGAGACAGCGCTGCCGATCAGTTATTCATTAGTGAACCGCTGGTGGCGCGAACGGACGGCGGTACGGCCGTCGTTCTCACACGCCGGCTCGAGGATTCATCGCGCCGCTTTGCCGGCATCGTGACCGCGCGTGTCGATCTGGACGATTTGAGTCAACTCTATCGGGCTGTCAACATCGACGGCGGCAGTGCGATCGCATTGCTACAGGAGGACGGCACGCTGCTGGCGCGCAACCCTCGCAAGGCGTCTGCAGTCGGCGGCAGGTTCCCGTCGCTGGCAACCGCTCCGGTCGGCCCGTTCGCCCGACTCTCCGATCCCCTGGATGGCAGCACGAGTTTCATCGCCGTCGCCCCAATCAGGTCCACCTACCTGAGGATTGTGGTCACCCGAAATGCGGCGGTCGCGCTGCAACCCTGGCGCGACGAGACCGAGAGGGTTGGTCTGCGCACTCTCATCCTTAGCCTGCTGGGCGCGCTGACGATAGCGATGCTGGTGCGCCAGCTCGGCCGCGTCGCCGCCGGCGAGCATGCGCTGCGCGAAAGCGAGGAGCGCTATGCGCTGGCCATGGAGGGGGCGAACGAAGGCCATTGGGACTGGGATCTGCCCTCCGATCGGATGTTCCTGTCCCCCAGAATGAAGGTGCTGGGCGGATTGGGCGCGGACAGCGACGTCGCCTCACGCACCGAATGGCGCAGAAAGACCCAGATGCACCCAGACGATCAACCACGTTTCGAAGCAGCCATCCGCGAACATTTCGAGGGGCGCTCGCAACGCTTCGAATGCGAGTACCGCGTGCGCCCTCCGGACGGCAGCTGGCGTTGGCTGCTCGCCCGCGGTCGATGCCTGTTCGACCCAGCGGGCGAACCCATTCGCTTCGTCGGGTCCGCGATCGACATCACCGAGCAAAAGCAGTCGCAGATCGATAAGGAAAAACTCGAATTGCAACTGCGGCAGTCGCAGAAAATGGAAGCGATCGGGACCCTGGCTGGCGGCATTGCGCACGACTTCAACAACATTCTCGGCGCGATCCTCGGCTACAGCGAGCTCGCGCTGCGGCACGCCGCCGAGAACAGCGACCTACGCCGCTACCTGGACAACGTGATGCATGCGACCGAGCGCGCCAAGAAACTGGTGGAACGCATCCTCGCCTTCAGTCGCAGCGGCTTGGGTAACCAGGTTAAATTCAACGCGCAGGCGGTCGTCGCAGAGACCCTCGAGCTGCTGGAAGCCTCTCTGCCCGGCGGCGTACAGTTGCAGAGAAACCTGGCAGCGGACACGGCGGGGGTGAGCGGAGATCCGACCGATCTGCACCAGATCACCATGAATCTATGCACCAATGCGATTCAGGCGATGCCGAGCGGTGGCTTGCTGGGGGTCGCGCTGGTGCGCAGCGAGCTGTCCGAGGCGCGTATGCTGGCTCGCGGCTCGCTTTCACCTGGAGCTTATGTGCGTCTCATCGTCAGCGACACCGGAAGCGGCATCCCAGCCGCGATCCTGGAGCGCATCTTCGATCCGTTCTTCACCACCAAAGGTGTCGGCCAGGGAACTGGCCTGGGCCTATCGCTGGTCCATGGCATCGTGAACGATCTGGGCGGTGCTATCGATGTGGCGTCAACGATCGGCGAGGGTACGCGATTCGATGTCTGGCTGCCCGTGGCGGCCGAGATGCCGATGCCGGCACGCGAACCCACGCAGACCCTGGCGCTTGGCCGGGGGCAGACCGTTATGATCGTCGATGATGAGCGGGCGCTGGTGGCGCTCGCCGAGGAGAGCATCGCGCACCTTGGCTATGAGCCGGTCGGATTTGATTCCAGCGTCGCGGCACTACGCGCTTATCGCGAAGCCCCTGATCGTTTCGATGCGGTGGTGACCGACGAGTCGATGCCGGATCTGAGCGGAACCGAGCTTGCCCATGAGATCCGGCAGGTGCGTCCGGCGATTCCGATCATCCTGATGTCCGGCCATGGTAGCTTGGAGCTGTCGCAGCGCGGGACGCAGGTCGGCATCAGCGAGATACTGCTCAAGCCGCTGCACAGTCGCGATCTCGCCGAATCGCTTGCGCGCGTGTTCGAATCGCTGCCTTGAGTGCCGTGGCAATTGAAAGGATATCGGCCGTGACGACGCATATCCTCGTGGTCGATGACGACCCACAGATCCGTGCACTGCTGAAGGAGTATTTGACAGAGCACGGTCTGCGTGTCAGCGCGGCCTCGAACGGGGAGGAGCTGCGGCGGATTCTTGTGGATGAGACGATCGATCTGGTGGTTCTTGATCTGCGATTGCCCGGCGAGGACGGCATGGCGATTGCGCGCTCGCTGCGCAGTCAATTCACGGTACCGATTGTCATGCTGACCGGCGTGCGTGACGAAGCCGATCGCGTCATGGGGCTGGAATTGGGCGCTGACGATTACATGGTGAAACCCTTCAGTCCCAGGGAGCTGCTGGCGCGGATTCGGACGGTACTCCGCCGCACCAGCGCCCCAGGCGCCGTGCCGGCGCGGCGGGGTGAAGTCCGGGCTTATCGGTTTGGCGACTTCGAGTTCAATCTTCGCACCCGACGTCTGCGACGTGGCGATGGCGCCAACATCGCCCTCACGAACGGCGAGATTAATTTGCTCGCGGCACTACTCGCCTCGCCGGGACGCATTCTCACGCGCGACCAGTTGCTGGAGGCCAGCCGCGTTCACGACAACGAGGTCTACGATCGTGCCATTGATATCCAGGTGCTGCGACTGCGGCGCAAGATCGAGCCCGACCCGACGCAGCCGCAATATATCCTCACGCAGCGTGGCGCCGGCTACATTTTCAGCGCTACTGTCGAAGTGGTCTACTGATCGCGTCTCGACAAAAGCCACTTGAAAAGCGATATATCCACGTACACTAGCTCAAAATCGGCGAACAAAAGGGAGGCCATCGTGCAAAGACGTCATTTCGTCGGCTCGGCTCTGGCGCTTGCAGCGACCTGGCCGCTGCGTGGATCCACTTCCGTACTCAAGGGTGTCGGCGACGTACCGGCCAGGAGCCTTGCCGGCGGCGAAATCGTGCTGCCCGGTTCCACCATCGAGGCCCTCGCTGCCAGCTTGCGCGGCGAGGTGCTGCTCGCGGGCAGCCAGGACTACGACAGTACGCGTCGCGTCTGGAACGCTTCATTCGACAAGAAGCCGGCGCTGATTGCGCTCTGTACCGGCGCCGCCGATGTCCAGCAGGCCGTGGCTTTTGCGCGCGAGCACCAGTTGCTGACCGCTGTTCGCGCCGGCGGCCACAGCCTTTCAGGCAAGTCGAGCTGCGACGGCGGACTGGTGATCGACCTGCAAGCGATGCAGGGCGTGCGCGTCGATCCGGAAACCAGGCGCGCCTATCTGGAGTCGGGGTCGCTGCTCGGGCAACTCGACCATGAATGCGCAGCCTTCAGGCTGGCCACCACCGCCGGCACCGTCTCGCACACGGGCGCCGCGGGACTCACGCTTGGCGGCGGTCTCGGCCGGCTGGGCCGGCGCTTCGGGCTCGCCTGCGATAATGCCGCCTCGTTCGATATCGTCACCGCCGATGGACGATTCCTGCGCGCGAACGACAAGGAGAACCCGGATCTTTACTGGGGCCTGCGCGGCGGGGGCGGCAATTTCGGCGTCGTGACCTCGATCGAATACCGGCTGCACGACATGGACCCGGTCATTCTTGGCGGCAGTATTGTCTGGCCCGTGGCCCAGGCGCGCGATGTGCTGCGGTATTACCGTGATATCGCTCCGGACGCGCCCGACGTCGTCAATCTGGCCCCAGCCCTGTACTCGGAGCCAGATGGCCAGGTGCTTCAAATCGAGGTGTGCTGGTCCGGGGATCGCGCCCAGGGCGAGGCGTGGCTCAAGAAGCTGCGTGCTTTCGGCAAACCGGCGCGCGACGACATCGCGCCAATGCCCTATGTCGCCATACAGATCGGCGCCGATGAGTTGCTTGCCTCTGGCAAGTATTACTATATGAAGAGCGGGATGTTGACGCAGCTCAAGGATGACGGCATCGATCTGCTCATTGATTCGTACAAGCGCATGCCGGACTGGTACCTGCTGTTCTTCGATCACTGCGGCGGCGCGTACCGGCACCTGGCGCCGGCGGCGACGGCGTTCCCCAATCGCGACATGCTGTTCACGCTTGGCACACTCAGCATCTGGCCGACAAAGGATGGCATCGAGGAAAACACAGCGAAGATGCGCGCGAACTGGCACGAGCTGTCGCCGCTGACCAAGGGCTTCTATACCAACTACGTGGATTCAGACGTCACGATGGCAGGCTATCGCGAAAATTACGGCACTAACTTCGAGCGGCTTGTCGCTCTCAAGGCCAAGTACGATCCCAACAACCTCTTTCGGCTGAACGCCAACGTACCGCCGAAGCTGGGGTGACGACGCATGCCCTAGACGGGCCATCGGGCGCTCAGGTCGCGCGCATTGCATCCGTCACCGGCACGCGGGCAGCTCTCAGCGCCGGCAGTAGCCCACCGATGAGGCCTATGCCAAGCGCCCAGCCGAGACCCAACAAGGCCAGCGAGGGCGTCACCGCCATGTGAAAGCTCGCTCCGAAGGGGCTCGCGAGCAGCCCATTGAACAGCAGCCAAGCCACGAGCGCGCCGATCAAGGCGCCGGGCAGTGCCAGAAGAATGGATTCCGACACCACCGAAGCAACTATCGGCGCACTGTTGAATCCGACCGCCCGCAGGATCGCCAACTCGCGACGGCGGCCGTCGACGATGGCATACAGCGAGTTGGCCGCGCCTATGGTTGCGGCAAGGGCCATGATCGCACCCACGAAATAGCTCACGAAGTTCAGGATGCCGTTGAGCTGCTGCATGTTCTGCGCAAAGATCTCCGCCTCGTGCTGGGCTTTCAGGTGCAGCGACGGGTTTGCCTTTAGCGCGTTGGTCAGGTCCGCAAACGCCTCGGGAGACTGCAACATCACATTCGCCTGGTTATACGTGTTGCGGCCGAAAGCCGACAGAATCGTGTCGCCATCCCCGAACACGAGACAGACAGTGCTCGTGAGATCGAAGTTCCCAACGACCAGCCAGTCGCCACCGCGCATGTGCCGGTGCGCGCCGACCCCGAAATCGGTGTATTGGCGTACGCACTTGTTGCTCGCGATCAGCTCATGCAGGCCGGGGTTGTACATGCGCCCTGCGGTGATGTGCAATTCGGGCTGGTAATCGGTGAACCCAGGGGTCATCCCGATCAGCGGAAAGCCGATCTGAGCGCGGTTGATCTTGCTGCGTGCCTGCACGAACACGGTTACCTGAAAGACGACGATCGGCTTGCCCTCGGCATTGCGTCTTATACCCGGCAGATCGCGAATCAGCGGCGCCGCGTCTTGCGCGATGCTGCTTTGTAAGGGCGACGGGGCATCGACACTGGTCAGAGTGGCGCGATTGGGGCTCACAGCGCCCATCGATTCCTCTCGGGCTCCGGCGCCCATGGCCAGCATGGACACCAGCACCGCGACCGCACACGTCACACCAATGACGATGGTGCACACCAATCCGAGGCGTGCCGGGATGCCTGCGAGATTCATGCGTAGCAGAGCCCAGAACTGTCTTGCGAGTTTCATGTCAGGTACTACCGGCCGGCAAGGGCATCAACCACTTCAAGCCTGGCGGCCCGCAAGGCCGGCGGCACAGCGGTGATCAGCGCCACGAGCACCGCTCCGATCAATCCGAATCCGACCACGCTCAGCGGCATGGAAAGGCCGGGTACGAACTTACCGGCGTATGGGAATACCCCCGTCGCCAGAGCGAGTCCGGTGAGCGCTGCGGCTATGCATATGAGCAGACATTCACCGACGACCAGCAGAAAGATTGGGCGATCGCCGAACCCCAGGGTCTTGAGCACCGCGAACTCCGGCGTTCGCTCGCGAATCGTCTGCATCATTATCGTAGTGATTGAGAAAAGAAGCGCCACGAGCACGGCGCCGACGACGGAGCGGATGAGGAAGTTCAGGTCGCCAATGGCGCGCATCTGCTGTTGTGCAAGCTCCCGCAGCGAGCCAGTCTTGGTCTCGTTGGACGAATTTCCGAACGCCCGATCGATGGTGTCGGACATCTCCGCCGCACGCTTGGGATCCGCGATTATCGCGTAGAAGTTTCGCACCGTACCCTTGTTGAGCGCCCGCGCTTGATCCAGATAGTCGTAGTTGCCCACGATGAAACCTGCCTCGCCGGGCTCATGATCCGTGAACGTGCCTACGATCTGGAAGCTCCATGTTCCCGACCCGTCGCTCTGCAACGTGGTCGACGTCAAGGGGATCCGGTCCCCGACATGCCAGCCGTATTTCTTGCCTATATCCGCGGTGATCAGGGCGCCATCGCGGGTGTTCTTGAGGGCGTCGAGGTCCTTGGGCAGCACCTGAAACATCTCCGGCACCAGCGTCACCCACAGTTGGCTCGGCTGGATTGCCAGCACGAATACCGGCTGAGTCGGCTTCTGATAGGTCCCGAGGAAGCCGTCGGCAAAGTCCACGCTTTGCATGCCGGGAATCGACCGCAGTCGATCCAGGTAGGACAGCGGCAGCGGCGCTCCGCCGAAATCGGCGGGAGTAACGATCAGCAGGTCGGCGCGAGTCTTGGCAACAGCCCGATCCACGCCGGTCTTCATGCCCTGCAACACACCGAACAGGGCGAACGCCACCGCGACCTGCAGCAGGACCAGAGCCGTGCGCCCGGGCTTGCGCCAGATACCGGACCAGAGCAGCGGCAGGTATTTCACGCCACGGCCTTCGCCGAGCCATCGACCAGCTGTCCTTTATCAACCTGTAGCTGGCGCGAGGCATAGCTTGCGGCCTTGGGATCGTGCGTGACCATGATGATGGTCTTGCCGTACTGGCGATTGAGCGTCTGTAGCAGCCCGAGGATTTCCTCCGCGGTATGGCGGTCCAGGTCGCCGGTCGGCTCATCGCAAATCAGGATGGTCGGGTCGGCGATCAGTGCCCGCGCGATGGCGACCCGCTGCTGTTGACCACCCGAAAGCTCGCCCGGTTTGTGCTTGGCGCGATCGGCGAGCCCGACCAGTCCGAGGGCGGCCGTCACCTTGCGCCTGCGCTCAGCGCCCGAAAGCGATGTCAAGAGCAGCGGCAACTCGACATTGCGCTCCGCCGACAGCGTCGGCAACAGGTTGTAGAACTGAAAGATGAATCCGACATGGCGCGCGCGCCACCTCGAAAGACCGGAGCCCGACAATTGGTCGAGTCGCTCGCCTGCGACCGTGACTTGCCCGCTGCTAGGTCGGTCCAGTCCGCCAATCAGGTTCAACAGCGTGGTCTTACCAGAGCCCGAGGGGCCCATGATGGCGACAAATTCCCCGTCGTCGATCTCCAGATCGAAGTGCTCCAGTACGGCGACACTCTGCTTGCCCCGGGTGTAATGCTTGGAGACATTGTTGAACGAGACTACCGATGCCATGAGTGCTGCCTCTGAGGGACTTGTTCTTATTGAACGATGTGCACTTTCGCCCGATCGGATAACTTGCTCAGATCTCCGACCGCCACGAGCGTACCGGCTTGCAGGCCCGCCAGGATTGTCTGGTCGTCCGCGTTACGTGTACCGAGCCGCACGGTGCGCTGTTCTACCGTATTGCCATTGATTACGAAGACGATGCCGGAATCGCCGTTGGCCAGGACCGCCTCGGGCGGAACAATGACGCCGGGAGGCGCTGCTGCCCGGGGATTCTCACGCGACTCGTGTGCGTCATCCAGGAACGCCACGCGGGCGCCCATCTCGGGCACGATACGCGCATCCTTCTGCTTGAAGCCGATACGGACCTTCACCGTGGCTTTCGAGCGGTCGGCGGTGGGAATGACCGCGATGACTTCAGCCGGAATCTGCCAGTCGGGGTAGGCGTTGAGCGTGATGGTGGCCGGCTGCTTTGAATGTACGCGATGAATGAAATTCTCACTGACATCAACGTCGACCTCGAGCGAATCCATGTCGACAATCTTTGCGATGCCGCCGCCGCCCGAGAACTGCGGTGAGACGATCTCGCCGGGCTGCGCGTTCTTGACGGTCACCACGCCATCGAAGGGCGCCTTAATGACCGTATCGTCCTCGTAGCGTTGGTTGACTTGCACGGCCGCTTTGGCGACCGCCAGATTCCCTTCTGCCACCAGGACTGCGGTATGCGCCGCGTCGTAGGCGGACTTCGAGGCGTCAGCGGCCTCGGGGCTGATCAAGCCTTCGCCCAGCTGCTTCTGATTGCGCAGGTATGTCGGCCGCGCGTCGTCGTCAGCCAGTTTGGCTGCCGCCAGCGCGGCCTCGATCTGTTGGACCTGTGCCTTCGATTGCTCCAGCGCAGCGCGAGCATTGGTGTCATCCAGTCTTGCGATCACCTCGCCTTGCTTGACCGCCTGACCCTCCTGGACCAATAACTCGTCGACCTTGTAGATCGCCTTAGCCGAAACGGTCGCCTGACGCAGCGCCACGACATAGCCTGAAGCATCCAGCAGCGATCCGCCGGTGGCGACACCGCTGGCGTTGGTCGCGACAGCCTTGGCGAGGACCGTATGAACGGGAATGCCGTCGTTGGACAACCTGAAAACCCAGACGCCGACTGCGGCTGCCAACACCACCAGGGTACCGATGACCACCCAACGCCATCGGATGCCCGGTCCCTGCTGTTGAGGAGCCTGGGTCCGGTCAATCCGTAACTGGTCGAGGAGCTCGGTCTTGGAATCCATGAGAGCAGATCGTCCTTATTTCTGTGCTTCGGAGGATTGCGCACCCGGATCGGTGCGGTTCCACCAACCGCCGCCAAGCGCCTGGAATAACGTCACCGTATCGGTATAGCGGCTCGCCACGGCCCGAACGCTGGCGAGGCGTGCTTGCTGGTAGGTCTGCTGCGCCGTCAGTAGTGACACATAGTTGGCCGCACCGTCGTCATACTGCCTTTGGATGAAGTCGAGGCTGGCCTTGGCCGCGTTGAGGGCGTCGTTTTCCGCCTTGAGCGCCTGCGCATCGTTGTCGAGGGCCGTGAGCGTATCGGCAACGTTCTGGAATGCCTGCAGCACGACCTGCCGGTACTGCGCGTCGGATTGCTCATACGTGTCGATCGCGGCACGCCGCCTCGCGCGCAGCGTGCCCCCCTGAAACAGCGGCTGGGTTATTCCCGCGGCGATGCTCCAGGTGTTGGAACCGGGCGTAAGGAGGCTCGCGAACGTCAGGGATTCACCGCCGTAGGCGCCGGATAAGGTCAGCTGAGGCAGCATATTGGCAGTGGCGACGCCGACCGCAGCGCTCGCCTGGCGCATCATCGCCTCCTGCGCCTTGATGTCCGGGCGTTGCGCCACCAGCGACGAGGGAAGGCTGACCGGCAGGTCCTGGGGCAGCGTCAGATCGGACAGGCTGAATTCGGCGCGCACCACATCGCGGGGGAAATGACCGGTCAGCACCGCCAGTTGGTGCTCCGCCGCCGCCAGCTGCTGCTGCAGCGGCGGCAGTGTGGCACGGACCGAGGCCAGGTTCGATTGCTGCTGAAGAACGTCGGCGCGGGTCTGGCTGCCCAATTCGAACTGGCGCTGAATGACGGCGAGTTGCTTTTCTTCGAGTGCAATGATTTCAAGCGTGGCCGCGATCTGATCGCGCACCGAAGCCAGCTGAATCGCGGTCGCGGCGACGTTCGTGGTCAGCGTAAGATAGCTCGCCTCGAGCTTGAAGTTTTGAGCCACAGCCTGCGCCTGCAGCCCTTCGAGGGCGCGCCGCTCACCACCGAACAGGTCGAAGGTGTACGACACGTCCACATTGGCCTGATAAACACTGGTGATGAACCCGGGAAAGCCCGGCCCGAGCGTCGCACCGCTGACCTTTTCCCGGGCAGCATTGCCCGCTCCCTGGATTTGGGGAAAAAAGACGCCCTCCTGGGCGCGGACGTTCTCCCTGGCCGCGCGTAGCGCCGCCTGCTGGGCGGCGATGTCAGGATAGTTCGCGATCGCCTCTGCGATGAGCGCATCGAGCCGGGTCGAGACGAACAGTGTCCACCATTGGCCCGGAAGATCGCGACCGAGCTGAAAGTGCTGAGCCTCGCCACCGGCTACGGCCGTGGCCTCGGTTTGGACGGGCAGCGCTTCGCCGGCATAGCCGTCGGTTGCCGGTGCCGGCGGCGGCTTGAAGTTCGGCCCGACGGCGCAACTCGACAAAGCCAGCGCCAAAGCCACCCTGAAGGGCGTGCTGGTCACGCGGCGGACGAGGCTGGAACTATCCACAAACCGTCGGTGCTCATCGTCTCGCCCTCGCTGATCCTGTTACCGTAATACCCTGAAAGGACGGAACTGGTTTCAGCTTTTTCACGGCATCTAGTGCTATTGGGGTCGCTGTATTTTCCGTGCCAGAACAGGCCATGGGAAATGCCGACCATTTAGAGAGTGCGACACCGATAACCCGTTGATACAAAATGTTTTCCTAATGCCCCGCCTGGGACCCGATGCGCATTCATGGTAGCTGAAGTCGCGGGACCCGTGAATTCAGGAGTATGAATGGCGTTGGTGGGCTGGACTTGAGGGTGGTGCGGTCGCGGCAAGAGCCATCGGCACATCGCATTCAGCCTATTACAATTGTGCAGGTGGAAGGAGATGACCCCATGAGCAAGCATTTGGTTAACCGACGTCAATTCAGTGCGCGTTGTGCGGCCTTCGGATTATCGTTTCCCGCGCTAAGCGCAATGCTTGCGACGCAAGCAGCCGCACAGGTTCCTGATACTGGCGCGGAGTCGAAGCCTGCTGCGCGCACCGTAAAGCTTCCAGACGGCACTACCGTCCCGGCGCTCGGTCAAGGCTGCTGGCACCTCGGCCAGGGAAGGCATCCGCTAGCCGTCGAGGAAGAGGCGCTGCGCACCGGCATGTCGCTCGGCATGACGCTGCTCGATACGTCGGGAGACTACGGCGAGGGGCGCTCCGAGCAATTCCTAAAGCCGGTGATTGCCGGTCAGCGCGACCGAATATTCCTGGTGTCCAAGGTGGAGAGCGATCAGGTGTCCGGCAATGGCATCGCGCGTGCTTGCGCGGCAAGCCTCGCTCGTCTCGGCAGCAACTATCTGGACCTCTATTTGCTGCATTCGCCGGTTCCCAGCGCGCAATTCTCCGGAGTGGTGGCGGCATTTGAACACCTACGTGCCGCGGGGAAGATTCGCGCCTGGGGCGTATCCAAATTCGACGTCGGCCAGATGGAAGATCTGTTCCGCGTTCGACACGGCCGTCGCTGCGCCACCAATCAGGTCGCTTACAGTCTCAACAACCGTGGAATTGAGCGCGATCTCTTGCCGTGGTGCAAGCAGCACAAGCTGCCGGTCATGGCGTTCTCTCCGCTCGGCGGCGACAATAACCTGGTAGTACGTGACAGCACGCTGGCGCAGGTCGGAACTATCCATGGTTGCTCGGCCGCCGCGGTCGCTCTGGCCTGGGTGATGCGCAGCGGAAGCATTATCGCAATTCCCGAGTCCGGCTCTCCAGAGCACGTCAAGGAAAATGCTGTGGCGCTCTCGATAGCCCTCACGCCGCAGGACCTTCAGGCCTTGAATGCGGCGTTTCCCGGACCATTCGGCGCAACCTAGCGTCGTCCGCACTTGCTACGCCAGTTAGCGACTACGTTCCCTTTCGTCACGAGAGGCCGGTGCTCAGTGTGTCAGGTGCGGAATAGGAGTTGCCCCCGTGGGTGAACTAAAAGTCGGTGAACACGAGCTGTTTTCATGGGTGCGGCCCGACACCCTGCTCGGCGCATTGGTGTACCTGGTGATCTTTGCAGCCGTCGCCACGCTTCTGTCGCGTGGACTGCGTGGCGCCGTGCACGCCGCCATGACGCGTGAAGGACATATCGACCGTACAACTATCAGTTTTCTGCAGCAGATCACGACCGCCATGATCTGGATCATCATGCTGATCCTGTATGCCCATCTCATTCCCGTTCTCCGGTCGATGGGCACGGCCTTGCTTGCGGGGGCGAGCGTAGCGTCGGTGGTTATCGGACTTGCGGCTCAGAGCACGCTTGGCAATCTGGTAGCCGGCGTATCAATTACCATCTACAAGCCGTTTCGCCTCGGCGATACTCTTCAAATCGCGGCGCCCACCGGAACGGATATCGGGGTCGTTGAATTCATCTCATTGGGGTACACGACGTTGCGGGCGCCCGACGGGCGTCTGATCGTCGTTCCCAACAGCATCGCCGCGAGCCAGGTGACCATCAATCTGAACACGACCTACGCGCCGTGGCCCATCACAATCACGATTCGCCTGAGCCGGAACGCGCAGGTGGACGCCGCACAGAACCTTGCATTAGCAGTTGCCGCAGAGAATGTCGGTGACAAAGCCGTTGTCGGATGTTATCTGACAAAGATTGAAGCCACAGCAGTCACGCTGGAGCTGAGGTTTTTGGCACGCGACAGCGCAGGTCGCGCCACGCTGCGATCGAAGATCCTAGCCGAGCTGGCGCAGCGCTTTGACGAAGCACACATTGGTTCCGGCGGCAGCGAAACGCCTGCTTTCTCTTAAGGCCCCGGTGATGGCGCAGACTACTTGCGCGAAAACGCCCGCTCCGCCTCTTGCAGCTCGGATCTTGCAGGCTTGTCGGAGCGCGCGCAAATAACCAGCAGCTCGCGAAAATACTCTTGACTCATATCGCGGTTCCCGCTGAGCTGCGCAGCGTGCGCCGCCCCATAGACTGAGCGGAAGCGCCGCGGCTCCTGCTTCAGCGTCGCTTCAAATTGCTCCAGTGCCTTGGTAGGGTCATTCATCTGCAGCAACATCTCCCCCAGCAGCTCCCGCGTCGGGGATAGTGGTCCAGGTGTTAGCGCGCTTTTATCCGTCCCATCCTCTAATTCCGCCGCTGATTTCATCTGCCGCAATGCGTCCGCTTCCTTGCCCGCCGCTAAAGCAGACCACGCCGCGACCGTAAGCGCCTGAATTTCTACCTGCCGGGCCCAGTAGGGCTCGTTTGCATTGGACAGTCGCTCTTGGATTTGCTGCAGCGCTCTCGCTGCTTCGTTTGCAGCCGTCGTGCTTCCGAGTCGCGCTGCGCCTATTCCTCGGGCAAACCACGTCATCGCATCTGTATAAGGAAACGGCGTCTCGCGCAGCGTGAGTTGCTCCGCCTGCTTCCAGTCCTGGCGCTCCAACGCGTATCGCGCCGGAATCGCCGCCAGCGCAAAATATCCAGCCGCTGGCGGGCCAGCGCCGGTCAGCAGCGCTTTCGGATCGAAGCGTGCTGCGATTCGCGGCAGGGAATTCACAATCCGCGCTGCAGCCTGGTCCTGCCCCGTTTGCAAGTAGGCATAAGTCTCGTAGTCGCTGGCATGTAACTCTTCCGACGTCTGACCCTGGCGCCGCGCTGCCGCTGCGGCTGCCACGTTGCTGTCAATGGACTCTTGCCAGTATCCAAGACGGGTAAAGGTATGCGAAGGCATGTGCAGTGCGTGCGGGGCATCGGGGGCAATTTGCGCGTAACGCTGCGCTGCCACGAGCGCCCGCCCCGCCAGTGCCGGCACGTCGTACGCATGGATAATGTAATGTGCCAATCCGGGATGCGTCGGCTCCTCTGCAAACAATTTCTCAAGAATTGCTCCCGCCTTGAGACGGTCATTGTTGGTCTTGTCCCCGGGATCTTCCGCGGCCGCGAGCGCCAATGCGTAAAAGATCTGTGCTTCGTGGTCCTCGGGATATTTCGCCGCGAGGGCTCCCATGGCATCGCGATAGGCGAACAAGCGCGCTTGCTGCGGCGTGCTTTCGTAGTCGCCGTACAGCTTGCCGACGGCCGCGAGATAGGCGCGTTCGCGCTCCGTCTTTGCGCCCAGCTCTTTGCCTCGTTCGGCGCTTTCCAGCCCGAGTTGCAACTGGCCCTTGTCCTTAATTCCGGGTGCGAAAGGATTGCTCCAATCGCTAAGTGCGATTCCCCAGTACGCGATTGCGCACGTCGCGTCTTCTCCCAATACGCCATTAAACTCGTCTATGGCACCGCTGAACTGGAAGGAATGCAGCAGCGCTACTGCGCGGTTGAACCCCTTCTGAGCAGTGTCATTGCACGATGTGGCAAAGTCCACCGCTCCCAGCTTCTCACCACTCCCATGCTCATGCTCAGTCGCGATGCCGCGCGACGCCGCCAGGATCAGTAGAATCGCCGCGATGAGTTTTATTCTGCTCACCTCCCTGCCCCCGCTCCCGTAGCCCCTCGTCCGGACCGGTCAGGCGTTCCGGAGTACATCGGTGGCTGCAGCTGGATCGAATGATACACCGGCGCTCAGACGTATTCGATTGACTGACGTTACAGCATCAGGGGTCACTGCGACATGCGTGTGCCGCAGGCGCAATCACCCCCGCTTACCACCGATCGGCAACAGCATCGGGACCCGCGCGCGGTACGCCCCGTACTCTACAGCGTGATACTTCATGAGATCGCGTTCTTCAAGGAATATTCCGACAAAAATGTATCCGGTAGTCGCTATCGCGAACACGAGGTGTCCCAGTGACATGTGCGGAGTCGCCCAGAAGGCGATAATGAACCCTAGATAGATAGGGTGACGCACGAACCTGTAGAGCGCCCGTTCCGTAAAGGTCAGCGGTGTGTACTCGAGCCCACGCAGGCGCAGATATACCTGTCGCAAGCCGAACAAATCGAAATGGTTAATCAAGAATGTCGAGAACAACACGATAAACCAGCCAAGTGCGAACATCGCCAGCAGCAGCGACCTGAACACGGGCGAAGGGACGTCCCAGACGACGGTCGGAATTGCCTGCCATTTCCAGCAAATGAGACCGAGCAATAGACTTGAGATCAGTACGAACGTGCTACGTTCAACGGCGGGCGGAACGACCCGGGTCCAGACGGCCTTGAAACCCTGTCGGGCCATAACGCTGTGCTGCACGGCGAAAAGACCAAGCAGAACGAGATCGATGACAAGCGCCTCAGGCATATCGGCGCTGGGAACCGAATCGATCGTCTTTGGTACGACCAGATCTCCGATGAACCCTATCGCGTAGAGAAATGACGCCAAGAACACGGCGTAGCAAGATAATCCGTACACTGCCGCTAATATTCCCATGATGATTCCCCTTGAAGTGCATTAGAACGATGACTGCGCATCCCTTTATCATCAGAAACTAGCCCGCTGCGCCTGGCTCGCCTGGCGCGACCGCAGCTACGATGACAAATTCCGCCGGGATTCGGTAGCCCTGACCATGCCGCCACGACTCGATCGCGTCCAAGTAGCGGGCGCGAACCCGCGCCCGGACCTCACCATTGAAGCGCGACCACGCAAGTGCGACTGGACCGCCGATGAACGCCGCGTCGCAGGCTTCGTTGGCGTTGGCGAAGGTTAGCGTCGTTGTGATGCGACGGTGTCTGACGTCCTCAAACGTCGCAGCGCCGCACAAGCACGCGAGAGTGTCTTGTTCGCCGAGACGGAAGAACAACGGACAGACTTCGCTGGCCACCTCGTCATCAACAATAGGAAAAATCGCCGACCAACCGCATTTCGATCGCTCGCCCCATACCGCGAGCGATACCCGGCCGCCTGCGCGTAGTACCCGGCGCATCTCGCGCAGGGCCTGTGCTGGATCTGGCATATACATGAGGCCGAGGGCGCATAACACGACGTCGAAGCTGGTGTCCGGTAGAGCAAGGGTCTCGGCGTCCATTCGCGAAAAGCTGCAGTTCGATAGCCTATTTTCCCTCGCCCGCCGTTCTGCGGCATCTACCATTCGCTCGGACAGATCGATTCCGAGCACATGCCCCCTGACACTAACTGCCCGAGCGGCCTCAAAGGAGACGAGTCCAGTGCCGCAGGCAATGTCGAGCACCTGTTCGCCGGGTACAGGCGACGCCCACGCCAACAAAGCGGCTTGAGCTTCGGCTAGCTGTGCCTGCCACAGCGGCTCGTAGTCAGTTGCCGCCAGGTCCCACCCGTAACGCTGAACACGCCGTTGCAGTTTTGCCTCCATTGTTTTGTACGGCTCCATTGTTTTGTACGGCCGATGTGCGACCCAAAGCTCCAGAATGTGATAAGCAACTGTTGCAGCTCCGCGCGGCCGTGTCCTACCTGTAAGTCGGTCCTCTTTGACCGATCGTCCATGGGTGTTCACCGTCGTGTCAGGCGGTTGACCAAGCGTCCGAGATTGCTGCTCGGCCGTCCCACCGGGCAGCGCCTGGGCTCGATGACACTGGAAAATGCGCGTCGATCTACCCACAATTAAGGCCAAAGGTTGGAGGAAGGCGAGCATGGCGATAAAAGACATTGCAGCGGCAATGCACCGTGTGGAATCAATCCTTCGGCGTCGGCCCGAGACGGGTCTGCACGATGACGCACCCGCTACTGCGCGGTGGCAAAGTGGTACTCGGATTGCCTCGAGCCATTCCAATAGCACGCAACTGCAGACGGACATGCCCATCGAGCTCGGCGGCGGTGGCGATCAGGTCACGCCAGGCTGGCTGTTCCGAGCGGGAGTTGCATCTTGTCTTGCGACTTGCATTGCCATGCGTGCGGCGAACGCCGGAATAGAACTGTCTGAGCTTGAAGTGCGGGCCAGCAGTCGTTCGGACCTGCGAGGCCTCCTTGGGATGAAGGACGCCACGGGTAAGGCCGTATCGGCTGGGCCGAGCGAGGTTCAGCTGGTCGTGCGGATCAAGGCTCATGGGATTTCGCCTGAGCAATTGAGGAATCTGGTCGAAGAAAGCCACGGCTTCTCGCCAATGTCCACGGCACTCAGGAACGCGGTACCGGTAGCCTTGGACATTGATACGGACGCAGAGTAATGGATGCACTCTCGGAGACTCTGCGTGTCGTACGCCTCGTAGGCGCCATCTTCATCAACGCACGGTTTACCGCGCCCTGGTGTTATCAATCACCGAGCGCCGACTCGGCTGCGCCGCTGCTGGAGCCAGGTGCCGAGCGTGTGGTGATATTCCATCTGATTACCGAAGGTGAGTGCTACGCGGAGATTGTCAATGAACTGCCGGTACGTCTGATTGCGGGCGACGCCGTCATCTTTCCGAAGGGCCATGCGCATCGCATGGCTTCTCAACCCGGACTTTCGCCTGCGACCGGCGCGCGCCTTGATCAAGTGCTGGCGCGCCGTCCGCGTCAACTGGTCTACGGTGGTGGTGGACCGACGACGCGCCTGGTCTGCGGCTACCTGGCCTGCGATGCTCGGCTGGCCGGAATGTTGCTTGCAGGACTACCCGCGCTGGTGCGGGTGAACGTACGGGGATCGAATGCAGGCATCTGGCTCGAAGCCTCTGTTCGCTACGCCCTCGCCGAAGCCCGCTCACCTCGGCCCGGTGGTTCCGGCGTCTTGGCCAAGCTAGCCGAGGTCCTGTTCATCGAGGTACTCCGCCTTTATATGAACGAACAAGGCGAGGGTCGAACCGGGTGGCTAGCCGGGGTAGGCGATCGAATCGTCGGTCCGGCATTGAACGCGATGCACTCGCGTCCGGCTCATGCCTGGACGCTGGAAGAGTTGGCGCGCGACGCCGGAACTTCCAGGTCGGTGCTCGCAGAGCGTTTTCAGAATTTGGTCGGCAGTTCGCCCATGCAGTACCTGACGCAGTGGCGAATGCTGCTTGCCACCAATCTCCTCTGCCGCAGCAACGCGCCGCTGGCGCGCATAGCGGAAGATGTCGGCTACCAAACCGATACTGCTTTCAGCCGCGCATTTCGCCGAGAATTCGGTTTGCCGCCGGCGACCTGGCGCCGCAGCCGAACTGCTCGTACAGGCCACTGATCCGGCCCGAGCTGTGGATTCACATTGAGCGAGCACCTCTTATAAGACCATTCCGCTTTACTCATGGGCTGACGTGGCGAGGTCACTGCCAATCGCCAAGAAAGTCCGCTCCGTCTACCGACCGCCAGGAGGCTGATCTCTGGCGTCTCAATTGCGACCACGTAACTTCCGCAACAGGCGGCGCTCGTGTTTGTCCGGGCGGCCGTCGGGTCTGGGCGTGAGGCCGGCGGCCACTTTCATACGCGCAGCGAACTCCTCACGACGCGCCTTGCTCGCAGGTGTTTCATCATAGGACCGCGCCGCCTCGCTCGCTGGACCACGACGCAGCGGTACTGCGGCCACAACGCATTCGAACACAACGGCGCTGCGGGTGAACGTCACGGTATCACCGGGTTTGACCCCGTGCGCGGGCTTCACACGCTCGCCATTGAGGTGGACCTTGCCGCCGCCGACCGCATCGGCCGCGGCAGAACGGGTCTTGAACATGCGGACTGCGAACAGCCACCGGTCGATCCGCATGGCGCCCGACCCTGTCTCTTCACGCGTATTCATGGCCGACAGAGCGTAATTGACGGAAAGATCTGCATAGCACTGAGCGCTTATGACCCAAGGGCAGCTCAATGCTTACCCCAGTTCGGATAGGGTGTAACAATTAGCGATGCAATGCGCCAGCCGCTCGCGGTCTTGACGAAAACGCCAGCCCATCTGACCGGGTCGGTAGATGGCTGCTCGCCGGGGTCACCTTCAGTCAGCAGAAGCGGCGATATCAGCAAGAAGACGCTGGGTGCGATGCGGGTTATTCGTAGATCACTTAGTTGAGGATCCAAATGCCAGCTGCCGTTCCACTCACTTTTCCACTTTGCCATGGCTTGGTCGAACCCCCAAATTGATTGGCCGCTGCCTAAGGCCCAGACAAAATCGCTGGAGTTTACGAGGACATCCGATACGACGGATGGATCATGCGTATTCTGACCTGCAACGAAGCGCAAAAAAGCTGCCTTGACCTCCGCTTGCATCGCACTGTCCGATGAGGCGTTGGCACCCGAGGTCGGGACCGCGCCGGAATCGGCGCACCATGAAGACGACGCCACCATAGCGAGGGTGCAAAACCAGCATGCATTAATCAGTTTTCGGTTCATCACGGCGACTCAGTTTTTGGAGTGCGCTCCGGCATCGGCAGTTGAGAGTCGGGAGGGAGCCGCCCATTGGTGATTGCAATCGCCTCGGCCAGATTGGGGTTCCGCTCCGTTTCTGTGATTCGCATAAGTGAGTTGAGTTCATCTTTGGTCGGGGCAGATGTAAAGCCAGGATCGATGCGACCGAGCTGGACGAGAACTCCCGCCTCAGTCAACTGGCTAGCGAGTGCGGTTTGCGCGAGCGTAATCTCTTCGTCGACCTGCGCGTGGGAGAGATGAGTTGGATCTGGGTCAATGATGCTGTAGAGACGCGCGTGAACGATCGTCGGCCAGACGGCAGCGAATGCATTCGCGACGTCTTCGATGTGAGCATAGAGCGCAGCATAATTGCGAACCTCGTCCTGCGGCATGAGCGCGGTCACGTCGCTTTGCTGAGCTGTTCTCCATGCCGAATCCGAATATCTCCCCGGGATGGCGTGCCAAACGAGTATTCCGGGAAGTAAGGCCTCCTGCGTACCAGGGTGTTGCTGGAGGTAACGAAGAACGATGATGTTGTTGATCAGGGCGGCGGTCTGGCGATGAAATTCGCTGACGCTTTCAGCGAACGCGCGGATATTGCTCTCGCGCTCGACACGAAGGGCTCCGCGAGTCTCGGCAACCTGATGACGGTGATGAAAAAGCTCGACCGTTTGCTCGAGGCCGACTGCAATGCACAGTCCGATGACGATTGTGGCAATGTGAATGAAGAAACCTTTCCAGGTATGCGCGGCCTCGTGCGGTGGGTGGACATCGAGCATGGCTGCCGGTTGCTCCTGACCTGTAGCGATGTGTCCATGATTACGGATGTCTCCCGGGCTAGCAACCTTGAGTGACTTCGGGTGGGTCTTCGTGCTGGCGATAGGCGGAGCTGATAGTCTGCCGCTCGACGTTCGGCGGAGCAGCCTGCTGGAACTACGATCGGTCTGTGAGGTCGGCCATGAGATGTCTATTTAGCGCGGCCTGTGGTCTCGTTGTTATCTGCGCCGCAACACAGGCCTCCGCTGCCGATCTCAGGGACCAGGTCGAGCGCTATCGGAGCGCTCACGAATCGCAGATCGTCGGCCTACTCGACGAACTGACCCGTATCAGGAGCGTCGCGGCAGATCCCGCGGGGCTTGCCGCAGCTGCAGACCGACTCGAAGCGCTGCTCAAGGAACGAGGTTTCGAGACCAAGCAGCTGTCGCCCGGCAGCGGCGCCCCGCCGCTGATCTTCGGCTATCTGAAGAGTCAGGGCGCCAGGCGCACCGTGGTTTTTTACGCTCACTACGACGGCCAGCCGGTAACCCCATCGCAGTGGAAGTCTGACCCCTTCATACCGGTAATGCGCAGCGGTCCCTTGAATTCGGGCGAGCACGACATCGATTTGAATGCCGAGCGATCGCCTTTCGATCCGGAGTGGCGACTCTTCGGCCGCGCCGCCAGTGACGATAAAGCTTCGATCGTCGCGTTCCTGGCGGCATTCGATGCGCTGAAGGCATCCGGGCGGAAGTCGTCGGTCAATATCAAAGTAGCCTGGGAGGGCGAAGAAGAGGCGGGCTCACCTCACCTCGCGCAAATCCTGAGCGAGAACCAGACGCTATTGGCTTCCGACCTGTGGCTGATAGGTGACGCGCCGCTACACCAATCCCGACGACAGATGATTTATTTTGGCGCGCGGGGAATGACGGGGCTGACATTAACGATTTATGGGCCAATCAAGGCCCTGCACGATGGTCACTATGGCAACTGGGTTCCCAACCCTGCGGCGATGGCAACGACGCTGATCGCGCAGATGCGCGATGATGATGGCAGGATCCTGATTCCAGGCTTTGCCGACCTTGTGCGCCCACTGACGTCGGTCGAGCTGGAGGCGATCCGTAACCTTCCGCCGATTGAGGACCAGCTGAAACGGGAATTTGGTATTGGCCGAACCGAAGGCGACGAAGATCTGCCGTCCAGTCTCATGCGGCCGGCGCTCAATATCCGGGGTATCCGTTCGGGGCAGGTTGGTGAGGCGGCCGCCAACGCAATTCCCACTGACGCTGTGATCTCCATTGATTTCCGCCTGGTGCCGGATCAAACGCCCAGATCGGTGCGAGCGGCCGTTGAGACGTTCTTGATTGACAAAGGTTGGACGATTGTCGCGGACGAACCGGAGCTGGCCACGCGGCTCGCGCATGGACGCATCGCTCGGCTGCAGTGGGAAACGGGCTACCCGGCGTTCCGCTCCGACATGTCGACGTCAGCGGCCAGGGCGGTAGTAGCCACTGCTCGCAAGGCCGCTCAAGGGCCGGTTGCCGAATTGCCGATGATGGGCGCCAGCGTGCCGATCTACCTGTTCGCCGATATCTTCAAAGTCCCTGTGATAGGGCTACCGATCGTTAATCACGACAACAACCAGCACGCGGCTAACGAAAATCAGCGGCTGCAGAACCTGTGGGATGGCATCGAGACCTACGCGGCCATGTTGGCTGCGTTGAACTGGTAGGCTACTTGCTTGCCTCGCGGAAAAGCTTCAAGCGATCCACTACCTCCAGACGATCGGCCCCCTGAAACTGCAACATCCATCCTGGATACTCTGGGGGAAGAGCACTGACCTCATCCAGTCGCCTGAGCTCGTCCTGCGTAAGCGTTAGTTCGACCGCCGCGAGATTGTCCTGAAGCTGGTCACGGCGTTTCGCGCCAATGATGACCGAGGTCACTACAGGCTTGGCCAGGAGCCATGCGAGCGAAACACGTGCGGGACTACACTCGTGCGCTTTCGCGATCGGTGCCATCACGTCCAGGATCTTCCAGGTCCGCTCCTTGTCCACGATGGGGAAGTCGAACTCGGTGCGGCGCGAATCCGCGGGCTTCTGGTTCGTTCGGCTGTACTTGCCGGATAGCAGGCCACCGGCAAGCGGACTCCACACCAGCAGGCCGACCCCTTCGGATTCCAGTAGAGGAACGATTTCCCGTTCCAGATCCCGGCCGGCAATCGAGTAGTAGGCCTGGAGCGTCTCAAGCCGTGCCAGGTTCTTGAACTCGCAGATGCCAAGGGCTTTGGCGATCTTCCACGCCTGCCAGTTGGAGCAGCCGACATAGCGCACCTTTCCCTGCTGCACCAGGGTATCCAGGGCGCGAACTGTCTCCTCGACCGGGGTCACCAAATCGTTGCCGTGGATCTGGTAGAGGTCGATATGGTCAGTCTGCAAGCGGCGTAGACTTGCCTCAACGCCGTCCATAATGTGGCCGCGAGAGGCGCCGACGTCATTGCGCCCTGGGCCGACACGGCCGTAGACCTTGGTCGCGATCACAACATGCTGCCGGGCGACCTTGAGGTTCTTCAGTGATTGTCCGAGGATCTTTTCGCTCTCACCCTCGGTATAAACATCCGCGGTATCAAAGAAGTTGATACCGCTCTCAATCGATGTCTTAACCAGCTCATCGGCTCCCGCCTGGCCAACGGCACCGATGGCTTTGAACATTCCTCTACCATCGCCGAAGGTCATCGTACCGAAGCACAGTTTCGAGACCAGGAGACCCGTATTTCCGAGGGTTGCGTATTTCATGGCATGTTCCTCCTAGGCGTCACACATGAATTGGCCCGAGCCGATTGGCGCTCGCGGCGTGCTCGCCGACAGGTGAACGGGAAGCCGGATTCCGGCCACGGCCATATTGCCGCGGCGAACAGCCCATGACCCTCTTGAACGCTGTGCTGAAGGCGCTCTCGGATTCGTAGCTGAGCGATAGGGCAATGACGGAAATGGGTTCGCTGGAACTCGTAAGCTTGTCCCCAGCCAACAGCATTCGCCAACGCATCAGGTATTCCATGGGTGACACCCCAACCTTCCTTTTGAATTTCAGAGCGAATATTGATCGCGACATCGCGGCACGCTCTGCCAGCTCGCCCAATGTCCAGCGATGCGCCGGATCTTCGTGCATAGCATTGATCGCTGAGGACAGCTGTTTATCAGCGAGGGCGAAGAGCCATCCGACGGTCCCCGTCAACTCTTGCGCGCAATGCAGCCGCAGAGCCTGAACCAGCATCATGTGAGCGAGGTGTTGTGCAACCAGAAAGCTGCCGGGCTGCCGCTCGCGTAGCTCTTGCATCATCCGCTCCACCGACCAACGCAGCGCCGCCTGATCCAATTCTTTCCAGATATGCACCACGGGCGGAAGCATCCCCAAAAGGATGCCGGCATGATTACCGCTGACGGCAAAGCGGCTACCGACAAGAAAGAAATCCCCTCCACCATTGTACGAGACGACGCCGCCATACCGGGCAGGAGAAAAAATCGGCTCGGCGTCGGCAGGCGTCAACGCCAGGTCGCTTGCAAGACGGAAAGGTCGCCCACTGGGCAGCACGAAGCAATCCCCAGACTTGAGGCGTATCACGTCAGGAACGCCCTCCAC